>ERZ1090860.682-NODE-683-length-19660-cov-5.614078_pt1 | contig 19660 bp, 16 predicted proteins | sample MGYA00478483_ERZ1090860 | MGnify/ENA primary metagenome ERZ1090860 (study PRJEB33644, sample SAMEA5815741) | chicken gut metagenome | biome: Chicken; feature: Gastrointestinal Tract; material: Caecum | place: Ireland | collected 2019-01-01 | study: A study of the...
CCCCTGCGGCTGGGCAGCAGCGGCCGCGCAGTGCGGGAGGCCCAGTATTATCTGGTGCTGATGAGCGCCTACTACTCCTCCATCCCCCGCATCGCCATCGACGGCGAGTTCGGCACCGCCACCCAAACGGCGGTGAAGGCCTTCCAGAAGCTGTTCGGCCTCACCCAGGACGGGGTCATCGGCCCCGCCACCTGGGCAAAGCTCTACCAGCAGAGCCAGGTGCTCCGCGGCCAGGACGGCCTGCTGCTGGCCTACAACCTCCAGCCCTGGCCGGGGTTCGATCTGGTCGAGGGCGCCCAAGGGGACAATGTGGCCTGGCTGCAGTTTTTGCTGGAGTACATCGGCTACTTCTACGACGAGGTCCAGTCTCCCGGCGGCATCGACGGCGAGTTCGGCCCGCTGACCAGGGCCTCGCTGGAGTCCTTCCAGCAGGAGTTCGGCCTGCCGGTCACCGGCGTGGCCGATGAGACGGTCTGGAACGCCCTGTCCGCCACCTTCATCAGCCTGGCGGCGTCGGGCAGCGAGGAGGCCGCCGCCGCGGCGGGGCCGGAGTACCCCGGTTATGTGATGGCCCTGGGCAGCGCGGGCAACGCGGTGATGCAGCTGCAGCTGCTGATGAACCAGGTGGCGGCGCTCTACTGCGCGGCGGAGTTCGTGCCGGTGGACGGCGTCTACGGCACAGCCACCGAGCAGGCGGTGCGGCTGTTCCAGGAGGGGCTGGGCCTGCCGGTCACCGGCGTGGTGGACCGCCAGACCTGGCAGCGCATCTACCAGCTGCTGAACGATCCCGTACCCGGCAGTTGCCCCTGCGGCCAGAACTGAAAGGAGAGAATGTCTTATGGCAAAAGTGTTCGTCTACGATTCCTACACCAACCGAATGATGACCTACAACCTCAACGAGAGCGACCCCATGCCCTACTCCACCGGCACCACCCTGCGGGTGCGGGAGTTCCGGGGCAGCTCCTCCAGCCCTACCCTCTGGACCACCACCGCCGCCATGGAGGCCTGGAACCTCACCCGCCGCAGCTACGGCAGCGGCATCCATGTGGGCTACGCCTTCAAGCGCATCTGGGAGGGCGGCCACGGCACCGCCAGCCAGCACTACGCCGGGGTGGCCTTTGACGTGGGCCAGGGCCAGGGTTCCACCGCCCGCAACGCCATCTGGCGGGCGGCCAAGAACACCGGCGCCTGGGGCTATGTGGAGCCCCAGAGCATGACCCCCACCTGGGTGCACTTCGACCGGCGCTACGGCACCCCCGCCTGCTCCGGCACCACCTCCGGCTACCCCACCCTGCGCCGGGGCTGTGTGAACACCTATGTGCTCATCCTGCAGGACGCGCTGAACGCCCTGGGCTACTCCACCCGCACCCTGGACGGCAAGTTCGGCGCCAACACCGAGAGCGCCCTGCGGGCCTACCAGCGGGCGGTGGGCCTGTCGGCGGACGGCGTCTGCGGCTGCAACACCTGGAAAAAGCTCACCGCCAGGGTGGGGGGCATCGGGCGAACCCGCACCGTCATCTACTGAATCCCACACAAACCCCGCCCCCGGGGCGGCCGTTGTGCCGCCCCGGGGGCGCTTTGCTGCAAATAAACAGGATGGCCGGGCCCCGCGTCAGGCGTTGAAGACGTATCTGTCCAGCCGGCGGAATGCCTCCCGCACCCGGGAAAGGGGCAGCGCCAGGTTCATCCGCAGATGGCAGGGGCCGTGGAAGGCCCGGCCGTCCTGCACCGCCACCCCCACGTCCCAGCAGGCCTTCTCCAGCTGGTCGATGGTCCTGCCGTGGGCGGCGCACCATTCGGTGCAGTCCACGAACAGCATGTAGGTGCCCTGGGGATGGAAGGTCTCCACACCCTTGAAGTGCTGCCGGATGTAGTCGCAGGCGTAGTCCACATTGCCGCCCAGCACTTCCAGCAGTTCCTCCAGCCACGCGCGGCCCTCCGGCTTATAGGCGGCGATCAGCGCGTGCATGCTCAGCACGTTCATCTCGTTGTAGTGGCACAGGCTGGATTCCTTCAGCACCCGGTCCCGCAGGCGCTTGTTGTAGATGATGTGGTAGCTGCCCACCAGCCCCGCCAGGTTGAAGGTCTTGCTGGGGGCGTACATCGCCACCGTGTTCTGCCGGGCCCACTCGCTCACCATCTGGGTGGGGATGTGCTTGTGCCCGGGCAGGATCAGGTCGCTCCAGATCTCGTCGGAGATCACGGTCACATCGTATTTTTCAAACAGGGCCATGGCCTGTTCCAGTTCCCACCGTTCCCACACCCGGCCGCAGGGGTTGTGGGGCGAGCAGAAGACGGCGGCGTGGATGTTCTGGGTGCGCAGCTTCTCCTCCATGTCCGCAAAGTCCATCCGCCAAACGCCCTTTTCGTCCCGGGTCATGGGGCTGAGCACCATGTCGTAGCCGTTGTTGGAGAGCGCCGAGGTGAAACCCACATAGGTGGGGGAGTGAAGCAGCACCTTGCCTCCCCGGGAGCACACCACGTTCAGCGCGCTGATCACACCGCCCAGCACGCCGTTCTCGTAGCCGATGCACTCCCGGGTCAGGCCGGTCACGCCGTTGCGGGTTTCCTGCCATCCCCTGATCCCGTTGAAATATTCGTCGGTGGGGGAGAAGTAGCCATAGGCGGGGTGCCGCGCCCGCTCCGCCAGCGCCGCGGGCACCGTGGGCACGGTGGGGAAATTCATGTCCGCGATCCACATGGGGATGGCGTCAAACCCCTCTTTGGGGGCCGCGGGGGCAAAGGGCCCCGCGCCCAGGCCGTCCACGGCCACGGCGTCCCTGCCGCGGCGGTCCAGAATGGAGGTGAAATCGTAGTTCATATCGCTTGCGACCTTTCGTTTGTGAGTAGCAGATGCTCCCTTTATTTTACTCCATCGGGGCAGCCGGTTCAACGGTAAGACCCGCCGAAATGAAAAAAGGCGGGGCCGTCCGAAGACGGCCCCGCCCCTGTCCTCCCGGCAGGGGGGGGCAGCGCCGGGAGAGAGGACAGGCAATGCCCGCCGCGCCGGCTGGCGGCAGCGGCGTTATTTGCCGATCATCATGTTCAGGATCTCCACATCGGTGGCCTTCATGCCGTCCTTGCCCAGGCGGCCGAAGTTGCGGATGGTGTGCTCGTAGTCCTCTTCCACCAGGCCCTCGCCGAAGGGGAACACCCGGCCGCGCTTTGCCATCTCATAGCCCAGCAGACCGCTGTTCACCGCGCTGGCGATCTTGGCCGCGCAGGAGGCTTTGGCGCCGTCGCACACGATGCCGCCCACGTTGCCCAGGGAATTGATGATGGTGCGACCGATCACATCGTAGCCCTCGCCGTGGAGGTAGGCAACGCCGCAGGCCGCGGCGGTGCCGGCGGACACCGCGCCGCAGTAGGCGGACAGGTTGCCGATGTACCGCTTCTGGTGCAGGGCGATGAGGTTGGTCAGGGTCAGGGCGCGGTAGAGCTTTTCGTCGCTGACGCCCATCTCCCGGGCGTAGGTCACCACCGGCATGGTGCAGGTGATGCCCTGGTTGCCGCTGCCCGCGTTGATCACCACCGGCAAGGCGCAGCCGTTCATCCGGGCGTCGGAACCGGCGGCGGCGTTGGCCATGGCACGGGTGCGCACCCCGTCGCCGTTCACCTCCAGCAGGGTGCGGCCCACGCCGGCGCCCCAGTTGCCCTCCAGGCCCTCCCGGGCGATGGCGCTGTTGCAGTTGATCTGCTGATCCAGCAGCTCCTTCACATCCCCGATCTCCACTGTGTCGGCAAATTCCAGGATGTCCTTCAGGTTCAGCTGGCTCTTGTCGCCGGCGTCCTCGGTGGGGATGTCGTCCGCCTCCAGCAGCACCTGGCCGTTTTTCTCGATGCGGGCGATGTGGTTGTGCTTGGTCTTTACCTCCACCACGGCGGTGTCGGCGCCGGCTTTGGCCTCAATGCGGATGCACAGGTTTTCCACGCCCTCCGCCAGTTCGCAGCGGCACACGCCCTGCGCCACCAGCCGGCGCACCTGGTCGGCGGCCTCGGGGGGCACCCGGCTGATGACCTCCAGTTCCAGGTCGGCGTCGCCGGCCAGCGCGCCCAGCACGGCGGCCACCTCGATGCCCTTCTGCCCGCCGGCGTTGGGCACGTTCACGCCCTTCACGTTCTTGATGATGTTGCCGCTGCACAGGGCCACCATCTCCTCGGGCATGGCGCCCAGCACCTGCCGCGCCTTTGCCGCGGCAAAGGCGATGGCAATGGGCTCGGTACAGCCCATGGCGGGGATCAGCTCCTTGTGCAGGATCTTCAGATAGTTCTGGTAGCATTTGGAATCCATGACGTTTCTCCTTTCAGAGGGCCGCTCGGGCCCGATGAACCACACAAAACGATGCCCGACAATACAAGCCTGTATCGCCGGGCATCGGGTCAGCAGCAAAGCCCGAACGCCCCACCGGGGCGTGAAGCGGTGTTACCCGTTGTTGGCGGCCTGCTTCTTGTTTGCCTTATCCAGTTTGGCGACCCGCACGATGGAAATGAGCAGCGGGATGGCGATGGCGAACAGCGCCAGGTTGCCCAGCAGCACATAGCCCTTCTGGACGATGGCCATCAGGCCCACGCCGGAGATGAACCAGCAGGCCAGCAGGAAGGCCAGGGCGATGACAAAGAACTTGACCCTCTGCGGAACCTTTTCGCTCTTCCAGACGATAGACCAGCGGTTCGCCACATTGAAGGTGAAGGTGGGGGCGGTGGACACCACCGAGAAGATGACCACGATCCAGTAGACGATGGTCAGCACGGGGCTGAGGTACTGCTGGCAGATCATCAGGATGGGGGTGCCTTCGTAAACTTCCGGCATGAAGGGCAGCACGATGGCGCCGGTCATGACAAAGAGCAGGGTGACCAGCACGCCGATGGTGATACCGGAGCCGATGGCGTCCTTCTTGGTGTGGATCTGGTCGGCGTAGTTGCTCAGCGAGGAGCCCCAGTTGGAGGTGGTGAAGCAGTAGGAGATAAACATGGACATGTGCGCGCTCACCGTGGTGAGGCCCCAGTCCGGCCCGATGCTGAAGTTGCCGATGCGCTCGGCCAGCACGTCGCCCCTCACAACGATCACCGCGATCAGAATGGCCACCAGCGACAGGATCAGCGAGATGGTCATCACGGTGTTGAACTTGCGCAGGAAGGAAGCGCCGTAGATGGTGAGCACCGTGAACAGCAGCACGGCGATCACGCTGCCCAGGAACACCGGCACGCCCAGCAGCGAGTTGAACAACTCGGCAAAAAGCGCCACGGTGGCGGCCACCGTTACCACGCCCATCAGGATGGTGTAGATGTCGAAGAAGATGGTGACGATGCCCTTCAGAACCGGATTGGAATTGGGCTTGTCAACGCCGTACAGCGCCAGATAGTAGGCGTTGTAGTTGCTGGTTTTGTAAGCGCGGATGAAGTCCAGGCCGATGGCGCAGAAGAAGGACATGGCGAAGCAGAAGATGGCCAGCCACAGGAAGGCCCAGCCGCCGCCCAGGGTGACGATGTAGGCCGAGGCGTACACGCCGGAGGCCATGTTGGCGCCGCAGTATGTACCGAACATCAGCGCGCCGATGCCGAACCAGGCTTTAAAGGTGTCCCAACCGCTGCGAGTTTGCTTTTCCAAAACGATTTCCCTCCTTACGACCAAAGGTGAATGTGCTTTCGGCTTACAGCTTCACGCGGGGATTGGCGGCGTACTGGATGGCGGCCTGCCGCACCCACTCCAGGCGCTCGTCGTCGATGTCGGTGGGAACGGTGCAGTCCGCGCCCAGCATCACGCCCACCTGGCCGGCCTCGTCCAGATACTTGGCCACCTCCGCGGTGATCTCCTCACGGGTGCCGGTGTAGATGGTCTCGGCCTGGGCAAAGCCGCCGCACACCGGCTTGCCGCCGAACAGCTTCTTGCCTTCCGCCAGGCCCACACCCTCGGCGTGCACCGCCCAGTTGAACACAGGCACATCGTAATCCTTGAACAGCTCCAGATTGTTGCTCTTGCCATGATAGCCGCAGATGTGCAGCATGTTGAACCGGCTCAGCTGGTTCAGCCCGGCCAGCACCTTCTTGTCGGAGGGGGTGATGTACTTGGTGTAGAACTCGTCGGGCACATAGTGGGCCTGGTTGTTCACGCTCAGATACACCGCCTCAGCGCCGCACTCGGTGAGCAGGATCTTGTTCAGGGCGATGATGCTGTCGGCGATCTTGTCCAGCGCGGCCATCACGGATTCGGGATCCTCCTCCAGGAAGCTGTACAGCTTGGAGTGGGCCACTTCGGTGCCGATGTCCATGCCGCTGATGCTGTTGCGCAGGGTGATGCTGGGGCTGAACGCGGTGACGTAAATGGGGGCGTCGGAGTCCTTGTAGATGTCCACCACCCGCTTGGTCAGCTCCTTGCTCTTTTCAAAGAAGGGGGAACCGGGCATGGGAGGCTCGATCTTGCGCAGGTCCGCGGCGGTCTTGACAAAGGAGGTATCCACCGGCATGATCATAAGGGTGTCGTTCATGATCTTGATCACGTCCGGGTCAAACTTCTCACGGGCGATGCGGTGGCCCTCGATGTTTTTTTCAAAGGCGGCCTCATTGGTCAGGCCGGTGAGCCATTCCTGCTCGGTGGTGAAGTGGTGGAAGAAGGCCACAGGTACCCGGTCCACCGGTTCGTTCGCCAGGAATTTTTCGAAACGTTCGCGCTTAGTCATGATGCACACTCCTTTATTTGAGTTATAATAGTCTTGTGACCGAAACCATGCGGAAACTTGACTGGTTTGGTCGTTCTGCTATAATTAGCTTATCATGTTGAAAACATTATGGGTAATACAGAAAAAAGAAGGGGGCATGAAAAAAAGGTATGCCCCCGTTGGGGAGGAGGGAGCAAGATGAAGATACAGTCTTTGCAGTATTTTGTAACGCTGGCGGAGACTGGGTCGATCACCCGTGCGGCACATCAGCTTTATGTGGCACAGCCAAGCCTGACCAAATCTCTGAAGCTGATGGAGGAAGAACTGGGGTTCACCCTGGTAGAGCGATCCGCCAGCGGGGTGCGGCTCACCGAAAAGGGGAGCAGGGTGTTTGCGGAGGCCCGGCAGATCCTGGAGTTTTACGACGGCTGGAAAGAGATGGGCCGCAAGGACGATCTGCGCCAGATCGAGTTGTATACATATATATCGTTTCCCGACTTTCTGCTGCCGGACATTGTGCTGCGCTACCGGAAAAAATACCCGGAATTGTCCATCGGCTTCAACGTGAGCGAAAAACCAGAGGCTTTCATCTCCCGCAGCGCCAACAAGCCGGTGTTGTCTCTGGTGATGTGCCATCAGAACGAACAGCTGGCACGCTTGACCCAAATCCAGGGCAACCCGCCGGTCCTGTTGATGAGCGGAGAGTATCGCTGTCTGGTGAATGCGCGGCATGCCCTGGCAAGCCATTCCAGCGTCACGCTGGAGGAACTGAAAAATTTTTATCTCATCCTGCCGGATATGAAGGAGGAGGAGCGCGCATCGGAGATGCCGGAAGGCTTTTTGGACGGCCTGTTGTGCCAAAGCCCCGAGCAGAAAAAGGTTGGGGTGGAAACGGTGGCCAACGTGATCCCGCTGGTGGAAAAGGACGACGAGAGTTACGCGCTCTCCTTCTGGCCCGCCGCCAAACGCTACAAAGGCGTGCAGGAGGGGCGGCTGGTGTGCGTGCCCATTGCGGATGAGTGCGCGAGGGGACAGTTCATGCTGTGTTACTCCCGGCAGGCATACGACCGCTATCCGGTGGTGCGGCAGCTGGTGGAAGACATTCGCGCCGCCGCACGCACCTTCCTGCGGCAAAACCCGGCCGCAGAGCCGTGAGGGCAGGGCGCGGCGCTCCCGCGGCCCGGCTCGCCGGGGCATTGGTCCCCGCCGGGAGCAAAGGCCGGTCCCGCGGCGGTAAACGCCCCATGGCCCGTGTCCGAAGGGCGGGCCGGGCGCAAGATGGTAAAACAAAAGGCCCGCACATTCGTGCGGGCCTTTCCTGGCGGAGAAGGAGGGATTTGAACCCTCGCGCCGGTTTCCCGACCTACGCCCTTAGCAGGGGCGCCTCTTCGACCTCTTGAGTACTTCTCCAGAGCAAAGTGTGTGATGTTGATTCGGTTGTAAATGGCGGAGAGGGTGGGATTCGAACCCACGGCCCTTGCGGGTCACCGGTTTTCAAGACCGGCTCCTTAAACCACTCGGACACCTCTCCCCAGTGGCCGCCGTGCGCGTTTTGATAGCGCGTTACATATACTAACATACTTTGGCACGGCTGTCAAGGGATTTTAAGGCTCACCGCTGCAAAAACCATGGGGAAGGCGGGCGGAGAATGCCTCCGCCCGCCTTATATTCTATATAGTGTATTGTGCCGGGGGCTCAGGCGGCCCGCAGGCCGATTGCCTTGCGGGCAGCCCGCGCCGCGCAGGGAGCCCGGCGCCTTGGTTTGCCGGCAGGGCGGCTGCTCAGCCGATAGAATCCCCGTGTCGCCAGCATGCACGCCGCAAGCCCCAGCAGAAGCAGCGCGGACAGGCCCCCTTCGATCAGCGCGCCGGCCAGCATCACAACGCCCAGCCCCGCAAAAATCGCCAGCATCATGCACAACAAATCTTTCATATTGATTCCCTCCATCTTGCCGCACAGCGCGAAGGATCGTCTCTGTGCCCTCATTCTATAACAACTAATGGTTGTTGTCAAGACAATTTAACAACTTTTTTTATGATTTTCTTTACAAAAACAGCTTACGGTTGTATAATAAGACCAACAGGAAAGGAGCGAAACGGCCATGTTTCCACAGCGTTTAAAGGAACTGAGAAAGCGCAGCGGCTTCAGCCAGAAAAGCCTGTCGGCCCGGCTGGGGGTAAGCCAGCAGGCGGTGGGCAAGTGGGAGACCGGCCGTTCCTCGCCGGACCCGGAGACCCTGGCGCAGCTGGCGGCGCTGCTGAACACCTCTACCGACGATCTTCTGGGCCTGGCCGCGGTGGATTCCGCGGCGTCCCGGCGGTTTTTCGGCGGCTATGAGGAGAGCCCCATCCCGGTGGTGGGCACGGTGCGGGCGGGCTATGGCGCGCTTGCCTTTGAGGAAGACTATGGCGTGGAGTATGCCCGGGTAAAGGATCCCGGCAGTTATTTCTACCTGGTCGTCAAGGGCGACAGCATGGAACCCCGCATCAGTGACGGCGATCTTGCGCTGGTACACCGGCAGCCCACGCTGGAAAATGGCGATCTGGGTGTGATGGTCTACGGCGACGAGGGCGAGGGCACCTTAAAGAAGTATGTGCTGCGGGGCAACGCCGTGATCCTGCAGCCCTTCAACCCCGCCTATGAACCCAAGGTGCTGCGGGGCGAGGAACTGGACAAGCTGTTCATCGCCGGCAAGGTGGTGGAGACCAAGGCCAAGTGGTGATTTTCGGCCGCAACAACAGCATATCAAAACAAAAGGCCGATAATCCGGTCTTCAAAACGAAAGAGGGCCTTTTCCCATGGCAGAAACACAGCTGTACCTGATCCGGCACGGCCAGACTGATTGGAACGTGCGGGCGATGCTGCAGGGACGCACCGATATTCCGCTGAACGATACCGGCCGGCAGCAGGCGATGGAAGCCCGGCAGCGGCTGGCCGGGGTGCACTTTGACGCGGTGTATTCCAGCCCCTTGCAGCGGGCAATGGACACCGCCAGTCTGGTGACCGGCTGGCCGAAGGAGAGGATAAGCCCGGACCGGCGTCTCATCGAGATCGCCTTCGGGCCGTATGAGGGTAAGGACCCTCACGCCCTGGGCCCGGGGTTTGCCGCGTTCTTCACCGACCCGCCCGCCTACCGCCCGCCGGAGGGCGCGGAAAGTTTGGAAAGCGCGCTGGAGCGCACCGGGGATTTTCTCGCCTTTGCCGCGAAAAATCACCCGGGACAGACCTTGCTGGTAGCGGGGCACGGCGCGGCGCTTCACGCGATGCTCACCGCGGCGCTGGGCAATCCGCTGGACCAGTTTTGGGCGGTGAATCTGGATAACTGCCGGGTGGCGGTGCTCACCCGTGACGAGGCCGCCCGGGGCGGCTGGCGGCTGACGGCGAGCGATGGAACCGGCGCCGGCGCTTATCTGAAAAAGTATCTGGGATAACACTGCCGCTGGGAGACGGCGCACACCGCACAAAAAAGTCTTGACAAGCAGCGTGCGGCGTGATATATTAATAAAGCGCCCTCAAGAGAGGACGCTGGATATCGCGGGATGGAGCAGCCTGGTAGCTCGTCGGGCTCATAACCCGAAGGTCGGTGGTTCAAATCCGCCTCCCGCAACCACCAAACCGGTCAACCAATGGTTGGCCGGTTTTTTGTTTTGACACAACATGAAAAGCCGAAGATATTTCTTCTTTGTTGCGAGGGTTTGTTTTCATGTGTTCCTGTAGAAAATGCTTGATGTAGAAAAAGAATTGGAGATATACTTATATGGTAAGCACAATCTTTCTCGCAATATGGAACGGAGTGAAACTTAGGTGTTGTGGCTTATTCTAATTATCTTTCTGTGGCTCTTATTAGATAACTTGTTTGGTGATACTGTAGCAATCAGAATTGTGCTGAGTCTGCTGGCCGTAGTACTTGTGTACTTAATCTCCCCTCATCTCAAAGGGCTGCTTATAATCTTGGTTGTTTTGGGAATCGGGTTAGTGATAAAAAAATTTGTCAAAAATAAACCGGTGACCATTAAAGTGATGACATTTATAGGTGTTGTTCTGTGCACTACTGGGACGATATTGTTTTTAACATTGGATTTCCAAAAGATGGAATTACAAAAAATCCTTAAATCCTATGGTCATGAAAATGCTGTCATTGTAAAAAGCTTGATTAATGACAGAAAGAATATGCGAGATTACGAAATTTTATTTGAGGAGTTGAATAATGTCGATTATGATATGCTATTGCAGATGGCAGGAGAGATAGAAGAAGCAAGACAGAGTTGGCAGGAGCATAATGTTTTCGCCAATATATGGTATTACTGCGGTGAAGACAAATACAATTTTAATTTGAAAGATCGCAAGGTGGACAAAAACTATCGAGAAGTATATAACGATTATTTAAATTCAGAGAGTTATTTGGAAGATATTGAGTTAGATCGGAAATTGGCAGAAGAAGAAAGAGAGATGGATAGTTTATATGGTGATAAATATCCGGAAATAGGTATGCCAGAAGCAGCGTTAGAGTATACAAAATTAGGGCCGCCAAATCGGATAGAACGGTCGCGAGACTTTTATTCGAAAAGGCCATCCGTAAGGTTTACGGTTTATTATTGGGACGAAACGCCTGAACATGGTCAATGGAGTGTGTATGTTTCTTATGGTGGATGGGATAGTAACTTGAAAAAAATGATAACTTATTTGGAAGGGAAGGTAACATCTATCACTTATTTTGATGAAGACGGTTACCATGAAGTTTCCTAAATAGACTTAGCATAAAGATGTTGAGAGAGGTTTCGATAGATATCGGAAAGGAACAATAAAAACAAAGCCCTTTAAAAGAATTTCCATATTGATTACTCCCTGGAAATTGAACTTCCGATATTTCCTAAAATATCTTTTTTGGAACGACACGCCAACAAGCCGGTCGACCGAATGGTCGACCGGCTTTTCCGCGTATGAACATGAAAAAGCCGCAGGTTTTCCCGCGACTTTTGGCTTTGCTGCAAAAGGCCGGTTTATCCAGGCCTCTTTCATGAACGCATGGCAAACCAGGCGCACTTTCCTGGAAAGTTTTGTGACGTCCGCGTTGACGCCTGCTTCAGCTTTTTCCCTGCAAAAAGCAGGTCCCGCACCGGCCCCACAGCCGGGTGCCCAGGTTTTCCTTCCGGATGTCTGGGACCCGCCGAAACACGGGCGCGCCCCGAATGCAGGCGCCCAAAAAATAGAGGGCGCCGCATCTGCGGCAGCGCACATAGTGGCAAACGGTATAATGCTGCTCGGCATCCAGCACCGCATCGGTATCCTCCAGCGGGCAGTCACCGGCGAACAGTTCCATGCGGCCTTGCCGCTCCAGTTCCATGAGTTTGCGAAGAATTTGGTCATATTGGCGGTAGGAACCGTTGAGAGACTCTTTCGTCTGCGCCGCCAGCGGGCCGCAGAAGGGGCAGACGGTATTCTCCTTTTCCATCAGTATCCCTCTTTTCTTTATAATCTCCTGGTCCATATTCATGGGATCATGACCCGCGTAAAATGTCAGCCTGACATTTTACGGCGTTGAAACGGCTTACAGCGCTCGCTGCATGACAACAGCCGTGTATCCCTCTTTCGGGACCTCTCTTCCTGTTTTATGAAATTTATTTTTCCGCCAAAAGTGTTCGCTCTGAGGGTTACCCTTGGCAATGGCCAACTGGATAAATTCGACCCCCAGATCCTTCAAACACATTGCGCATTCCCGGATGATTTCAGATCCGATCCCCCTGTGCTGATGGCCTTGATTCATCATAAACAGCCCTATCCATGCGGTGTTTTTAGCCGGATAAGAAAAGATCAGATCCATAATGGCGATCAGCTCGTTTTCGCAAAAATAGCCCACATAAAACTTGTCGCAGGCGCTTTTGCCGGGCGGCAGCGCACGCATGTCTTCCATGATGCCCTCCCTGGTTGCATGCGGAGGGCAGTATTCATAAAACAGAGGATTTCCGATGGAAAGTTCGTAAACGGAATCCGCATCCTGTGCCGTCAGCCTCCTGACCTGATACGTTGAAGACAGACCTCTGACATCCATTTACAATACCTTTCATGTGATTTGTTATTACAGCGTAAACCAATGACCACCACGGCCGGTGACACGGCCGCACATCGCCCGGGAAGATAATCAGCGATTGCCGGAGGCGTATTCCCCCATGTTGATATCCAGGACCGCCCGGGGCGGCTGGATCAAAGCGTCCTCATACCGGCAGACCCATTGGATCTCCTGACTCATCTGCCCATCCGCCACGCCGTCGATGGTCTCCCCGTCCTGAATGGGATTGTCGTACTCCAGAATATACGACGCCACGTTGTAGGCGTGGTTGACGACCCAGTTGGGATTCATGCCACGGAAGTGGTACTGGAGGTCGGGCAAACACAGCGTGCTCATGCCCACCGTGTCGATGATCTTATCCTCGGTCCCCTGAATGTTGGAAAAGCGCACATTGACGCCAAACCGGATGAAGCGGTCCGGCCCCTCGATCTGGTGTGAGCGCACATCTTCTGCCAGCAGCAGCTTGCCGCAGTTCTGGAAGAAGAACGCCTCACAGCCGGGGTACAGCTCGGCCAGCGCCTCCACAAAGTCGGCGTCCAGGTTGGCCCGTTCCAATGCCGGAAGGGCGCCGGCCAGCATGTCGGTGGCCACCACCTGATACTTGCACTCCCGGAGGATGCGTTCCCGGTCCTTTTGGCAGTCCCACATCTGGCTCACCAGAAAAGCGTCAAAGCCTTTTCCCTTGAATTCGTTGCAGCCCATCACCATCAGCTGTACCGGGGCCTTGCCCTCCTTAAACTCCGCGATATGTTCCAGGGCGGTAAAGCCCGCCATCTTTGTGTCGCAGTGAAAACATTCCACCGCGCCGATATGCCGCTGCATCACGGCGGTCATGCTTTCCTTGTCCGGCATGGGCACCGGCTCTTTGAACAACATCTGAATGAGAAAGGGGCCGCCGGGCCGGGGGCCTTGTTTGTCGTCCGGGTTTTGCTGAAAAATCCTATCGCTCATCGTTTGTTCTCTCCTTGTCCTTTTCAGTCTGCTGCCTCTGTATAGCGCCTGTGCCACTCGTTCCAGAAGGCAATGTAGCCGTTTCGCGCAAACTCGTCCTTCGGGATATGCTTGGGTCGGCAGGAACGATAGAAGGCCTCCACCTTGTCGGCGAAGCGGATCACCTCGACCTTGTAGTCAGCGAACGGCACCCATGTTTCCTCGCCGGAGGGGAGAGTCAACCTCACCCCATCGCCCTCGTGGACCACAGACCAGTCCAGACCGTTGTCGCAGCCCAAAATCGTGACCTCGGACAGATCCTTGTTGGCGATCAGGAAGTGACCGCAGCACGGAACCATCTGAATATCTTCTTTCGACATGATCTTATCCTCGGTCAGGGTTTTCAGAAGATACAGCGCGGTGGCACTGACGGTCCCGTCGTACTCCATCACGGTTTTGCCGATCTGCACGGTAACATGGCCATGGAGGCAGAGGTCCTCGGGATCGTCCTGCGGGCCGCAGATCCAGGTGAACCCGTCGGCGCGAATGGAGAAATTCTTCAAATCGACCACCTTCTTTTCCTTTGGGCCGGGAACATTCCGGGCAGTTTCCCATCAGAAATCCAGCAGGATGGGCACCTGCTGTTCCTCGGCGAACCACATCGCCTGCCAGAACAGGGAGAAGGCGAATTTGGCAAGCGATTGGGTGTCGTATTCGGTGTGCTCCTGTATGCTGGCCGTGTCAATTTTTCCGTCCGGCCCGTACACGCCGTCTGTGGGGTAACCCTCGGTCTCGCCCCAGCGCAGGATGGTATCTTCATCGGCCTGCCACGCCAGCCGGTTCAGTTTCTCCAGCTCCTTCCGAAGCCCGCCCGCCGTGCCGATGACGGCGGTGCCGTCGGTGGGCAGAGGCGCCTGGAACAAAAAGGCGTCCGGCAGCGGCAGCCACCAGGTGGCCCCGCGGAAGAGCGACCACACCTGCTCCCCAAAGTCCCAGCCCTTTTTCACTGTGGGAGGCACCGGCTCGCCGTATGTATGGCAGGCGGCCACCAGCAGCATGGCGCCAAAAGCGTCCCAGTCCGGCTTGTCGGTGTAGTAGGGCTTTTCGTTGTCCTCCGTCCAGGGTGTATAGGGCTGATCCTTGTTCTGGCGGATGGCATCCAGCAGGGAATCCCGCCAGCGTTCCACAGCGCTCTGGATGTTGCGGACCTCCTCGGGGGTGAGCTCCTCCTCTGCCACAGGGCTTCCGTCCGGGGCGAGCTTTTGGAAGGAGTATCCGTTTGCCTCCGCCCACTGCTGCACGGCGGTCTTCCAGTTGTGGGAATAATACCGGGTCAATGTTCCTGCGTAAAGATCAAGTCCCATGGTGATGCCTCCTTTGGCAGTTTTGTTCGCTCGGATAAAAGCCTTGCGTTTTTCTGTGACCAGGTTGCGGAAAAAGGCGGAAAGTCAAAAATAGGATCTCTGCCGTTGCATATCGGTGACCAGATCGGCGTTTCCGTCCTCTTTCATACGCCGGAGCAGCACGGGAATGTTGTTCCTGTCCTCCATGACCGCCTGGAGCTCTGCTTCGGTGATGCCCACAAGCTGAATGAACTCCGTTTTGCCGTATACCGACATCTGCGGTTCCGCCTCCGTGTCGTTAACCAGCAAAAGCGCGGTGATGAGGGAATCCGACCCGATGTGCAGGGAGCTCCCGTTTCCTTGAATGAACTGGTTTGGCTGGAAAAAACGCCCCGTTTTATAGGTGTATCGCGCCAGGTTGGACAGCATATCAATGGCCCACATACAGTGTTCGGTGTCTTTTTCTTTTAGCTTTATGGTCATCTCATAGCCCCAGCCGTTCCATTCGCCGCCGAACGCCTCCTCGTCTCCATAAAGCACGGTCATCCCGTAGGTGACCAGGTGCTTATAGCCTTTCGGAGAACTGTATACGGAAAAGCCGTCCAGATATTCATCGCCGCCAAGGGCCGCCCTGGATGTCAGCAGCGTTCCGAAATGATCGGGATCCTGCCCCGGATACAGCGCTTCAAAAGTGTCATCGATGGCCTGCCAGCCAGGCGAATAGGTTTCATCCTCCTTGATGCGCCTTAGGAATTCTTCCTTTGTCATCGTATCAGCCTCCTTGTCGAATGGGAAAAAGCGCCCTGCGATGCACTGTCATGCAGGCAGGCCGACGCAAGGCGCGAAAAGGCCGCACGGAAAGAACCACATCCTCTTGCCGATGGGGGCTCTTCTGCAGCGGGCATCTTTTTTTATATTGCAAAGCAGCGGATGGGGAAACTCCGGTTTTTGTGCGCATGGTTCTGCTCCGACAGGTTCATGTTCTTTTGCGGACCGGGGGCTGGATTCAAAGTAAATTATACCATAGATAAGAGCGTGTTTGGCGTATTTTTGTGTGAAAGACCGGGATATTCATATTTGTTTTACGAATGGGACGGGGAGCCGGACGCGAACGGGCTCAGACCGCTCCGCGGAGGGGGGTGTCAGGACATACGCCATATTTCGGCAGGGTTGCCAATGCGCCGTTCCTTGTGGGATACTTCTGCCCATAAAAAGATAAACGATCCCTGTCGGATTTGGCGCGGCCGTTCCGTTTTAGCCGATGAGGCCGCCTCCTGTGCCGGGCTGTTCTGTGCGGGGCGTGTTTTCGAGGCGCGCTTTGCGTTCAAACAGAAAATTTTTGCCGCAGGATGAAATATTGCCGTGCGCTCGTTCGCTTTTCTTTTGAAGGGAATAGCTTTTTTCCTCCGGGAACGGGCATCTGCCCGGCGGCAGGCAGTCGATTCCCGCCGTCCGGCGGGGCCTGCCAAAAACACCTGCCGGCGAGTCGCCCCGCCGCCGGTCTTCCCCCTTTTTTCTATCATGACATCGCTGTGCGAGAAAGGAACTCCCATGTCTCACATTTCCCCCTTTAAACGCATCCTCAGCCTGCTGCTGGTCTGGGGCATGCTGTGCGGCCTGATGGCCTTCCCATCCGTGCAGGCGGCCGGCGGAACGCCGGATGCCGACGGATCGCTCTACAGCCAGCTTTCCGACGCCAACAAAGAGGCGTATGACGCCATTTCCCGGCAGGTGGAGGAGCTGGCGAAAAACAGCACCGACCCCTCCGCCGTCTCCTTCACCCCCACCCAGGGGTCGCCCGACGGCGCCGCCATCTTCGCCTTTTTCCGGGATCACCCGGAGTATTTCTGGGTGGACTCCTCCAAGCTGGCATGGACCGCGTCCGACGACAACGTGTACAGTCTGTGCACCGCGGTGACGGGCGAATCCTTCTTCTTCGAGGGCTTTGACGCGGCCACCCTGCCCGGGGTGCGCCAAAGCTTTGATGCGAAGGTACAGGAGATCATCGGGGGGATGCCTTCCGGCGGGGACGTGGTGGCCCAGCTGCGCTACCTGAACAACTGGATGGCCCAGCACAACGTGTACAATCCCCTGGGCATAGGCGCCAGCAACTACTCCCGGTGCGCCGCCAGCGGCATTTTGAGCAACAACGACCCGAACACCGCCCCGGTGTGCTACGGCTACGCCACCGCCTTCAAGGTACTGCTGGACGCGGCGGGCATCCCCAACGCCTACATTGAGGGCTGGGCCTACAACCAGAACAACTGGCCCAACGGCGAGCAGCACGCCTGGAACTATGTGCAGCTGGACAATGCGTGGTACGCCATCGACCCCACCTGGGATGACCCGAAGCTTACCGCGGGTCAGGCCCGTTTCCACTATTTCCTGGTGGGCAGCGAGACGGAGACCGAGACCTCCCTGAGCACGAAGGAGAAGTTCGGGCAGAACCACGACGCCAGCGCCGCGAAGTCGCCGGCATCGCAGTATTCGCTGACCTATCCCACCCTGTCCCGGACGGCCTCCGATCGGGTGGTCACCACCGGGTTTGAGCTGATCCAGGGCGGGACTTCCACGAAATATGACACCCTGGAGGAGGCGCTCCGCAACGCCGGCTCCGGCAGCACCGTCAAACTGTGGCAGACGGCCACCATCACCGGTGCGCTCACCATCCCGGACGGCGTCACGCTGGATCTGAACGGGCAGAAAGCGTCCGGCGCCCCCAGTTTGAACGCTGTGGCGGTCTCGGGCGATGTTTCGCCCCTGTTCACCATCGAAGCGGACTCCCAGGCCTCCATCGTCAACTCCGGTTCCTTCACCTCGATCACCACCACAGACCCAGGGGCGTGCATCCAGAACGACGGCACGCTGAACCTGGGCACCAACCTGAAAATCGCCAGAGGGAAGTATATGATGGGCGACGATCCCCTCTCCAGCCCCATCGGAGGAAACGCGCCGGAGTACACCTCCAACGCCTATGCCTCGCTGAGCGCCGCTTCACCTCATTTGCTGTTTGTCTATCAGGTGATGCATCCCACCGCCTCCGGTTCGGGTTCCTACCAGGCCAGCGCGGGGGACACGGTGCAGAACCTGATCGACCAGTGCGCGGGCAGCATCCCCGCGCCCACCATTGAGTACTACATGCCCACCGGGACAAACGGCAAGGTGCCGTCGGAAACTGTCGGGACGCTCAGCTGGAGCGTGGGCCGCTCGCCCAACGACGGCAACCGCATCCAGCCCACTGACCCGCTGGAGAACGGGGAGTATCTCTTTGTGGCCACGGCCTTCGGCTATCCGGTCACCTACGCCGTCCAGGTGAGCGGGGTGCCCGACCCGGCACAGCGGTACACCGTCACCGTCCAGGGCGGCAGCGGCGCCAGCGGCGGCGGTACCTACGCCGAAAACGACCCGGTCACGGTGACCGCCGGCACCAAAGAGGGCTATATCTTCCAAAGCTGGACGGCGCAGGGGCTCACCCTTGCCGACGCCACGAAACCCGAGATCAGCTTTGCCATGCCGGCGAACGACGTCACCCTCACCGCCAACTTTGAGCGGGACTATACCATCCGCGTCACCGGCGCCGCGCTGGCGCCCAAGACCTACGACGGCAGCGCCGCCGCCACCGTGACCAGTGTGGACTTCGGCGGCCTGCTGGAGGGCGAGCAGCTGAACCTGGGCACCGACTACACCGCCACCGCCGTTTTTGACAGCGCCAATGCGGGCACGGGCAAGACCGCCACCGTCACGGTGACGCTGACGGGCGGCAGCTACGTCTTTGCCGGCGGCTCAAAGACCGCCAGCTACACGCTGAGCGGCCAGAGCATCGGCAAAGCGGCCTATACCGGCGTGATCGCTCTTTCCGGCCAGGTGCGGGCCAACGCCTCCGGGCAGGTGGAACTGCCCCAGCCGCCGACCGGGGCCTCGTTCGGTGTGCCGGCCAGCGCCGCGGGCAGCGAAGCTGTCACGGGGCTGAGGATCGCCGGCAACACCCTGTTTTATGAGGGCGGCAGCGGCATCGTGAAGGATCGGACCTACACCGTCACCGTGCCGGTGAGCGGAGGCGTCAACTACAACGACTACAATCTCACCGTGACCCTTACTGGCTCGGATAAGCAGGCGCTTGCCATCGCCGGCGTCACCGCGCAGAACGGCAGCTACAACGGCGCGGCCCAGGCGGGCTACACCGGAAAGCCCGCCGCCGCGGGTTATGACGGCGCATTCACCGTCACCTACAGCACCCCCGACGGCCGGGCGCCCGTCAACGCCGGGACCTACACCGTGATCTTTGCCATCCCGGACAACGATCCCCGGTATGTGGGCCGCATCGCGCTGGAGTTCACCATCGCCAAGGCACCCCTGACCGTGGCGGCGCCCCGTCTGTCCGCTTATGCGGGGGACAGCGCCCCCGCCCTGGCCCTGGCCTACACCGGCCTGGTGGCCGGTGAGAGCGTGACGCCCTCGGCGGCTCCCGTCTTTACCGTCGCCAAAGCGGACGGCACCGGCATCGCCCTGGCGGACGCCATGAAGACCGCCGGCACCTACACGATCACCTGGAGCAACGCGGACAGCACCACCTTTGCCGGCGCGGGCAACTACCAGCTGACCAAGAATGCCGCCGGCACCCTGACCGTCTCCGCGCGGCCCGGCTCCGGCGATGCCCCCGCGGC
>ERZ1090860.690-NODE-691-length-19489-cov-7.101729_pt1 | contig 19489 bp, 12 predicted proteins | sample MGYA00478483_ERZ1090860 | MGnify/ENA primary metagenome ERZ1090860 (study PRJEB33644, sample SAMEA5815741) | chicken gut metagenome | biome: Chicken; feature: Gastrointestinal Tract; material: Caecum | place: Ireland | collected 2019-01-01 | study: A study of the...
GCCGCTGCCAGGGGATCCGCGGCATCAGCAGGATTCTTCTCAAACCCTTCCACTGCCATATGATCCATGGGATCAGGTACTTTCTGGCCGTCAATCACCTTATCCATGTGGGCGTGCAGGAAGGGCAGCAGGTCTTCCCGGCCTGCCTTGCTGATGGCGTCCATGCTCTGGATCACCATCTCGCACAGCCTCTTGCTGGCCCCCATGATGTTGGTGGGGTTCACCGCCTTGTCGGTGCTGATCAGCACGAACCGCTTCGTCCCGTGCTTCAGGGCGGCGTAGGCGGTTTTGTAGGTGCCGACCACGTTGTTCTTGATCGCCTCGTTGGGGCTGGCCTCCATCAGGGGCACATGCTTGTGGGCCGCCGCGTGGTAGACGATGTCCGGGCGGTACTGGTCAAAGACCGCGTTGATCCGCCGGCTGTCCCGCACGGACCCGATGAGCACCTCCAGGTTCAGGCCCGGGTAGCGCCTCCGCAGTTCCTGCTCAATCTCATAGGCGTTATTCTCATAGATATCAAAGATGATCAGCCGGCCCGGCTCATGGGCCGCGATCTGGCGGCAGAGCTCGCTTCCGATGGAGCCGCCCCCGCCGGTCACCAGGATGGTTTTACCTTTGATGTACTGGAAGATCTCATCCAGGTTGACTTTGATGGGCTCCCGGCCCAGCAGGTCCTCCACGGCCACCGCCTTCATCTTGCTTAAGGACACCTGGCCGTTGGCCAGCTGGTAGACACCGGGGAGGCTTTTTAGCTCACACTTGGTCTCCTTGCAGATATTTAAGATGTCCCGTTTCTCCCTGGGAGAAGCGGTGGGGATGGCGAAGAGGATCTGGTCGATCTGGTATTTTTTCACCGCGGACAGGATGCTGTCCCGGCCTCCCACGATGGGGACCCCTTCCATGAACCGGCCCCATTTGTTGGAGTTGTCGTCAATGACGCAGCAGGGCCTGGCCGCCGCTTCCGTGGAGCTTTTCAGCTCCTTCAGGATGACCTGCCCGGCAGCCCCGGCGCCGATCACCATGGCGTTCTTCCGGGGCTTGGCGTTTTTCTCCCGGCGGGTCCGCTCCAGGGTGATGTACCGGTAGACGAACCGGACCGCCACCACCAGCAGGAACTGGGTCAGGCAGCCGATCACGTAGTAGGAGAAGGGCATCCGCTCGAAAAAGAGGGTGATGCCGATCATCTGGAACCCGGTGGTGATCAGGGTGGCGGCGAAGATCCGGTTCAGCTCGCTGAAGCTGGCGAACCGCCAGATGCTGTTGTACAGCCGCAGGAAATAGAAGACCGCCAGGGTGAAGACGGTGTAAAAGGGCGCGAACCGCAGGAAAGCGTCCAGGTATTCCGGCGGGATGCTGGTGTAGCGCAGGTCAAAGCGCAGGAGCAGCCCGAAGAAGTAGGAGACGTTCACGGCTACGATATCGTAGAGGATCAGATAGAAGGCGATCACCTTCCAGTGCTCCAGGAACCGTTTTCTCTTGTGTCCCAGATGAGGGCCGGGAATGTTCCCTTGTTGCTTTGTACTGCTCATTGTTTCAACCTCGCATTATTTTCTTCTTGGGAAGGCGGATGCCTGCCCTATTTCCTCCTGGGAGGAGACAGCGCAGAAGAGGGAAGAAGAAGGTTCTCTGGGAACGTGCCGACACCCAAGAGGTTCCGGCAAAGAGACAACCGGGACATCAAAAAACTGCCCATCGGGGCCAAATAATTGTTATTATTTGGACTTGATTTTTCCCGCTGTCTCCACTCTCCCACTGCTCTTCTGCTGCTTCTTGACAAATTTAGTATAATTAACCATCCCCATGCGCTGAAGAAAACCCCCTCTCGGGGATTTTCTTTCCACTCACGTGAATGAGTTTCTTCCTATTATAGTAAATGTAAATCTATCTTCATGGTTGCCGGTTCTTAAGCCGCGCCGCTTCGTCTCAGGACGATGAATACGGTCTTCAGAAGAATTTTTACATCCAGGTAAAAAGACCAGTTCAGGATATATTTGATATCCAGATTGACGACTTCTTCAAAGTCTGTGATATCACTGCGGCCGCTGACCTGCCACATACCAGTCATTCCTGGCTTCACCGCCAGACGCTTTCTGTGGCGGGGCTGGTACTGTTCCCACTCATCCACCGTGGGAGGGCGGGTACCCACAAGACTCATATCGCCTTTGAGCACATTCCAGAACTGGGGAAGCTCATCAATGGATGTCCTGCGGATGAATCTGCCAATGCCCTTAATGATTCTGGGATCGTTCTCCAGCTTGAACATCAGGCCGCTCATCTCATTTTGTTCCATCAACTCGCTCTTTCGCTCCTCCGCATCCAGATACATGCTTCGGAACTTGTAAATCTCGAACACTTTACCATTCTTTCCAACCCGGGTCTGTCTAAAGAAAATCGGACCGGGGGATCTCAGGTAAATAAACGGTCCCACACAGACGGCTGCGGCTGCTGCAATCATGCATCCTGCCAGACCGCCGCAGATATCCAGAATCCGCTTGAGAACCGGTTGCCGGATTACTTCCATTCGAATGTCATTCACGGAGAGTACCGTATATCCTGCCAGATGCTCCACCGACTGATAGTGCGGCTTCGAATTCATTCCTGCCAGGTTCTGATGCACGGTAATTCCCATCTCCAGACAACGTTCGGCAATCTCACTGGTCTCCCGGTGATTAACCGGTGTATCCAAAAACACCTCATCTACCCAGTTTCTGCGAATCCATTCCAGAATGTTATCTCTGGAAGAGATCACCGGTATTCCGTGAATCCTCTCATCGCGCCAGTCCCCATCTAAAATGGCGACTCCAGTCAGGCGCCAGGTTCCATGCCTGTGCCCCTTGAGGCTTCGCACCATCTGTTCTGCCCGCTTGCCGGTGGTCAGAAGAATCAGTGAGTGGCCTCCTGTGCCGGACGCCAGCTTTTTCTTCACCGCCGTCTTGCAGACAACGCGAAACAGGTAGGTCAGGCAGATCTGTATTCCCCACATGAGCAGCAGAACTGCTCTGGAATCTTCTGCCGAGTTTTGTGTCAGGAAAAGGTACATGAAGAGCAAACCGGCAATATAGGTGACGTGCCGCGCGCAGGCCAGGAATTCCAGTCCATATCCTCTTTGAAAGATATCTTGGTGATTCCGGGTGAGCCAGACTGTGGTCAGATACAGCAATGAGAGCATAATGGCTACATTGCGGTAAAAAGGATCTGCGTATGGCAGCCCCGACCCCTGACGGATCCTATATGCCAGAAAAAAAGACAAATGCATGCTCACAAAATCCAGAACTAGGAAGTCAACTTGCCATCTTTCTGGTCTTCTCTTGTACATCCGTACCCCCTTGCAAATGTGTTCAATTGTCTAACTATTTCTTTGAATTTGTATGAACTTTCAAAAAAATATCTTCTTTCATTAACCGCAATCATTATATCATACCCTTTTTAAAGCGCAAGCGTTTTGGTTTAATTGGTACGTTTTTGGTATAAATAGACCGAATAATGTAAATTTTATAACGGAATTGGAGAGTGCTTCCAGCGGTTTTTCCGTGTTTTTTCCTGTTTATCCAGAGCGTTTGTGCCACAATTTGTCGAAATGTATTCTGCTCTTTTTCTTGTTTTTCCACTTTAAAATTTTGAGAATTATTAGAGACTTCTGTGATATAATACAAGCCAGTGAGCGTGGAGATTTGAAAGCACTTTCTTCTCCATGGCTTTTCTGTGAACAGAATTTGGGATTTGAAAGAGGTGTTTGTATGCGTATTTTACTTGTGGAAGATGATGAAAATCTCTGTCAGACATTAAAATATCAGCTGGAACAGCAGGGGTTTCAGGTGGATACCTGTATGGACGGAGAGGATTCTCTTTTTTATATCCGGGAGCGTGTACATGATTTGATTCTCCTGGACCGGATGTTGCCTTCCATGGATGGCATTACCGTTTTGAAAACATTACGAAAAGAAAAGATTTCCACTCCTGTCCTGCTTCTGACCGCCCTGGGGGAACTCCAGGACAAGGTCACGGGGCTGGACTGCGGAGCCGACGACTACATGGTCAAGCCTTTTGCCTTTGAGGAACTGATGGCGCGGATCCGCTGTCTCCAGAGGCGTCCCCGGAAATGGGAGAGCGCGGCTCTTCTCTCCCTGGGAGATGTGACCTATGACATAGACCAGAAGAAGTTATCCGCCCATGGAAAAGAATGTTCTCTCTCCAAACGGGAGGGGGATTTGATGGAAATCTTTCTGCGCAATCCAGGACAGATTCTTCCCCGTCAGACTCTGCTCTCCCGTGTCTGGGGACCGGAGACGGAAGTGGAAGATGGAAATCTGGATAATTACATTTATTTTCTCCGCAGAAGACTCCGCTCTGTGGAAAGTCAATTGGAGCTGAAAGCTGTCCGCGGCGTAGGGTACCAGCTGGAAGTCTATCGGTAAAATTTGATTTTTTTAAATCGTAACAAAAAAGAGGCGATCTCTTTCATCCATGCTTTTTCATGAGCTGTGGATCTGTGAGATCGTCTCTTTCTATTTTTCCTTCTTTCAGGAATATTGTTTATTCGAAGGATGTTCTGCTGCTTTTTCTCTATGTGCCATTCTTATTCCGCCAGATACAAATTGACTTTCTGGATTACCGCGGATATAGCACTGTCCAGATCACTCTCTCCTTTTGCGTAAGAGTCCAGTTCCTTCCGGACAGCCTCAACCACATTGTCATCCAGTTGAGACGAAGTGGTCAGGCTTTTTCCCATCTCCTGGATTTGCTGGATTTGCTCTGCGGTGGGCTTGTGCACATCCAGATAAACCTGTTTTTCTGTCCCGGTCTCATCAACAATCGTGTACCCCACAGTGGTGCCTTCCCCAGTTGTCCAGTAATCTTCGGAGTCATACACGGTCTCATTGACAGGAAGTCCGTATCCCATGGATACTTCCTGCGCTTTCTGGCTATAGAGAAATTTCAGAAATTCTTTCGCATCTTCCTGGTTCTTGCTCTTGCTGTTGATTCCCATAATCATGGACGGTGAAAAACATCCCGCTTTTTGCCCATTCCAGAGGGCAAAGCCCATATTTTCTCCGTCCTCTGCCTGCTCGGAAGAGGTAAGCTGGGAATAACCGGACGCGGAAGACAGGTTTCCCGCAACCACAGAGCCTTCGCCGCCGTAGACTTGCAATGTCATTCCATCGATGAAGGACATCTGCTGGTGAGAATAAGTTCCATAGACCATATTTTCTTCTGCCTCTGCCGCCTCGCCATTATGGTCATCTGCATCATAGATCTCTTTGATTGCCTGGAAAAATTCCCGCAGGGCTTTCTCGTCTAAAGTTCCATCTTTCTGAATCCAGGCTGGATAAGTGGAATCCATCAAAGTTTCTGCCAGCATGGAAGGTGTGGTGTCCACGTAGAACCGTTTGCCGGAACTGTCTGCAGCGCTGTCTTTGGCAGCCTGAGCCATTCCGGATAAAGTCTGCAGCTGCTGAATCTGATCCTTCGGTCCAAAGACCAGCGGAATGGAAAATCTTCCCGGGAACTCATAGACAGCTCCGTCCCGGTCGTAAGCTTTCTGAAGGTTATCCAGGATTCCTTCTTTCTCATCCACTTCCTGGATGACATCGCTGATGTCTGCCAGAATTCCCCTCTCCTCATAAGTGGCGATCGGCATTCCATCCAGAACCAAAAGGTCTGGTCCTTTTCCTGCCATGATCTCCGTGTTCAAGGTCTTTAATGCGTCTGTGAGAGTGACGGAGCTGTCCTCACTCAGCGCAGTCTCCAGTGACACATAATAGTCCGGATTTTCTTTCTGGAACATGGAGATGGCCTGCTGCAGTTCCAGGTTTTCCTGCAAGGTATAGACCTTAATCTCTTTCGACGGCACAGACGGCGTATCCTCAGAATACACATAACGCAGAAGTTTCACTCCTTCTTCTGTGCTCACTCCAAGATAGAGGGTGGTGTTATCCTCTCCCATAAACATCTTGATCAGGCCGGTACTTGGATCTCCGATGGAGGTCAGTTTCCCATCTACGATCTGTTCCATGGCATTTCCACCGATCACGTGGGAATAAATCCCGGTGGAGTCACAGTAGAGCATCTGGCCGTCCTGGCCTGCCTGACAGATCAGCATGGGAAAAGTATTATAGCTGGTAAGGTTCTCATTGGATCCGCTGCTCTTGATTTGATCGCTGAGTACCGTGTCTTCCTCCTCCAGATCCCCTGTCTCCACATTGTAGTAATCAATGGAGTCCGGGGATGCCAGGATCAGGTGATTTTCTACCAATCCGTAGCTGACTACTCTTCCCTCATCCTCCACATACTGACGTATGACACTGCCGTCACTCACATTCATCTGATAGAGTCCCACGACGGAATCCTGCAGAAGAATTTCATCATCCGATACCCATTGAACACGAATTCCCTGGGTATAATCCTCCGGCAGCTGCAGGTTCACTTCTGTGTAGCTTCCATCCGGAGACCTTAACTGGTAGGATTCTTTGTATTCTATATCGTCGGGAGATTCTGCCCCCTCAGCGGATACATACTCCCCAATCTGACACAGAACCGTTCCATCTTCCCGGATCGCCCCCATTGTCACAGTTTTGGAAGAATCCTCTCCATCTTCCAGGCCCAGTTCCTGAGGTATATCGCCTTGCTCCTCCCAGGTCTCTCCTCCGTCAGAAGACAGCCAGTACCGGGCCATGTATTGCTCATCACATCCCAGGAGCGCCATTGTCCCATCGGACAGATATCCCGCATCGATGATCTCCGAAAGACCTTCCGGCAGAGGGATCTCTTCTTCCAGGTATCGGCCCATGGCCGTCTCTTTGTCTTGGGCGTCCTGCGTCCCCGACTTGCAGCCAGCCATCCCCAGCAAGAGGCTGCCGGCCAGAATTCCGGCCAGGAGACGTCGGACATTTTCTTTCCATTTTGTTTTCATCAATTTACTTTCCTCCCCTGAATTTTTTTGTAAGCATACCATGGCTTTCTCTATTTTTTCTCTAGTAAAATTTAGAGACAAAATAAAGATTTCTACGTATAATAGAAGTTACCTATTTATATAACTTTTCATAATTTTGAGGGAGGCTCTTATGTTTCACAAACTTCATATAAAACTTACCTTATTCTTCACCATGGGCACTGGTCTGATTCTGATTCTCATGACAGGCATCTGTCTGTACCTGTCCCAGTCCAGCCTGTCCAGAAATCAATATAACGCTTTTTCCACTTCAGTCAGCTCTACCCTTTCTTATCTGGAAGCGCAGAATGTCATCCCCCATACCTGGCTGCTGGAGCAGGAACATAACAACCACTTCTCCATCCGGATTCTGGACAACCAAAATCCCCTGTTTTTCTCCAAACTTGAGGAAGATTCGTCCCTGGCCGCTCTCTATGATCAGGCGCTTGAGACGGCACAGAAAGATTATTCCATCTCCATGGATTTTTATTCCGAGGAAAATATTTTGGCGCAGCATGTGGAATTTCAGATGAAAGCAGGCAAAAAAGATTATTATGCCAGTGTGGCCTTGATCCCCCGGGAACAGGGATCTCTCACCGTCATCATTTTGTCCTCCCTGGATCTTCTGGAGTCCCAGATTCTTTCTCTGCGTCTTCTGTTTCTGGCTGCTGACCTGGCAGGACTTCTGTGCCTGGCCGCTTTTTCCTGGTATTTCACCAAAAAACTGCTAAACCCCCTGGAAGAAAACCGCAGACAGCAGACGCAGTTTATCGCCTCGGCCTCCCATGAGCTTCGCACGCCGCTGGCAGTGATCCGCTCCTGTCTCTCTGCCCTTCGCAGCTGTTCTCCTGGGGAATCCGCCCATTTCTGTGAGATCATGGAACAGGAATCCCAGCGGATGACCGGGCTGATTCAGGACATGCTCTCTCTGGCCAATGCGGATAATCATTCCTGGACCCTTCATATGACCTCCACAGAGATGGATACTCTCCTTTTGAATCTTTTTGAACACTATGAGAAACTAGCGGAAGAACGCGAACACAATCTTCGAATCCAGCTGCCGGATACCTTATGTCCTCCCTGCAACTGTGATCCGGACCGGATTTCTCAGGTTCTGTCCATCTTCATTGACAACGCACTGTCGTATACTCCAAAAGGGAGCACCATCACCCTTTCCCTGGAAGTTCTGCCCTGGCAGATTTGTCTGTCTGTGGCAGACAATGGACCTGGCATTCCGGATGAGGAAAAGCAGGCCGTCTTCCGCCGTTTTTACCGCTCGGATCAGTCCCGCCACACCAAAGGGCATTACGGACTGGGGCTCTCCATTGCCTGGGAGATTGTCCGACTGCACAATGGCAGCCTGAAAATTGAGGATGCCCCTGGCGGCGGCGCCGTCTTTCTGCTTAGCCTGCCGTATACAAAGTAAAGAGACCTTCCAGACCGGAAAAATGAGAAAGCTCACGGCAAAGCCGTCTGCCGGTCCTGTCACGTAAAAAAAGAGGCGTACCGGAAAATGTACGCCCCTTGTCTGTCTTTTTCTCTACTCGCTGCGCAGTGCATCGATGGGATTTAAGTTGGCCGCCTTCACTGACGGCATCAGTCCGAAGACCACGCCGATCACCATGGAGAACAGTACTGCCACCAGAATGGATGGCACACTGATGGCGGTGGGTGTACCGGACACTTTGGACACCACCTGGGATAACACCAGGCCTGCCAGAACCCCCAGCACGCCGCCGATACTGGTGAGAACTGCTGCCTCTGTCAAAAACTGAATCAGGATGGAGCGTTTTCTGGCTCCGATAGCCTTCTTCAGACCGATTTCACTGGTTCTCTCTGTCACAGACACCAGCATAATATTCATGACGCCAATGCCGCCCACCAGCAGGGAAATGCTGGCAATCCACAGCATCTGGCTGTTGGTGCTCTGACTTAACTCCTGAAGATTTCTGGCCGTCTCCATCACATCGTTGGCACGGTACTGCATCTTGGTCGTCTCACTGTTCAGATTCTCGTTCAGAATATCTTCTGCCTTCTTTCCCACACTGCTCATGGCATCGGTACTGGAGGCTTTCAAAACCACATTCTGGGGTTCGTCATATTTGTAGACGATGGGCCAGGATGTGCTGGGAATCAGTACCATTCCCGTGCTCGACTGTTCATAGGTATAATACTCGTCAATGTTATTGATCACCGGCTCAAAGTCATCCGACTGCTGAATGATTCCCACCACCACGAAGGGCTCGCTTTTGATCTCCACAGTCTTTCCCAGCGGTTTTCCATCGGGAAACAAGGTGGCTGCCGCCACATCATCCAGGACAGCGACTTTCCTGTTGCCGTCGTAGTCTTTTTCCACAAATCCCCGTCCTGACTGAACCAGATACCCGCAGGTATCCAGGTAGTGGAGATCCACGCCCAGAACTTTTCCTCCCTGGAGGGTGGAATTTTCATAATAAATGCTGTCGGCGTAGGCTCTGCTGTAGTAAAAGGACGCATCCTCCACATCCTCCAGATCCTGGATATCTTCTTTCTGCTGATCTGTGAGAATGGGAGTGGCAGCTCCGGTGCTTCCAAAGTCCGCGTCGTATTCCATATCTCCCTCATAGAGACTGACGGTCACCGCATTGTTGCCGGCGCCGATAAGGTTCTCTTTAATCTGTTCGCTGGTTCCCTTGATGGTGGACACGATGGAGATAATGGATGCAATTCCGATGATGATTCCCAACATGGTCAGAAAAGAACGCATCTTATGGGACCAGATACCCTGAAAAGACAATCTTATATTCTCAAGCATATGTGACTTCTCCTTTCAAGCATACATCAGGCTCAATATCCATAGATATCATCCAGGGTTCCCTCCTGGGTCTTTGCCCCTTCTTTTACACCTTTTCCATAGGGAAAGGCAATCTTATCTTCCATGGACAGTCCGCTTTTCACCGGGATGCTGTATCCGTCTGTACTGACGCCCACGGCCACATATTGTTTCTTCAGCTTTCCGTTGTCATCGATCATCACATAGTTCTGTCCGTTCTCAGACCGGACAAAAGCTTTGATGATACTGATGCTGTTGCCCGCATTATCCTGTTCGAAGGAGAGACTGATGTATTCATCCGCATCCAGATCCACATCGCCTTCCACCTCTGCGGTAAACGGATAATAAGAGACATTGGGATTGCCGTAGCTGTACTGGGCTCCATCGATGGGGTAGTCTGCCACCTCAGTCACCTTCGCCTCGAAGAAATCTCCTGTCTCATAGGAAGTTCCATTCAGAATCATTCCTTCCTTGAAATCATCCAATAAAAGCTCGCTGACCGCTCCCGTCACAAACAATCCCTGGTCGCTCACCACTTCCATGAAAGCATCTCCTGTGTAGGAGCCGGTCTTGGGATCTCCCATCTTCGTCACCGTGCCGTTGACTTTACTGGTCACGGTGCGGTTGTCCAGTTTCTTCTGTAGTTTCGATATATTGATATCGCTCTCCCGGATATCCAGCTTCAGATTCCGGATGTCGCTTTCTTTGTTCTCAATGGCCTCATCCCTGGACAGGGAAGGGGTTCCCGGATCCTCCTGGGCATCATCATCGTAATATCCGGCATCCGCCTCGTAATCATCATAATAATCACTGTCATCGGCGTTATCCAAGGCGCTGTCCAGCGCACTGTTCAGATCTTCCAGGTCATCAGCAGATCCTGCCTGTCCGTCACTGGCCTTATGCGTCACATCGGGGTCCTTAGAGTTCTGTGTCAGCGGAAAATCAATATTTTGATAAGCCTCCTGCGGGTTGATCTGAAGAACCTTCAAGGAGCCATCCACATAGAAAATCAACTGGAAATAATACGGTTCCACCTGTTCATACCGGATCGTCCCGTCAGGGCTGTAGCCCATCATCAGATTCAAGAAACCTTTGGTGGCTTTCACCTGGCTGGTCCCCATCTCGCAGATATAGGTAAAAGGATCCTCTTCGCTTCCGTCTCCGGAAAAGGCGATGGTGGACGCCGTCAGTTTTGTGACCATCTTCGCTTTCTGTGGGTCTACCTGCGGCACCACAATGCCGATGAGATCAGAACCTTCCGAGTCTGAGCCATCTGTGATATCTTCATTTCCCAGATCCTCAGAGGGAAGTTCCTCCGGCTCGGAGGGAGTCTCCTGCGATGGAGATTCCTCGTCTTCCAGCGGGGCCGCCGAGGGGGTCGCCTCCGCCGATGCGGACGGATCGGAATCTTCTTTCCCGTTTTGCTTGGTATCTGTCTGCGCTTCTGTCACCGCCGCTGTCAGAAAAACCGGCACCTGGAAATTCCAGGAAGCGGTCATCACAGAAAAATCTGTTTTCTGCGCGCTGGTCTCCTCGATCACTTCCGCGTCCTCATCAATCACATCCGAATCTGTACTGTTATCTGTATCGGCGCCCTTGTAAGGGGTCTCATCCTCATCCTCGATCGGGCCTCCGTTTTTCAGACTTTCCAGTCTCTCCTGCGCTTTTTCCAGCTGCAGCTGCTGGCTTTTCTTTGTCAGCTGAGCAATGGACAGTTCCAGCTCTGTCAATGTCATATCAAATGTGAGCAGATTGTCTCCTTTGTGAACCTGATCTCCCTCTTTGACATACACCTCCTGGATGGAAGTGTCATCGGAAATCTTGACTTTCTGTGTGGCGGATGTGGACACATTTCCCTCCACATTGGTGGTCTGGGCATAGCTTTCCATAAAAATACTGTCCACAGGCACCACTGTGACTGTTTTGGCGTTGACCCGCTGTACCGCCACAGCAATGGTTCCGGTCAGAAGACAGATCACCAAAAGGATGCACAAGATTGCGATTCCTTTCTTTTTTCTTGTCATCCAACCACTCCTTTCTCGCTGATTTCTCCGTCCCGGATAGTCACAATCCTTCTGGCATGGGAGGCAATCTCCGGGTCATGGGTAATCATCAGTACTGTCACTCCTTCCTCATTCAGGCTCTGGAACAATTCCATCACCTGACTGCCGGACTTCGTGTCCAGCGCTCCTGTGGGTTCGTCTGCCAGAAGAAGCTTAGGCTGGTTGACTATGGCTCTGGCGATAGCCACCCTCTGCATCTGCCCTCCGGAGAGCTGGTTAGGTCTGAAACCAACCCGGTCGGCAAGCCCCACCCTCTCCAGGGCACGCAGGGCTTTCTCCCTTCTTTCCTTCCGGGGAACATGGGCATAAGTCAGCGGCATCTCCACGTTTTCCAGGGCTGTCTGCTTGGGAAGCAAATGAAAGCTCTGGAATACGAAGCCGATTTTATGAAGGCGGATATCTGACATCTCGTTTTCAGAACACTGGTTAATATTCTGGCCATCCAGGAAAAACTCCCCGGAGGTGGCTTTGTCCAGACATCCGATGATGTTCATCATTGTGGTTTTCCCGGATCCGGATGGTCCCATAAGGGCCGTGTACTCTCCCTCTTCCATGGAGAAATTCACATGTTTCAGCACCGGCACCACCAGCTTTCCTTGGTGATATTCCTTATAGATCTCTTTTAATTCCAGTATCATGGATCATTCTCCTTCCGTCGGCGGACCTTCCACTTCTTCCAGAATCTGTCCTTCCTGCAGTTCTTCTCCATAGTCACTGTCTGAGTAACCGTCACCGGCTGCAGAGCCATCCTCTGTGATGACATCCCCGCCGCTCACATCGGTGCTGCCTGCGCTGTCATCCGTCATCTGTGAGCTGGTTCCCGTACTGTCATCGATCACTTCCGTTCCCATATCCTCACTGATCACATCCTCTGCGGGCTCCTCAGAGGAATCAGACTCCTGATTGGACGGATTCACATTTTCTTCCAGAATCACAGGATCTTCGGATTCTCCCGTCCCGGATGTACTGCCGTTTTCACCTGTCGGAATCTGTGCATCTTCGTTAATCGCTGTCCGCATCCCCTCTTTTAGCTCGTCCGTCGGGAAGGCAATGCAGTCATTCTCGGTGAGTCCTTCCAGAATCTGGTATTTTCCCGTCTCTTCCTGGTATTCTCCCAGCTTCACACTGCGTTTTTCCAGCCGGTCATTTTTGTCTGCCGCCCACACATAGGGAGAACCTTTTGGATCTACAATATAGTACTCATCCAGCCACAGGCCGTCTTTCATATCGTCCTGGCCGTAATCCATCTCAATATAAACGTGCTGCCCCAGCATCAATCCCTCGCTGCTCTCCATGTCCACATAGAAAGGATAGCTGGAGGAGGTGGTCTGGGAAGTGGAGCTTCCTGTGCTGTCTGCCATCACCGAGGAAGTGGACTGCACGGGATTCTTGGTATCCACGCTGCCCATGGTTCCCTTCCAGGTCTGTTCTTCGTTCACTCGGGAACGGATAATCACCGGAGAACCTTCCACGATGCTCTGTACATTCTGCTCGTTGACCGTTCCTTTCACCCGGTAAGAGCCGGTGCTCAGGATTGTGATAAATGCTTTGGAATCCGAAGAACCGTCCGAGCCGGATTCCGCTGCGGCGGACTCTCCCGAACTGTTGTCAATCTGACTGGTATCAATGTTGCTGATGATGCCGTCAATCTCACTGGTCACCTGAGTGTTAGTGGAAGCTTTCTGGAGTCTCTCAATCTCAGCCTGTTTACTCTTCTGACTGTACTCGTTCTTTTTCAGATTCATCTTCGCAGTCTGAATCTGAATGTTATAAGAGAGCTGGCTTTGCTCCTCCTGGGCATTATCCAGTTCCTTCTGGTAGGTCTCCATCTGCTCCTGAAGGCTGAGCGCTTCATTCTGCAGCCTCTCCAGTTCCAACTGAGCCTCTGCCAGCTTGTCCTGATTGCTGCTCAGATCATATTCGAACAGCACATCGCCGGCTTTCACGCTCTGTCCTTCCTGCACTTTCACATCCTTGACCGTGCTGTTGCCGTCCAGGCGGACATTGACTGTCTTCTGCGGTTCCACCACCCCTGCATAACGGTTCTCCACCCCGGATGATACCTCTGTGAGAGAACTGACGGTGGTCACATAGACTTGTGCATTTTCCGAGGAGCCGGACTGTCTGGTGAAGGCATAGATTCCGCCTCCCGCCAGCAGACACACTGCCGCGGCAATCCCTGCCACTGCCGCGATCTTCTTTTTATTCATATATAAGTCCCTCCTGATCCTTCTACAATCTATTTTCCCTTCAAGACTCACTCGTAAGCCCTGGCGTGGGATTCAGAGTCGGCATCCGCCGACATCATAAGTGTCTATTTTAACCATTCTGATACTAGCTTATCATACCAGATTTCCACCTAAAGATCAAACTTGAGGTGCAGAATTCACACAATATTGACATTCTCTTCCCTTATCTGGTAAACTAGCATTATCTATGTATATTGGAAAGGACGTACATCTATGAAATCAAGAAAATACCTTCCGGTCCTTCTCTTTTTCTTCGTCGTTCTTCTGGCCGGCTGCGCCACTTCCACCAAGGCAGAAGTCAAGAAAGCCGTCTCAGAGGAATTGGATCTGCTGAAGAATCTGGACCCGGACACCACACAGAAATACATCTCCTACGAAGATCTCTTCTCAGATGCCAGTCAGTCTTCTTCCATCTCACCGGAAATCGAGGAAGTTTTCTCCCTGTTTTTCAAAAACTTTAATTATAAAATCATGGAAGTCAACGTGGACAAGGATTCCAAGGAGGCCGACGCTTCTGTCCGGCTGACCACCATCGACGCAAAATCTCTTGCCCATGATTTCGCATCTGCTCACCTGAGAGAAGAAATCTTGAAAAACGCCAGTACCGGTACGGACTCGAATGCTTCCGCCCAGGAGCACTATCTTCTGCTGGGCAAGCTGCTGAAAAAAGGCGATTATGAAAAAGTAGAGTCCAACTGTACCATCCATCTGGTCTGTCAAGATGACAGCTGGGTGATTCTCAAAGACGCTACACTGGAAAATGATCTGGTGGGCGGTCTTCTCACGTATCTGTCTGATCCTGGTATTCTTTCCCCTTCTGAAACCGTGTCTGTGTATATGAAAACGCTGAAAGATATGGACGCAGAACAGATGAATACTTTTCTCAACCTGGACTCTGTCCTGAATTCCGAGGACGAGACAGAGAAATCAATTGCCACTGCCCTTGTGGAGCAGGTCCATAAATGTTTTAATTATAAGGTCACCAATGAGACGGATCTTGGGTACACTGCCCAGGTGACGTTATCCATCACTTCTTTTGACAGTGATGCCATCCTGTCTGCCTACCAGAAACAGCTGGATCAATATCTTGCCACTGCCGAGGCGGTCATTGAGGGAAGCGAGGGACGTCTTGCAAAATCTCAGGAATTTCTCCTGGACGCCATCAACTCCAACGAGGGCACTGCCACCTCTGAGGTCACCCTGAATCTCACCAATGACGGCGTGGACTGGAATGTGGAACTTGGCAGCGAGATCGGCAAAGCTTTGTTTGGAAATCTGAGTACGGATACGGCCAGTACGGTCAATGAGGATTCTGGGTATACAGAGGACGAAGAATACTGCGAAGATGAAGATTACGGGGAAGAGTACTCAGAAGACGAGGATGAAGAAGATTACGATGAAGAGTACTATGATGAAGGAGACTACTACGGAGAAGAGTACTGATCTTTTATCAGACAGGCTTACCGCACAAAAAACAGGATATGTGATACCCTCCACTTTCCGGAGGATATTCACATATCCTGTTCTTTTACTCTCTATTATTCTTTATGACGAATTTCCAGATCCAGTTCTTCCAGCTGTGCCTCGCTTACCTCGCTTGGTGCCTCGGACATCAGACAGGAAGCATCCTTCACCTTCGGGAAGGCGATCACTTCACGGATGGAATCCGCACCTGCCATGAGCATCACCAGACGGTCCAGGCCGTAGGCAAGTCCTGCGTGAGGCGGAACTCCATATTTAAACGCATTCAAGAGGAAACCGAACTGTTTGTAGGCAGCTTCTTTTGTGAAGCCCAGTACCTCGAACATCTTCTCCTGGATGTCATTCTGGAAAATTCTGACACTTCCGCCGCCGATCTCGTTGCCGTTCAGCACAATGTCATAGGCTTTCGCGCGGACTTTTCCAGGATCTGTGTCAAGAAGTGGAAGATCCTCCTCCATCAGCATGGTGAATGGATGGTGCATTGCGGTGTAACGCTCTTCCTCCTCAGACCACTCAAGAAGCGGGAACTCTGTCACCCACACGAAGCGGAACTCATTCTTGTCCATCAGCTCCAGCTGTTTTCCAAGCTCCAGACGAAGACCGCCCAGTACATCATACACAAGCTTGGTCTTATCTGCCGCAAATAACAGGAGATCTCCAGGTTCTCCTTCCATAGCTTTCACAAGTCCGCTCAGCTCTTCCTCCGTCATAAATTTCGCAAAGGAAGATTTATAACTGCCGTCCTCATTCACTGCCAGGTAAGCCAGACCCTTGGCTCCGTAACCTTTTGCGAATTCCACCAGCTTGTCAATCTTCTTTCTGGGCATGCCTGCCTGTCCCTTCACGTTGATACCGCGGACACTTCCGCCCTGCTCCACAGCACCTTTGAACACGGCAAATCCACAGTCTTTCACCACATCTGTCACATCGTGAAGCTCCATACCGAATCTCATATCCGGCTTGTCGGAACCGAAGCGGTCCATGGCTTCCTGCCAGGTGATTCTCTGAATCGGAAGGGAAACCTCCACTCCCAATGCCTCTTTGAACAGATACGCAAGAAATCTCTCATTCACATCAATCACATCGTCCACGTCCACGAAGGACAGCTCCATGTCGATCTGGGTGAATTCCGGCTGGCGGTCCGCACGCAGGTCTTCGTCACGGAAGCATCTCGCGATCTGAATATAGCGGTCATATCCGGCACACATCAGAAGCTGTTTGAAAATCTGCGGAGACTGGGGCAGTGCGTAGAAACTGCCCGGATGAACACGGCTGGGAACCAGATAGTCTCTTGCCCCCTCCGGTGTACTCTTGGTCAGCATTGGAGTTTCAATCTCTAGAAATCCCTCCTGGGCAAAGAACTGACGGGTCAGAGTTGCCACGCGGCTGCGCAGCATCAGATTTCTCTGCAGGTCCGGACGTCTCAGATCCAGGTAACGGTATTTCAGACGAACCTCATCTTTTGTCTTACTGTTCTCCTCGATAGGGAATGGCGGTGTCTCTGCCTCAGAGAGAATCCTAAGTTCTCTCACACGGATCTCAATCTCTCCGGTAGCCATATTCGGGTTTACCGCGCCGGAACGGGCTTCCGCCTTACCCACGACAGCGATCACAAACTCACTGCGCAGCTTGCCGGCTTTCTCAAATCCTGCCTCGTCAATACTGCCGTTCTCAAAAATCAACTGAATCAGACCGGAACGGTCTCTTAAATCCACAAAGACGATTCCGCCTTTGTTACGGCTCTTCTGTACCCATCCCATCAGGGTTACTTCATTTCCGATCATCTCTTTTGTCACTTCCGCACAGCGATGACTTCTGTGCAGACCTCGCATACTCTCAGCCATATTTTCTCCTCTTCTTTCTATACTCACTTCCGCCAGCTTCCAGCTCTCTTGAAGCCTTATTTCAAAGCCGTGCGATAGAACTCTTCGAATTCTTCATATCCTTCTTTTTGCAGCTGCTCTTTCTGGAATTTCTTGTTCTTCTTCATGATCGACAGATTCACCTGAACGCCCTGTGCTCTCTCGGCCTCTGCCTTCTTCAGAATCTCCAGAAGCTGATCGGCAGGCATATTTTTCTCGATCAGATAAGCTTTCTTTCCAGCCGCTGAGGGAACTGTGTAGCCTCTCTCCAGAAGCAGCATGACAATTCGCTCAAAACCGATGGAGAAGCCGCAGGCTGCCACATTGTTGCCTGTGAATTTTCCGATCATCTCATCGTAACGGCCGCCGCCGCCCACAGATCCGCCGTACTCGTCCATGGCAATCTCAAAAATCGGTCCGGTGTAATAGGACATTCCTCTTACCAGAGTGGGATCGAATTCCATCTTGAAATTGGCGGTCTTCACAGCGTCCACACTGGAGATAATCGTCTCCAGATCCTCCGCAACCTTCGGATCCATCACGTCTTTGAGTTTTTCTTTACAATAGCGGACGCCATTCACATCCTTGGTGATCTCCTGGAACAGTCCCAGGTAAGTATCAATGCTCTCCTTAGCAAAGCCTTCCTTCTCCAGTTCTTTTGCCACGCCGTCCAGCCCGATCTTGTCCATCTTGTCCAGAATAATGAAGACGGTGTCATAGCTCTCCTTCGGGAAGCCGCTGTACTGCGCCATAGCTTTTAAAATCTTCCGGTCATTGACACGGATGGTAAAATTCTCAAAATCCAGCTTGCCCAGCAAGGTGGTGGTGGCAAGGATCAGTTCAATCTCCGCCAGATAGGTGGATTCTCCCAGAATATCAATGTCACACTGCATGAACTGGCGGAAACGCCCTCTCTGGGGACGGTCTGCCCTCCACACATTTCCCATCTGCAGCGCCTTGAACGGTGACGGCAGCTCATTGGCATTGTTGGAATAATAACGGCACAGAGGCACGGTCAGGTCATAGCGCAGCCCGCTGTCCACCAGATCACTCTCGCTTTGGGCCTGATCCAGTTTCAGCTTCTCGCCTCTTTTTAAAATCTTAAAGATCAGCTTCTCATTCTCTCCCCCCTGTTTGCTGCACAGATTTTCAATGTGCTCCACGCAGGGAGTCTCAATGGATGAGAATCCAAATGTCTTATAAGTCTCGCGTATCATATTCATGACATAATTTCGTATTTCCATCTCCCTGGGCAGAATATCCTTCATACCCGTGGTCGGTTTCTTTTTTAATGCCATAACTGCCTCCTTTTATTCATTTATGTATCACTCTTTGAAATGCCAGAAATACCCGCATGTCAAAGTTTTTAATCTCTTCAATCATCAAATCCATTATCGAATCCTCATCCAGAGCTTTCCGGTAGGCCCGGTCCGAGTGCAGTGCCGCATAGACATCGCATACTCTCAAAATCCGCGCGCCAAGGGGAATCTCTTCTCCTCTCAGATTCGAAGGGCAACCGCTTCCATCATAATTCTCATGATGATACAGAACACTTTCCAGCACCAGTTTTGAATATCCCTGATCTTTCAGGACCAGATATCCCAGACTGGAATGCATTCGGACATATCTCAGTTCCTCGATGGCCATCATGTCATCCTCAGACCCTTCAATGTACCTCATCAGTTTCAGTTTTCCGATGTCATGCACCATCCCGGCAATTGCCATCTGATAACAGACATCCTCGGAAAGCTTCAGCTCTTTTGACACATCGTAAGCCAGATTGCTGACCATGATTCCATGTTTCAGCTCTGCGGCCAGATTGATATTTAAGAAGCGGTCAGGAAGATCGTCTCTTTGTGTTCTCACTGTTGTCTGCTCCTTATAGGTAACTGGTAATTCCGATTCTCTTTCTCTCGATCATCTCATCAATCCGGCTGATGTAGTTCGTGACATCTTTGACGTTTTCCACTCTCTCGATCCTCTGTCCGTGATCGAAGACCAGCTTGGTGGAACCGCCGGCTCCCAGTGCGATGATCGGCTGTTTTTCTTCCATAATAAGTATATTGTAAATTCCCGCTTTGTCAACCTTTGCG
>ERZ1090860.693-NODE-694-length-19461-cov-34.102339_pt1 | contig 19461 bp, 31 predicted proteins | sample MGYA00478483_ERZ1090860 | MGnify/ENA primary metagenome ERZ1090860 (study PRJEB33644, sample SAMEA5815741) | chicken gut metagenome | biome: Chicken; feature: Gastrointestinal Tract; material: Caecum | place: Ireland | collected 2019-01-01 | study: A study of the...
GATCTTTACCTCGCTGGAATCAAGCTTGCAAATCTGTTTCGCAATTACCTAATAGAATCATCAACGCAGAGAACATTTTCCCTGTCTGCGTTATTCAGTGGGACAACGGCATCCTTGATAATTCTTGATGCAAGTATCGTTGTGAACCTGATCCAATTGATCTGTGTAGATTTCATAAAACGGTATACAGTGTCTTTTGCGAAAGAAGGCGTATTTCTTCCGGACAGAAGATTCATGTACATGCTTCTGTTTGAAAAGATCAGGAGAAACAGATACTGAAAAATCTGTGTCACAGGCGTGCCTTTCTTATGATAAGCGCCGGATGCCTTTAAAGCAGACGTCACATGGAATCTGGTAAAAAATCTTTTGATAGTTGTAGAAATCTGGTTATCATTCTGGCTGTCTTGTGTTATACTGTTATTCATAGCATGAGCCTCCGGTGGTATTTTGTTTTTGAACAACTCAATTATACCAAAACCAGAGTGTTTCATGCTATTTTATTGCCAGTTATTATTGAATTTTCAAGGTACATAGGCAATTATTCAAGTGCGAAGTTTGAGTCTTTAATATAAAAGATATAGCTTTATCTATCCCCACAAATGGGGAAATGCCCCGTACTCTTAGATACAGGGCGGCTACCTTATCCAGAGTACCGCCCCATGCTTTTATCCCTCATAATGCCCCCTGCAGCTTAATATGACGATATTCTGCAACTCGTCAATATCATATACAAGCCTGTTTGCTTCGTCTATCCGGCGGCTGTACCCCGGCCTGTATTTTAGCGGCTCCGGCTTTCCTATGCCCTGCATGGCTCCGTTTCTCTGTATATCTGCCAGTAGAGCATTTATCTTTTTCAAAGTTTTCTTATCTTGTGTCTGCCAATACAGATAGTCAGAAAACCCTTGTCCTGTGAAAGTAAAATCATTCATTGTTCATGCGCTCCATAAAATCTTTAATCTTCTGTGTAGGCTTCCAGTCATCTGACTCCATATCGCGCAGATCATCCATTGACAAGGATATGGTCTGATTCTTCATAAGCTGTTCACGGCTGCGGTCAAGATGTTCCAGATATTCAGCGTTCTGCTTTGCCCTTATGAGGTCGCTATAATCCTTTTCCGATACCATAACCACATTTTCATTTTTCGGTCTGGATATAACTACCAACTCTCCCCGGAAAGCGGAGTCCATATATTTCTTTAGATTGCTTCTAAGGTCAAGCGGTTTTGTAGTAATCATATGCTCACTTCCTTTCATGTACGGAAATATGTACGTTTTTATGTACATATATTATATACTATTATTCTATCCCGGTCAAGGTTCTTTTATTTGCTCATATTATGCCCTGTGGGCTTCTACGCGCCCTATACAGCCATTTCCCCGGCGTTGGTATAGATTTCCTTATCCGGCGCGGAAAAATCCCTTAAAACGGCAAATACGGCGGCGGTTTTTATTTCCGTCACCGTATCAATATTGTAGACTTGTAATATTGTTTACTTGTATTCTTGTAATCATGTAAATAATTCTACATATCTACAAATAGTCATGTAATCATGTATTCTTGTTTACTTGTCTATATTGGCCGTTAAAGCGTCAAATACCACTTTCTCGTTATCTTTCAGCGGATGATTTTCTAAATATTCAATCATAGCAGCGTTTCCTACGCTTTCCATGGTCTGCCCGGTGGCCGTGGAGTATGCTTTCCATCTGGCTATATCATCCACTTCCGCCCGGAAAGAGAATACCTGTTTCTTTTTCGGCTTCTGTGGCTTATCCTGCGCCGTTTCCTGCGGTTCTTCCGGCTCTGCCTTACTTTCTATTGTCTCTGGCTGTTTCGTGGCTTCTGCGGGCTTCTGCGGCTCTGCCTGCGGTGTCTCTGCCGCCGATCCGCTCCCAGCTTCCGGCTCCTGCAGAAGTTCCGGGTATTCTTCCCTTATGCGCTTTAATGCCCTGCTGACTCCGGCCTTATCCTTCCCGATAGATTCCGCTATATCGTTCTGTACGGTCATACCGCTGTTATATTTCTCTAAAACTGATTTTTCCGTATCGTTCAGCGGCTTTCTGGTATCCTCCTGCCGTTCTGCTTCGGCTTCCGCCCCGGTAAAAAGTCTCTGTGTAGCCGCCTGTGCTGCGGCTCCTAAATTTTTCTTTTTTGTACTCATGCCTTATTCCCCGTCCTTTCTAAAACTTCATTGATGAAATTATAATAATCCTGTGTAACATTGGCTTTCGGTGCGTCCGTGAAAAGGTCGCTTTTTAATAACTGCGTTTCTCGAACTGCCACGCCTTCCCGGATGTAGGTTTCAAATACTTCCGTTCCCAAATCCTGCGCTGCTTGCTCTATATTGCCTTTCAGTGTTTTGCTGATAATTTGGCGGTCATTATACCGTGTTAAAAGGATTCCGGCGATTTTCAACCCTTTATTACAGTACCGGCGCACATTCTGAATAAGCCCGTTTAACTGTGTAAGCCCTTGCAGGGCGTATATATCCGCCGTCATGGGAACAATTACATAATCTGCCGCCGTAAGTGCGTTTACAGTCAAAATTCCCAATGTGGGCGGCGTGTCGATAATACAGAAGTCATATTTCCCGGAAACTGTCTCCAACGCTTCCGAAAGCATATATTCTCTTCCGGTCTGCGTGAAGTCCATATCCGCCCCGGCCAGAGTCAGCCCTCCCGGTAAAAGGTCGAAGCCCAATTTCAGCGGGATAATGGTTTCCCGTACCTCTGCATTTCCTTTGAATACATCAAAAAGCGTCTTTTCTGTATTCAGCATATCTACACCACACGAAAAGGACAAATTACATTGCGGGTCTAAATCCACGGCCAGAACTTTATAATTTCGGTTATACAGTCCGGCGGCCAGCGCGTTACTGGTGGATGTTTTGGCGACTCCGCCTTTTTGGTTTGATAATGTTAAGGTTATCATTTTTCATCCCCCTTTCTGATCTGCTCCAAAAGTGCTAAATATCGCTTCTGGTACTCGTCAATTTCTGCTTGGTGTTCAGTTTTCATTTTCTGTAGCTGCTCTTGATGTTTTCTCTCCTGTTCTAGCATGGCTTTTTCGCTGGCAAGCTGTAACTGTTCTCTTAATCCAGAGATTTCCTTTTCGTGGTCTGCCTGCTGCTTTTCCAGTCGGTCACGTTCTGCCTCTGCGGATTTCAGCTTTTCCTGCAGTGATTTTGTCAAATTAACAGATTGCTCCATGCTGTCTATTTTGGCTTTCAAATCATTGCAAGAATCCGTCAGTGCCTTATTCAGATTATCTTTATCCGATAACATGGCCTGCAAATCTGCCGTTTTGCTATTATAGCGTTCGGTCAATTCCTCAATCTGTGTTTTCAGCTCCGTATTCTGGTCGGCTGCTTCCTTTTCCCGTGCCGTAGCAGTATCAGACATTTGCTTGTATTCTGTCAATTTTCCTTGTAAATCCTGTATTGTAACGTCTTTTGATTTCAGAAGGGCGTCATATTCGGTTTTAACTGTTTCAGTGATATTCTGGTTATCTTCCAGGCTCCCCATGTACATTCTTGTAACCGCACTTATATATCGTTCAAATTGTTCAATATCCGCCTTTTTATCGGTTAAAATTGCCTTGCCGGATTGAAACTCATATGCTTCTATTAGCTTTGCCAGCGTTTCCTGCTGGTTTCCTCCGATCTGGCCAGATATTTCTTTGAATCTCTCCGCCGTTGCTTCGTCAATCCTAAATGATTTTGGTTTCAATTCCTTTCCGTCTGCCATGTTTTAACCTCCTTATGTAGTACACTACATTGTAATTTTATGTAATACGCTATAATAGCGATAACCGGGCGGCGGAGTCGAACCGCCATATAAAGCCCGCGCCCCGGTCACTGTCTTAATTTGCCTTTACGCCTTGACCGAAAATAATATCAATGCTCGTCTCCCCATATGGTGCGGCAATCTTGTTTTTTACCACCTTCACACGGGAACGGATACCGATTATATCCCCTTTGTTTTTCAGATATTCCAGTTTGCGAAGGTCAAGCCTTACAGAAAAGTAATACTTCAAGGCTTTTCCGCCTGTGGAGTATTCCGGCCTTCCGAACATCACGCCCACTTTTTCCCGTAACTGATTTGTGATTATCAATGTGCAGCCGTGGTCTGCCATATAAGCAGATAGTATGGGGAGTGCAGAAGATACAGTGCGTGCGACATAGTAAGATCGGTTTTCGCCGTCTATATCTTCACTGTACTGATGTTTTGTCGTTAATCCGGCGAAAGAATCAATAATTATTGCTCCGAAAACTGCAGCACCATCCGTGCAAATGTTTAAAACTTTTTCTAAAGCATTTTCTTTTAAAATGTAAAAGTTTTCTTTCTCCACTCCTGCGCTCTCTATGGTTTCCTTTGTTAGCGTTCGCTCTGAATCAATGTAAAGAACCGCTTTTCCGGCTTTTTGATACCGTTTCGCCAAATAAAGGGCAAGGGCTGTTTTCCCCGTTCCTTCATCCCCGAAAATTTCAATGATACTTCCCCGGAGGATTCCTCCAACGCCCAGAACATCATCCAAACCCGGAAGCCCTGTAGAAATTATATCATCTTGAACGCTTTTCATAGCGTCCAGATTCATAACCGGGTTTCCCCTGCGGCTGTTATTGATTCTTTTTACGATTAAATTTAGTCTTTTTTCTTCTGCTTCAGTCATGCTCAATCCTCCCCCAGAAAACCTTTAATATGGATTCTCTGAATCCGGATGAGCCTGTGAAGGTCTGTTATTTTCTTCTGGACTTCGATAATTTCATTCTCGAAAGTGTCCAGTGATTCAAGCTGTTCCTGCAGTTCCTTCGTGCAGTCGCCGATCAATTCAGTTGTCAGTGGTTCATTTTTTCTTGTTTCCATAATTTTACCGTCCTTTCTCGGTTCGCGGCTTGCCATATCCGGGAAAAGCTGATAAAATAAATACAGTTCCCGGTAGCTGTGGTGGTTACTGGTTACGATCCCCTGTCTTGCTTTGGTCGGCGGCAGGGGATTTTTATTTCTGGTAAACTTGTTTACATTTCTACAATATTTCATGTTGTCATGTCTTAAAGTATATATGTAGAAGTGAAGTCTTGTCTACCTGTCTACAATTCTACATGATTGCAGGTCTACTGTCAAGAGGTTTTTAGGGTTTTGGGGAATTTTTTGAGATGTAAAAAAGGTTTTATGAAAATTTTCGGCTGTTCTGGAACGTCACTCCCCGTCAGCGGGCGGCGGCGTTAGACCCCTACTGCCGTCTGTTCTGCAATATAAAAAGCCCCTGCCATATCCACCAATGACAAGGGCTTTCTGTGCGCTTATTCTGTTCGTGACTTATGCTTGATTATTGCGTTACCATCTCATATCATGTTCCAGATAAACTTTCTTTAAAAATTCTTCCACATCTTCCAGCGTCCATAAATGGTCACAGTTATTATCATAACATCCCCATACATAAAAGCCTGTAGCAAGGTCTATCACATTATAACCCGTAAAGCGTTCGCCATACCAATTTGTAACGATTGCCCCATTATGATAATGTTGAAAACCTTTTTCAATGGAATATCCTGCTGCCGCAGCTTTCTTTCTTAAAGTCCTTTCTTTATACATGATATTATCTTACCTCCCAAATTCTTATTTGTTTGGTGGATTGCTATACTAAGCTAGATTAAAGCAAAGAATAGAAAGATAATATAATGTTTTGTAGTGCAATGTAATGTACTATAGTGTGCTATTCAAGTCACGGCTCTGGTCTTGCGCTCTGCTATTATTATACCCTTTGTGTCTGTATAAGTAAATATATAATATATCACCTACATGGCACCTGTCTTATACTGTTCTTCCAGTTCATCTAAACGCAGAATAATCTTTTCTACAGAAGATAAACCCGTATACTTAAACCTAGAAAATCCGCCCCGGAATATATCAGCTTCCGCGATCTCGCACTTTTGTTCAAGTTCCCTTAATGCCTTGCCCCGTCTTAACCGCCGCAGTCCGTCGGCCTTAATCTGGCGCACTCGTTCCAGTGAAACGCCCGTTTTCGCTGCTATTTCAGAAAGAGTCTTATTTTCCTTAAAATACAATCGAATTACTTTTTCCTGCTGTGTGTCTGTGTAATCTTCTACAATACGCCATACCGCCGCTTCCCTTTGTTCATCAAAGATTCTATCAATAACATCATTTTCAAGGTTGTTTTGGTCTGCTATGGTATCGCCCAGGCTGATTTCATCATCCGCCTTATCTGTTTTCAATGGCATGTCCAAACTGGAAACGCCCTGCATAGACATTCTGATTTTAGTTAGTTCATCCAACGAAATGTTGGACGGCGAATTGAGGGAGACGCAAACAACAGATTATTTTTCTAAGCATCGGAGAAGTGACTGCGCAGTCCGGGAGCTGACTGCGCGATAAAACCGATCATCCGGCACGTTATCGTCTCACATTGAAAAAATCACGGGGCTCGGAATGAACCCCGTGACCTGGATTTAGTTATCGACAGAGCTTTTCGGATGGATCAGCTCTTCCAGATGGCAAAGCCCATGTGCAACGGTTACCGCATCCACCTTTTTTATGAGACCGGAAAGACGCTCTGTATTCCAGAACAAATCCCGGAATCCGGAAAGTTCACTTCCTACATCATGGTTTGGGATGCAGATATAGTTCCCATAGCGGTGTCTCCCTGCGATTACATGGAAATATGTACCGCGGCCTGTAATCTCTGCTTCATAACAGGCATCGGAATAGTGGATGAGCCGGATCTCACCCTGCCAGCGTTCTTTGCGTTTTCCCCTTATAAGTGTACATTGATATTCCATAGGATCCCTCCTCATATCAGGTTCTGGTTGTTGACGGCTGCTAGGACCACTTCCGCATCGATTGTTTTTTTCTCCATCTGGGAACCAAGGGCAAGGGCATCGCTCATCAGGTTATCGATCAGACGCGGGTTCCCCTGGGAATGGCTGTGGATAGCGGAAAGCGCCGCTTTATCCATAATGGATTCACTCCCGCCGGCGCAGGCGATCTTATGAAGGACATATCTTGCTACTTCCTCATCAGAGAGACCGCAGAAGTTATAATGGACCGTAACCCTCTGGCGCAGGGCTTCATGGACCGGTCTGTTTAACGTATTGTTCAGGTGCGCCTCCCCGCAGAGGATCAGGGTGAAACAGTTCACGGAGTCATATCCGTAATTCATCAGCATTTTGATGTCATTCAGGATGCCGGTGGAAAGATACTGGGCTTCATCCACTGCCAGAAGGAGGGGCTGGCGTTTCTCTTTATAGAGATACCAGATCTGCTCCTGTATGGATTTGAACATCCCCGGCTTGCCTCCTTTGTCACTGACGCCCAACGCAGCGCAGAACTGGCGGTAGAATTCCATGACACTGACGGTGGAGAGGCAGATGTATTCCATGTGGTACAGGTTGGGGTTCAGGCTCTTCGCGAAACAGCGCAGGCAGAAGGATTTCCCCATGCCGGGACGGGCGGTAAAGACCCCGATCCCCCGGGCGTCCTTCAGGTAATCCAGGCGCTGTGTCATTTCCGTCATGTCACGGGAGAGAAACCGGTCTTTTTCCTGTACCATCTGCTTGTCAAAAGGATTGAAAGAAAGCCCATAATACGCAAGGGACATCAGGAACCACCTCCCATCCGTGAATAGTCAAGGGAGGGTGTGTTGTTCCGTTTTGTCCGACAGTTCTCATTCCGGTCTGTCTGGCGGATCGGGTAGTGTTCCCCTTCATAAAGGATGTATGCACAGGGCATATCATCCGGCAGGAAACGGATCTCCACTTTGGAAGCAATGAACTGCATAGGCACATCATAATAAATACGGTCAATAGAGACCGTGGAATCCCGGTTAACCCTGCGGACAACCCGGTTCATGAAGCATTCATCCAGCCAGGACCGGGATTTTGGCATCCTGGCCTGCATACAGGTGCGGCGGTACCGTTCCAGCGGGATCTCCTGGATCCCGGAGTGGAAGGATGTATTATAGGTGCGGATATAGTCTGCAAGGAGGCGGTTAAATTCCTCCAGGGAATGGATGGAATCCAGATCGAGGGTATAAAGCCAGGATTCTTTTAAGGTCCTCCACTGGCGTTCGATCTTCGCTTTGCTGGCACCGTCCCGGATTTTCGTGTGCAGGAGCACGGTTCCGATCGAGCCGCAGATCAGGGAGAGCTGCTCATTGGAGTAGCTGCACCCGTTATCCACGTAAAGTTTCATTGGGATCCCGTAGGCCGCCACCGCCTGTTTGAACACTTTCTGGAAGTTGTAAGCATTATCATTGTAAAAGAGCCCGCCGCCTACCAGGAGGCGGGAATGGTCGTCAATGATCATGATGCAGTAAACGCGCCTGCGTTTTCCGTCTTCTGTGATGTACGGCAGGTAGCATGTGTCCGCCTGCCACATTTTCCCGAATGCATCTTCCTCAAAAGCCTTCCGGTCTTTCATGTTGGGATTCCGGGCGGATTTCAGGTCATGGTTCCGGATAAAACGCTGGACCGCGCAGACATTGACAGTGGCGGGGATGAAAGAATTCTCCACAAGCTGTTTGTGGATCTGGGTAGCATTGAGCCGCGGGAAAGCCTCCTTAAGACGGTAGATCTCTTCGATGGCCGTGTCCGGCAGCACCCGGGTGGAGCCTTTATCCGAACGTTCCTTTGGCATCAGCGCGTCGATCCCGCCTGTCTGGTAGAGGGACACCCATTTGCTGATGGTCTTTGGGTTGTACTGGAAGGTAGAGCCGTCCGGAAGAGTCAGGGGTTTTTCCGTGACCCGCCGGTAATAAGCATTCCTGGACGCGTCCGGATAAAGCCCGTGGATCACAGGGGCAATGACAGAGAGCCGGAACTGCGCGATTTTTGCGGCGTCCGTGAGCTGTTGTTTTTGATTTTCCATGAAACAGGAACCTCCTTTTCGTTTTCCATCATTGTAGATGGGAATCAGAAGAGTCTCCATCCCCATGGCGTGTGGTCGGTGGACAACAGGCGCAGGAACAGGGAAGCGCAGACCGGGAGACGCCGGGGATCAGGCCATGGCGGGGGGATTTCTGTGGGACTGGAGGAAGGAATAAGCGGTTTTATCCGCAAAACCGCCGGAGAAAAGGGAATACTCCGGCAGCCGGGCAATCCCAAGGAGGAAATCCAGCCCGGAGGTTTCAGAGTGTTCCAGCATCCCGAGCCATTCCTGTTTGTGCTGGGAAAAGATTTGTTTCCATTTATAGAACTGGTTCCTGGTAATGCGGAAGCGTTCACAGAGGGCCTCAACGGAAGAACGGCCCAGGAAAGCTTCCGCCAGGACACGGAGGATAAAAAAGAGGCCATAACCGGAATAGGGGATGATCATATCCGGGAGGACGGCATGGGTATGCCCGCAGCTTACGCAGACCAGCCGGAGGACCGTGATTTCCTGCGTGACGGGTTTCCCATGGATAAAATCGATGATGCGGCGGCCATAGTAAGCATGGACATGGCAGTTGCCGGAGGAACCGCAGATAGGGCAGGTCTCCCTTTCGGGACAGAAGGAAGCCATATAGGACTCGAACAAAACTTTTGATGATTTTTTTATACGAATTAACTTGCAAAAAAGAACGTTTTTTCTTATCATAATAGTGTTGATGTGACCGCTGTCAGCAGAGAAGCCGATCTTAATTAGGACATAGATCCTGCAATGGCATTGCTTGCGGCACTCACGGGTAAGAGAAAGAACGTGCTGTGGAAGGATTCGTTCTTTCTCTTTTTTTATAGTTGTCAAAACAACTATAACGAAATATCCTGAAACACACAAGAAAAAAGCGCGCCGCTTTTTCTGGCACACTGTAAAAGATATATTTATGAGACTGCTATTATAATTCGCTGTCTTTGTGCAGGAGACGGGAACTTTATTTTGCGGGACGACAACGAAACGCCTAAATCCTCCGCAGCTTCCAGATCAGAGGGTGGCCGCCCGTACTCCCGTTCATACTCCTGCAGGAGGCGCTTGTATTGAATCCCCTGCTGTTTCTTGTGGGAAGGTATGCGAATAAGAGAACCGCTATTTTCCAGATACCGCCGGACTTCCTGCTGAATCCAGTATTTTGAGTATGTCATAAATCGGACGCACTCGCTACTTTCGTAATGCCGTACTGCTTGCCATAGGCCAATATAACTTTCCTGCAGAAGGTCGGCTTCATCCTCATATCCTAAAAATGGCCTTATGAATTGCCGGATCAGCGGCAAGTTCTGATTATAAAGCTGCTCCATATTGCCCTTTATATTCTGTCCGGCACGAATCCGGGCAACAAGTTCCTCATTACTTAATTTTTTTGTCATTGTGTCTATCCGCCTTTCTGATTATAATTAAAAGCAGATAGTAATGTGTGGGAAGTCTCGGCGTTTGGAAACGGGCTTCCCATTCTGTATATAGGCAAAAAGGAACCGCCTTTCGGTAGTTCCTCCCTTTCTTATGCCTCGTATCGTTTTACAAGATTATAAAATGTAGATTTTTTCAGAGCCAGTTTTTCCATGGCCTGTACTGCGGTAATTTCTTTCGCTTTCCATGCTCTGTATACCGTTTCCCATTCTGCCGGATATTCTGCTTCTGGCCTACCGACTGCCTTTCCTGTTTTTCGGCTGATATACTTCTGTTTTATATTTCCGTCCTTATCCGGCGTTACCCGGTCAACCTTTTTACAAGTGGCTTCCATAGCGTCAATCCCCTGTTGTTGTCTATGCCGTATATTTTCACGTTCTTTCTCTGCTACATAGGAAAGAATCTGTAAAACTAAATCAGCTACAAAACGATTATCAAGATCGCCGCCAGATTTTCGGGTGTCCAGCAAAGGCATATCTATAACCCGTATATCCGCCTTGATTTTCCTTGTAATATATTGCCATTCGTTCATAACCTCGGTATAATTACGCCCTAGGCGGTCTATGCTAAGAATTGTTAATAAATCGCCTTCTCTTAATACCGGCGCATGTCCAGAACGCCCAACTAATAACTTATATTGTTCTCGATTGAAGTCCTTTCCGGATTGCCTATCAATATAGATACAGTTTATATCTATATTGGCTTCCTTCATTGCTTCAAATTGCCTATCTTCATTCTGATCTTTTGCTGATACTCGAATATATCCATATTCCATAAACATTCCCCTTTCATTTCGCTTTTATGGTGGTTTTTGGTTATTTTTATTATATCAGTTTTCCATAAAAGTGTCAATGATTTTATAGACGTTTATAAAATATTTGCAGTTCTTTTTGGACGCGAAAACAGGCTGTTTTTTCTGCTTTTTTATGGTTTTAAATTTTCCATAAAGGTATACGTTTATGGAATTTTACAAACCGTTCGGAAAATACATTTTAAAGCCCTGCATGATACTTTCTTTCGCCCCGGCGTTCTGGCTCCCGATCTGATGTATCACTTCCTCCGGCGTGACATTTAACATCGTTGCCACTTCCTGCAATGCAAAATATTCCCGTTCTCCGTATTCCTGCCCCATCGTCATTCTAAGCAGATTATAGACTTCCAGTGTAGAAAAGCCCTGTTTCTTCTCTCCGTCCTCAAATAATCGGCGCAGGGTACTTTCTTCTACTCCATATTTTCCGTATGTGCCGTATAGTCTGGCTATGGCCTGCTCTGTGCTTATCATCAACCAAATCTCCTTTCATTCTCTGAATGGGTCTTACAGGCGATCCCTTGAAAGGTTGGAAGTATAAGAAGGAACCGCCATGCCCGGACTTTAACTTTCCGATTCAAATATAGTTAATCCTGCTGCTTTTGCCATGGCTTTTACCTTTTCTTGGCAAATCCGGCAATTATTACGCTGTGCCAGCCGCATAAGTTCAGCCGCTTCCTCTTCTGCGATTGATACACCCGAATCAGAAATTATGTTTAGCAGCATAAGACATCTAAAGTCTATCCCTTCCATAACTTATTCCCCTTCTTTTGGGATGAACTGCGGCGGCGTTGTTCCGCAGAACATCATCTGATAGTTGTTTACCCTTCCGCCGTGAATAGTATAACTGAATTGAAAATCCAAATAGTCGCCCACCTGCAGGCCGGAAGTGTCGTTCATAGGAACAGTGATACTTCCAGTCTTTGAAAGAATCGGCTTTACTGCAATATCCACCTTATTTCCGTCGATTTTTAAAATCTTGTGTGATGTAATGCCGCCCCGTTGCCGATCTACCGCAGTAAACCGCTGTTTTTTTAAATTATCCATATAGTCATACATGATATATTTTCCTCCTATTCTGCGCTATTATAAAAGCCCTGCTCCGTGTAATATCCGTTTTTATCCGGCTCTCCGTCTGGATCGAAGCCGACATACTCCCCGGATGGATAAAACATAGATTTTACTTGATAGGTTTTCTCGTTATGCGTTACATCTGCCAGATAATAAGGACGTGTGCCGGCATTTATGAATAAATCTCCTATGTTCTTTGCTCCGCCGCCCATTTTCTGAATATTATCAATTTTCGCTTTAACCATTGCCATAGCTTTTATACCTCCGTCTTTGATTTCCCGCCCATAAGCTGAACTACCGCTTCTTTGGTTTCGCCGCCCATAAGGTCAATCTTTGCGGCAAAATCCGGCTCTGACTGTATAAGGGCAGACATTTTTTCTTTTTTCTCACTGTCGCTTATGCTGTTTTTTTCAATGTCGTCAATCATCGCTTTAATGCGGGAAGTTTCCTGTTCCGTCAGCGAATAGTTAAGAGATACTTTTGAATCTTCCAGAAGTTCCGCTGTCCTCTGCAGGGAAGCGTTTTTCTCCACAAAATCAGAGGCAAGCAGTTTTTCCCAGACAGCAAATTCCCCATGATTAATGCCATTTATCTTCCTTGGTTCAAGAAGATCATTCCCCGGAAATGTACCGCTTTTATCTGGGTGTCCGGCGTAAGCGTCAACGGCTGTCTCTGCAAAAGATTTAAGTTCTCGTAACTCCTGCAGAAGTCCGTCTACATTAGGAGTTGTTACGTTATACCCATATTCTGCAGCCAGCCCAGAGAAAATCTTACTGGCAATCAAATTCCCCTCGACTTCGGTTTCAAGCATTTTTAATTCAGATATAGTCAGCGGAACCTTAAAATCATGTATGCTATGAAGTAATTCTAAGGTATTTGGGGAAACGGGCTTCAATGTCCACTTTTTCACATCGGTTTTTATGTCCTCGCACACATCTGAAATTTTCTGTTTCGCGTTTTCTTTTTCCGCCCATAATGCCCCTGCTATCCCCGGCCAGATATTCTGCTGGATTTCCAATAATGCCGCGTCTGGCTTGTATTTTTCCATAATTGCACCAGCTTTTTTATTGTAGTCATAGAATTTACTATCTGCGAATTTCTGATAATTTTTTACAATATTCCGTATTTTTTCAACATTTGTCATGGTTTTACCTCCGCTTATTCATTCATATACTGTTTAAGAATCGGGTTTATTTCCGGCTCCTGCTTCATGGGCGGCGCGGGTGGCTCTGTGTACTTTTTCAGAATAGCTTCCCGGCGTTCCGCTTCCTTCCGCTTTTGTTCGGCCAGTCTCGCAGCAATCTGCCCTTGCGGTGTCTGCCGTGCGGCCAGCATTTTCTTGTAATTTCGGCATTGTTCCCTTTCATAATCTGATAGCATTTTTATTCTCCTTTCTGCTTTCCGATAGATTTAGACTCGTTTCTGAAAAATTCCCCCTCTTGTTCAGCCCAATAGTCTATATCTTCTTGTTCCCGTATATCATCCAGCATACGAAGCATGTATTTTGTATGCCGGTCATATCGGCTCATATCATCATCCGCCTTTAATGCTGGCGGGCTGAATCGCTCCGGGTGGTCTTGATACTGTTTCTGCCTTTCGGTGTAATATGCCCGCAGCCGATCCGCTTCTTCTGCCGTGATTCTGTTGCCTGTCCAGTCCCAAAGCCGGAAATTTTGAAAGTTCCACCCTCTCAAAAAGCAAGTAAAAAGCCGCTCCCGGTCTGCGTCCGGCGTGTAGTCTATAGCTTCCAGGCGTTCCCGGATTTCCTGTATTTCTACGTCTGATAGTTCGCCCTGGCGTTCCCTGGCTTCTTTCAGTGCTTCTTCCACCCTGGCTTCTGTCTCTGCGGAACATGCCCGGAACGGATAAAACCGTGAAAGCGGCGTCTGATCCGGCGGCTGCTGCAGAGAATACAGAACACGGTACGGCAACCCGAAAAAAGAAACATCCTTTAAACAGGCTATTCGGCGTTCCAGCGCATGACGCCTTAATATATCCTGTATCTGTTTTCTGTGAATGGCTCTTTCTGCCTTTGCCATCTGTTCCGGTGTCATGCTCATAACTCGCCGCCCCCTTCTGCGGGGATATACTCTCCGCTTTCTTCATCCCAAACAAGGCCGCTTTCATCCAGCTTATTTTCCAGCGTTGCTTGTTTCTCCGCTTCGGCTGAACTCTGCGCCGTCAGCTTAAATTCAGAAGTGTTCACATATCCAAAATTATTTGTCCAATTCACAAGTTCAAGCGTTGGACTGATTTTATAAAGTGAACCTAACTGCTTCCTGCCGGACATAATCAAGGTTTTATAGTAATCAATCAGTTCTCCCCACTCCGGCGGACGTGTCTTTTCATACGTCAGCATGGTTCGCCGGGAAATGCCGCAAAAACAACATAATCCTTCATAATCTGGTAGTAGTTTCTGCTGTTTTCCGTCCTTAACTGAATTAACACTGTTCAGATGTTCTATATATCCGGCGCAGGCTTCCGCTAATTTCTGCAGCCCTTCCTTTGTGCATGGGTATGTACAAGGACGGCCATTATTCTTTTTGATACGTTCAACGCCTGTTTCAAGTATTTCTGTTAAATCGTCCAGTTCTGCAGGCGGGGAAAAGTCCTTCCCGGCTGGCCGATACCCTTCATAATCGAATATCCGGCTGCCCACTTCATCACGTTTTGCCAAAAAATCACTTCCTTTCTGCCCCCTTTTTTATGTGTGAAATATTATTCGTTAGGCTTATCATTCTGCCCTTTCCATACGCCCAAAGCATTGTATAACCGCCCTGCTTCTTCCGCTGATAACGTCAGCCCCTTCAACGGTCGCTGTCCGTCTGCTGTAATCCGCCAAAGCCGAAGGTCAAGTGAAGGTTTCGCCCCTTTCCAGCTAACAATATTCAACTGTTTCTGGTACTCTGCGCCCTCGTCCTCGGTCAGAGTGGCTATATGCTGCTTGATTTCATACTCAAATTGTGTTCTTTCCATGTGTTCAGCTCCTTTCTAAATAGTAGTTTTGCGGTGGTTTTGTACCCGAAAATGACCGCTTACGGTCTGTACCCCTGTATTTTCCTTGTATGTCCTTCCTGCGCCGAAAAAATGAAGCAGAAGAGCGGATAAATAAAATATACTGGATGGCAATAATGTAAATCTGTATCAGAAATGATATAGTGTCACTGTATCAAAAATGATATAAGCGTCTGTATGATTTATCATTATCACTTCTCGGAAAATGCCTTACACTGTATCAGAAATGATATAAGTTTCGGCTTTACACTGTATCAAAAATGATATAGCCAAAATAATTTTAATAATCTTCATTTCTGGCTTCTTTTCTGGCTTCCCTTCGCCTTTTATCAGCTTCCATTCGTTCATTTACTTCTGAAATATCTATGTTTTGCCAGCGATCAGAGAATTGATATATATTCTTTGTCCTGGTAGTTCTCCCGCACTCAATAACATCTATAAACCCCCAATAAACAAGTAAATCTCTGTCCTTATAAAACTGGTTCGGATTCCGATAAAGGTTATATGTTTTCGTATATGTGGCACGATTGAAATAAAATTGTCCTTCCGGCAATCCGTCACGTTTCCCGCCGAAAAGCTGCATTTTCATATAGAGATAAAGCACTCTGGCGTTATTAGAAAGCTGTTCCCATGCTGTACTTCCTAACATGCTGGAATATATCGCCGCAAATGGTTCGCCTGTTTTGGTTCCGGGCTTTTTGGTTTCGTATGATTTCCGTTCATACGTTGTCTTGTTTTTGCTTCCTCTGGTTCGGCTCAACTCCTCCTTCCCTCCTGTCTCCGGTCTTTTTCTTCGGCGGCTCCGGGCTTATGGCTCCGTATGGTCGGCCAGTGATTTCTTCAACGAACCGCCGCCAGTTCGGCATATCTTCTTTCATACCCCTGCCCCCTTCTGAGCTGTATAGGGCAAATCAGCCCATCCTCTGCGCCCGTCTGGACTTGTTACCCGGCACATCATTTTATGGATGCTTTCATGGCAGCGTGGACATAAACTTACCAGATCAACATACGGATCTTCAGTTTTGATGTGGAAATATGTCAAATGATGGCACTCTAAATTTTCAGTTTTCTTGCCGCATAGCTGGCACGTTCCCTGGTCGATTTCCCTGCGCTTATCCGCCTTGGATTTCCATTCTGGCGTCTGCAGGTACTGAAGATATTGTTCTTTAGTAATGTAGGTACGGCTTTTGTTCCCGTTATGATAATATCCCATGCGTGTCTACCTCCAACTGTTAAGGTTTAGCGGCCGTCATTCTGCTGGCGGTCGGTCTGGTGGTTACTGTATTTCGTTTTCAATTTCCACTATGGCTTCCAGGACTTTTTTCTGTTTATCCGGTGGCAACTCTGATCGGAGCCATTTGCAGAACGTTCCTTCACTAATACCCAAAGCAGAAGCTACTTCATAATGTCGTATCCGTTTCTGCCTTAGCAAATTTCTAATTTCCAAATTAGCCATTGTCAGCCCTCCCTTCGTCTTGACTTTTTGACTGCCATATTGTATTATAATTGATAACGAAAATAATTGTTGTTATCGTGTTTGCAATTTTATTTTAAAGTCTTAAAGACTTTTTTGCAAGTACGTTTCAAAAAATTTAATTTTCGATTCTTTTAAAATATTTTGTTATCAGATTTAACAGAATGGAGGTTTTATCTATGGCTGGTTATCTTCAATCAGAAATGCAAAAGCACTATAGGGAAAATTGCGGAACTCAAAGGAAAAGGAATTTGATCCACTTAAGAGAAGATATAGCAGATATGTCTTTAACATCCTTTGCGGCAGATATTGGAATAGCAAAAGGCAACATTTCCGCTATTGAATCCGGGGAGCGTGATTTATCTGTTGGAAATATTCAATCATACAAAACATATTTCAAGGAATATCACGATCTGGATATATCTGTTGATTATCTCATGGGATATACGGACATTATCGAAAATAAAAGCGCAAGCATAGCAAAAGACCTTCGACTTTCCGATGAAACATTATCTTTTTTAAGCAATATGGAGGAGCACACAAACGAACTTCTTAATCGACTCGCAAAGGAAAAATTATTGGATTATATTTTTTCCTTGTTATGGACGTATGCTTTTAACTGTTCTCATATTGAAATTAAAATTAAAAATTATGCTATCGGAAGTGAAGAAGTCATAAAGGATCAGTCTGAAGCAGAAGCGTTATATAGAGAAAAAACTCTTGATGGCTTTAGAACACTTATCAAACTTGTTGGAAATTTATACGAAAAAGACCGAAACGAAGCAATAGAACGGCAAATTAAAATATTGGAACTTGAAAACGAAAAATTGAAAATTGAACATCAACTTATGAAAGCGCAAAAAGAAGAATCAAAAAAAGAATAATTCTCCCCCGCCGTCTGCTCTGGCTGTCCTCTGCAGGCGGCTTTTCTTTATTCCTTTATCTACGCTTTGTATTTTCGCCAAATTCGGCTTTTTATGCCCGTACCTATATAAATCTACCCTAAAGCATTTCAAGCCCGTTTCTTCCTGTTTTTCGTGCGTACAGTAAAGGCTTTTAGATTTTCTGCGGCGGCTCTGGCCTGTCTCTCCCGGCGTATCCACTTGTGACTATGACCCCGCCACCCGTAAAAGGTGCAAGGGATTTCCCTTACAAGCTGCCACCGTGGGGACACAAAGGCTATGCTTGCTTATCGCTACTTTGCAAGCAGGGCAAACCTGGACAGGTTTACTATTCCCAGCAAATCGGGAAAATCCAGATTCCCTATTTTGCCCCGCCTGCAGCTTCCCGGATCGGCACGAAAACACTATGCCCGGCGGCGTGGTGTATAAGTGCGCCCTATCCCAGAACTCGGATAATGTGCCCTTGCTTTTTTCAGCCCCCGGCAGGGCGCAAGGGAACTTCTGATAGACTCCGGCTGTCAAAAGTGCTTTTGCGTTGCTTTCGGGAAAGTAACAAAGCTTTCTGCTGCAGATGGCTCCGATCCGCTCCGGCCAGATAGCAAAATAGGCAAAAAGAAAAGAAGTAGCGTTCTGCTACTCCCTTCTATTGTCCGTTTTTCGGACATCTGATTTTTCATTCAAACATATTTATTTGCCCTGGAATATGCTGCACTCCGTTTAATTCCGCCATAGTCCGGCGGTATGCTTCGTACCCTTCCCACTGCTTTTTCTTTTCGATATAAAACGTAATTGCTACATAGCTTCGCCCCTGCTTGTATGGCTCCCATTTCACATTCAAATCCGTATATTTATTTACTTCTTCTACGGCTGGTTCTATAACTTTTCTTCGTAATGCTTTATACTCTTTGTACTTATCTGTTATTGATAGATAGATTTTTAAATCATCAATGCTTACGGTTATTTTATCTTTAAAGCTATGAGATTTCCATAATTCATAAAGAGCAATCGAATAAGCCCCTTTTAATGCCAATGTCTGATATAGTTCATATTGTGTAAACCTCTCCTGCAGGTCAAAAAGATACGGTGCTATTTCATCAGAAAACCGGATTGATACTTTCCCGGATTTTTTTGTTATTCTTGTGCTATCAATCCATCGTAATAAAACTTCATCGTCTCCTTCTTCAATCCAAAATGAGTTATCAGACAGTTTTTGAAGGGCAGCTTTCACATTGGCATAATTTTTCCCGTTATCATAATCAATCCCACATACCTTACAAAATAACCGCACATCAAAAGAATATCTGTACTGCGGTTCCTCGGCTGCATTTTTCGGCGGTTTAATAAGGCTGATAATAAATCCTAAAATCTTTTGTTCTAATGCTGTCAGTTCGTATTTCCTGCGCCGTACATTCTGGATTAGCTTATTATCTTTTACAATCAAGTGTTCTCTTGCTTTGGCAATCTGAATTTCTTCATCAAACGTGGACATATAACGCCCCCTCATCTATGCTTTTTTTATATTATATAGGTGTACAAAAAATAAGTCAAGTACACTTATAACCGTACTAAATGTACACCTTAAACCGTACCAGACGTACACCTATATTTTCCTCCGAAAAGTTATCCACCGTACCAAATGTACACCTTAAACCGTACCAAATGTACACCTTAAACCGTACCAAATGTACACCCAAAAACCTCGAAAACCGCATAAAAAAAGGACTTTTCAGCCCTCCTAAATATATTAAATAAGTTAAATATCCTTTATATATACGCGCGTGCGCGCGAAAGATATATTCTTTAACTCAAACTTCGCACATAGATTTTAGCTATGCACCTTGAAAATTCAATATCTG
>ERZ1090860.694-NODE-695-length-19454-cov-12.154750_pt1 | contig 19454 bp, 20 predicted proteins | sample MGYA00478483_ERZ1090860 | MGnify/ENA primary metagenome ERZ1090860 (study PRJEB33644, sample SAMEA5815741) | chicken gut metagenome | biome: Chicken; feature: Gastrointestinal Tract; material: Caecum | place: Ireland | collected 2019-01-01 | study: A study of the...
CCTGCAGGCATCCCTCCATTTTCCGACCCATGAAGGAAATAGCTGTAAATGCTCTGGCATGTTTCCATGGAAAGCGCATATGGCGCCATATCTTTACCAAAAGCAGACACCTTCAGCTGTAAAAACGAAGGCTCTTCCGGATGGTATCCGGGAAGATTTCCTCTGCCCTTTTTATTTTTTTCAACAATATTCACCAGATAATTTTCATACAACTCATTCTGAATCTTGTCAATATCCACTTTCCTGCTGTCAAAAATCCTGGAAAGGCTCCGGTCATACAACTCCGTGAGATTCCTGATATCAAAGGCATCTCCCCTAGTGCTGACCGCAAGCAGACCGAGGAAATAAGGTGCACGCTCCGTCTCTTTGGCATCCTTCAGGGCTGAAGCAATCTCCACTGGTTCCTCGTCAAAGCTGCGCCAGAAAGTGGTCAGTTCTTTCTTTCTCACATACAGATACGTCTGCCCCGTCGTATTGCTCTGTCCCAGTCGACCGGCGCGTCCGATATAGTTTCTGTACTCCTGGCTGGTAAGCTCCACCCTGTCCCCCTTTCCTTTCGGCACCCGGCAGTCCATCATAATCATTGCGTCAAAAGGCATATTGACGCCGACGGTCAAAGTCTCCGTCGCCACGACCGCCTTGACCGGAGAGCTGTTCCGCTGAAAGGCAGACTCGATGATCTCACGGAGATTTGTGGATACCCCTGAGTTATGGTAGCTGAGACCCCTCTGCATCAATGTCTTAATATGGTCCCTGTCATCGTCCCTGTCACAGGTTTCAATGTCTGCCATCGTCTGACGGAATTCCTCATCTTCAGTCACCGGCCCGAAAATATCGCTCGCCTGCTTGGAAAGAAAGTCGGCATACCGTTCCGTATCTGCCTTTGTCGCGGCGAAGATTAGCGTTTTTGCATTCGTGTTCTTCTGATAAATCTTACGGATCACCGAAAGAAGAAATTTTTCTCTCTTTTCCCTGTCTCTCAGTTCTTCATTGTATCCGGGGATCTCCAACTTCACATCCTCGGAAATTACACTTTTCCTCAACTTCTGTGCATTGATGTCAATGCTGTCAAATTCTTTTTCGCTGGGGATATAACGGTGCTTTCCGGTACCGTTTTCCGTCAGAATATATTCGTCCAGTCCCACCGGCCGCAGCGGACTGTTGATCTGTATTGTGTCCTTTCCAAGCCATTCCTTGATCTTATTTGTCTTGCAGTCGCTGGTGGCAAGACACATAATCCTGGTCTGCGGATTTTTTATGCGGGTGATCTCCAGCGCCATCTCAAGCTTCGGACCTCGTTCTTCCTTGCTGAGCATGGAGAGCTCGTCCACCACTAGCATACGGCAGGCGTCCAGAATCGCTCCTCCGTTCTGGCTCAGCATCGCATAGTATTTCTCATACACAATGATCGCCACATCATATTCTCCGTTGATTAGACGTTCATCATTGTCCATATAGTCGCTACTAGAACCATAGACACGCAGGTCCTGTCCCTCCAAATCGTCGATAAACTGACGGGTCCTCTCATGTACCATCGCTTTCAGAGGCACAAGGACAATCGCCTGCAGTCTCCGGGACACCACATCGAGAATATTCAACTCAGACAGCAATGTTTTTCCCGAAGATGTGGCGCCCTGAACAATCAGATGTTTCGGTACTCTGTCAGAATCCGACCAGTCATCACTGAACTCCTGATGACTCAGCGCAAGCCTCTGAAGAGCCGTCAGTTCCACCTCATTGTTTTCCGGCAGCCGGCTTTTCAGACGGCTTTCAATGTTTTCCAGCGTTTTCGCATAGATACTGGATCTGTCCTCTCGATCCCATCCAAATACATCGTATACGTCCGATAGTACCCGAACTTCCATATGTGTATCCCCTTTCATTCTTCCAAAGTATAGTTTTCTCCGAAGGACGCGGCAAAAAACGCATCGTAATACCTGCCCATATTGCGCACATCCTTTTGATACTGGCGCTTCTGATCTCTGTAATTGTTTCTTACCTCTATATCCTCGTCCTGCGCTCTGGACGGCCGCTCAAAGAATCGGTACCTCACCGCGGCTTTCCGAAGGCTCTTCGCCGTTTCCGGATTAATTCTCGCTGGCGAAAGTCTGTCTGCCAAGGGCGCTGCGCCTTCGTCCTGACTCGCTTCCAAAAAACTCAGAAGTTTTTCCCAAACTCCGGCATGGATGCCGTAATAGAGAGAACAGTGTATTTTCTGCAGCCACGCTTCCTTTTTACTGATTTCTTCCTCCAGGCTGAGCTCATCCACCGGAATTCCAAAGTTTTCAAATTTCCTGAACTGTTCCCGCCGCTCCATCCACTGTTCGGTCAGCAAATGTCTAAGCATCACCTGACCGATCTCAAGAAGGTAGGCCAGTTGCTCCGCCAGCTTCGACAGCAGAGAATAATGAATCTTACAGTTCCGAAAAATCATTCTCGGATTGTCGCTGTCCATCCAACTCATTAGTCCCACCAGAATATGCAGAAGTTTCACCTGTTTTTCGTTTTTCAGGTCCATGTTCTCCAGCCATTTTGGTACGTCGCCCTTGGCATAACGGACTTTCAGATTTTCGTATGTGGTCTGAAGATCTACTTCCGCCCTTGCACTGGTATACATTCCGCCCAGATACTCTGTCGCATGTCTGGAAGACAAAAGTCGGTACAGCAGCGTGAGGATATCGATCTCCTGCCAGATTCCCTTGTCCGTCTGCTCTTCGATCGCACGGTAAATCAGATCATAATCCGAGCTGTCGAAAATGTATCCCTTCATCTGGCTGCCGTACATGGTAAGGCAGTATCGCTTCTCAGCCTCCTTCCGGCTCCTGCCCATAAGTCTCTGTCGGCTGTACTGCAGAAGCTTCTTGTCCACCAGAAAGTTCAGAGCATTCCGGACAATTTCGGTCAGACCTTTCTCCTCGTACCCGTCCGGCCGGGGCAGTGTCTGTATCATCTCCTGGAGTTCTTCTCTGCTGAGTTTCGAGGATTCGTCCGTAAAAAGATTCAGAATGAACATCGGTCCCGCCGTATTTGCCGCCTGGAAAAACAAGCTGTACAGCCGCGACGGAGTGTCCGCGCTTCTGATCAGCTCGTTCCACATGATCTGCTGATTCTTTTTGACCAGCGTATATACATAACCTTTGCTGTTGCTCTTCTGTCTGTCCCTAGAATACCGTCCGGCGCGTCCGATATAATTCTGGTATTCATTCTGGGTCAGATAGCGTATTCCCTGTCCGGTCTGTTTGGTGAGATCCGCAATAATGACCACATCCACATTGCTGTTTACGCCAAAGGCCAAGGTTTCTGTGCTGCAGACAATTTTCAGCTTTGTGTCCTCCAGCAGATTCTGTTCAATGTAGGTTCGAAGTTCATTCGGCACCGAGGCACTATGAAAGCCTATGCCCGACTCCAGCGCCTGATAATAAATATATCTCTCGTCCTCTTTCAGCGTGCTGTCCTCCAGCACTCCATAGACGTCATCCTCATTGATATCGCATGCGTTCAGAACTTTCTGCCTACATGTCTCCCCGTCCATGAAGCACGGCAGTACATCCCGTAGCATCAGATATAAATCCCTGCACAATCGGCGAACTTCTTCCCGGTTGTTCCAGAAGATAAGAATCTGGCGATTTTCTTTCAGATGATATCGGCACAGTTCTGACAGGACATACGTAGAAATACTCTTACAGTTTGGCGGAAGAATTGCAACAGGACTTTTACATATATCGGAAAGATAGGAACAGAAAAATCCTCCGCTAGGTTTCTGCTTCAAATCAATGATATCACACAGCGTATTTTTCACCGGATAAAATTCACATGAGATGCTGGGCTTTTCATAGCTGCTCAGCAGATTGTTATACCTGACCTGATTCATCAAACGACATCGGCTGACACAAGGATCTGCTCCTTCTGTCCCTAGAATTCCCCATCCTTTATGATATAAGATGGTATTTTTTGAGAGATCCACCGGACGACCATCTGCCTTAATCTCTGTAAAACCGTATTTACTGATATAAGCTTCCCAACTGTAAAACGGTGTCCCTAGCATAAGAATCCTTGGTTTTCCAGACCGGATCCGTTGGCTATGTGCCCATGCCAGAATAAAATCAATGCGGATGCCCCGACAGTTATCGTTCAGAAGTCCGATCTCATCAATAACCAGAAAATCATATCTGGATAAAAAGGCCGAATCTCTAGACGCATACTTGTAAACCTTTTCTGTAATAATAACGGCGATATCTACCTCACCGCGCTGAATCTCATCATCGTTCTGTCGATACTCGCCGGTTGACTGTACTATATCGAGTTCTTCTCCCTGAAACAACCGTTCAATCTCCAACTTTTTCTGAGCGGCTAATGCCCGATAAGGAACAACAAAAAGCATCTGGGGGGGGCTCTGTTGCTTTTCCCGGGCCTCCTGATACGCTGCATAATACATAAGCATGGGGATCAGGGTCTTTCCTGAGGATGTCTCCCCAATTATAAAGAGATCCCTACCAGAATCATACACATTTTCTGACCGGAACGCCGTTTTCTGTAAATCTGTAAAGGATGGATATCCTAGATGATTTGCCAGCCACAGCATTTTTTCATAATTATCCAACATAATTGATCCTCCTCTTTCGTACATACAGCCTTTAACTGATAAAATATATCTGAGAAAAAGATTCCATATTCCTGCTTGAGAGTTCGAACCACTGATTTTTCCTTTTTTCATGTAACGGGAGCCCTTTAATAAATTTTTCAATCACATCAAACCTTAATGTTTGATTTTCTTTATACTTAGCAAAATGTATATGCCCATACTTCTGTTCAAATATCTGTTTCAAGTTTCTGCTATCTAAAATTGAGAGAAACTGATATTTTTCCTATTATTATCGGAATCAGGTCATATCCAATTACATTTGGTGTTAAGGTCAGGAGTTCTGTTACAAAGCAGATTACTGCATCTACCTGATCAACTTCTTTCAGCAGTTGATTCTTGACAGCAATTTCTAAATTAGTCTGTCATATTGTAATGTTTGTAAATCGTTTCCAAATATAATTCTGTAGCTTAGAAAGATAATATGGAATTTATTTAGGATGACATATTATCAAAACATTTCTGTTATTGTGTGATAGACAATTCCTCTTTACATTAGGTATCAGTTCAGTATATTCCCCCTTCAAGTCTAGGATAGTGTCACTAATTCGCGAAAATGAAGAAATTATAGGATATAGTTCCTGTCCATCTTGATCCTGTGATAAAAATGAAGTTGGCATAGATTTGCTCCTTTGAGAGATTATTTTTCGTCAATTCAATTATACCAAAGACGTAGAATCTATGCCTTTTTATTTGCCTGAATTATTGAATTTCGACATACCTCTTCGGTATGGGAAGTTTTAATTGCTATATCCATTCCTCCCTGAAAGTAACCTATCGTATCACGCTGTATGTTCTGTCAAATTCACCTCTCTCAACGAAATTCCAGTCACAATCGGTTACATTGCCTGCATCATCATAAGAAATACTGTAGAAAACGATCATTGCATCCTCTGCTGCTGCCTCTGTGGTTCCCCATAGCTGCGCCGTATATCTTCTGTCTGAAGATGCCTTATCAATGACCAATCCCTTCTTTTCCACCAGAAACATTACCTCTGGACACATCTCAAGCTTCGCATCCCAGGCTGGCAGAGGCTTCGGAAACTGCTCGAAAATATCTCCTTTGATATGTCTGTGATTCGCCTCAAAATACATTCTATCGTTAGGGTAAGGATATCCTTTAGAATCCACCTTGATCCAGTCACCAGCCATCGCTTTCTCTCCGCCGACAGCTCCGTTGACTGCCTCCTGCGAATGGATTTCATACCGGCCATCACCAAGATCACAGATCTTTCCATTCTGCACCAGTTCTTTTATCACAGTATTATCGCTTCCCAGCTGATAAGCCTTCACCAATTTGCCTTTATTCTTAATCACTTCATACATGATTTTCACCTCATAATGTTACAGTTTACATCAATCCCTGCTTTCTGTTTGCTTCAAGGGCTATGATTAAAGATTAACAGAAAAGCTGTTAACATTTTTCTTTATTTTATCATAGAATCTTCCTATAAACCATTGCAAAATGCTGTCCGCCTCCTTTACCATGCTTCCCATCCCAGTGGAACTGAAACTATTTTTGAAACTTTTGAAACACATTTTCGATCAAAATATGCCTACTGTCAGGCCCCGGCAGGAAGAGCTGTCTCCTCCTCCGGTACAATCGTTATGACAATATTTTCGATATCACCTGACAGTAAAACCTTGCGGCCTTTGTATCGACCAATATTGCGATCATACACAGTTGCTGCTGTGATTGCCTCTCTCACAGCGTCCCTGACGCCCCTGGCGCCATAGTTGCTATGCTGTTCCTTCAGCTGCACCATCAGTTCCTCGTCCATATGCTCAAGTTCCATCTCGTAATTCTGCAGCTCTTCCACCACAAATTTACTGACAATATCTGTAAGCGCATCTACAGGAAGCTCACGGAAAGCCAGACAGTTCGTAATCTTGCCGGCGATTTCCGGATGACCGCAGGCCTTAGCTAGAGTATTTCGGCAAATTTCCTTCTTTCTGAATGCTGATGCCTCTTCATAAGCCTTCATATCTACCGGAATATTGCTGGTGATAACGAAGATCACATGGCGCAGATCAATATCCGGTGAATTGTCCGCAAGGTGAACCACACCGCTGGAAAAGCATTCCATAAGCCCGGTATAGATGCGATCCGTTGCCTTCTCAATCTCGTCCAGCAGGAAAACCTGGTATGGATTGGAGCGGACAGGCTCAAACACTGTAGGATCCTTATAGCCTACATAGGAAGGCGGGGATCCGAAAAATCTGTTGACCGAATGCTCGCCAATAAACTCGTTGAGGGCAATCTGGTGAAACCCATAAGCCTGTCCTGTCAGCTTCTCCAGTGCTCCCGGAAGAGCTTTTCCAACCTCTGTTTTGCCAACACCGGTCGGGCCAAAGAGAACAATAACCTCAACCTCCGGCTTTTTCCTTCGAAGATTTGCAGAAATCAGTTCACTGATCTTTTTGATAGCTTCGTCCTGTCCGTAAATATCACGCCTCAGTTCCGCAGCCAGTTCATCCGGCCAGACAATTTTTATCTGCTTCTTCTGCTCAAGTTCACGAACCTTATTTTTATCTACGATGCATTTTGAATTGTCTGCAGTTGTCCCGTTCTCACCTGTCTGTGACAAAGATCCTGTAGATTTCATTGGATTCTCCTCAGACTCCTGCGGGTTTTCCAGAACTGTATAACTCCACACCTCATCAGTATTGCAGATCGTTACAGTTCCACCATCCTCCTCCGGCTTGAATTCGATGACCATATCCACAGCCGGAATGTCTTGCGGCAGGCTCATGCGTCCCGCCTCTATACAGGTTTTATATGCAAAGTTAACGTGGTAGATTTCCATCTCCTTCTTCCCACTGATTCCCTGAATCATTTTCTTCAACCCGCTTTTACCGCTCATCAAAATGACAGACGTTAGATGAACACGGTCTTCGTCGAAACCAATTACGATACAGTCTTTATCTGAATATCCCACGTGAAATTCCCCCTTTTATCTTGATAAGTCCATTCTCTTCATCTACAGATATTCGCAGAGCAGTTCCACATTTGCCTTCTCAAACTCATTGAACTCGCTTACAATTGCTTCATCCGTTTTGCCGGATACCGGCTGATACCAGTCCTGTGCACTGAAATAGTCAATATTTTCCTGCTTTTTAAACTCACGTCCGTGCCGCGCATACAGTTCATTGATAATCATCTGAATCTCATCGCGGCTGTAGCCTTCAATATCTGATACCTCCAGGTATCGATCCGCACTATCCGGCATTAGATAAAGTGCTGATGCTGAATCCTCTTCTGCTGTCGTTGCTTCATCATCTGAATCCGTATCCTCAGCATTCATGTAGTTGGTGATGGCCTGCTCTTCCGAAGATACATGAGAACGGTTGTAAAAAAATGCTCCGATAAACAAGATAATTACAGCACAGGCAATAACAGCCTTCCACGGAAAGCCTGTATGGACAGCTGTACCAGCCATGCCAGTGCTATGAATCACGTTGCCTGCATTACCTGTTGTCCTGCCGTTTCCGGCTGCTGTCTGCGGACGATATGTCCCGGTTGTCCTTGCTGCCCCCTGATTTCTCTGGGTCCTGCGATCAGCTTCCGCCTGAGACACATTGTCCAGTGTGGTTCTTCCGGTCCTATCATCTTTATAGTATCGTTTACCATCAATCAGTACATAACTCATTACAGATACCTCCTGCCTTTTGATGATCTAAGGATAAACTCTTCTGATCATTTCATCATCCGGCAGCTTTTGTTTCTGCTGAAACTACGTTTGAAACTTATGCCACAGTATTACATCCGATATCTGAAGATGGTTTCTCTGCTCCGCAATAGGAACAGGATCCATTTTTCTGCGCCGGCCCGGTCTTCCAGGTAAATGGTCTGCGCTCAGCCTCTGTACCAAACAGATGCATATAGGGATTGACATCCTGATCCATCGGATAATTGAGCAGTACCGTACACTGGTTGATATATGGAAGCAGTTTCGGCTCATAGCCTTCCTCGTTCTCCATCAAAAGGTCAATGGCCAGCTTTGCTTGAAAGATCTCTGTAAGCTGAATATCCAGATACATACCTGGCTGAAAATGTAGCTTCTCAAGTTCCGTCTCCGTCGCATAGAAGCGTCTGCGCACCGCCTGGTTGCTGTAATCTATACCCTTATCCTCACCATAAGCACAGGTGTAACAAGCCATTCCAGAGTCAGGTTTATACCAGAACACCTCTCCCGTAGAAGCTCTCGGACCACAGCCTGCATCGATCATTGGAATGCTGTATTTATCTGCCAGTTCGTTACATACATACGCACAATGACGATTATCGGCACAGCAGAGGATGATGGAATCTTTCCAGATAATCTTCTCCAGTTCAGCAGGATCCACATGCTGGATCAGATCTCTGAAGGTATAGACTATACAGTTAGGATTGATATCAGCTGCCCTTTCTTTGAAGCAGTCAACTTTATATCGTCCCACATCATGAATGCCGCATTCATGACGGCAGACGTTGTGATAAGCAAGGATATCGTTGTCGGCAACAATCAGAGAACCGATTCCGTCTCTTACCAGATCCAAGCCAAGCTTAAAGCCACCGCTTCCGACCCCGGGAAGCCAAGCCTGTTTCGTAGCCATTCTGTTCTTATCTACAATGCCCTGGTTTCCGGAAAAGATATCCTGTCGTGTAGAGTAATAATCAATATTAATTTCCTCCTTTTTATTGTCTCTGACAGAGATTTCTGCCTGATCTCCATTCCAGACAATGGAAAGATCAAACTGACCGTAAATGTCACCGGCTTCTCTCCCTCTGTGCTCTTTTCTGACCGCCATACCCAATATCTTCGCATCTGTTCTGGCACTGTAAAGCGGTTCCTGTACGATGTTATAGGTTTTTGTCTCCTGATGATAATAGCCCTGAAGTTCGCCCTCATAACGCTGCTTCCGGTACTCTTCCGGAATCAGAACCGTGTATGGTCTGAGCGCCTCCTGCAGCTTTTCAAAATCCCTGAAGGCTTCCTCAGATGTTCCTTCCTCTGCCGTATGGTCCACAAAAGTAACTTCTACAGTTTCTGCCTTAATCGGTTCTGTTTCGGCCGATACCGCTGCCGTCTGTAATGCATTTGCTGTTCTGTTATCCATATATTTTTCCTCCTCTGAGTGTCCTCTGAACAAATCGGATAATCTTGTGCGGATTGATCCTTTATCTTCGGCTGATGCAATCGTTCTACGCACTGATTTTTTGGCCGCCCTTCTTGCGGCTTCATTGCGTTCTACAGTTTCTTTAAGTCTGTGCAAATCAATACGAGGCATGGCCGCTCTGACTGCCTTATCATTGATCTCGTACTCTGCTTCTGTCTCGTTGCCATTCTCATCAATATACCAGAACGTAATCCGGAATTCAGGGTCAATGAAGATGAGTCCGTTTACAACCCCGCCAAACTGCTGTGCAAGTTTGATGTTGGCCGGATGATCACCAGGGCTGAAATGCAGGTACCCATCCGGATGTCTGTGAACCTGAGATACTGTCAGCTTACCATTTGAGAAGTCATAATATTCGCTGAGACGTGTTGACAAATGATCGGCATAGACATGATCCTTCTCACACATTGTTGGAGTATATGTGGCGTTAATTCCGCTGTCCGATACCATGTCAAAAAAGAAGTCATTTCCGATGCGGATACCCGGCATCTGGATAATGCTTTCGTTGCCTGGATGCCGCCCCGCTTCGAGCAGCATCCCCCTATAGGTATTGCAGGTAATATAAACACGATACTTTCCCTTACGCTGAAACATAGACACCTCCATTATCTGTCGCGGTCAACACCGGTCTTTTCCCATACACAGTACACATCAATCCAACGAAGCACTCTGGTCATGGCCGTATAGCCATTCACGGAAGCAGGATCCGTAGTTCTTACCTGACAGATGTAAGGAAGACCCATCGTGGAATCAGAGATAAGATGATGGAATCCCGGCTTCAGCTTTGTCATAGGGTACACTTTGATTGAGCCGCCAAAGAGGCCATCGGCATCTCTGCCCGGGTGATCATGCTCATATACCACATGGAATACAAAAGTTCGCCAGCGCTGATCCGGTGCCGGCTTAACCGGCAGGGTCACATCCACACAGAATCTGTGCTTGTTATCATAGCTGAACATCATCTTCATGTTAGGATGATTATACTCGCGCATAAACTTCAGGAAAGCATCTTTTTCAAACTGCAGTAAAGCGCCATTCTCTTTTTCGTACCAGTACATTTGCATCCCTCCTATCGTGCATAGTTTTTCTCAGGTGCTGTATTGATTACCGGGGTGCTGGAATTCTGCGCCTGACTGGCAGGCACCACCTCCCCGTTGCGGAATACAAACGCTTCAACGTCTGCAGTTCCATTTGCCTGATCTTCAAGCTGACCATAATTAGGCTCATGGGCTGTCCTAATGACAGGAGTCGTAGAGTTCTCTGCCTGATTGGCAGGTACAATTCTTCCATTGTGGTATACGAATGCCTCTACATCCGCAGTTTCATTTGCCTGATCCTCAAGCTGGCCATAGTTCTTATATCTTCCGGTTCTGATCACATCCATATGCTTTACCTCCTTGTCAAAATCTGCATATCTATTAAAGTTACTATTCATTGCAGATGCATTCATTGTGCAATCCTCCCTTCTATCTAAATAAAGATCTGATGATATAACCGATGGCAAATACCATGATCACAATCGGCATGACCGCATTGATCCATGCCCAAGTGTTATTGGCAAATGCCGTAACGATAAACTCCCTATATTTAATACAGCTGACCACCACCAGCAGTGCTCCTGCTATTGCCCAGCCGATCAGGAACCGTTTGATCACGGTCCACATTGTAACTGCCTGATAATCCATGTCTGTCACCACCCCCAAAAGCTCCTGCGCAGCTTCCACTTCAGCCGCACGGTAAAATAAACAACAGCTGCTATCACAATCAGGATTGGAAAGCCGGAGGACAACAGGTTTGCCATGAAAATGGCAATCCGCGCTGTCACCGCCCCAAAATTGGCAATGATGCTAAAAGCTGCCAGTCCGGAAAGCACGGAGCAGACAATCATCGTAAACGTTACACCGGACATTGTTCGAACTCCGGTTCCTCTGTAGCTTTCCTGTTCAAAGATATTTCCTGTACGTCTCATATGCACGTCACCTCCCTTCGTTTGTTGTTAAGCCTATTGTAAGATCTGGAATCCGTTTCTTATATGTGTACCCGATACCGAAATTGAAACTTAAATTTCAGCTTTTTTGAAACTATTTGCTCGTCTGACAGTAGGGTACATCAACAGCATCACACCACAACTGGAACCCCTGCCACAGCAGGCAGGAAGTCCGATGTACGAATTAGATAGACATTTGCATTCGCTGTAGTCTTAACTGCCAGATAATCAGATGTTCCTCCAAAAAGTCCCGGTCTCACATACATATCCTGACTCCGGACACGAAGATGTTCTTCGGTCTGTGGCTGCCAGTGTACTGCGCGCTTGAACGACACGAGGATATGCGGTGTATCTCCGGCAACCGGTGCCGGGTAATGATACTGATAAGAGCCGAACAGATCACGGGAAAGATCATCCGTTGCAGCCGGTGTACCATGATGGAAAAGCACCACATTCGGAAAATCCAACTCTGCATTACCGTGCATTGCTTCTCTGACATTCTGCGAAACCATCATCAGTTCAATTTTCCCCTGACGTCTGGTCTGCATAAGGTACTTCATTAATTCATCATTTTCATCCACAAACTGCATTTCATCGAGGATGATACGGATTCGCGGCACTCGTTTCAGGGTATGGAAGATTTCTTCCTTCAGATAGGAGTTGAAAATATTCTGATTACAAGAGCATGCGTACATGGCCATCCCAGCCAGGTTCCCCTTCGCTCCGCTCTGAAAGTTGTATTTTGTATCACTGCCGGGGGCATAGATATCTTCAAATATCTCTTCCATGCGTTCAAAGAGCCTGCGAAGCACAATGCCTGCTTCATGATTAGCGCGAATATTATCGGCAATTACATTAGAGAGACCTGACTGCAGAGCAAATTCGGAGATAAAATCATCATCCTCATTCAGGAGCTTTACGATGGCCGGCAGGGATACCGGATACTTTGCGGCAACGACATTCAGAACGGCGGCAGCATAGATCATGACCTGGTCGGTCAGAATGCCATATCCCATCTCTTCTGCCGTCATCCGGACAAATCGCAGGATCTGCTGCGCAGACATCCCATAAAATGGATGATAGTTCTTATCCCTAGGACATGATGTCATAACGCAATCAATCTCATGTGCACTTACTTTCTGCTGTATAGCCGTCATCAACCCCGGATGACTGGTGAGCAGGATTGTGGGCATGTCATTTTTCTCCAGACCGCAGCAGAACAGATCCAGCACCATTGCCTGATTCCCAGCCTCAACTCCGCTGATCAGAAGATCGCCGTGAATATTGCGGAAAAAAGATGCGCTGTCAATACGTCCCTCGAACACACGTCTTGCTGCATTCATACGTTCACATTCATTGATAATCATTCCCTTATTACTCATATTTTCACTCCTTCCTGCCGAATTCATATATGAATCAGGCATTCTAATTTAACCGTACAACGGCATCGTAAACAGGAACGGATCTTCACCTGCAAGTGACACCACTGCCTCACCATTCTTCAGCTTCAACAGGTTCCAGTCTTCCACCGTATGACCGGTCCGCTGAATATTGAGATTTGTCTGCTGTGCGGAAATGCTGAAGTTCTGGTAATTCTCGCCCAGGCGATTAATAACAAACTGTCTGGTATCATAATCGTTCGATCTGAACGCCATCATATTCTGAAAAGACGACAGAATGTTCCTTGCGCCTGCCTCCCCATATTGCTCCTCAAGTCCGCATGTATTCTGCAGTCCGCACATCATCCTGACTCCCAGAGAACGACCGAAGTTTAAACTGTCTGACAGATGCTCGAGCCTTGGGAGGAGGAGCATTTCGTCTAACAAAAAGTACTTATTGGTTTTCACCTGCTGTCTTCCACCCAGTGCGTTAGCAAGAGCTCTGTCGATGAGAATGCCATACATAGGGGCAAGCAGTCTACCTTTACGCAGGTCATACTCAATAAAGACAACTTTCTTCTTTCCGCTGTATATGATATCCCTCATAGAGAATTCTCTTGCCGGATCAGCCTGCGCAAACGGACCAACAAACATCTTCTTCAACACAGAACCAATATAAGAGTTCACGCCCTGTGTCTGGTTTCCCTTTCCCGAGATATAGTCCATACAGCTGCGCTGATCAGACATATAATCCAGACTGAGAATCTTCTTAAGATCTTCATTGGTACTATGAGTAAAGAAATTGATAAATTCTTTGTTGTTCAGTTTTGACTGATCAGAACGCCAGTAAGTCCTCATGAAATAAATCATGACTGCCGCAACAACCTGCTCAGCCATCGCAGGGAAAACAGGCTGTGTTTCACTCTGCATAGACTGAAACAGCTGTTCACAAAGTTCCAGTGCATCTTCGTCGGATTCCGGGGTATAGACCAGTTTTCCATCATTTCCCCGTGGCATTACTTCTGCAAAAATATTATGGCAGAAGGTAACTCTGCGATATGTATCGCCATTGCCGATGACAACCTTCATACTGTCCGGAATTTTGCTTCCGAAAGTCTCCAGATAATCACCCTTCGTATCGAAGATAATAAACACATCTGTCGACTGCATAGCGGCAAGCATGCGATCCAGTATCATATTCAAGAAATTTGTCTTACCAGTGCCGGGTGCCCCAAGAGCCAATAAGCCATAGGCAAGCATATCTTTGCTCAAACCGAACAGCTTCTGAGTCTTCGGATCCTGAAATGCAACAAACGGACTTCGTGATTTATCCGCTGTCCATACAGGAACCGGAATGTCTCCGATGCTCTGCCCTAAGATGGTCTTCGTATACATGCCACTGTTTCTATTCTGATTGCTGCCTGCCCCGATTCGTTTCTGTCCAAAATCATATGCCATAGGCTGACTCTCCTTTTAAATATCCATTCCATCGTAAACACCGTCATTATCTACACCACCAGGATCATCATCGGCGATGCCGCTTTCGTTTACTCCGGAATCTACAGCGGTATCCCCGGCAGAAATGCCGGTCGTATCCAATGTATCGGCGTCTGCCTGAATTCCATTGGATCCAATGGGCTGGACGCCTTCGTTCATGCTTACACCGGCAGTGGTTTGCATTCCCTGTAATTCCTGAAACTCCTGAACCGCATCAAAATACTTCTCACTCATCTCCGCAGTGGATTTAATTGCCTCTTCCTTTGACATAGTCGGATCATTCATTGCGTGCGCATAGTAAGCATTCACTGAATCTCTGAGGGTTGCATTGTACTCTTCAAGGCTTACTGGTTTGTACGGATCAAACAACGTCTTCGTATCCTCCTTCGCTGACAAATTATTTGCCTGTGTAATCTGCTGCTGAAGGCTTTTGTGGGTTGCAATCATCTCAGCCTTCACTGCTGCTTCTGTATTCTTATCTACCGGAACGTTAGTGCCAAAATACTGGTTCTGGAGGGTTTGATTAAGATCCCGGACAAAATTGGGGTTCTGGAACCGCTCTATTGCTTCCCGTTCCGTTGCGTGATAGCCTGTTGATTCTGCTGATTTGGCATATGTTTCAAACGACGATTCTGTACCGTATTTCTCTGTAAGTCCACTCAGTATTGCCGCTGTCCTCTCTTCTGCGCCAAGGAATGGGTCTCGTTCCGTTGACTGGAAGTAATAACAGTAATATCCATTTGGAGTCTCACCGGTCAGATACTGGCTGCCCAGCTGATATCTTCCGTCCTGCAGGACAACACTGGATGTAAAGCTGTTTGCCTGATACTCAGCCGTCTTCTGAGCATCCTCAATAGTTATCGTCCCATCGATGATCTGATCCTGAAAACAATGAATATTTTCATGCAAAACTGTATTCAGAGACTGAATGTTGTAATCACTGATGGAATGCCGAATCGTCTGTCCGTTATATTCAAAGGACTGCATACCATTAACAGCCATATCCCGGTTTACATTGATCACTCCGTCGGCCGCATTGCCGCTCTCGTTTGCCGGTAAATCTGCGAAACGTACTTCTGGCGCACCAACTTCACCCTTCTCAAGAGCATCACGGTTCACAGTCTCCTGAAGAAGCTCCAGCTTCTCGCTCTCACCAAGCTTGCTGTAGGTCGATTCGCGGAACATGGCATAGAGCTGATCATTACTCAGATTTCCATACCGGGTGGGATGTACTCCATATGCCCTCATCCAGTCTACCTCCGCATATTCCAGATCTTCAGCTCAGCGATTTCTGTGTTGCCCTTATCCAGTTCGGTCATAACCTCCATGGCTTTCAGGAAATCCCTGTTCTTCCAGATTGCCAGGATCATCGGCAGCGAATACTGACCGATGTAAATGTCAGTCAGTTTCTGCCCTTTTGCCCACTCCTCTAAGTTCTGAGCCAATGCAGGGGGACAGTTTTCCAGCGTCTGCATGGCTCTGTCCTGCGCTGCCTCTTGTGTAAATCCATATTCCAGACGGATTCTATCCGTCAGTTGTGTTACATCGCGGTTTTTCATATCACACCACTCCTCTCTGTCTCACTGCTGACTTTGTCAGCATTTTAATTGATGACGGCATCGCGCTAACACCTCCTTATGCCGCCATTTCATCTTCATAAACTATAGAATCGACACTAACCAGAATGTCCTTACCTTCTCTGGCCGGCTTTCTGATACTGCACATTACCTTTGTGCCAACCGGAAGTCTTCCGGTCCAGTAACCGAATGCCGGAACGAGTTCCAGCGATCATCAAAGTCATTTTCAATATTCAAGTCGATGTACAAACCTGATCTGCTCTGTCCCTTTACGATGCCAGGCACAGAATCCCGTAAGTTGACCATTGCTTCTTCGTTGTATCCGAAATCCCACATAACTTTTTCCTCCCTGAATCTATGTTGTTTTCTGTTATGATATAACTATCTCACCAACCGGGAGTTTCATCACTCCCGGTTGGAATCAGTCTTAGAAATAGCTTTTGAAACTTTACCCGCATCTGAGATCCAGGTAATTGTTTTCCTCTTTGCGATTTGTCAGCATGCTGCAATGTTCCGCATAATAGGTTTCCACATCAGCCTTACGGAATCTGCAGGGCACAACCCCGGAGAACAGCTTAACCTTTTCCTTGTAAAAGAGTTGTATATGCTCATAGGCCTGATGGCCAGCAGCCTTTCCATCCGCCTGTGTCCGAAAAAGCTTCAGATAAGACTCGTAATCTCTGACCTCCTCAATCAATCCCGCTCTGACCAACCCTACAAAGATAGCTGCAGATCTCGCCTGGCAGTTCAGCGATTTGGTTGCCAGATCTGTAAAACAAGTGAATTTCTCCGCCAAAAGTTGTTCTTTCACTTCTTTGTTCTCCGGTTCCAAAAGAGCGTTCAGATATAGAAAATCGTAAAACTGAGATATATGCCAGGCAGGTGCATAAAACGTCATGCCATCAAATTCATACATATACGAATGCATTCCTTCCGAAGCCGCCTTCACAAGCTTCTTACACTCCCTTCCCGGAAGGAACAGATAATCCGGAAACGGACCTACCGTCTTTACACCATCACTGTAGATACGAGAAGATTGAAACGCGCTCTCCACTGTCGTCAGCCCCCTCTGCGTTCTTTTGCTCAGGTTCATTGCGCTAAGCCTTGATCCAAGAGACATCAGACTCGTGGAAGAAATCTCAAGAACCTTCTCATCCGGATAAGCCATGAGAAAATTCTGATGAAGTCCGATCTGGCACTTGCGTTTTTGGCTCATCGCAAAGCCTGCAAACCAATCGATATTTACATGAACCTCTTCAAAAAACGGATACTCCATCTTACTGACGAAAACACTCTTCTCAGCCATAAGCCTCTCCTTTCCCAGTGAAATACTCACTAAAGCCTTGTTGTTTGATCTAAAATAAGTATCCCATGAAAAACGTGTTTCCTCATCGTCAAAGAATTTCAAGCATAGAAACAAAAAATCAAAAATTTGAAACATCCCGCAAAATTTCAAGCATCAAAAAAAGAGCTACAGATAATGTTACCTACTACAACATTATCTGTAGCTCTTATGATTCTGTTATGCCTCGGCTCCTGCATACTTTAAAGCAAATTTTTCAGATCCTGATAAATCTGCAATTTAATATCTGTCGGTTAAAACAAAGAAGTGTGACGCAAGAGCATATAATTTTATCTTTGTACAAACAATCTCGGTTCTAGCTTAGGAATTCAGTCAATGCTGTCTCTCTGTATAATCTTCAGCAAACCTCTCGGTTCTGAAAGGAGTCCCCATGGCTTTAAAAATCGTGTACAAAATTTGCCTGTCTATAACGTTTTAGAAAACGATTGTACGATTGTCCTTGCCCATCCCAAATATGTTAAGGCTAGCCATGGAAAGAAAACTGACAAGAAAGATGCCAAATGGATTGCTGATCTGTTTTCAATCAAGCAAAAAGAATCGTATGCAGAACTGTCTCGCGATTTCCAATACCCATGTCTCAGACACCTTCGGCAAACCTGCCTAAGCGATACTGGATAAGCTTTTGGAAAATCCCGTAGATACTTCTTTTGACCTTAAACCTCTCGTTTGGAAGTTTGACAAAGAAGCCTCGATCTCCGGGACACCATTAACGACTATATCACTCCGGAACAAACTGGCAAATTGAAAGGTAATCAAAGCACATTACGAAGACCTTGCAGCCTAGAAAACGGAGCTTGAAGTCATTCTTGTACTCAATCTACGTAAAATCGCCCTCGCCAGGTTACTACCGTTGTTTCTAACCTTCCTTCAAATACAGATATTCTAAAAGCCTGTAAATACGCCTTAATGTATATTCACTTTGTGCTTTATCAAGCAATTCGGCAAGCAATATTAATAATAATGACATGCTTTTAATATACGCCAGATAAAGAAGATAACGCTTAGCCCTGCTGCCGGGAATAATACTTTTTAATCGTTCTACCAAATATAAAAATATGTGTTTAATTTATTGACAAATACTTTTATATGTGTTATATTATAGTTGTCAAGAGGAACTACTACATGAGAAGTTATTCATCACGGGAAATCTTGAAAATACTGAAAGCTGATGGATGGTATGAGGTGAATTGTGTAGGAAGTCACCACCAATTCAAGCACCCAACCAAAAAGGGGCGTGTAACCTTAAAACATCCTGACAAGGACATACCCCGAAAAACGCTTGATAGTATCGAAAGACAGTCATGGCTACTATTCCGGTAGCCCCGGCACTCCCAATTCAATAGATAGGAGATGTAAGCCCATGAAAAAAGTAGAACGCTATTTCTATCCAGCTATATTCACTTACGAACCCAAACAAGAAATTGCAGTCACTTTTCCAGATTTAGATGTTGCCACAAGTGGAGAAAATGAAGATGACGCACTTATTTCTGCTCGTGAATTGCTTGGCTGCGTCCTCTACGGTCTGGAGGAGGACGGAGAACAAATCCCCACACCTACACCGCTTTCAAAAGTTGATACAAATGAAAATGAGCGTGTTGTACTTGTTGATGTATATATGCCCTCTATCCGTATGGCGCAAGTAAACCGTTCTGTAAACCGCACTGTAACACTTCCAGCATGGTTAAACGCCGCCGCTCTGGAACGAAATGTGAATTTCTCTCAAATTCTTCAAGACGCATTAAAAAAAGAATTGCATTTAGGTTAAGCTATATAAAGCAAGGGACTGTCGCGTTTTGTGTGAACTGCTCCCTGTCAAGTAGACAGATGAAAAAATAAAATTTTTCTATCTCCA
>ERZ1090860.705-NODE-706-length-19357-cov-29.099316_pt1 | contig 19357 bp, 17 predicted proteins | sample MGYA00478483_ERZ1090860 | MGnify/ENA primary metagenome ERZ1090860 (study PRJEB33644, sample SAMEA5815741) | chicken gut metagenome | biome: Chicken; feature: Gastrointestinal Tract; material: Caecum | place: Ireland | collected 2019-01-01 | study: A study of the...
CTCGTCGGGCTCATAACCCGGAGGTCGCAGGTTCAAGTCCTGTCCCCGCAACCACCAAAAGAGCGTTGGAACGCAAGGTTTCAACGCTCTTTTCTTTTTGCCTATTGGGGAAAATGCGGGTTTGTCCGTGGGTGGTCCGTTGACATATTATCCTCTATTATTTTTGGACAAGCATGAACGCTCATATTGGGTTGAAGTTTCCTAATTACGATGATAAGATAAAGCTAATATTTTATTGTCGTTCAAAAAAGATTGCCCTTTTCATTTTCATCCTTTAAATCCGAGAAAAATATTGCATCACGTAAAAAATAATAGGAAGAGCTTATGGAAGATTTTGACTACAATGGTTTAGACACTGCCTGGAATAAATATATCAGCCTTTCATATACAATGCCTACTTTTTGGAAAATTCCATTCGAAAAAGTCGCATATATATTAGAGCCACGTACGCTCCACGAGGATAGAACTAGCGACATCCTGCTTGAACGATTAAGAATTCCATATTTAATCAATTATGTGTCAGAGCAACGCCATGAAAGAACTATTTCCGTTCTCGACTCTATCCATAGAGCCTCACAACTTACTCAAAACTATCTTGATGCAACAGCCAAAGCATATAAAAGTGGCATAAAGGGGAATGTAATCGAACACGTTTATTACTTTTATCCTTGGATTCGGTGCTTCCAAGTAGACACTGCAATCGAAGTAACCTTCTTTACATTGGTTGAATACCGCAATCATAGGAAAGTATTTAAAATTGCCAAACTTATTCCGGATGATTTGTCATCAGATATCTCAATTTTTGATTATTTGGAACAAGTTTGGACGGCTCCTGTACCAACAATCCACATCGACTCAGGTATTTATAGTTATTTTCCAACAGACGATGAAATACCTGAACCCAATAGCATAGTAATCTGCTACAACTCTATCATTCAACTTTTTATGCGTGAGAATTTCAAATATTCTTTCAAACTTTCTGCGGCTGACATTGGCTTGATAGGTGTAGGCCAGTTAGTAACTGCGGATGACAAAAAGCCAAAAAGAGTGGCACGCAAATTGCAAAAAAGAACCTGCTATGTTTCTGTTACACCTTCCCCGTTCGATGACTATTTTTCGTACACTTACAAAGCATATTCAGCTCTTGCAAATATGGAAACCTACAGAGACATTTTCTTTGCATATAAAAGATTATGTAAAGCGCATCACACGGATGAGCGGAAAGCACAGGCTAAGCAAGCATATGAAAGCTTTCTGTTAAACTTTGCACATGAGCAAGGAATCCGACTTGATATGAGCCTTGAGGAGCTTGTTCGCCAAAAAAATAAGCAAGAGTTGCTCGACGTTGTTGGGACACTGCTAGGAAAAATTTGCAGTGAACTCCTGCCATCTTAAATGTTTTTATCCAATGTTATAAAAAGGGAAGCGCAGCAAAAAGTCTGAGCTTCCCTTTTTATGTTTTCTCTACATTTTAGTCTGTTTCATGTACCGGATTCAACAAATGATCCATCATCTCCGCCGAAGCCGCTGCTGCGCTTTGGATCGCGTGGGCGTAGATCTTTGTGGTGGTGCTAGAATCTGCATGCCCCAGATTGCTGGCCACGGTGGTAAGCGGAACGCCATTGGCAATCTGCAGCGTTGCGTTTGTATGACGCAAACTGTGCAGGTGTATGGGCGGCAAGTCCGTCTTTATGATGAATGCGTGAAACCAATTGGTCAGGGTATCCGGTCTCATGGTTTGACCTTCGCTTGTGGTAAATACATACTCGCTGTTTTGCCACGCTGTTCCCATCAATAGCCGCTGTTTCTGCTGCCATTTCTGATATTCAGCCAACGCATGCATCGCGGTTTGCGGCACCTTAATCACACGGTGAGAACCATCTGTCTTGGTGTCGTCTTCAAACAGACCTTGATCTGGCAGGTAAAGCAAAGATCTGTCGATGTTGATGGTAGATACTTCAAAATTGATATCGGACCACTTGAGGCCCAGAAGTTCTCCTCTTCTCATTCCCGTAAAAAGCAACATTGTAATGGCCGTCTTATAGGGCATAGGAGCTTCCTGTAACAACTCCAGAAGATGGATGGACTGCCGATCATCCAGAAAAAGAGCTTTCTGGCGTCCGACCTTAGGAGGCTGGACGCGTTCCGCCGGGTTGGATGGGATCAATTGCCAGTATACAGCTGTATGTAACATGGAAGAGATCAAGCGGTGATAGTGCAGGATTGTCTTGTTAGACAGACACAGTTCCTCTTTGACAGGTGCCAGAAGTCTCTTTGCATCTGGTCCTAAGACAGCGGCCAACTTCTTTGCACTGGACGCGCTGATGTTATCACCATGTGACAAAGCGTACATAACTCGAACAGAAATTCCCGCACGATCAGCCAGCTCTTTTTGAGTCATCCCCTGATCTTGTACATAGGCTTTGATGTCTGCTTTGCTGCGATAGTGAACAGCTTTCTGTGGCAGCGCCAATTTCTTATAGAGTGCGATCAGATGCCCCGGCCGAATCTTATCCAAATACAGATGGCCGATTTCCGGTTCTATCCTCTTCATAAGATCCTTGTATCGATTTAACGTCCTTGGACGCAGCTGTGTCACGGCATAATCATTGAACCAACGGTCAGCGAAAACAGAAAATTTCACCCTCGCTTCTGACACCAGACCATTGCGCACCTGTTCTTCGAACAAGGCTGCCTGATGTTGGGCTTCTTTTTCTGCCCGCTTCTCACTCATTCCTTCTGGCGGATGCCAGGTCATTGTGCGTTCTACCTGTTTTCCATGCACGTCATAGCCATCATAGCAGCGAATCAGGTAGGACTTGCCTCGTTTTTTGACAGTAGCCATAAAGAAACGCTCTCCTTTTGAAAAAATGCCTCCACAGATACAACTGTGGAGGCACTTCATGTTTTAGGGTTGGTTAAATTTGCCCTTCAAGGAACCGTTTCAGTTGTCCCATGTTGATGTAATACTTCCGCCCTGACATGATGGCCAAGTTCGGAACTGTTTTGCACAGACGACGAAGATAGTGCTCTGGCAAATTGACAACCTTGGACGCTTCCTTGATGGACAGCATCTGGGGAAGCTTGACTTCTTCTACGGTAAAAATGGTCGTTGCAATATCATTCATGAGAAATATCCTCCTGTTCAGAAAGTTTATCGGTATCGACAGAATCTTGAAGCGCTATGCCTTGAATACAGCGGCATTGTTTCCCATCAACGTATTTTTTCTGCGCTTTCAATACCGTGAAAAGACGGTACAAGGTCTTGCAGAACACATGGGCTTTTGTATAGAAGGGAAAATTATTGGCCTCGGCAAATTTTCGATAAGCCTCATACAGAGTATTGGAGGCAAGATAGACGCCTGATTCTAAGACACAACATTTTTCGACAAACTGCTTTACACCAGCGTCAAAATTTTCGGCGATGTATAACTTTTGATCACCAATCCGCTCCAAATATGCGGGAGTTACATGGGTGTATTCAAAATTTCGGGCAATCAACTCCTTTAGTGCTTTCATAGCCATCATAAAGATGCCTCCCTTCTCTTCCAGAAGATGTTGGAGAAGATCTGGATCTTGTTGCTCAAACGGGATGGAACAGGGAAAGGGCATGGTCACCAACCGGTTGGCAAAACCAGCGTCAACCCGATCCAGCCGCACCAAATGATTGGAAACGAGTAACAGGCGCGTTGTATTGGTAAAAGTAGCAGCATCTTTGTGCTTTTGCTCCCCCGTAAGGGTGGGCTCGCCAGTGATGGTTTTGATAACGGCACAGGCATCCGGCCCAATAAATTCATCAGAGCACTCCGTACATATCAAAAGTTTTTTCCCTTTGAGATTTCCGATTGTCCAGCGCGAGGAAAAGTCCCGCAAATGAGCAATCTGAGTGATGGAGGGAACACCAATGATTAAGCGAAGAAAGTCCACAATAACACTCTTACCACTGTTACTGGCACCACAAAAGACAAAGACATTTTTGGGACGGTAGTTGCTCATAAAAGTGCCCAGAATCTCCAGAAATAATTCGCGCAGAGAGTTATCTCCCAGGAAGGTCGATTGGATAAACTCATCGAAATACGGCGTTTCAAATTCTAGGAGATCGCTTTTTCTGATGCTCAAATTTGTGGTGAAGAAATAACCTGGGTCTTGAGGGATCGTTCGCGTTGTGCTAACATGAAAACAGATATCTTCCAGGTTAATGATTCCCTCAATTGAATCCAGAGGCGCTCTATGGGTATCATCGAAGTGTATGGCGTTATTGGATAGAAGCCGCCGGTAAAGCTCTTGCATATCATGGTTCGTGAAGAACTCAACTTCCAGTTGTTGGCTTAAATCCGAAGAGCGCAATCTTCGCCACAATTGACTTGGCGTCACAGGTTTCCAAACACAGTTCTCGCAAAGGTAGAGCTGTTCTCCGTCTGCCCGTAAGGGATAAGCGTCCACTAGAATTTCTTCTGCGTAACGAATAAGCTGCTGCCGGTTTTTGCAGGAAGATTGCTGTGAGTCAGATGACCTAAAGGGTGGGGCAAGATCCCGTGTCTGGGCTCGACTTTTGACTTGAGGCGACAGATACTCCCCGGGGCGATATACTTGCAGGGAATTGGATAATCCGGCCAGGTCATTATGTTCGGGAAGCATTGCAGACTCTTCTAAGAATGTAAAAAGATCTTCTATGTCGGAAGATTGGAGATGCACTTCCGGCAGCAAAGGACACTCTGAAAATAAATTGTCCAATTGAGAAGAATCTGAGAATAGTCCGTCGGAAGATGTTTGTGGGAGCCAGAAAGCCGATGATGAGTCCTTCCATTGACTGGACGACTCCTGATGTAAGGTATTGCTCATTGCCATCCCCTCTGGTCAGATGCATCCATCTTCGTATTGGAATCCAAAGCGATGGCGGTGAGAGCTTTATAGAGACTTTTAACTTGTCCATCTATCCCACAACACAGCGAGATTCTGGATTTTTTGTCGGAATTTTGGTCGAGAAAGATCGTTATAAATTGATTGCCGTTTCCTTTGGGTTTGGGGGTCAAAGCAGTGATGAACCCTTGTATTGTGCAATCGCTTTCTGAAGAGAAAGAGATTGCAGGCCCTTTTATGCAGGCGTAGTGGTCCGGGAAAGAAAGCATAATTTGTTCAAAGGGAAGGGAACCATGAGGATGACCAGTGTTATCCAAAACGTAATTCGATTGGAATAAAGCCCCATTGATTTTAATACGTGCAGAGAAGACCCCCACTGGCATAAGACCGATTGAACTGCGAATGATGAGTGTATGATCCTCCAGCGTTGAAAAAGTGAGAGCTCGTATCGAGTTTTCAAATGTATCCTGCATATAAATGCATCTCCTAACATCTTTGATAGTAAGATTCCAGAATCTCATGCGGTCGATCGATGACTGAAATTTACCATATTGGGCTAACGACGTCATGATGGGATAATAGGAAGAAATTGAAATAAATTTCAGCAGCGCCAAAAAGTTCTCATTTAGGGGGCTTGACAAGAGAGGACAAAACATGATCAATGATACGTTAAAAAAAGCTCAAGAAGCAGTGAAATCACTGTCGGAACAAGATTTATTTTTGGTTGAAGAAGAAGTTTTCCCAACAGCGAAACTTTTTCGAACTTGCCAAAACTTCGAGATGCTTGATTTCATTTTGTTCGCGCAAAACATGAGGAAGCTGGCTCTTGATAAAGCCAAGGAGGAGGCTAAGAAAGCCAAGGAGAAGGCTAAGAAGGCAAAGGAGAAGGCTAAGAAGGCAAAGGAGGAGACTGAAAAGGCAAAGGAGGATGCTAATAAAGCAGAGGAAGATACTAGCGATGACCCAACAAAATGGTTATGTGCCCTTAAAGACAACGCAGAACTTTTTTTGCAGAAACACGTTGTTCCATACGAGGAAGCAAAAACCCATTTAAAAAGGAACGATGAAGAAAATGCAGATGACCTGATTTTTATGTTCTGGAGAATCCCGAAACTGCTCCCTTATGCGCCCACTATGACGATGTTAGCACTTATCCAAGGTATTCCATACGAGATATTTAGAGATACTGAACTGGGTTATATAGAGCTAAAAAACAATAGAAAGTTTAAAGTTAATGCAAACTGGTTATGCGAAGGGTTAGAAAAGCTGATTAATGCGTGGGGAAACCGCACAAATTATCGGAGTAAAAGATACCGTAATAAAAAGCCATTCTGTGATGAAAAAACATTAAAACAAGACTTTTGGCAGATGGTTTTGTTTATAAAGATGCAGCAAGAACTGGTAAACCTCATAAAGAACTACAGTGTTAAAGAAAACCTGATCGATCTGAATGCTTTTTTTCAGGACTTCTGTGAGCTGTGGCCTTATAGCCCACAATTGTTTCTTCCTATAGGCGAAAAACAATCGAGAGGTATAGACGAGTGGAAGTCAATGGCAGACTATTTTTTCAGCAACGCAGACCAATTTCAACGCTCTCGAATGGTCGATGCAATAAAAAAGGCAAAACAGTTTGCTTCTATAGAGGAAATGCTTCCTGTGTATTCGGAAACCTTTTTAATAGATGATGCTAACTGGGCTTTATTGGTACAACCGGATGCGAAAAGATGGTTAGTTCCTGCAACACCATACTTTGCTGCATATTATTTTATAGATGACTTTAAAATATATGGGATGCTGCATTATAAGGATATTGGAGATATATATAAAGAGAAAATATTAAATATAATGCGGTATGACAGGAAAAAACGTGATTGGGTGGATGATTTCTTGTCTCAATGTGAAGAAATCAAAAAGCCGACCATGCAAAAATCCATAAATTCGGACAGCGCTGGAATGAAGGCTTGGTCGGAAAACATTATAATAAGAGAGATTTGTTCAAAATATTGGCAAATTCTCGAAAATGATTATCTATTTTTTCTCACTTCTGAGGAACCAATTCCATTTGAAATTAAGGCGCCTGATGGAAAGAACCCCTGCATTGGGGGGCTTTATCCGACACCAATACGAGGAGTAGTCACCATCCCAGTTCTTCGTATGACCCAATATTTGAAATTGAAAGAAGCAAGACAAGACGCCAAGACACAAGACAGCCCAAGTAATTAATTTTCCGAAGAAAAAGCAATTTGGGAATAGCGTAAAAAATAAACCGAAAAATTGTAAGTGTCTAGTGCCTCGTGTCTTGTTGTAAAAATAGGGTATACTCTATCTTTACACTCCAATCACCAGGCAATTGTGTAAAATTAGGGTCCAAAAATCGCTTATTTTACAAAATGTAAAGCAAGCCCCCTCTGTGAGCATTACGAGAAAGCTTGATGAGTGAAATTAGCAAGGGACTCCCCCATGAAAAATAGCGCCTCCCCCAGGCATCGGAATTTCTGCTGGTGCCTGGGGGAGGCGCTTGTTAATTTTGGTCATCAAGTTGCTCGTGATGCGAACGCTCCGCCAAAAGCTGGTTTAGTGTTGGTCTGGAGATACCAAGAATACTGGCCATCTGCTGTTTGCTGATTTCCCGGCGAAGATATCTCCTATATGCTTCTTTCCATTTTTCAGAGTTCAACTGTACACCACATCGGCCACGATACTTTCCCTTTTCCTTGGCAATGGCGATGCCTTCTTTTTGGCGTTCCAAAATATTCTGCCGCTCAAATTCATTGATAGCTCCGATCATGGTCAGCATCAGTTTTCCCGTCGGTGTAGAAGAATCAATGTTTTCTTTATTACTGACCAAGTGGACCTGCTTATGCTGCAAAAGCTCCACAATCTTCAATAAATCCGATGTGCTTCTGGCAAGGCGGCTAAAGTCATGGACATAGATGGTGTCCCCTTCTCTGGCGAAATCCAGCATTGTCTGAAGTTGCGGCCGATTGGTATCCTTTCCAGATACTTTCTCCATGAACCAACGTTCAATGTGATACCCCTGTAAAGCATTCACCTGTCTTTGCTCATTCTGTTCTGCTGTGGAAACTCGGACATACGCAATATTCATGGTGTGTAATCACCTCTGTACATCGCATATTCATAGTAAGACTCCTGCAATGCTGCCCGAAAGAGTTCCGGGTCTTGCAGGAGTTCTTCAATTTCATCATTGCAATATCCACAGGCCAGCAAGATAGCCACGTCTTCTTCTTCATACCCCAAGTTACAAACTGTATCCAACAGGTCACTTGCATCGTGAGAGCTCCCGTAAAGGGGTTTGTTGGCTTGCCATCCCCAAAATCCATACAAGGACTCATAGAGCCTGGCCGTATTAAAATAACTGGTCTCCATCTGTCCGTCACTATCCAGACGAAGTATTTCTCCTTCCTCCAGCCATACGCGGGAATAAAGGTGTGTGCTCAGGAACGGGCATCGGGCAATAGCCGCTTGCAGAATTTCCGAGGTACTCGCATACACAAACAGTCCCAGATGAGGGAACTCAACAAGACACAGAGGATTGTTCCCTCGCACAAAGTAGAGAGTGTTATGCCGATCCAGAATGGTTAGCGTAAACGTCCCCTCCAGCTGTTCGGCCAGCTCAACCAGTGTTTTCATATCCAGTGTGCCTGCTGTCTCAAGCATCTGTACGGCCACATAACTATCTGTCTCGATCCACGTTTTAGGCAGGCGAAGTTGCCGTCTCAGCGTCATATCATTGGTTAAGACACCGTTATGTGCCAGCGCAAAGTCCGGACAATCACCTTGTCTGTGTCCGTCCGAGTTCCCGGGGAATGGATGGTTATTACAATTGAATTTGGCACTTCCCTGTGTAATCATTCGAACGTGTCCCATGACAGCGCGGGTTCCGACAGGAGGAAACAGAAAGGTATCACTTGCCTTTTCCGCTCGTTTGTAGATATGCAATCTCTGTTTGCTGTTATAGGCAATCCCCGTAGCATCCGTCCCCCGAACCATACTGCTGACCGCCAGAGCACGTACCAATTGTCTGACCTGCTGTGGTCCAAGACTTCCATAAGGGTCACTGAATCCATATAGTCCACACATACTTTATACCTCCCATTCTGTCGTAACAGGTTCATTGATGTACAGTCGCCGCTCTTTCAGATATTGGATCAGCTCCGGTGTTGTCTCATCCGTAATCAGAAGTACAAACTCCGGCCAACTCAGATTCTTGATTTCAGATTCGGACAAAGAAATAGCCACCCCACAGATGCGATCAACAAACTGCAGGGTGGCTATGAGAGTGTTATATTTCAAGGTGCCCCGGAAAGCCCGAAATTCAATGGTATCATGGTTTGTCAGGTTTACACAGGCATATCGTCCGTTTCCGGAATCATATTTGGCGTGGTCCAGAATCTCTTTAGCACTGTTTTTGTATCCGTATCGGGCTGCCCAGTGATTCATCTGACTTTCCGTGCGCCGACTGAAGCGGAGCACTTCCTGCCAGAATCGCTCAAAGATATACAGGATCTTTCCAATAGTCTCATCCTGGGCAGCACTGTGTTCCCCAAGAGCGTTTCGATTCACATGGACATGTAGGCCGCAGGTTCCGGCATTATGGCTGTTATAGTGCATGTCCCGCAGAACGGCCATTGTGTCCTTCCATGGTACATTCGTCATATGCTCTTCCAAAGTACAAGGATGGGTGACCAGCTCCAGTCCATCGTCCAGGCTGCCATCCGTTTTCATATAGGCATATTCTGCCCGGCGGTTCATAACGTTCAAGGCCGCTCTGGCATGGGAGGCGCTCTGCCCGGCACCATCCACTTCCAGTTCCACTCCCAGATACAAAGGGCCGCCGCCATAGAAAATGGGGGAAGGTTTATAGCTGTAACTATGCAGCGCATCCCCTACCTGTTCCTGATAGCAGCCTTCACAGTAGGGAATGGTCCCCTCTTCGTCATCTTCGTCATAGCATGCCTCACTGATACGGACCAAACGGCCACAAACATGACAGGCCACATAATATTCTTCCCGACAATCCGGACACAAATCCAGTGTCTCATCCCCCTCATCATCGCTATTCCAATGTCGGAACCCACAGTTGTCACAGACAAAGGTTTCTTCGTCAGCACAGTCGCGGCAAAGGGGCTGTCCATCCACATAGTAAACATCATCACGGTGGACCTCGGCACCGCAGCATACACAGGTCAATGTTTCGTTCATCATTCAATCCTTTCTCAATCATCGTCCGATTCTTCGGACACAGCAGTAACAGCGGCAGTAACCACAGCAACGAGCAACGCTGCCAAGGCTTCTGCCACTCCTTCCGGAATGCGAAAATTTTCAGCACAAGTTCATTGGACAATCCTCCCGATCAAATAAAATAGAGCCATACGAAAGCAATTTTCGTATGGCTCTATTTCTATAATATATAAGCACTAACAGGAAAGTTTTCGAAAATACTGTCTAATCAGTTTTTAATAATATAGTGCTGTAGCAGCTTACAGCCTTCCAGATTGAGACTATAAAATTCCTCTCTGGAACATGCTTTAGAAAAATATGTTTGGTACATATCATCAACGCGGCAAATTAATGGCCTCGTTTCATAAATAGAGCATAAATTTCCTTGCAAATAAACGCAGGCTCCATTTCCTGAATCGAAGTTTTGCAGTTCAGGAATTTTATCGATATGGCGACAGCATTCTCCGCATTGTGAGCAAGGGAACCTGTTCTTCACCTTAGCGCTTTCCATGTTCTTTCAGCAGACCGGTAATCATATTTGCAATTTTTTGGGAATCTTGCGTAAGGTTGCCATCCTCAGTCAATATTGGTGTATCCAGAACCGCCTTGATGGCTCCGGCTGTAGCCATAGCCGCTGCCACAACCTTTTTTTCCTCAGCCGAAAAAGTAGAATAATCTGTACCTCTCGTTTCGATAATTCTTTCTAGCTGGTAGATGAGCGGCTCAAAATAAACCCCCAACCGCAGCAGTAGGCGCGTAAACATATCAGCACGTCTACGAATCCCATTGCAAGCAGTAATGGCTGCTTGCATTTCTTCCTTATACTCGTTAGCTTGTGCCAAATTGAAATAGGCTTGATCCTTATTAGCACTTGCCTTTCCACCAACAATGAAGCCCATAATTGCCAGAGCCGGCCCTGCCACCAATCCGCCCAAAACGGCAGTTCCACCAGCCATTCCCAAACCGCCAACTGCTAACGAACCGCCGCCAAAAAACGCCAATGTTGCATTCGTAGCAGCAGCCCCACTCAAAGTAGCAATAGCCGTCCCTGTAGAAGCTGTTCCAAATACCATCGCAGCACTATACGCTCCAAACGCCGTAACCGCACCAACCGTAACACCGCCGGCCATTCCTCCTAGCAGTGATGTAGCCGTCGATTGCATAGCCTTCAATTCATCCATTCCCTTGGCATCAATTACAAAGCTTTGCAATTCATCCATACCAACTGAATCAGCCAATTCCACGTTATGGAGTTTTTCAAAGGCTGCAATAAAAGGTTTAATCTCAGATTCCAAAGTATCTATTTTCTGCTCTCCCAAATGGGTCAATGCCTCGCCGCAAAGTTTACGATTCTCATTGATAACATCTGTGGAACGATTAACAATAGCTTGTGCCTTCTGTTGAACATCGTTGGCATCTTTCTGATCGATAGCAGCCTTAATAGTTTTTCCAACCCCGAGGGCTGCAGATCCCGCACCCAAACCGATAAATGCAAGCGGTAATGGCATAATATTTCCTCCCTGCTTTATATACGAATAGCTTCAGTTAATAAAGTACGCACACTTTGATATTGGTAGATAATTTGACCGTCAGCCTTTCTTTCTGCTTCTTGCTTTTCTACATCTGTAAGCCCGGATTGCCGAACCCAAGCAATTTTCCGACAAAGAGCCTGCACTGTTCCTGCTGTTTCATATAACTCTTTTAGAGAATCTGCCGCTATTTTCCATTCTTTTGCCAGCGTTTCAATAAAGTCTATTTCTTCTCGTTTTAGGTCTCCATCCGCATAACCGAGGTCAATTAGATTCCAAAGAATTGCCAAAAATAGAGGTTGCAGATCATCTGGGTTATTTTCTATTGCAATTCTTGTAAAGCAATTGTGATTCATTTTTTCGATTAGTTTTTTCAGCTCATTACCAATGTCAACAGTATGACGGACAAAATCGTCCGATACATTTTCTTCACAATAGTCAATAGCAGCCTTTCGCTCACTTTCCTGGATATCCATCGAATCGCAGAGGGCATTGAATTTTTGTACTTCTTCTTTAGTACAGGTTCCATCTGCCATCATAAACAGATAATACATCTTTGGCAAAAGTGGTATATACACAAACTTACCACACAAATCCACATTACCTTTGTCGTGAAAATGTGCTTGTTCCCCCTTAAAATATTCCTTAACACGGAGAGTCTTCTTGACAAACACAGGCTGAACATCCTTTAATTCGACATTTTCCAAAGCAGCATTTGCCTTTTTCTTAACCGGCGTGCCACATTCTGGGCAAAATTTCTCATTACCTGACAACACATGACCACATTGTGTGCAATAGCTCATAATCTACTTCCTTTCTATCTATCAAAGTTGAAATGTAGTATCACTTGCCATCAATTGATCGAACTCTTTTTGTGAATGGAATTGTGGTTCCCGTCCCAGTGTTTCTGAAATAGAATTAACACCAACAATATATCCATCAACATCCCCAATGGCCAAAGATGTTTTTATACTATCAAAGGCAATCTGAAATGTTTGACGCTTTTCATCTAGATAAGCAGAAATAAGCCTTTCCAAATCTTCTCGATAGGTACGGATCATAGAACTCAATTCTGCACATTCAGCCTCGATATATAGTCGCTTTTCATGTGCCAGCTTAGCTTCCTTTTGTGATTCAAGTAGTAGTCCATAACTGGCAGAAGCCAGAGAATACCCAACCATGCTACCAATAATAGCACCAACTGCAGGAATCGGAATCACTGCCTGTCCGACAACAGCAAACATAGCAGAGGAAATCATTCCATATCCCTGTTCGCCTAATTCTTCAAAACATTGCACGCCATCAATGTCTCCTTGTATATAGCGAGATAGGCTTTTAGATGCCCCCATTGTTGCCGTAACAATCGTTGCTGCGAGGTTTGTTTTTGACAAAGTACGTACTGTATCCGAAGCAGCATTACGCATTGCCCCTTGGATTGCAGAACCTACGAATCCAGTTGTTCCTCCCACTACAGCTGCACTTCCCGTATCCTTTGCCACATCACCTAGTGCCACCTCAGGAGATTTATCGCCTTTTGAAACGGCCACAAGATTACTGATAATAGAAATAGACCCTGCAAACGCAGCCGAACAAGCTGCCGACTTTGCTCCAGCTTGCGCCGAAAGTTTTACCACATCCTGAGCAGTTGACAACCCCGGATGCAATCTAGCAAACATGGCATCCTGATTACTTACTTCGCTTTTCTGCAAGTTTTTCTGGATTGTTTGGCAGTCCTCTAGCTTTTTTTGTAGCTTAGCCGCCTGCTCCGGGGTTTTAGCACGTGCGAGTTGGTTTTTTATTTTTTCGATTTCAGCAACTGCTTCCTGCTGGATTCCCTCATAATAATCGGCCGGCACCTCAATTTTTGCATCAGCCTGTCTGTATTTTTCATACTTCTGACTGATTAATTTCTGAAATGCCTCTTTTGGATTACTACCAACGAATTTCATTTGAGACCCTGTCCCGGAAATAATATTTCCGTTTTGGTCCAAAGTAAGGTGATCATAAAGCGGGTCATTCACTCGGCCAAGATCATCCGTACGGATTTTCCGTTCGCCAGAACCTTCCAAAATTTTCTTAGCGTTGTATCTCGCCGTTTCTTTTATTTCCGCACTAAATCCCGATTGCTGGCGCAGATTCTGCTTTTGATATTGCGGGTTTACCTTGGATTGGGCGATGTCTTTTAACCCCCGCTTTAAGCGTTGCCCTGCCTCATAATCTTGACCGGAATAAGCGACGAAGTGCTCTTTAATTGCGGAGCCGTACTGCGCAACCGTATCAGCTGCCATACCTGCTATCCCCGCATTCCGCAGGTTTTCCTCTTCTCTAAAATCTTGAGAATCAGACGAATCTGTATGAGCCATAATGTACTCCCTCCTTATTGAAAGCCAGTATTTCTTTCGCTGATCTTTAACACAATAATAGCCAATATATATGGTAAAGTCAAGAAATAGGCTGATCATTAGCGCATAGCAGGGAAGGTTATTGGACCATATATGAAAATATATGATTACAATGGGAAAAAAAATATTTCCGGTGATCGCATCCGGGAAGCACGGCAGAGGAAGCGGTTATCGCAAGCGGATCTTGCTGCCCAAATGCAGGTAGAGGGAATTATTATCGAGCGAGACAGTATCAGCCGGATTGAGATTGGAACCAGGTTTGTTCCGGACTATGAATTACCGGTTTTTTCAAAGGTTTTGAATGTTTCAGTAGATTGGTTATTGGGATTATAAGATAAGACCGCCCCTTGAACACAAATAGTTCAAGGGGCGGTCTTTATAGTCAAAAGCTTGTACTCAGTTTCGGAAGATCCTTGCGATAAATTCGCCAGGACTTTCCTACACGAAACGCAGGAAGAAGGCCCTGCTTGATCAATTTGTATACCGTATTTTTGTGGACACATAAAAACTCGGCAACTTCGTCTGGCTTCAAAACCCTCGGCAAATCCCGGCAATCATCAGGGTCAATGTCATAATAGAGCATAGTTATTACCACCAATCTGTGTACAAAGCAGCCCGGCGGAGCACAAAATTGCCATACCACATCCAGACACATTTGGCACACGAACTTTAACGTTTTGTAGAAGAAAAATTGACATTGCAGCACAATTGTGCTACGCTTACATTGAGGTGATTACTATGCCTGAAATTAGACCTATGCGCGACTTACGCGATACCAATGCCATTTCCCGTCTGTGCCATGCTACGTCCGAACCCATCTTTATTACCAAAAACGGTTATCAGGATTTGGTGATTATGAGCAACGAGGAATTTGAGCGCCGCTGTGCCCGGGAAGAAATCTATGCAAAGCTTCTGGAAGCAGAGGGCGATGTGGCCCGCGGCGATCTGACCGATGCTGATGATGTCTTTTCTGCGATGAGGGCCAAATATGAGTATTGATCAGCCGTATGCCCTGCGCTTTACCCGCCATGCTGCCCGTGACTTAGATGAACTATTCCGCTATATTTCCTACGAACTGGATGCCGAAAAGGCCGCCAAAGAGCTGATGCAGGAAGTGGAGACCTCCATTTCCAACCTGCGTGAGTTCCCCTATTCTGCCCCGCAATCCCGGGACGATTTGCTGGCCCGCAAAGGATACCGGACACTGACCGTACGGAAAAAATATGTGGTTGTGTACCGGGTATATGAAGAAAAACGGATGGTAGTTGTTCATCGGATCTTTTATGGTAAAAGGGACTACACAAAACTAGTGTAGCATTACTTAGAAGGGAAAGACAGAAATAGCCTGCCAAGATAGAAAGAAAATAAGGAATTTCACGCACATGGAAAAAGAAGAAGAAAAAGTATTTGCGTTGGCAGAAGTTAGCAATCCCTTTTCCACAGGTGGAGGAGGAGTGAGCTTTGAGCATAGTGTACAAGCCTATTTTTTAATGTCCTTAATCATTAAGGCTTATATCCCAATTTTAAAAAAGCCAATTAAAAAAATTATATTTCAGGCAAAGCCATTATTCAAGTACAATATTGATGATTTGGTGGTATCTACCTACGATAGTCCCCCTGAGAGATTGTTATGCCAAATTAAGCATAGTATTACGATTTCTGAAAATAATAAGGACTTTATTGATGTAATAAATGCTGCGTGGCACGATTTTAAAAGATCAGACTTTAATCCGCAAAAAGACAGAATTGCGCTTGTAATAGGATATGCCTCAAAAGATGCAATTGAAGCTGTCCGAAAAATTCATGAGCAAGCAAATATTGCTGAAAGCGATGAGGTTTTTTTTCGGCGTATTAATGAGCCAATATTCTTAGGACAAAAGATCAAAAAATATTTTTCGGCCATAACCAGCATAATCCATAAAACATTGTCAGAAAGCGAAAGTGTCAGCGACTACCAGATTTGGATGTTTTTTAAAAGTTTTACGGTTTTAACGTTCGACTTGGACTACGAAGATGGTGTGAACCATGCAATGATACTGTCTTTGATCAGGCAGCATAGTCTTCCCTCCAACAACGAAAATCTTGTATGGAGCGAACTATTTAGATATGCGGCTAGACTGGACCAGTCTGGCGGTGCAGTCACACTAGAAAACTGTGATGAAGAGATCAGAAGTTTGTTTGAAAAAGATCTAACGATAGTCAGGGAAAATGTAACTCTTACACAAAATGAATGGTGGGAATTTCTGGTACTTATTGGGGGATGGAATGAACGCAATCATGAAGATATTAGCATAATTGAAAAGATTACAGATAAAAACTACTCCTTACTCGAGAAATTTCTGCTGAAAGAAGTTAGTTCAAAAAGCCCTTATATTTCCTACTCACATGGAATCTGGAAAGTAAGGAAACGAAATATTATATTTCAATCCGTTCAACAGAATTTGACAGATCGTTTGATTCAAAAGTGTTTTTCGGTAGCAGAGGCAGTTTTTCAGCAAAAAGACAGCCGCTATACAGAGAAAGGTGATTTCACTCCAATTATCCCGGCTGGCGGAGTATTTAAAAACTCCGATGTGCTTCGCATAGGAATGATGCAAGGGATCTATCTTTTATGTCACGAAAAAGTTGAGTCTCCCCTATGCACAATCGAAGAAATTCCCTCATTGGCGAATTCGTTTGTCAAAAATCTATTTTCTTCTTGCTCGTGGGTAAGATACGCGAGTTTGCAAGAATTTTTGCCGACATTAGCAGAAATTGCACCTGAAACATATCTTATGAATTTGGAAAGTAATCTAGATCAAATACGTGAAGGTGCGCAATGTATAAAAAGAAGCTTAGAGCAAACACCGTTCTTTACCGCAGACTTTATAAGTGGTATTATTTGGTCTCTCGAGACAACCTCGTGGTACGAGGAACACTTAATTCAAAGTATTCGTTGCCTTGGTGAACTAGCTGACATTAAAGAAATACGAACATCTTCGCAAAAGGAAATTATAGAATCCATAAAAGCAATACTGTATCCGGGATTTCCACAAACAAGTGCCCCGATAGAAAAGCAAATCAATTCCATGAAGGCACTTCATATGGAATCCCCCCAAGTGGCATGGGAAATTATAAAGGAACTAATTCCGATGCCTGAAGAACGTATTATTCTTCGACAAACGCAAAAGCCAAAGGAATTGACGGAGGACAAAAAGACAAAAAGCATTTCTAGAGCTAAAGCTGAAAAGATAATAAATACCTATGCTGCCTTTGCAATAGAATGGGCAGGGAATGATCCACAGAAGCTGGCTGATTTAGCGCAGAACGTTGCTACATTTGATAACTTAACGAGAGAATCTTATTTTTCAAAGATAGAGACAGCTGCTTCAGATTGGACAGATGAACAAAAGTTCTCGCCATGGGATAAACTCATGGATATGAAAGATACATATCTTGAGGAGCATTCTGAAAAAATTGCCGGCACCTGTGATTCAAATCTTATCAGGCTAGTAAACTCTTCTATAGAAAACCTTACTCCACAGGATATTAGAGTACGTTATAGGCGTGTCTTTTCACGGCACCCAATTATTACGAGAAACGCTTTAAAAAACTTTGAAGAGAATCTTCGGCAGAGTGAAAATGCCAAAAATCAAGCAGTACAAGAACTTTTTCAAACTTATGAAGTTGACGATGTTATACAGTTTGGCATAGCAGTAGAACAACCTTTGGATGTCGCTTATAGACTCGGAAGACAGTGCACAGAAGATCAAATGGTAACTGTCATACAGCACTTAGCTAAAAGGAAATGTAATAAAGACTTTGTGCATGGCATTTTACTTGGATTTGTGGACAAGCACGGGATTGAAAAATTGCTGGCATTTGAGCTAAACCGTTATGATTCGAAATTTGTTTCAGAGCTACTTGCATTACTTTTAATTACAAATGATTTGCTAAGTATACTTCCAACCATCCTGCCAAACGCAAATAATGTATTTTGGGAAAATGTAGATTTACCAGATACAAAGCGTGTTGAATCTGATGTGGACATTGAATTTATCGCGGATGAACTAGTAAAAGTTAATCGTGCCGTAGCGGCAGTAAATTTGTGCGGAAGTTACTTTGTTAGCCAAAGGCTACCATGGAAGAAAATCGTGGATTTATTAGAAGCCGTGGCATATCCTAAGCCATCGGTTTTGTCCACGGAAAAACTACGAACACAGTCTGTGATTCATTTATTACAGCAATTGCAAGAAACTCAAAGACAAGATCAAAGGATTTGGAAGGTGGAGTTTGCTTTTCTTCCACTCTTAGGGCCGCATTCTGCGATAAGTCCTCGGTATCTCGTTTATGAACTGGCAAATAATGCAAACCTGTTTTGTGACATGATAAAGAAATCGTTTAAAAAACGCCATTCTAGCGAAAAGTCAAAACATCCATTATCTGAAGATGTTAGCCAACGCTTATACACAATTTTATATGTTTTACGCATTGTCCCAGGAACCGATTGGAATGGAGAATTCCATGAAAATGTTTTTTGCAATTGGGTTAGCGAGGTCAAAGAAATTTCAAAAAGAGAAGATCGTTATGAGGTCTCTATGAATGTTTTGGGCCGATGGCTTTCGGCAGCCCGAATTGAAGAAGACGGAACATCGCGTAATACAACAATACTTGCGTTGCTCAATGCCGCAGATGCTTCTGAAATAAGAAACGGATATCAAATAGGGCTCTATAATCAACAGGGACTTCGCTTTAACCGAACAGGAGAGTCCGAAATGAAACTGGCAGAGAAGTATAAAATGCTTTCTGAAAAATTTGAGGACCTTGGATATTCCAGGTATGCAGAAGCATTAAATCTATTGGGAAAAAGTTATCAACAGGATGCAAGACAGATTATGCTTGAGGAACAGCAAGAGAAAGAAGCAATGACAGAGTAAAACTATCATTAGAATATTAGAATGCAAAATTGCCGTTACGTGGTGTTAAGGCGGAAGTTTGTCCGTCCCCTGTCCGTGCAAATGGTTTCGTAAAATGTAAAATAGGGTCCACCCTATTTTTACATTTCAGATGCAATCGGCGGCTAACAGGCGAAAATCAAAGGACGATTACAGCGGTTTTGTGCTTGTCCAAAGGAAGCATCGGTGTACAAGGGGTACAAACAAGATTAAAAAGAAATGTTAGATTTGAAAGTAAGTAGAGTGGCAAAATCAAGAGTGTTCAGATTTTCCACTCTACTTTGACATGGTCGCTGGTTGCTTTGATTGAAATAATCAGGCCGTCAGCGGCTTTTCTTGATATTGTCAAGATTAGTTGACACATTTATCTCAAAGATATCACTGACTATGC
>ERZ1090860.707-NODE-708-length-19321-cov-4.998235_pt1 | contig 19321 bp, 39 predicted proteins | sample MGYA00478483_ERZ1090860 | MGnify/ENA primary metagenome ERZ1090860 (study PRJEB33644, sample SAMEA5815741) | chicken gut metagenome | biome: Chicken; feature: Gastrointestinal Tract; material: Caecum | place: Ireland | collected 2019-01-01 | study: A study of the...
GATAAAGCCGGTTAAACTTACTGGGTCTGCGTCTGTTCGCAAGAGATCTAGTGCAGAGAAGCTGGCAAAACGGTTTATCGAGGAAGATGGCCGTACAATTGTACGGCAGATTGTCGACAACATCATCATTCCTGAGATAAAGAACATTATATTCTACACCGTTCAAACAATCCTTTTTAACGGCGATAGAAAACCGCCTAATGCTCCGGCCAATCATACTGCGTATAGCGTTTATTACCGCGGTGGAGATGATCGTCAAAGAAATATTCCTAAAGTAAGCAACGGCTTCGACTTTGATGAAGTGGAGTTCTCTTATCGTCAGGACGCAGAAGTGATTCTCTCCGCGATGGATGATATTATTGAGCAGTATGGTCGGGTTTACGTATCAGATTTTTATGATCTTGCGCAGATTTCAAATAACAACTACATGCTCGGAAAGTATGGTTGGAAGAATCTGCAAAGTGCGCAAGTTGTTCCTACAAGAAAAGGAACTTACGTGATTCAGTTCCCTCGCGCAATCCCTATTGACTAACTTGAAAGGATGGATATTTAAATGTTTGAAGCGATTAAAAACGCAGCTTGGAAAGTTGGATTCCAGGTAAAGAAGCATTCTCCCGAAATTTTCATCGGGATTTCTATTGTAAGTGGTGTTGCCTGTGTTGCGACTGCCTGCAAGGCTACCATTAAGTCTCAGGAGATCATTGAGACTGCGCAGGATCAGCTTAACACCGTTGAGAAGGTTCTTTCTGATGAAACGGTGTCTCCTGAAGATTACACGGATGACGATGCACAAAAAGATAAGATCATCATCTACACCCAGACTGGCGTGAAGCTCCTTAAAGAATACGCCCCAAGCATCGTTTTCGGCACCATCAGCGTTGTCAGCATGCTCAACTCTCATCGTATCATGTCTAATCGTAACACTGCTCTTGCAGCAACGCTTTCTTCTACGATTGCCAGCTTTGAAAGTTATCGAAACAAAGTAATCGACAAGTTCGGTGACATGGTCGATAAGGAATTCTTGTACGGGCTCAAAGCAGAAGAAATCGAAGAAGAAACCACCGATGAGCAAGGTAATAAGAAAACGGAGAAGAAGACGGTCTACACAGGCGCTCCGACAGATTGCAGTCCATTCGCTCGGTTCTTTGATGAAAGCTCTCGGTATTGGCGGACCGATCCTGGGTATAACCTGATGTTCGTCCGTTCGATGGAGCGATATGCGAATGACCTCCTTCGAGCTCATGGACATTTGTTCCTCAATGAAGTCTATGACATGCTAGGTTTCCCTCGTACAAAGTCTGGCGCAACTGTTGGTTGGGTGTATGACCCGAACAACCCGGAATGCGAGGGTGACAACTATGTAGACTTTGGTATTTACAACATGACTCGTGAAGGCAACCGTAACTTCGTTAACGGTCTTGAGCGGACTGTTCTCCTTGACTTTAACGTCGACGGGGACATCTATTCGAAATTTGAAGACTTTGTAAAGGACTAAGAGGTATGAGCTATGAAGATAACGATCGGAAATCTCTTGATATTTGCGTCGGGCATTCTGATTGGAGGCGCTCTTGTGGATATTTACTACAAGCACAAAGCCTCCAAAGAGAATGCTACGCCTAAAAAAGAAGAGTCTGTCGAAGAAGACCCGTTTGAGTCTCTTGCGAAGGCTTCTGATAGAGCAACTTCTTCTATGAACGAGCTTACAAAGAGCCTTTCTGGATATTCTTCTGAATCCCATGAAGAAAGCAAAAAGCGAGTCGATTTTCAGCTCCATAAACCTGATATCGACACTTATCTTTCTAGGTATGGAAAAGATTCGTTCCTTGCTGACGATGACGACGATTTCAACTACCAGCTTGACGATTCCGACGGTGACATCATCGATCACTCCGCAGACGAAGATTCTGGGCCTAACGAAAAGTTCTTTGGAGATTCTGATGCAGAGCCTGTCATCATTCGTCCAGAAGAGTTTGGTGAAGATCCGAGTTATGAAACAATGACGCTTCTTTCCTATACAGATGGACTTGTCTCTGATGATGCATTCGAGCTTATCGAAGATGTGCGAGGAGCCATCGGAGACGCTGTGCAGCACATGGGTGAATTTGAAGAGGATGTAATCCATGTAAGAAACGATCGACTCAAGGTATACTATGAAGTTCTCAGAAGCGAGAAAAGCTATCAGGACGATATCTTGAGGGAACGGCCGTATCTCGAGCATTAAGGAGGGATTGATATTTGAGCAGGCAAACAGATTTTGTCTGCATGTACTTTGACTGGCTGTATGACAAGGTTCTGCCAGATGATCCAAGCTATAAAGAAGTTTGCTCGATCTTTAACTCAATCAGTTTCGTTCCACACTTTGGAATGGATCAGAATCGAGCGGAAGATGGCGAGAGCCTTCGGTATAGGTTTGCAGACGAGAACGGGTATCCTCAGTATGAGGTTGCAGAATACCTCGACGACCATCCTTGCAGCATTTTCGAGATGATGGTTGCTCTTTGCCTGCGAATCGATGAAGGTCCGATGTTCGACCCGAATGGAAGTCGAACGGATATTTGGTTCAGAGAAATGATCCGATCTCTTGGGATCGGATATCTTACAAACGGAAATAAGTACATGCATGACGACGCGACGCTCAAGGCATCTCGTTTCAACGACCGGTACTATAAGCCGGACGGCAGAGGGAGCCTTTTTACAACGCATAACCCGTCAATTAACATGCGGGACTATGATATTTGGAGCCAGATGAACATCTACTTAAATGAATTGGAGAAACAGTATGAATAACGTAGATAATGCTCTTAACGCGTACACCCTTGAAAAGATTGATACTCTTGAGCGCTCTCTTCGCAAAACTCGTTTCATTGCGATTGCTGCTGTCGTGGTCGCAGTGATTGTCTTCGCAAAGCAGAGTAACCTTCGCTATGACGTTGATAAGCTCTCTAGAAAAGAGAGCGGGGAGGCCTAATCCTCCTTTTATTTTTTATAAAGGAGGGACATAGGTTTGAATGCTTGACTTTCTGAAAGTTAGTACAAAATCCCCTAGGCGTGGTGTTATTCAAATCTATCCAAAATTTATTGTCAAGAAGTCAAAAGACCTCATGATTCGAGGTGGAGACTTCTATGCAGTATGGCTTGAAGATAAGGGTGTTTGGAGCACAGAAGAACAAGACGCTCTCGACGCAATAGACAAAGAAGTTCAAAAGTTCAAGGAAGCCTTCAATCCTCCTGGTGAAGAGACTACAGTAACCGCTCTTTACATGTGGGATTCGAGCACCAAGATGATTGATATTTGGCATCACTACTGCGATGGACAACTAAGAGACAATTTCCATCCTCTTGATGAGCGTTTGATATTTGCGAACGAGAACGTCACCAAAGAAGACTATGCAACAAGAAAACTTCCTTATCCATTAATTGAAGGCCCTATTCCTAACTTCGACAAATTGATCTCCACTCTGTATGATCCTGAAGAGCGACATAAACTCGAATGGGCTATCGGAGCAATCGTTGCAGGAGACAGTGTCTGGATTCAAAAATTCGTTGTTCTGTATGGCGCAATGGGCACTGGTAAATCGACCATTATCAAGATTATTCAAAAGCTCTTTGATGGATATTACAGTGTCTTTGACGCGAAGGCTCTTGGCAACCCGAACAATACGTTTGCGTTGGAGCCATTTAAGAACAACCCTCTTGTTGCAATCCAACACGATGGTGACCTTTCTAAGATTGAAGATAACACACGCCTAAACTCTCTTGTGTCTCATGAACAGATGACCGTAAATGAGAAGTATAAGTCAACTTATGCGAATCAGTTTAAGTCATTTCTTTTCATGGGTACAAACAAGCCAGTTAAGATCACAGATGCGAAATCTGGTCTTATCAGACGACTGATTGACGTAACTCCATCTGGCAGAAAACTTCCTCCAAAAGAATATAAGGAGACTTTGAAGGGCATTGAGTTCGAGCTTGGTCCGATTGCTTGGCATTGTAAAGAAGTATATTTGGCAGATCCAGCGTATTATGACGACTATGTTCCACTTAATATGCTTGGCGCTTCCAATGACTTCTATAACTTTGTTCAGACGAACTATATGGAATTCTCAAAAGAAGACTCCATTACGCTTTTTGATGTGTGGGACCGTTACAAGAACTACTGCGATGAAGCGAAGGTTCCATTCCCATACTCTCAACGGATATTTAAAGAAGAACTTAAAAACTACTTTGAATTCTATATTGAGGGTGAAGGTGCAAACGGAACATTCAAAGGCTTTATTAAAGACAAGTTCAAAGTCAGCGTCCATGATGAAGAGGAGAAAAAAGATTCCTGGATAGAACTAAAAGAGCAGAAAAGTGTTCTTGATGATATTTTGAAAGAATGTCCTGCTCAGTATGCTTCTGAAAAAGGAATTCCTTTAAAGAAGTGGGACAATGTCACCACAAGACTGATCGATCTTGATACCTCAAGGCTCCATTATGTGAAAGTTCCTGAGAATCACATAGTGATTGACTTTGATATTAAGGGGGCAGACGGTTCTAAAAATTTTGAACGGAACCTAGAGGAAGCTAGTAAATGGCCTAAGACATATGCAGAATCGAGTAAATCTGGAGCAGGGATTCATCTTCATTATATTTACGATGGAGATCCGAGCACACTTTCAAGAGTTTACGATGACTGTATCGAGGTAAAGGTCTATACTGGCAACAGTTCACTAAGACGGATGCTAACAAAGTGTAACGACTTAGGAGTTGCTCATATTTCATCCGGCTTACCTTTGAAAGGAGATAACAAAGTGCTAAATTGGGAAGGGGTGAAAAATGAGCAAATGCTTCGTGTCATGATACAAAGGAACCTCAAAAAGGAGTATCATGCTGCAACAAAGCCAAGTGTCGATTATATCTACAAACTTCTTGAGGATGCGTATAACTCCGGGATGAAGTATGATGTGTCCGACATGCATCAAGCTGTGTTGATATTTGCAATGAACTCTACAAACCAGAGCGACTATTGCATCAACTTGGTTTCTAAGATGCACTGGAAGAGTGAAGACCCTAGCGAAGCATCTCAGAATGAGGAAGCGCCCCTTGTATTCTTTGACGTGGAAGTCTTTCCGAATCTTTTCATTGTCAACTGGAAGCTCAAAGGTAAAGAGAATCCGGTTGTTAGAATGATTAACCCGGAACCCAAGGAGATACGATCTCTTTGCAAGTTCAATCTTGTCGGGTTTAACAATCGTAAGTACGATAACCACATTCTTTACGCTAGGATGATTGGATATTCTATTGAACGGCTTTACGATCTTTCTACTCGTCTTGTTAATAAAAAGACAGAAAGAGGAGCCTGCTTTAGAGAAGCGTTCAACCTTTCTTACACGGATGTGTATGACTTCTGTGTTAAAAAGCAAAGTCTTAAAAAGTGGGAGATTGAACTTGGTATCCATCATAAAGAACTTGGTCTTCCTTGGGACAAACCCGTTCCCGAAGAACTTTGGCCGAAGGTTGCCGAGTACTGCGATAATGATGTCATTGCGACTGAGGCGGTATTCGATGCACGTGAATCGGATTTCATTGCTAGAAAGATTCAGGTCGAACTTGTTAAAAAACTTCATGGAATCACGAATGTTTCGGTCAACGATACAACCAATTCTCTTTCCGCCAAGATTATATTTGGTAAAGATAAAAATCCGCAAAGTCAATTTAACTATCGTGATCTTTCAAAGCCTGTTCCTTATACCGAGTATCCTTCTTACCGTAGGAAATTTGGCGAAGACTACGTGTTTAAAATCTTTGATGAAAATGGGCTACCTACTTTCAGAGTTTACGATAATAAGACTGGGCCTCTTCCTGATGGATATTCTATTCTTCCGTTCTTTCCTGGGTATACTTTTGATCAAAATAGAAACCCGAAAAGTGTGTATCTAAGAGAAGAAATCGGAGAAGGCGGTCGTGTATATTCTGAGCCAGGGATGTATACAAATGTTTGGGACGGAGATGTATCTTCTCAGCATCCACATTCTATCATCGCAGAAGTTCTGTTTGGCCCTAAGTACACAAAGATATTTGAAGACATTGTCGAAGGTCGCGTCGATATCAAGCACAAAGACTTTGAAAGTGCTGCTAAACGACTTGGCGGTGTCTTAGCTCCGTATCTTAATGATGAACTTGCTGACGCATTGGCAGGGGCGCTCAAGATCGTAGTGAATAGTATTTATGGGGTCACTGCAGCAAGCTTCGACAATCCGTTTAGGGACAAACGTAACGTCGATAACATTGTCGCGAAACGCGGTGCGCTATTCATGACGTTACTCAAGAATGAGGTTCAAAAGCGTGGATATTCTGTTTGCCATATTAAGACTGACTCTATTAAGATTCCGAATGCAGACGAATCGATTAAGGAGTTTGTTATTAACTTTGGCAAAGAGTATGGATATTCTTTTGAAACTGAAGCTGAGTTTAACCGCTACTGTCTTGTAAATGACGCCGTGTATGTCGCAAAGTACAAAGAACCGAAAATCGACAAGAAGACTGGAAAAGAGATCTGGTGGATGAGCATCGGCACCCAATTCCAGATCCCTTACGTCTTCAAAACACTCTTCTCTAAAGATCCTATCGAGTTCGATGACTTCTGCGAAACGAAAAGCGTTAAGACTGCAATCTATCTCGACATGAACGAAGGCTTGCCAGACGGAGAGCACAATTATATTTTCGTTGGGCGAGTTGGACGCTTCACTCCGATCAATCTTGGTAATGGCGGTGGCCTTATTTTGAGAGAAGTAGTAGACCCAAAAACCTGAGAAGTGAAGTATTCAAGCGTTACAGGTTCGAAAGGCTACCGATGGCTTGAAAGCGAGACTGTTAAAGAGCTTGACAAAGAGGACGCAATTGACAGATCCTACTATGACCGACTCGTCGATGAGGCAGTTGAGGCCATTTCCAAGTATGGAGACTTTGAATGGTTTGTGTCGGATGACTCTAACGTAGCACCTTATAATATTCCGGACGAACCTTGGAGCAACGTATCATAAGGAAGGAGAGCTGAATGGAAGCACCGATTAGTTGGGGAGACCGGCTCAAAGAGGAACTCGAAGAAACAGGAAAGATGCTCACTGACAATGCGGAAGCAATCGCAAACATGGGCCTTTTGAAAGACACGATCGGTATCCATGTCGTGATTGATATTTTCCCTGGAGAAGAGAGCGTCATCAACGTAGAGTATCAACTGAATCCACCTAAACTTTCTGAGAAAATTTTAAACTAAAGGAGAATTATATTATGGCTCGCATCAACAACATCATCATCAAAAATGCTCGCATCATGTTCCGCAACTTTGAAGGTCGTGAAAGCCAGTATAATCGTGCTGGTGATCGCAATTTCACTGTTCGTATCCAGGACCCTGACTATGCGCAGGAGCTCATCAATGAAGGCTGGAACGTCCGCATTCGTCCTTCTCGAGATCCCGATGAAGACTCGATTTACACTCTCAAGGTAAAAGTCCACTATGGCCGCACGAGTCCTGATATTCGTGTGTTTACCTCTCGCAACAAAGAAGGGCGGCCTCTTACTGAAGAAACGGTGAAGGAGCTCGACGACGCGGATCTTAAGAAGATTGACCTTGAGATTCGCCCTTATCAATATGAGGTTGCTGGACGTTCTGGCGTCTCGGCATATCTTAAGACATTGTGGTGTGTCTTAGAAGAAGGGCCTTTCGCAGAAGACTACGAGAACTACTTTGCTGAAGAGGACGAACCCTTCTAATTCGCGATATTTACATCTCCTATTATGAAACGAAAGGAGATGTTTCAATATGGCTAGAATTATCGAAACTACGAAGACCCGTTCCTATCATGATGTTAAAGACATTGTGAACGAGTTCGCAAACGGTTCATATGACGTTATCAAAGTGAAAGCCAATATGGACGAATGGAAGAACCCACAATCATGTCAAAGCAGCTTTAGGCAAGCGATTCGTCGTAGCAAATACAATATTCAGGTCTTTAGAAGAAAAGATCAAATCTACCTTTCGAAGTGAAGGGGAAAGAGCTCTTGAGAGAAATCTCAGGGGCTCTTTTTATTTCGGGCCTATAGCTCAATTGGCAGAGCTGCTGGCTCATAACCGGTTGGTTCAGGGTTCGAGTCCCTGTAGGCCCACTTGACCGCAAGACACTTTTATATTTGAAAGGAGAAGTTATGATTCTATTTAACTCAAAATACAAAGGTCGTTCAGTAAAACTGAGATGTCCCCATTGCTATGGCGAGATTCAAGCTTACTCAAAAGGTACAGAGAAGCTGATTGATGACCCTCCGTTTATCCTGGTTCAGAAAGCATTTTCCTATTATACAATCAAATGCCCGTATTGCAAGCAGAAATTCCTAACAGGAGTTAAGAACATCGAGAAGCCTTAAAAGAAAAGAGGTGCGCACAATGTTTATGGTAATTTCAATCGGGTCATTGCTTGTCATCGGAGGTGTTTGTCTAGCGATCGGGTTTATTTTCGGGTTCCTACTTGGCGCAATTTGCATGTCAAAGGTGAATAAGAATGACTGATATTCTGTCAAGAGAGCAAGTTGAGGCAGTGAACAAAATGCACAACGGATGTATCTTAAACGGGGGCGTTGGATCAGGCAAATCTAGAACTGCTTTATATTACTATTTTAAAGAACAAGGAGGAAGATTCGACTCAAAACTTTTTACCTTCCCTAAAAACTCTAAATCTCTTTACATCATTACGACTGCGAAAAAGAGAGATAGTTTAGAATGGGAAAAAGAGCTAGCGCTGTTTCTTTTGTATCCAGAAGAGAGTGAGAACAAAGTAGTTGTTGATTCTTGGAACAACATCAAAAAGTATAAAGACATCCGAAACGCATTCTTTATATTTGATGAGGACCACGTAACAGGGTACGGCGAATGGACAAAGACATTTTTAAAGATCACAAAATGGAACAAATGGATCATTCTTTCAGCAACACCTGGAGACAAATGGGAAGATTATATTCCAGTATTCATTGCGAACGGATTCTATCACTCAAAAGGAGAATTTGAAGCAGAACACATCGTCTATGAGCCGTTTGTGAAATTTAAGAAAGTTAGGAGATATCTAAATACAGGAAGACTGGTAAGGCTTAGAAGAAAGATCTTGGTTGATATTCCTTATAAGAAGCATACCATCGCCCATCATGAAGATGTGTGGGTAGATTATGACATGTTTCTTTACAAAAGAACACTGAAAGATCGATGGGACCCTTACGAGCAAGAACCTTTTACATCTGCAAGTGGACTTTGCTATTGTCTTAGAAAAATCTGCAATACAGACGAGTCGAGACAGGAGGCTGCGCTAAAGGTATTTGCTGAGCATCCAAAACTAATCATCTTCTATAACTTCGATTATGAGCGTGATATTCTTTACTCTCTTGATTGGAGCGATGCTGAGATTGCTGAACTATCTGGTCATGCGCATAAGCCTGTTCCTGAGAGTAGTTCTTGGGTATATTTGGTTCAGTATAATGCCGGAAAAGAAGCATGGAATTGTACAAAGACGGATACAATACTGTTCTTCTCACAAAATTACTCTTATAAGGACCTTGTTCAGTCTTGTGGAAGAATCGATCGAAGAGATACTCCGTACAAAGACCTTTACTACTATCACCTACACTCTCATTCTAGTATTGATATTGCCATTTTGAAAGCTCTTAAAAACAAGAAAAACTTTAACGAAGGGAAATTTGTATATGCCGAATGATAATTACGTCGATTATGATAAGAAACTCGACTACATTAAAGAAAACTCCAGCTATGCTTCGAGAATTGAGATACTTTCAGAAGAGCTTGTCGAGGCAACACACGAGGCTCAAAAACTTGCGAGAATTGAAAGAGGTGAGCAGCCTGTTGCAAATAACATTGACAAATCAAAAATAGTAGAAAAGTTGTTTGGAGAACTCTGCGATGTTGCAGTAGGCCTTTATGGAATGGGATGGGGCCCAGAAAGCTTTACTGTCAACAATGTTCTTGTTAAAAAGAAAATTTACCGCTGGTACAATCGACTTAAACTGAAAGAAATGGAAGGAGAAAATAACAATGACTAACTTTTTTCCTGCTCTTACATTCTTGATTGGCATCGTCATCGGTATTCTTATTTGTTTACTTATAGTTCGTTGGGCATTTGAATACGAACGAAAACTTATCATATATTTTATGAAGCAAGAGCAAAAAGAATCTGCAATTAATAATGTTCTAATGGTTCCTAAGAAAAACGAAGATGAAAATGAAGTTGACACGTTTTTCGGAAATTATCGAGATCTCATTGCAAAATCGAAAGGAGAAGAAGCTTAACATGGAAGCAATTTACAAGACTATTGGTGGTTGGCGCCATCTTGAGAACTTGAGAATTCTTCATCCGTGCTATGCCATGAAACTTTCGTACATGATCACTGGTGAAACTATGAATGATAAAGGACACAAAATTACTGTTCATAATCTTGTGTATGCTGAAAACCTCAAACTCTATGGGAAGAAAGGACCTGCGTTCGATGGACGAAAATGAGAAGCTGTTCGTAAAGAACTACTGCTGGGATATTTTGAAGAAAGCTGTTAAGAAACCGAATACCGTACGAAACCGGGAGATGCTCAAATCTAGAGAGAAGATATTTAATTTCCTCTCTTTACTTAGCCGATTCAAAGAAAAAACGTGGGAGGATGAGTCTCTTCTGTCTCTTTACGACTCGGTAGAAGACCAGCTAATTAAGAAAACTATCGACGCATATCCTCTTTCAGATGGAAAGAGAAATGAAGTAAGTTCGATGTTTTCTAAGGATTTCTTTGTAAATTACTTACATGAAAAGGAGGAAATTGATGGAGATTGTGAATAAGCCGGTTAAGTTTGAAAAATGTACTGAATGCATATATTTTGAACTCCCGGAAAGTGAATCGCCTTGTGATGAATGTTTAAATGAATTCACAAATACCTATTCCTATACACCTGTATATTTTAAGAGGAAAGAAGGGCCTTCTGATGCTAAAAGAAGGGAGCATGGTACGGTTTAAACCGACTAAAGAAATATTCGAGCAAATTTCCGCGGATGGATATTTAGGAAAATACTATCCAAAACCCGGCACAATCGGAGTTGTGACTGGAATGTACGACGCACATAAAACAAGAAAAAGCCCTCAAAATCCTAAAAACGCACTCATTAAGTGGGAAGAGGGAAGCACTATGGCGAATTGTGAATGGTTTTGTAACATCGATTTTCTCGAGGAGGTAAGAGTATGAATCTGTTTGATATGCCTTGTGAATTTTATGTTAGTGATGACGTTATCACAGCTTTAGACCCTGAAGAAGCTCACAATAAGCATCATGTCGATCCTTTTATGGAAATTAAAAACTCTATTAAAAGCGTCCATTACAATCCTCCGTATACAACAATTCTTTTTAAAAACGGAGAAACCAGCGTTGTGAGATGCATGGATGGAACCGAATTTGATCCTTATGTTGGATTCTGCGCAGCGCTTACAAAGAAGATATTTGGGTCGAACTCGAGCGTCAATGCATTCACCAGCAAAGAGTGGAATAGATATACGGAAAAAGAAGAGAAAAAGTTCGAGAAAAACCTCAAGAAGGCTTCCAAGAAAAAGAGCGCAAACGTTCGTTTTACGATTATCTTTTCTAAAAGAATGAAACCTTCTAGCGCTTTCTGGAATGATATTCAGAAGATCATCACAGAAAGCTTGTATAACTACAAGATCTCGAACTTCGCCCCTAAATGGGACCAGATCACGTGGGAGTGTAAAGCATCTTTTGAAACAAACGCTTTGAAGATCGAAAGAGATGTCATTTCGAAATTTGTTTTCGAAAAACTCCAGAAATTTGGTTACAGCGTTTCAACTGTTACTTATAATATTTTGATGTGAAAGGAGAACGAAATATGGATATGACTCTTGAACTTTGTATGAAAAAACGTTTGTGTCGTGTAAATGGAGAGCTCGCATATTTTCTTTCCTGGAGCTACAATTACAGCGGGACCCTTGCCATCGTCGAATTCGCAGACGGGATTAAATTCATTGATCCGACTCTTATTAAGTTTGAAGATGAAGATCACGCTATGCTTTGTGATATAGTGAAAATGGACAGCGAAAGAAGAGGAAACAAAAATGCCTAAATATTATTTTAGCAACGGAACCGGTCTCACGAATTTGTCCTATATTGGCACCGATGATGAGGAAAGTGACTGTCCGAAGCTGTTTCGACAAGTAAATCGATTGGAGACTCCATACCGCTACGATCCTGACCCGAATAACATTATGGGTGATTGGTATAGATACCTTGTAAACGAATTATACGGTATGCCTAAAAAGGAGGAAACTATGAAAACCGTCCCGACCTATGCCGTCAAGAAAATCATCTACAATCCGCCAGCCACGATCGTATTCTGGGAGGATGGCTCGAAAACTGTTGTAAAATGCTCTAAAGATGACGAGTATTCTCCGTATTATGGCTTCCTGGCAGCTCTCGCTAAGAAGGTCTATGGCAATCCGTCCCGAGTTCGCAAGATCGTTGATAAGTGGGCGCCGAAAGAAGAGGAGCCTTTAAATGATATTGCGAAAGCTTTCAAAGCTGCAATGGAGTCCGTTCAAAGTCTCGCAGAACATTTTGACAAAGCAACGGACGATAAGGAGTAATATTTATGTTCTGTAAAGAGTGCGACCGCTGCGGAAAAGTCTATAAGCCCTATCATAAAATCGAAGTGGACGGTAAACAGATTCGTGGAAACGGAGCTGCGATCATCGATGCGTCTGATACTAGGAATCTTTATGACGGTCTTAAAGGCTATGATCTTTGCGAGGATTGTTTTAAAGATTTTCTTAACTGGTTCGATTGTAAGGAATAAAAAGACATACTTGAAAGGAGTAAAAGATGACAGCCGGAGAATTCAATAAAAAGCAGCTTCAGAACTTGATCGCTTTGCTCCGTCGGGATGAACCGAAAACTCAAAGAGAGCGTGATATTTTTAATCTCAAACAGATTCGATATTCCATTCGTCATGGAAGTAATTGGTATCGATACGGAGTGATCGCAAGCTTGGATCGTGTTATCAAGATGTTGGAGAAAGGAGATTGAAAAATGTTCATGATGACCATTAACGGACGTACATATCGTTGCAATGATATTGAGACTGCTGCAGATATTATCTTTGGCGAAACCGGAGACGAAGAAAACTACGAACGTATGCAGTATATCATGGGTAATATGAAAACTGATGAATTGTTCCATGGAAAGAGACTGGTTATTCAATGCTATGAGGAGGATAGCGACAATGAATAAAGCTCTCTATTACATAGACAAATATGCGGATGCGCTTCTCATCTATGTAACCAACGGAAATCAGGCAGAGATCGATAGAATTATTATTGAACTCTATATGGATCTTTCTAATGACGTTACGGAAATTTGCGAAATGCGTCATTCCAGAACCAACAATACCTTTTTTGGAGCATTAAGAGATACCAACAACAAATGGAATGCAATTAAAAGAGGCTTTGAAAAGAGAATCGGACTTCCGATCATCAAAGAAAATGGTTTTGTTAACGCATGGTTTGATACTATGCCGGAAATTAAACACTTATACGAAAAACGTTATGGGGCTATTTAAGAAAGGAGTAAACGATGAGCACTGCAGTAAAATGCGATCGATGTGGAAAATTCTATGAGGTCTATAATACGGAGAATAGTGACTTAAGAATTAACGGTCTCGTAACCTTAAACATCGACAAGAATAGAAGTCAATTCACTCATGGGCCTTATGATCTTTGCCAGAAATGCTCTGGGGAGTTTATGAGGTGGTTTAAGAAGAAAGCGGAGGTTATCGAGCATAAACGTGTAGTTGTAGATAAGGAGTGAATAATGCCAAGAAACAAGATAAGAGACAGAATACGTAATACATGGCATAACATGCGACGAAGATGTTACGATCAACACGCGGATTCTTATAAATATTATGGAGAAAAAGGAATTGAAATTTGTGATGAATGGTTATACTCGTTTGAGAGCTTCTACGAATGGTCTTTAAACAATGGATATTCTGATGATTTGACTATCGATCGGATCAACAATAATAAATCCTATTCTCCAAATAACTGCCGTTGGGTCAGTATGAAACAACAGGATAACAATCGATCAAATACAATATACATAACGTTTAAAGGAATATGTAAGAGTCTACCGGAATGGGCGGACGAACTACAAATTCCCCAATATGTAATAAGAAACCGTTTAAACAGAAATTGGTCGGTGGAAGACGCATTGACTAGAAAGGTAGGAAAATATGAGTATCACGTTTGAACACACCGAAGTCCTCGGCTGGGAGGCAGCGATTCGTGGGATGCGGAATCCGATGAATTCTTGGGATAGGAGTGATAGTTATTTCTTGTTTGGAGTCGCTCTTTGTAACGATTGCCCCTATTCCGATAAAAAACCTTGCGGACAAAACTGTGTGAATATTGGAACTAATGACTTCGATCTCATGAAACGACTTGTAAATGGCGGTCCTGTTCATGCTAAGTATCGTCGAATGATCACTGTGTATGTTGATGTTACTGCTCCACTTTACTGGTGGAAGGAATTCGATACATATAAGGTGGGGACAGTTGCTAACTCTTGTTCTACAATGCATAAGATTCATACTAAAGAGTTTACGCTGGAGGATTTTAGTCATGAACATTTATTCGGGCCGGATGACATGCTCAAATATGACGAGAGAAGCGATATTACTAAAGACAACGCCTTAGCAGCCGTGAATGTGGATGGAAATTGGTGTTACTTTACGCCGCAAGGCTATGTTCAGATGACTTGCAATATCCTTAATCACTATCGCGAAAAATACCTCGAAACAAAAGACAAGAAATATTGGTGGCAAATGATCCAGCTTCTCCCGAGCTCTTATAACCAACGTCGGACTATAATGTTCAACTACGAGGTTCTGGCCAACATTTATAAAAGCCGTAAAGATCACAAGCTTTCGGAATGGGTTGACTTTTGTAAATGGATTGAAGCCCTCCCATATTCAGAATTAGTTACTGGAAAGGAGTAAAATAGTGAAAGAAAAATGGAAAGAACTCGAAGGAAACAGAGAAATTTATCTTATCAGTGATCAAGGTAACATAAGAACTAAAACAAGACCAGGAGCAAGAGGAACAATTGTTCAAGGGCATTCTTTAACAACACATGAAAATTCAAGTGGTTATTTGAGGGCTGGCATTCATCTAAAAGGAGAACCGAAAGGAAAAAGTTATTTTGTTCATCGTTTAGTTGCTGAGAAATTTGTCCCGAATTACGATAATAAGCCTTTTATAAATCACAAAGACGGAAATAAACACAATAATAGCGCTAAAAATTTAGAATGGTGTACTAGATCAGAGAATGAAAAGCATGCTTGGAAAACAGGTTTAAAATCGGATATTGCAACTAAAGGAGAAGCTCATGGTATGCATAAATTAACAGCTGCGGATGTCAGTTATATAAGAAAAAATCATGTTAGAAACGGAGGCTCTATGAAGACAGGAGATTTCGCAGAACAATTTCATGTAAAACCTCAAACTATTACTGACGCTGTAAGCAAACGAACATGGAAATGCTTAAAAGATGAAGAATGCGAGGTCTAACCATGGAACTTTGGTGGTTTTTAGAGCCGCTGTTTTATACGGCGTTTGCGATTCTACTAATCGGAGGGATTATATCTTTGATCGTTGATAAAGCCACAGATGGGCAGGGCTTTGCAGCGCCTATAATTGTGACGATCTCGGCAATACCGCTCATTATCACGATACTGCTTGGAGCTCTTTGGCTGGTTGTCTGGATATTTTGGGTTATTTGGTCGCCGTTTATTTAAACTTTTCGCGAAAGCAGCATTCCGTTTTATGAAAGGAGTGCTTGTTTTATGCAAAATAACAATTTTGATTACTTCTACAATTCTGATGATCGAGAAATCCCGTTTACATTTTTGATTCGTGACCGTGAAAGAAAAGACTGTGAACGATGGGTTCTCACATCAATCAGTGAGCAGGAGGCAAAGGATCTTTATGAGTATTTAAAGAAACACTTCGAATGAGACTTAGAAGACTCTGTGGAAACATAGGGTCTTCCTTTTTTTTATTTTTATACATGAAAGGAGATTTACTCACTATGGATAAGAACATTTTTGATATTACTCCCCAACCTGATCCTAGACCTGAGTATTCTGATTGCGATTGTGCGGACAACCTTACTAGCAGCTGGATTCAGATTCGTAAAATCATCGATGAAAGTATGGAAAAGCGCGACCGATCGGTTTCGATTTATATTCATCCTGAAAGTGGAATTAATATGAGCGTTTATCCATTGATTGCTTATGATAAGGAGTGATATTCATGGACAAATACATTGTCGCCGTTTATGTTCCAACAATGCCAGCTGATTCGGTACGGGAACTAATGGAGCTGAAAGATGAACTTACGAAAACTCATGGAATACGAATCATCCGTGCAATGAAGCGCGGAACTCCAACTCTCGAAACTGAAAAAGGGGGAGTTCAGTTCTATTCAGGAACACAAGTTAGACGATACGCCTTATTTGGAAAAAAGTTCTCAAAGTTGTTCAACTTTCCGATTGAATGTCACGCATACACGGTTGGTCGAGAAATGGATCACACAGAGTTTCACGGTTCGTTTCTTGAGTACATTCTCGAAAAAGAAAAGGAGTGATATTTATGAAAAAGAAACTCTCGATTGTCGTTTCTGGTATCGTTCTCGCACTGGGCCTCACTGGTTGCAATAAACAGGTTATAGATCTTACATACTCTTACGAACGGGCGATCATTAGTCTGCCTAACGGTGAGATTGTAGACGGCAAGGTTCAGAGCTGGACTGATTACGAGGACGGTGATCAGATCCAGGTGAAGATCGGTGGAGTTACTTACCTCGTACACTCTTCTCAGGTTGTGCTGATTTCTGAGTAAAGGAGGTCATGCTATGATCACAGTTTATGAGCTAGGCCCATCTGATATTCAAAAGATTCTTGCTAATTACTTTGGAGCTGAGATTGCGGACGTTAAAGTCGGAGTTCAAGACAGGTATCGGTATACTGATGAAGAAGGATATCCGGAAGCTTTTGCTAATGTAATAATCCGCAAAGAACTGGAGGAGTGATATTTATGTCTTGCTTTTGCGTTATTGATAAGTTATATCCGTGCGTTCAATTTAAAGACGGGCATTTCGAGAAAATTGAAGATATTTCCATGTCTTGTGATGGAGTGTTCTTTACGCATCATGGCATTAGATATTTTTACTCAGACGATTGTAACAAATTTTACTGCACAACTTTCCTCTCAGATTTCCTCAAATCTTTCAAAAACGACCTTTCTAACGAATTCCTCTATATTGTGTATGGTCCTGATATCCGCTCTAATGCGGTTGAAGAAAGTAAATCTTCAGAAGTCCCTTGCGAGAGGTGCATTCATTCCTATATTTGCAAGTATAAAGAGGACTTCGAAAAGGCTTGGAAAAAGCTTGAAAGTGCCATCGCATGCACAAGATGCGTGAAAGGAGTATTGTAATGGTGCCGGAAGAGTTTAACACTGTAACAAAAGGAACATTGTTCGTTCTTGACGGAGACGAATGGAAGAAACTCGGAAAATGTGATATGGATGAAATCACAGTTTCTGTTGACGATAACGAGCCCGAGTACGGAAATTATGCTATTAGAGAGACGCATCAAGAACGTACGGTCACCTTTAATCATGTGAATCTTTCATTTAAAACCCTTTGCAGAATCATCGGGTTTAGAGGAGCGATTTTGTGGAAAGTTCGAGATATTTTTAGAAAATTTAGAAAGTGAGGAACTCATTATGAATAATTTGTACGATCTGACTGCTAAAGAAACGGCATATCAGTTTTGCGAAAAATATAATATGACCGCCTCTGTGTCTGATGAACCAGCTGGGATGGTTTTTGATAGATACATTGAAAAGCTTTGTGAGGTAAAGAATAAAGATGTATACTGATTATTGGTGTGATTACCCAACTCCTAATCAAGTTATGGGAATTCCAGTAAGCGGTGGTCTACAAACTACTCTTCAAACACAGATTGACAGGCTAACAAACGAGATTAACAGGCAAATGTTTAACTGCTGTCAAGAGATTGGAAGCAGTGTGGCGATCGACAAGCTTAATCACTATTACTATGCGGATAATTTGCCAGTCTATGAGCTTGAAAGCTGTCCTAAAACCACCAAAGTCGATATCTTTGAAACACTTAATCTCTTGATATTTCCATATGACCCTATTCGAGATTGGACGAAAAAGAAGGTTACGGAAATTAATGAGAGATTTAAACCTTTAGAAAAAGCACTTGGAATCTAAATTAAAGAAAGGAGATATTCTATGGAACAAGACTCTACAAAGACCTTACAAACGCCTTTTATTCCATTTATTCTTCGCGTATTCTTTGAAAACGGCGCATACAAAGACATCTACAATTTCTCGTTTGCAGAAAAAGATGCGGACAAAAATAAAGACACCATGTATTTTGATTATAAAAACGCTGAATACAAGGTTGATATTTATACAGATCCTGACTCTAAGCGAGATGCCATTTGCCAGTTTCATCTTGAACGAAAATATGATGAATTTAAGGAAGACTATTCAAAAACTATGGTCCACGTTGCGCTTCTAAATCAGGATTATCCAGAAGAAAAATCGAATGAACAGGAGAGTGTTATTACTGTGGAAATGAATGATGTTACTCGGCCTAGCTATTATAATAAAAGCGGAATCGAAGTTTGGGACGTTATCAATGCCTTTTGCAATGACCTTCCGAACGCACAGGCTTTCTATGCTGGAAACGCAATTAAGTATCTTTTGCGCTGGCACCATAAAAATGGTGTTGAGGATCTTGAGAAGGCAAAAGTGTACATTGATAAGCTGATTGAGGAAAGAAGCGAAAAGAGTTGATGAGCACTTCGATTGGCGAGGTGTTTCTGAAAGCAGATCACGGTGCAAAAGAGGACACCATGATCAACGGAATCATGCTTTTCTACAATGATTGAGTGAATTTTTTGAAGCTTAAGAGGTTTCTGCAGCGATTGCAGGGCCTCTTGGCTTCTGTTTACTTTTTCGGATTTTTGAGGGTAAACTTCGAAATTTGTTGATTTTTTAGGATTTTTGAGGTATAATATTTTGGGCCATCTGTTTACTTTTTCGGACAAAAAATGCGAGTGTACGAAAAAATCAACAAAATCGATAAATTTTTTGGCTTAAATAAGCCATTCTTTTATTTTTTCGGATTCACTTGTATAAAGT
>ERZ1090860.717-NODE-718-length-19162-cov-6.240226_pt1 | contig 19162 bp, 16 predicted proteins | sample MGYA00478483_ERZ1090860 | MGnify/ENA primary metagenome ERZ1090860 (study PRJEB33644, sample SAMEA5815741) | chicken gut metagenome | biome: Chicken; feature: Gastrointestinal Tract; material: Caecum | place: Ireland | collected 2019-01-01 | study: A study of the...
CTATACCGACATTTACCAGCTTATGAAAAGATAATCAGAAATTTAGTAAGTTTTTCCACAAAAAAAATACTTAAATGCCCACTAATTGCCTTTTTACAATAACAGAGTTAGAATATAAAAAAGTATGCTATTTTGTACATTATTACTGCACCTCCTACACAGAGGTCCAAATCAAAAAAAGGAGGCCTAACCCATGATCTCTCACATAAAAATCCGCGGCGCCCGTGTCCACAATCTGAAAAACATTGATGTAGACATCCCGCTCAACAAAGTCGTCGGCATCGCCGGTGTCTCCGGATCGGGAAAATCTTCGCTGGCGCTGGGGGTTCTGTACGCGGAAGGTTCCCGACGGTATCTGGACGCCCTGTCGACTTACACGCGCCGGCGCATGACGCAGGCCGCCAAAGCGCCCGTCGATGAGGTTCTCTATGTGCCGGCAGCTCTGGCACTGCACCAGCGGCCGGGGGTTCCGGGCATCCGCAGTACCTTCGGTACCGGAACGGAACTTCTGAACAGTCTTCGTCTGATGTTCTCGCGGCTGGCAAGCCACAGGTGCCCCAACGGCCATTCGCTTCCGCCCACGCTGGCAGTCGCTGCGGGGCAAGAACTGGTCTGCCCGGAATGCGGCGCCAGATTTTATGCTCCGTCTGCAGAAGAACTTGCTTTCAACAGTCAGGGTGCCTGCAGAACCTGCGGGGGAACCGGTGTGGTTCGCACCGTGGATCCGTCCACGCTTGTGCCTGACGACTCTCTTACGATCGACGAAGGCGCAGTCGCGCCGTGGAATTCCCTGATGTGGTCACTGATGACAGACGTTTGCCGGGCAATGGGTGTCCGTACAGATGTCCCGTTCCGTGATCTATCAGAAAAAGAGAAAGACATTGTCTACCATGGGCCGGCAGAGAAAAAACATATTCTTTATAAAGCTAAAAATTCCAATCAGGCCAGTGAACTTGATTTTACCTATTTTAATGCAATCTATACAGTGGAAAATGCTCTGGCGAAAGTCAAAGACGAGAAGGGTATGAAACGGGTGGAAAAGTTTCTGAAGCAGGACGTCTGCCCGGACTGTCACGGAACGCGGCTGTCCGCGGAAGCAAGAATGCCAAAACTCCGTGGAATCGGACTGGATGAAGCCTGCCAGATGACATTATCGGATCTCACCCGGTGGGTCGCGGGTGTTCCGTCATCGCTTCCGGAGGAAATGCGTCCGATGGCGGAAAGTATCTGTGAATCTTTTCAGACTGTGGCAAGGCGACTGATGGAACTGGGACTCGGCTACCTCTCACTGGACCGGGCTTCTTCTACGCTCTCCACCGGTGAACGCCAGCGAATGCAGCTTGCCCGTGCCGTGCGGAACCGGACCACCGGCGTCCTCTACGTACTGGATGAGCCCTCCATCGGGCTGCATCCTTCCAACATCGACGGTCTGGTCGGCGTCATGAACGATCTGGTAGCGGACGGAAATTCTGTTGTGCTCGTCGATCATGATACACAGATTCTTTCCACCGCCGACTGGATCGTTGAAATGGGGCCCGGCGCAGGAGCAGACGGCGGTCTTGTGATTGCCGAGGGCACGGTCCCAGATGTTTCCGAAAATCCGGCATCCTGTATCGGCCCCTTCCTGTTGGGCAGCGCCAAAATCCATATGCGCAGACAGGCATCCGCGGGTGAAATGTTTTCAGAAGGTGAAATCCACCTTTCCACCTCTGCAATCCATACGGTAAAGCCACTGGATGTCAGAATCCCCAAAGGACGTCTGACCGTTGTCACAGGCGTCTCAGGATCCGGAAAGACGACTCTGATTCTCGAAAGTCTTGTCCCTGCACTGGAATCCGTACTCCGCCAGACAAAACTTCCGGAACATATCCGCTCGGTAGAAACCGGCGGAATCCGGCAGGTGAAACTGATCGACGCCACGCCGATCGGCATCAATGTCCGCTCAACAGTCGCCACTTATGCCAATGTACACGATGAGCTCCGGAAGATATTTGCGAAAACGCCGGACGCAAAGCAGGCAGGATACAAAGCCGGAGATTTTTCCTATAATACCGGCCGGCTGCGCTGCCCCGTCTGTGACGGAACCGGCGTGATCAGTCTCGATGTCCAGTTTCTTCCTGATGTGGAAATTCCCTGCCCGGAATGCAGAGGATCCAGATATGGCAAGGAAGCCGGGAAGATCCGGTATACAACGCCGGAAGGCAGCGCATATTCCCTTCCGGATTACATGAGCATGGATGTGAATACCGCGCTGAAGGCCTGTGAAAGCATGAAGACAGTTCCGCAGCGGCTGAAAGTGCTTCAGGATCTCGGCCTGGGTTATCTGACTCTGGGCGAGGAAACCCCCAGTCTTTCCGGCGGAGAGGCTCAGCGGCTGAAACTGGCAAGCGAGATGGGAAAGGCTCAGTCAGACTCTGTCTTCATTTTCGATGAGCCGACCATCGGTCTTCATCCCCTGGATGTACAGACATTGCTCGGCGTCTTCCAGACATTGATCGAACATGGCGCCACCGTGATCGTCATTGAACATGACCTGGATGTAATCCGAAATGCCGATTATCTGATCGATATGGGACCGGGCGGCGGTTCTGACGGCGGTACCATTGTCGCTGCCGGAACGCCGGAAGTCATAAAAAATACGGCCCAAAGCTATACAGGTCGGTATCTTCGATAACCGTTCGGCCAGCTCGTGACCGCTTAGTCGGTGGAAAAAACATTCCCTACCGGATCCATCCCGGCGGATCCATCGGAACCCACAGACATGACACCAGTGATGATATCAATTATATACTTTCCGGGAGCGGAAAGGCAATCTGTGACGGAACCGTTGAACTGCTGACCGCAGGCTGCTGCCATATCTGTCCGAAAGGTTCCGAACACAGTATTATTAATACGGGAAGCGAAGATCTCTGTCTGCTGACCGTCGTCGTAGAACGTTAACGCAGATCCACAAGCAGTTTTTCAAGAATATTCTCCTGATATGCCGCCCGCCGCTCCCGACGGACACAGCGGACCGTTTCTCTTAATATCGGCTGTTCCACCCGGTCCATCCGTGACATGCGTGTGTCTTTCAGAACCTCGCCGGAAATCCCCTGTTCATAATCTTCCGGCGACATTCTCCAGATCTCTACACGATCACCGAAACGCTTCCACAGCCGATCGGCGATATCAATTCCCTCCGGATCCATATCTCCGCTGTAGCAGATCTGATATCCGCCGTCCGCCAGCAGTTCCAGTAATTTCAGCGCCGCTGTCCGAAGCTGGCCGGACGTACAGAGGACTGCGGCATCCCGACACTCTTCCTCTGCGCGGATCTGCTCTGTCAGGAAGCTGAAGACCATCTCGTTTTCCACCACAAAAACCTTTTTCCCGGATGCATGCGCTTTGACGATGTCTCTGAGATTTTCCAGCGTGACCACACAGGGTTCCCGGCGCTCACGGAATGCCTCGTATGCCGGATGCGGACCTTCTGCGGTCTCCAGGCTGACGCCGTAGATGTGTACCATGCTTGAGACATAGTCCGGCGCGATGCCCGCCTCGAGCAGCAATTCCTTCCACTGATGTGTATTTTCCGGAAGATCCCTTTCCATGATACAGCAAAGGGCGTCTGTCAGAAGCTGGCCCGCCGTGGTTCCCCAGTCAAAATAATGGGGATTTCCGGAAATCCGGGCGGCAAAAACCGCCAGTACTGTATTTTCTTTCTTCCGGGCTTTTGCAGCTGAAAGTTCCGACACCGCTGTGCCGACGCTGAGCGCCAGGGACCTGGCTGCCTGCGGATCCCTATGAAATTCACGGGAGAGCAGATGATATCCGTATAACTTTTTTCCGGCCATCTGCCGGACCCAGAAGGCCGCTTCCGGTTCTTCTCTGCCTTCCTTTTCGTCAGGAGGTGATCCATCTCCGCCGGACGTCGCTTCCGATGCGCCGGAGAATGTCTCTGTTTCGGCAGTAAAAAGTTCATATAACTCCCGGAAAAAGCATTCTCTGTCCTTCTGCTTTTTTCTTTTCTGTTCCTGATTGGTGGAAAGTTCCATTCCAAAGTAATTTTCCAGGAGCTCTCTCATATCCACCGGGGCAAAACGGGTCTTCTGAAGCCCTTTCTCAAAATCCGCAAAGGAAAACCGGATCCTGCTCTCATAAAAGGATTTTCCAAGAATTCCTCCCAGAAGCCGCCGCTCTTCCTCCGAGGTATGCTCGAGAACGATCATGCCCGCCGGACGGCCGTAGGATTTCCATTTCTTTAACAATTCCTCAAAACAACGGCGATATCCTTCCTGACTGCGAAAATATTCCGCGCAATCCAATGTTTTCACCTCTTCCGATTTCCTTTATTGTTTCTGACGCACTACTGCTCGTCCAGGATCCGCTCATGTCCGTTCCATGTATACCGGATCACCGTCACGATCTGCGAATTCATCGGCCGCTGCAGCTCTGCGATCCGCAGACCATCCACCGTATCATAACATCCCCACAGTGCCTGAGAGTTCATGATATAATCAAAGTCCAACTTATGCACAAGTTCAAACATGCTGCTGATGTTCTTATCGTCCACGCCGGCAAACGCCTCGTCCAGCGCAATGATGCGCGGATGATCGCTCCGCTCTGCTTTTTTGTACTGTGCATTGACCGCTGCGAAAAGCGGTACATACATTGCCATTGCTTTCTCACCGCCGCTGAATCTGTTAAAGGCGGCATTGGTCAGCGGTTTCCGCGGTTCCTCTCCGCGCCGGTAATACATCTGGAAATCGAACCATCCCCGGTAGTCCATGGCGTCCCGCACCAGATCCATATAATTGATCACCCCGCCGTTTTCCTGCAGCATCATTTTCTCTGTCCGGATCTTACTGCGGAAATGAGACGCTGCCTTCTCAATATCCTCCCCGGTCAGCAGTTCCCGGTCGCGCAGAAGGATTTGTTCCAGCTCCACCACATCGAGTTCCGCATCGTTCTGCGCCTTCTTCGGCTTCCACTCCAGAGAAAAACTCAGTCCCATGGAAGTATCCATCTCACGCATCAGCTTCGACATATCCGCGACCCACTTCCGGCTCTCTGCGATCCTGTCTGTCAGCTGCTGGCTGATGGTCTGGGAAAGGATGTCTTCAAACAGTTCCCGGTCTTTTTCCTGGATCAGGAGACGCGTCTCGTCAATGGCATTTTTCAGAATCTGATAAAACTCTTCCAGATAAACTTTCTTTCCGTTCCAGACAGACACCACCAGCACTCTTTTCCGCAGGACACTGACAGATAATTTTTCCGCGCTGTCCTCCGGTTCTCCCTGAGCCGTTCCAAAGCACTCTTCCAGCGCCGTTCCATAACTGGCAAGGCTTCCGTTGTGCCTCTGAAATACCTGAAACAGCGACTGGAGCAGTTCGGACGCCTCACGGTTTTTGTCACTGTCCCGCAGGAGTTTCACCGCTTTTTCCGCACAGACTTCCAGAGTATCGGATTCCCGGCTCATCAGCAGTTTCAGGGAGAGTTCCTCCTCAAAACAGCGGCGAAGGACCGTCTCCTCTCCGATCATCTGTACAAGGGCTTCTTTTCGGTCCGGCTCCTCTTTTTCCAGAAGTTCCACTCGGTCACTCAGCTTCGCTGTCTCGATCCGCAGCTGCTCACAATCTTCCCGGATTCCGGCCAGTTCCCTGTTCAGCTGTTCCAGCCGAATGGCCCGCTCCCGGATCTCCGGGCGGTTCAGATACTCTTCATACTGCCGGATCTGAACTTCGCATCCTCCTTTTTCCACGGTACATCTTTGCTTTTCCGTCGAAGCATGATCCAGGTTTTCTTCTTCCCGGCCGATCCGGTCTTCCTGATCCGCGATGCTCTCTCGGTTCCGATCGATCTGCGCCAGCAGTTCCCGGCAATTCTGCCAGATTCTCCCGTATTCTTCCAGTGCGTCCGCCGCTTCTTCATACTCCTCTTCCGTTCTTCCGTAAGGAAACGGCCGGCACTGCCGGAGCATCTGCTGATAGCAGGTATCTTTTCGCTGTGCCGCTTCCCGCTCTTTTTTCTCCTGTTCCGCCGCATTCCGCTCCGCAAGTTCCAGTTCAAGGCTGCATTTCTGAAGGTCCTGCAGCGCTTCGTTGAGTGCGGAGAAGTCCGGGATTCCACGGTATTCCTGCTCCAACGTTTTCAATTCCGTATCCAGACGGCCAAGTTCTTCCTCCAGACGCCGCAGAATATCCTCCGTCTCCCGGATCAATTCTTCCAGGCGGCGGATCTGCCTTTCCTTCTTTCTCCGTCTCGCCAGCTGTCCGACAAACTCTGCCTCGCCGTCCTTCGACGCTTTTCCGACAAGGACGCCCTGGCGGAAACTTCCATCCTGACTGACGGTAACTCCGAATGGAAAACCTTTCTCTGATCCGTCCGCATGATCTGCTGTTTTTCCGTCCCCGTCAACAGTCATTTTCAGGTCAATACTGTTCAGGATCCGCGAAACTTCTCTGCGAATACCGTCCGGCAGTTCCTCATTGACGGTCAGCCATGGAAACGGTGCGCCTCCCTCCTGTTCCGTCAGGATCAGACTGTCCAGGAATTCCGGGCATTCTTTCCGGATCCTCGGAAAATCTTCCCGCGCTGCTACCAGTGCATCGAGCAGTCCCATACGCTGAAGCTGTGCTTCCAATCTGGCGCAGTCGCTCTCCCCGAGCTGCGGGGAAAACTCCACGGTCTTATAGAAAGGAATCGCCTGAATGCCGGCCGCACGCAGCGCCTCCCTGGTACGTTTTGTCTGTTCGTCCCGCTCCGGCTCCAGCTCCTCCTGACGCTTTACCTGCGAAAGTTCTTCGGTAAGCTGATTCAGCTGTTCCGCTTTTTCCCCGTACTGGTACTGAGTTTCCCTGCGCCTGTCCAGAAGCTCCTGTCTCTGGCGCTCATAATCCTGACGCAGAAGCTCCTGGATTTCACCGGCGTCGGAGAGAGACTGATATTCCTCCACTTTCTTTTCGGCTTCCTGCAGCACGAAACGCTCGGGACGCCACACAGCCGCTTTCTTTTCCATCTCATAGACCGCATCGATCCAGTCCTCACGGCAGTACTCCAACTGTTCCAGCGACTCTTCCCGGATCTTTTCCAGTTCTGTCCTCCTCCGGACAAGCTCTTCCAGTCGGCTGGCGGCTTCATCATACTGGCGCATGGCTTCCCCGTAAAGGCGAATGACCTTCCGGCATTCGTTCAGCTGTTTCCCATACTCTGCCAGGCTTTCCGCAATCCTGCCTGTCTCCCCGGTCTGTTCCTGTTCCAGAAGACGCACAGCATTCCCATGTTCCTCCCAGAGCAGGATCTCCTGCTGATCCGCCAACTCCTCCTTCTGCTCCTGCAGATCCTCCCGGCGGCCGGCCAGTTCATCCTGAAGAGCCTTCAGCTTTTGCTCGTGAAGAAAAATCTGACTGTTATAATCGTTGGCTCTCTGCTCCCATTCCTTTTCCCGCTCCTGAAGTTCCTGAAATTTCCGGCGCGCTTCTGTCAGCTTGCGGTCCACATCTTCCATATCCGTATCCAGAAGGCCTTCCCGTTCGGCGAGCAGCAGCTTTTCCCTTCCATCCTGCCCGGCAAGTCTCTGCCGGTTTTCCCGGATGGTTGTATCAAGCTCCTGCTTTCTGGCCGTCAGCTGCTCCAGCTGAGTCCTGGCCGCTCTTACGTCTCTTCTTTTGTCCAGATATGCCTGCGCTTTTTTGGCAAGCATATACTGGTTATACCGGGTATATTCCGTCCGGATGATCTTCACATCTTCAAAGGCTCTCTCCAGTGTCTCCAGACTCTCCTGGATCTCATCCATCTTTTCCATCGCATCGACCATCACCCGGAGATCCTCGTCCGTCAGTGTCTGAAGCGAATCATTCAGGATATCGTAAACCTTGGACGGACGGAATTCCTTGGAAAGCTTTGGCGCACGCACCTTAACCAGCAGGCGGATAAACTGTTCATACTGTTCCAGCTTGCGGAATCCGAAAATGTACTGGTTCACCAGTTTCTTATACTCGCCGGGACTGTCTGTAAAGAGATTTTCCTCCCCCAGCGCCTGTCTCATATCTCTCTTATCATAGGGGATCTTCACACTTCCCGTCTCACGGTACAGCCAAAGATCACATCCGATCCTCCGGCCGTCCAGAATAAGAAATCCCCAGAAATCCATCGGTCTGCCCCGTTTCGCCCGCTGTCCGATCCCTATGGTCCGGTAAGATTCTTCCCCTTCTTTCTTAAACTCGAGATACAGGTAACCGGTAGACTCCTCCTTGCCTTCTTCACCGAGAAAGTAATATTCCATTCTCCGGTCGCTGGATCCGAAAGGGTCCAGGCGGCTCGGCGTCCTGTCTCCGTCCAGAATGAACGGAATAAAACTCTGGGTAGTGATCGACTTTCCCGAACCATTCTGGCCGCGCAGAAGCAGTCTTCCGTTTTCAAACTGAAATTCCTCTTCGTCATAAAGCCAGAAATTTACAAACCCGATACGGTTCATCTTCCATCGTCTGTTCATTCTTTATCTCCTCCCGTAAAATCTTTGGGATAATACCCTTTCATCTTTCCGACCGCCGGCAGCAAGACCACCTGGTCCGCCTCTTCTCTCAGCATCATCCAGTTTTTCATATATTGCAGCATCCGTTCCAGAAGTCTCTCCTCATCCATCTCCCGGAACTCCTTGCTCCACGCGCTCTTCCATCGAATCCGAAGGTCCAGAATCAGGCGGTAGAACTCTTCCCGGCCCATCCGCAGACAGCCGTCCTCTCCCTGGACGAGTCCGCCTTCCCGGATCATTTCCTGCAGTCTGGCGCAGATCAGAAGCACGGCCTCCGGAAGCATCGCATCCCTGGGATGGACCGTCCCGAACACCTCGCTGTCCTCGAGCATCCAGAACGCGGCATTTTTATGGATATCCAGTCTTCCGCCCAGATTTTCCCCGAGATATTTCCCGACCCACTGACGTTGGTTTTTCAGATAATAAGCGTCCGGATCGTCGGAGTTTTCCCAGTAAAGCGCCGGGCAGACAGCCAGCTGCCGGTACACTCGGTTGATTCTCCTGGTCCCACGGTCCTCGGAGAATTCTTCAAATTCGGCTTTCTCGAAATCCTGCCACGATTCGCAGTCCGAAATATCTCTCCCAAAGCTGACGGCAAAATAGCGGGAATAACCGGTATTCTCATAGAGAACCTCCCGCCCGCTTTCCTGTCCGAATGCCTCGCTGTTTCCCTCATGGACCCGGAGGATCCGCAGCCGTTCCAGATACTGCAGCACCCGCACCAGCGATTTTCTCTGAGTAAAAGACGTCCAGTCGATCGGCAGATACCCCTTCAGCGCAGTTTCTACATAATCGATCAATTCTGACAGCAGAAAACGCTCCTGCTCCTCCTTATCCTCCAGAAACATCAGCACCACACACAAAATACAGTAATCCCTGATTTCCGAAAACTCCTGGATTCCCATAAAGCTTTCGGCGTGGGCCGGGATCTTTTCCAGTTTGATGAGATTTTCCGTGTGGATCAGTTTCCAACCCAGCTGCTCCCGGACAAATTTCTGAAACTTCGGGACCTCCCGCTTTACCCTGTAATACTTTTCCCGGTCACCGTCCCTGCTGACCCAGAATTCTTCCATAAGTGTTCTTATTTCATTCATACTCTTTATCGAAACTCCATCACGTATGCAGGCATTGTCAGATCTCCGTCCTCGCAGTGAAGGACACAGCTGCCCTTCCGGCGGATCAGGCGGTATTCCTGCCCGTACTCGGTTCTTCCTTTCTGTTCGGAATTCATATTCGCCTGGGCAATCCACTGCAGAAAAATATTTCTCGTGCTCTCTGTGACGATATCTGTGATCTCCGAGAAAACGATTTTCTGATCCTTAATATATCTCAGCACGATCTCTCTCTGCTGTGCGGCAAGCCTGAGGTACCGTTCTCTCTGGATCATCTTCTCCATCGTCCTGTCTGTAAATCCTGTCCGGTCCTTCTTCTCCCGGTAGGCCCTGGTATGGGGCTTTAGCAGGTATTCTGCCGGCTCCTCCTGATAAACACTTTCGTTGATCGCATCCGATTCCCGGGGAGCGTTGGTCTTGAAATGCTGAACCTGCTGAACGCCAAACACATGAGCAGAGAGCCGATGGGCTTCCTCCAGATCCTCACATTTCAGAAACAGCTCGAGAAATTTCCGGTAATCTTCCTTCCGGCTGATGCCCCAGTTCTGCATCTGAACGATCAGCGCCGCGTTCTGGATGATATTTCGGATCACCTCGTTGGTGATCCGCAGCACCCGTTTTGCCTCGCACTCGTGCTGTTCGGAATCCAGGAACCAATTGATCAGAGAGTTCCACTTTCCGGCGACATTCTCCCGGATCCCCGGCTCCGCCCCCCGGCGGAAGTCCATAGCTGCATGAGGGATCTCCAACTCGCTCTGTACCACACGCTCCAGCAAAACTGTTTCCATCAGCTCCCGGGATTTTCGAAGCAGCTGTTCGATCCTCCTGGAGTGACGCTGCAGTTCCTGAACAAATTCGTTCAGATATCTGATAAATTTGTCCTTGTGCAGCACAAATTCCACCGACTTCATCAGCCGGTCTGCCTTTCCGGAATAAAAATCTCTCAGATAATCCTGATAATTCTGATTCAGCCGCTTGAAATCTTCCTGAAGCATGTTCCACCATTCATTCACTTCCTTCAGCTGGGCATGTTTCATCTGTCCGGCGTCTTCCAGACTTTTTTCCAGGCGGACAAAGAAATTCGTAGAAAGGCTTCCCGATTCCAGAAAGACATTTTCCAGACGGATCGTCAGACGCTCGATCTCAACCGCATACTCGGACATGGTATAACGGTATTGTTTATTTTTATAATCGGCGATCGTATATACCCGGCCGGGATCCTGGATCGGCGTAAGGTTTTTCCACTTCACAAGCGCCGCCAGATCCAGATCCAGCTGCTGGATCGAATACTCCGTAAATTCTTCCTCGTTCTTCAGCAATTCATAGATATCTTCTCTGTAAAGCTGAAAGTGCATTTTTTCATATTCCCGGTAAAAACACCGCATGATCTTCCGGTAAACCGGCGCATTGGGAACCGAAAGATAAGAAGTCTCGTCAATCGCATTCAGTCGCTGCATTCGCTGCCCCTCTTTTCTCCATCAATCTCTGACCGTTCCGTGGTTCTCAACACAGCTTCCGCTGGATTTTGTTTTTCCGATAAACCGGACCTGTTCCGCCGAGAAGAGAACACCGAACTGTCATTTTCCGACAAACTCATATAAACTCTAGTATAAGTTATTATGGCAAATTTATCCACCCTCAAATGGTCTTTTTTGAGAATCGCTTCGCGACGGGCCGGATACCCACAGGCGCTATGTTTTCACACGGTCTGCGCAGTAAATGCACAGACCTGGCTGAACTGCAACCAGAATGGGACAGCGATTTCGCCAGCACTGCGCAGAGTGTTTTCCATCCTGGCTAATAAGATAGAGCAGAAAAAAACAGGCAGCATTCATGTATCGTCATACACGTTTGCTGCCTGCCCTGTTTATTCTCTGCTTAAAAGATATGACGTTTCTCAGGTTCCGAATCCCGCATACTGCGTCATATACAATTCATAATACTTTCCGCGCTGTGCCAACAGTTCCTTATGGCTTCCGCTCTCGATAATTCTTCCCTGATCCATCACGACGATCAGATCGGCATCCCGGATCGTGCTGAGCCGGTGCGTGATGATGATACTGGTGCGGTCCTGCATAATAAGATGCATTGCGGCCTGAATCGCTTTCTCCGTCCGCGTATCCACGTTGGAAGTCGCCTCGTCCAGGATCAGGACGTCCGGATCCGCGACAAATGCCCGCGCGATCGCCAGAAGCTGTCTCTGTCCCTGGCTGATGTTAGCGCCGGCGATCGCCGTCTGAAGCTGTCCGTAAATCTGAGCCAGCTCATTGATCGGACGGCTAAACTGCTTGGCATAAACGATAAAGGCGGAGATCACTCCGACAGAGATCAGGCCATTGACCGCAAAATATCCGCCAAAGGCCGCGATGATCACAAAACCGATATTTCCGATGCAGTTCATGATCGGACCCATAACGCCGCTGAATGCATCTGTACGGATTCCTGCCTTGGTCAGATCGTCCGCTGTCGAGCAGAATTCCTGAATGATCGCGCTCTGATGGTTGTATGCGACAACTGTGCGGTAACCGGAAATCATTTCTTCCACGGTTCCGTTCAATTTGCCCAGAAGCATCTGTCTCCGTCTGGAAAACTTGCGCACCTTTCCGGAGAGGATCTTGGTTGCAAGCAATGTCAGAAGAACGGTCGCACAGCTTAATAATGCCAGCTGCCAGCAATAGTAAACCATAACCGCCACCGTGCCGATGATCGTCAGGACGCCGGAAAACATGGACGGCAGAGACTGAGAAACCGTTGTGGAGATATTCTCGATATCGTTCGTCATACGGCTCATCACATCCCCGTGGGAATGCGTATCCAGATACCTGACCGGAAGATCCATCATCTTGCCGAACAGTTCCTCCCGCATCCTTTTTACGATTCTCTGACTGATCCGGGCGCTGAGAAGTCCCTGCAGAAACTGGCTGGCGCTGTAGATCAGATAAACCGCCAGCATCAGCGCCACCAGCCCCTTTTCCTTCGCAAAATACGTCAGAACTCTGCGCAGAGTGCCGCCGATATTTTCCGCGTATTCCACAGTGGCAAACCTTGCATTGTGATTCGGTCCGGAGAAGCCCTGCTCCACCGGGCGTTTATTATTTTCCATAATCGTCCTCCTCTCCCAGCTGAGAATCATAGATATCCCGGTAGGTTTTGCTGGTCTCCAGCAGTTCCTCGTGGGTACCGCAGGCCTCGATCCCGCCGTCGGCCAATACGACGATCCGGTCCGCATGACGTACCGAAGCGATCCTCTGGGCGATGATGATCTTTGTACTGTCCGGACTGATCTTCTTCAAAGCAGTGTACAGATCCGCTTCCGTCTTCAGATCCAGCGCGCTGGTCGAATCATCCAGGATCAGGATCTCCGTATTTTTGACCACCGCCCGGGCAATGGAAACTCTCTGCTTCTGACCGCCGGACAGGCTCATTCCCCGTTCAGCAACCATCGTCTCGTATCCCTCCGGCGTAGACTGAATAAAACTGTCCGCCTGAGCAGCTTTGGCAGCACAGACAATCTCACCGGACGACGCTTCCGGTTTTCCCCAGGATATATTCTCCCGGATCCGCTGGCTGAAAAGCTCGCTTTTTTGCAGCGCAATGGCTATCTTATCCCGGAGATCTTTCTGTTCATACTCCCGGACATCCACGCCGTCCACCAGAACTGCGCCGTCCGTCACATCATAAAACCTCGGGATCAGATTCACCAGGGAGGATTTTCCGCATCCGGTCGCGCCCATAACGGCAACTGTCTCGCCGGGACGAACGGTCAGATTAATGTGTTTCAGCACACGCTGGCCGCCGCCGGGATAGGCAAAGGAGACATCCCTGAATTCCACCTGGCCGCGAAGCTCTGTGTTCCCGCTGTGTTCACCGTCTTCCAGCTCCGGTCTGCTGTCCAGCACCTCGCGGACACGCTTCCAGGATGCGATTCCTCTGGAGATATTCTGAAACAGCATCGTCAGTCCCAGGATCCCGTTGAGCAGCTGCGTTTTGATCAGTTCTCCGTTCGCCTTTCCGAAACGCACCTTCTCATACGCTTCCCGCACACAGGACGATCCATCCGAACTGCGTATTGATCCGGAACATAAAGAAAATGCTGCCGAACATCAGCATGGAGGTACGGATCATACCGCGGACAAACTGCGAGACAAAATTCTGCACCTGTGTGATATCGTTGGTCACACGGGTGACCAGAGAACCCGTTCCAAACCGGTCCGCCTGGGGAAATGAAAAAGACATAATCCTCCGGAACGCATCCTTCCGCATTTCATTTCCGATATTCTGTCCGCTCATATGTACAAACACATTGTTCAGGCTTCCGCACAGTCCCCCGAAAAGAACCAGACCGATCATCTGAAGTCCCAGCGTCCAGATCAGATGGAGGTCGCCGACTCCGCCGGTATCAACTCCCAGCACTCCATCGTCCACAATGGAACTCATGATTTCCGGCTGCAGCAGATCCATCAGTACCTCTCCGACCATAAAAATGCCCGCGATCACTGCATAGTTCAGATACTTTCTGATATACTTCCACATAAACCATTCTCTCTTTCTGTATTGTCAGTCACGCTTTTTGCCGATGGAATCCCCGTAACGGCTCTCCCAGTCATGGTTGATCTTTTCCAGCAGCGAAAGTAATTCACATTCTTCCGCCTCCGTGAGACAGGAAAACATCATCTTATGGCGCTCCTGGCGTTTCGCTTTTGCCTCCGATGCCTGTTCTCTTCCGATTTCTGTGAGAGAGACATTCGTAGTTCTTCGATCCTCGTCGCTGGGTCTGCGCACGATCAAACCGGCATGTTCCAGCTTCGCAAGCACTTCACTTGCCGATCCCGGCTGGATTCCAAGCCGTTCTGTCAGGACCCGCTGCGTGATCTCACCGGTCTCAAGAAGCACAATGAGGATCCGCTTCTGACTCCCCTTTCCCTCATAGAGCGCCCGCATCGTATGATTAATATTGCGGAAATTGATGATCAGACGTCCCGTCCGGTCAGAGCTCTCATACTGTTCTTTCCGCAGATCACGGTCCATTTTTTTCTTATTTTCCTTTTTCACCGACAAATCCCCTTTCGTATTTCGTTAGGTACCTTGATGTTAACATGGTTATATTCCCCCTGTCAAGTAAAGAGATACGCAACCGTTCATTTTGCTGATAAACTTCCGTCTGCTATTTTTGTGAATTGTTACATTTATTCGGAAGTTCAAAGAAAAAAATAGTTGCATCCGCTACTTTCTTTGTGATATACTGTCTCACTGTTGAAAATATATTTTTAGAAAGCAGGTGAACGACTGACATGTCTGAGAATTTTCCAAATTTAGGACGCTGTATTTCCATCCTGGACCGTCTGATGAAAATGTATTACGATCATGGTCTGTCCCAGTTTGATATCGGGTGGGGACAACAGTTCTATGCGGAATATATCTATGACCATCCCGGTACGTCTGCGCAGGAAATGGTAGAATACATCCGGGTCGACAAAGCGACATTGACCAAAAGCATCAAAAAGCTGGCCGAAATCGGTTATGTGAAAACGGTCAGCGATGAAAAAGACAAACGGGTCAAGCATCTCTATCTTACTCCTGAAGCTGTCCCGGCAGTCAGACAGATCAAAAAAATCCATCATGACTTTTATGCCGCTCTGTGCGACGGCATCTCACCGCCGGATATCCAGTTGTGTGAACAGACACTGGAACAGATGATGGAGAACATCAATCGAAAAGTATGGCACAGAATGGAGGAATATCATGGAAAACAATAACGCAACAATCACACCGCAGAAACGGACATTAATTTTTCTCTGTATGGTAGTCTCCGGAATCGCCTCGTCGACTCTGTCGACGGCTATGACCACAGCGCTTCCCAACCTGGTGGAATATTTCTGCGTCAGCACTTCGATCGGGCAATGGGCTACCAGCGGATATTCCCTTGCGATGGGTATGGTAATGCCGCTGACCGCATTCCTGATCACCCGCTTCCCGACGAAAAAACTGTATCTGACCGGTATCGGAAGTTTCATTGTCGGACTGCTGCTCAGTATTTTTGCAGGAAACTTTGCATTTATGATGATAGGCAGGATTCTGCAGGCGTGCGGAAACGGTATCCTGATGTCGGCGGCACAGGTTATTATTCTTACAGTATACCCCGCCGAGAAAAAGGGAACCATGATGGGGACCTATGGACTGGCAACGACCGCCGCACCGATCATCGCGCCGACGATCGCCGGTCTGATGATCGACGCTTTCGGCTGGAAATCCATCTTCTGGCTTGTACTGGTGATCATGTGTATTTCCTTCGTGATCTCAGCATTCGTCTTTGAGGATGTACTGGAACTTCAGGACAAGAAATTCGACGTTATCTCTTTCATCGAAAGTATTTTTGCCTTCGGAGGCATTACGCTCGGCATCGGTAATATCAGCAGCTTTGGCCTGATCAGTGTTCAGGCAGGACTGCCGCTGGTGGCCGGCATCGTTGTCTGCGTTCTGTTCGTCCTCCGTCAGTGCGGACTGGACAAACCGTTCCTCGATGTAAAAATTTAGAGCAATCGCAATTATGCGGTGAGCGTGATCTCAAGTATGGTACTCTATCTTGTCATGATGGGATCATCTGTGATGATGCCGCTGTATGTCCAGGACGTCATGGGATATTCCGCTGCGGTATCCGGTCTGGTAACGCTTCCCGGCTCTCTGGCAACTGCCGTCGTCAGTCCTTTCGCCGGCAGAATGTACGACAAAATGGGGATTAAAAAGATCTTTGTCATCGGTTCCGTTGCGCTGGTGATCAGCAACATCGGAATGTTCTTCCTCTCCATGTCCACGCCGCTTTGGGTTGCCGCTATGCTGAACGTGATCCGTAATATCGCCATCGGCAGTCTGATGATGCCGCTGCTGACCTGGGGGACCACCAACGTCAGCTTCCAGAAGGTCGCGGATGCGTCATCGCTGCTGACTTCCTTCCGTACCATCGCCGGCTCCATCGGTTCCGCTGTATTTGTCGGGATCATGACAACGGTCAGCGCCAATTCCGCAGCGGCCTATGGAGATCAGGCTCTGATGCACGGTATGAATGTGTCCTTTCTCTGGATGACAGTAGGTGCGCTCGTATTGCTGGCAATCTCCATTTTCGCGGTGAAGAGCAAGACAAGAAAATTCAAATGATCCGCAGCCGTTGCGCCGGATGGCACACAGCAGAAACTGCCGTAGGAAAGGGTGCTTTACCTCCTTGCCTGCGGCAGCCTGTTGTAAAATTTTCATTGTTCTATAAAGAACGACCTGTAACCGCTTCCCGAAAACACTTAGAAGCAGCCGGAAGGCGATTCGCAGACAAAATACAGTCCGTCCTCCGAAAACTGAACAAAAATATTTTTTACCCGGTAATATTCTTCTATGCACTGTCTCGCTTCGGTTTCCATCTGTTCTGTCCGGCAGCATTCTCCGGGCGGTTCCACACATGCTGTACTCTCATCTCGATATGACAAATGAAACCGGTTATTTTTCTTTTTCAGTTCTGCATTGATCCTCACAAGATCCTCATAATTAATTTTCACATTTTTCACTCCAGTTCAAACTTCAGAAGCTGCGCGCATCCATGTCCGGAAAAACGAAAATACAGCGGCCAGTCTCCATCCGGCAATTCCACAGGCGCCGTATATTTTGTCCACACATTGGTGAACTGTACAGGAATCTTTCCCACCGGTTCGCCATCCCAAGCCGTCTTTACCTCAAACACCCCGTCGCAGTATCCGCGTACCGTAAGGGAAATCTCCCGCACGTTCCTGCACCGGAAATACTTGAATCCTGCGCAGGCTCCGTTCTGCATATTGGCAATATAACCAGGCTCTTCGTCCCCGTCGCGGCCATCCTGAGTAATGATCGGAAAATAACCGTCCATCCACCCGCCTTCCGCCGCTGTATACACAGATTCCTTGCGTTCCGTAAAGAGATTGCAGGCAATATAGGCCGGATATACACCTCTGCCTTCCAGAGGACCGCCGTTGGGTCCGCAGGACGTCATCTCTGCCTGGATGATCTTTCCGTCCTCCGTAAAATAGAGTTCCTCCATACATCCCTGACGGGAATAGACGGTTCCATTGGTATGTCTGTGATAAAAAATATACCACTTCCCGCCGATCTGCACGATGCTTCCATGATTGTTCGCCCCATAGTACATCGGCTGATCCGCCCGTTTATACGTATCAATATGCAGATCACAGTTGCTGACGATCACCCCTCCGTAGACAAAACCTCTGTCGGGATACAAACTCACCGCGTAGCAGAGTTCATGCATTACAACAGAAGAATAGATAAAATAATAGAGGTTTCCACGTTTCCGGATCGAAGAAGCTTCAAAAAATTCATGTCCCTCAAAACCGCTTCCCTGACTGTACGGTTCACTTGGCATCAGCACCCTGGGCGCCTGTTCCACCGTCAGCATGTCTTCTCCCAGAACCGATACCATCGGGCCTGTTCTGGATCTGTCCCCGATCCCGCAGAATCCCAGATACAGGTACGTTTTTCCGTCTTCCGTCAGCACCCCGGGATCAAAAGATGGCTCGTCACCTTCTCTCTGTCCGAGAAGTGTCCCGTCACTGTAATGCACATAGCCGTAAAATTCATAAGAACCTGCCGGCGTGTCACACACGGCTACCGAAACCACCGGGACTTTATCCAGTACATAATAAAGATAATATCTGCCATCCGGACCCACTGTCACATCCGGAGCATACAGGCACATATGTCCGTCCCGGTTGAGAGGATCCGCCGTTTTCAGATAAATCACCCCTTCGTATCTCCAGTTTCCAAGATCATCCACCGGCGCAGACCAGCATACATAATCGTTCATGCAGAACACACACCCCCGGAACTGATCGTGGGAACCATACACATACACCCGGTCCCCAAACACATACGGTTCTCCGTCCGGAACATATTCCCAGGACGGCAGATACGGGTTAAAGCCTTGTTTTTTCATAATCGTATCCTTTCTTCTATTTTCTGAAATTACTTATTCTGACGGACCCGATGATTTTCACTGTCCTCCCTGATATCTTCTTCCTGTATGGTAATCGTACCAGCCATTGCCGGCCGGAAGATAACTCTGCGCGTTTTTTCTCCCGATAATTCCCGGCCCCGGTCATAATACATCGTTCCGTCACAGGGCAGATCAGCAGGGACGGTCCAAACATGTACTCATCTTTCAGACTGCAGGCCACCGCATCCTCCGGATAATCGAACGCAAGCAGGCGCAGCATGGTTCCGTCTTCCTTCCATACCTGCCAGGCCCAATCCCGTCTTCCGGAATCTTTCCACTGTGTCCTCGATTTCTTTTTCCGTTTCATAACGTTCCCTGGACTGGAGATATCCGAACATCCATCCGGGAAGAAGCGCCGCCTTACCTGTCAGTTTCCTGTTCTGCGCAATCACATCATCCAGAAAATTTCCCGCCAGAAAACATTCGTCCAGCATCTCGTCGCCTTCCGTCTGAAACGGTTCCAGTACTGTCTCTTATACACATCTGACGCTGCCGACGACTTAATAGGTGTAG
>ERZ1090860.718-NODE-719-length-19128-cov-29.405757_pt1 | contig 19128 bp, 15 predicted proteins | sample MGYA00478483_ERZ1090860 | MGnify/ENA primary metagenome ERZ1090860 (study PRJEB33644, sample SAMEA5815741) | chicken gut metagenome | biome: Chicken; feature: Gastrointestinal Tract; material: Caecum | place: Ireland | collected 2019-01-01 | study: A study of the...
GGGGTGTACAACTACAAGACGGGGGAGATCCTGTGCATGGTGTCCACCCCCTCCTTTGACCCTGCCAATCCCCCCGACATCCAGGAGGGGGACGAGCGGTATGACGGCGTGTACCTCAACCGATTCCTCTCCGGCACCTTCACCCCCGGCTCGGTGTACAAGACCGTCACCCTGGCCGCCGCCATCGAGAACGTCCCGGATCTCTACGACCGCACCTGGACGTGCACCGGCTCCACCACGGTGGGGGACGGTACCGTCACCTGCCCCTACGCCCACGGGGAGCAGGACATCTACGCCGCCCTGTCCAACTCCTGCAACGGGGTGTTCGCCCTCCTGGCCGACGAGCTGGGGGAGGACGTGCTGGCCCGGTACACGGAGAAAGCGGGGCTCACCGCCTCCTACTCGGTGAACGGCATCCGCACCGCCGCCGGCTCCTTCGACCTCGACGGCCTCACCGCCAACGAGCTGGGCTGGGCCGGCGTGGGCCAGTACAACGACCTGGTGAACCCCTGCGCCCTCATGGTGTACATGGGGGCCATCGGGGGCGGCGGCAGGGCCGCCGTGCCCGAGCTGATCCTGAAAACGGAGAACGCCCTGGGCCTGCCCTCCCTGCCCGCCTTCACCAAACAGACGGGCACCCTGATCGCCGCCGACACCGCCGGGCGCCTGGCGGACATGATGGGGCGCAACGTCACCGACCAGTACGGCTCCTCCCGCTTCCCCAACATGGACATCTGCGCCAAGAGCGGCACCGCCGAGGTGGGGGGCGGCAAGTCCCCCCACGCATGGTTCGCCGGGTTCCTCCGCAACGAGGACGCCCCCTACGCCTTCGTGGTGCTGGTGGAGAACGGCGGCTCCGGCGCCGACGTGGCCGGCTCCGTGGCCGCCCAGGTGCTGGACGCGGTGGTCAACGGATATTGATTGCCGTGTGACACATGCCCGGTGGGCGGGTAACTGCCCACTCTGGCAGGGGCGGATAGTATCCGCCCGCTCAATGGAGGCCCGGCCTCACGGCGGGCGCCTGCGCGGCGGGCGCCCCCATTTCTTCCCGAAGAAATGGGGGAAAAGAAGGGGCCGGGGGTTCTTTTTTGAGGTGGCTTCGCGTTGATTTTCATCGAAGGTGCCCCCGGCACCTTCGACCCCCGGCGCCCCCCAATACGTGGGTTCACGGCGGCGGGCGCTGTACGGGCCAGGCAAAAACCGGGCGTGCATCCACGCCCGGTTCCTTTTGTGTCCGTCACAGGCGCTGCCGCGCCTTGGGTTGCCCGCGTCGATCACCCGGCGGGCCCTGACAGCGGCTGCGCTGTACCAGGTGCGCCCGCCGGGCCGCCGCCGGTGCCATGCCGCTGAAATACTCTGGAGGGTGCGGCGGCGCACAGCACGTTTGGGCCCTGCACACCCGTAGGGCGGGGGCTTGCCCCCGCCGCCCGTTTCTCACAAGACGCAGATTCTGCGGGGAACAGGAGGCCCAGCAAATGATCCGCAGCCTGGGCCGACGCTGTAGGGGCGGATATCATCCGCCCGGAGCTCCCGGGCATAGGCCGCGGCTTCGGCAGGGAGAAAGAAGTCCAGCGGCGGGTACCCGTTCTACAGCTCCTCCAGGATGCCCCGCAGCAGCCAGGCGTGGGCGTCCGCCTCCCCGGACAGCTCCTCGTAGAGCTGCCGCAGGCAGGGGTCGGCGGTCTCCGCCGCCGCGGCCTGATAGGCGGCGGCCGACCGCTGCTCGGCCATGAACCGCTCCCGCAGGGCGGCGGCGAAGGGGGTGCGGGAGGCGGGCCCGGCGGGCCGCTCCGCGGGCCAGTAGCGCACGCCGGAGATCAGGAAGTAGGCGGTGGACAGCCGCTTGGCATGGCGGCGCTGGTCGGCGGCGATGGCGGAGAGGATCCGGCCGCTGTTCCCCTGGGCCCGGCGGGAGAGGGCCTGATAGCTCCGCCAGTCGGCCAGCGCCCTGTCCACAAACTGCTGGAGCTGGCCGCCGTAGATGGCCGAGGCCGCCCCCAGGCAGGGCACGTTGTGCTCCTCGCCCGCCACGGGTCGGTCTGGCGGGTCGGAGGCGGCCACGGCGGGCAGGGCCGGCGAGGCCTCCCGGACGGCGGGGGACGCGGCCGGCTCCGCCGGCAGGACGATGGGGCAGTCGGGGCGGGGCTCCGGCATGACCCGCCGCCACACCCGCTCGAAGGTCTCCTGATCACACTGGCTGGAAAGATGCTCTTGTTCCATGGACAGCGCCTCCTGACGATTTGAATTCACCTTATCCTATGCGAATAGTGTAATTTTTGCCCCGGCAGGGTTGTATTTTCCAGCACGCCATGATAAAATAACACCCTGTAAAGCAAGCCATGTTACAAAGGAGCGACAGCCAATGCTGGAGATCAAGCATCTCAGCTACCAGGTGGAGGACGAGACCGGCGGGGAGCTGGGCATCCTCAACGACGTATCCCTCACCGTAGCCGACAACCAATTCGTGGTGATCACCGGCCCCAACGGGGGCGGCAAGACCACCCTGGCCAAAGCCATCATGGGCCTGGTGCGGCCCACGGGGGGCACCATCTCCTGGAACGGCACCGACATCACCGATCTGGACATCACCCAGCGGGCCCGGCTTGGGGTGAGCTACGGCTTCCAGCAGCCCCCCCGGTTCAAGGGGCTGAAGGTGCGGGATCTCCTGTCCCTGGCCTCCGGCAGGGAGAACCTGAAGCGGGAGGTGGCCTGCCAGTACCTGACCAAGGTGGGCCTGTGCGCCGGGGACTATATCGACCGGGAGGTGGACGCCTCCCTGTCCGGCGGCGAGGTCAAGCGCATCGAGATCGCCACCATCCTGGCCCGCAAGGCCGGGCTCATGATCTTTGACGAGCCGGAGGCGGGCATCGACCTGTGGTCTTTTTCCAAGCTGACCGAGACCTTCCAGGCCATCCACCAGCGGCGGGAGCACACCCTGATCATCATCTCCCACCAGGAGCGCATCATCAACCTGGCCGACGAGATCGTCATGATCGGCGACGGCAAGATCCAGAAGCAGGGCCCCCGGGAGGAGATTTTCCCCGAGATCCTGGCCAACACGGCCTCTGGATGCAGTTATCTGACAGAGGGGGCGAACTGAACATGGATCAAGCGGAATGGAAGCTGCTGAAGGAGATTGCGGATCTGGAGAAGACCCCCCAGGGGGCCTACAACATCCGCCGCAACGGGCAGCTGGACTCCCGGAACAGCACCGCCAACATTGAGATCACCACCAAGACCGAGCCGGGCAAGTCTGGCATCGACATCCACGTCAAGCCGGGCACCAAACATGAGTCGGTGCACATCCCGGTGATCATCAGCCAGACCGGCCTGAGCGAGCTGGTGTACAACGACTTCTTCATCGGCGACGACTGCGACGTGGACATCGTGGCCGGCTGCGGCATCCACAACACCGGCTGCGAGACCAGCCAGCACGACGGCGTGCACACCTTCCACATCGGAAAGAACTCCAAGGTGCGCTATGTGGAGCGGCACTACGGCGAGGGCCCCGGCACCGGCAGGCGGATCATGAACCCCCAGACGGTGGTATACCTGGAGGAGGGGGCCTCCCTCAATATGGAGAGCGTGCAGATCCGCGGCGTGGACTCCACCAAGCGGGAGACCAAGGTGGTGGTGGGCCCCAACGCGGAGGCCGTGATCACCGAAAAGCTGCTCACCCACGGGGAGCAGACCGCCGAGAGCGACATGGAGATCATCCTGGACGGGGAGGGGGCCAGCGGCCGGGTGGTGTCCCGTTCCGTGGCCCAGGATCACTCCCAGCAGGTGTTCTACCCCAAGATGACGGGCAACGCCAAGTGCTTCGGCCACGTCCAGTGTGACTCCATCATCATGGGGGAGGCGAAAATCTCCTCCATCCCCGCCATCGTAGCCAACCACGTGGACGCCCAGCTGATTCATGAGGCCGCCATCGGCCGCATCGCCGGAGATCAGATCCTCAAGCTCATGACCCTGGGCCTGACGGAGCAGGAAGCGGAGGAGAAGATTCTTGACGGATTTTTACAGTAAGCTGCTGGCGCGGGTCAATGAGAGCGGCTGCTTTGCCCCCCACAACCACATCTACGTCACCGAACTGAGGGACGACCACAGCGCCTCCGGAGTGCTGGAAATCCAGCCCTCCAGCCTCAATCCCCTGGGGATTGTCCACGGCGGCGCCCTGGTCACCCTGGCCGACACCGTGGCCGGGACGGCCGCCTACACCACCGGCAAGACCTGCGTGACCCTGGACTGCTCCATGCAGTACCTGTCGCCGGGCACCGGGACGCGCATCCACTGCACCGCCGTCCCCAAAAAGCTGGGGCGCACCGTGCTGGTGTACGACGTGTCCCTCACCGATGACAGCGGCCGGCCAGTGGCCTCCGGCACCTATACCTTTTTTGCCGTGGAGCCCCACGCGCCGGGCGACGTCCCGCCCGAGGGGCGCTGACGCCGGCCCTGCGCCCGCCGCCGGCTTCTACGCCAGCCCCGCCCCGCGCCCCTTCGGGCGCGGGGCGTTTTTCTGTCCGGACACTGATTTTTCGCCGGGAGGGGCAAATTCTGCACATGCACTACAAAACAGGAATTTCGTATGTTATTTATATAGGGTATTGTGCGGAGGCGTCCGCCCCCACGGACATCTTTCAAACCGACTGCGAGAGGAGAGGCGTCCATGAGACAGGCCGTATGGCAGTTCCTGCGGATCCCGCCGGAGATCCGGGAGGAGTTCTGGCAGAACTCCCTGCAGAAAAACCGGCTGTCCCTGCTGGTCATCTGCATCATGATCTTCGGCATGGAGCTGTATAACATGGCCCGCGTGCTGTTCCTGTCCAGCTCCGGCCTGGGTACCCTGAACAACCGCATCTACTTCGGCATGTACTGCTCCCTCCTCCTGGCCGCGGCGCTCTCCCTGGCGCTGCAGCAGCTCACCCGCCGGGCCTCCTCCGGCGTGCAGTGGGCGGTTCAGTACGTCTCGGTGCTGTTCTTTTTCCTGTGGCACATCTGCCTGAACGCCTATGACCTGTCCCGGAGCCCCGGCGGGGCCACCATCACCTTCCTGACGGCTGTTCTGGGCCTGGCGGTTTTCATCCAGATGCCCGCCCGGTACAGCATCCCCTGCTATGGCGGCGGCTGGGCGCTGTTTCTCCTGCTCACCCGCACCACCCTGGACAGCGGGGATCGGATCAACCTGACCTTCACCGCCATTGTGGCCATGGCCGTCTCCCTCACCACGGCCCGCCACGCTGTGATCACCCTCTCCCAGCGGCGGGAGATCCGGGAGATCAACGACCACCTGCAGAAGCTGCTGGAGCTGGATCCCCTCACGGGGCTGCTCAACAAGACCGCCTTCCAGGCCCGGGCGGAGGCCCGGCTGGCCCGGGGCGGCGAGGCCCTCACCCTGTTCATGCTGGATCTGGACGGCTTCAAGGCCGTCAACGACGTGTACGGCCACCCCTGCGGCGACTTTGTGCTCCAGGAGGCGGGCCTCCGCCTGCGCAGCGTCCTCCCCCCGGACACGGACATCGGGCGCATCGGCGGGGATGAGTTCGCCGCGCTGCTCCCCGGCGCCCGGGGGGCGGCGGAGCTGGAGCGCACCGGGGGGCGGCTCATCCGTGAAATCTCCGCCATCCTCTGGCAGGAGCGGGATGTGGGCGCAGGGTGCAGCGTGGGCATCTGTCAGGCCGCTAGGCCCGGCGCGTCCTACGCGCAGCTCTATCGGGAGGCCGACCAGGCCCTCTACCGGGCCAAGCGCCAGGGCCGGGGGATGTGCGTGCTCACCCGGCTGCCGGAATAAAGCTCCATGCCCGGCCGCCCCGAAGGGGCAAATGGCGCATCTCAGCGTCCTGCCGCGCTTTTGCAGAGCAAAAAGCGCCTGATGGAGACATCAGGCGCTTCTGTGATGCTTTTATCCGGCAGGCTCCGCCGGCAGGCGCTCATAGAGCTCCATCTGCCGGTGGAGGCGGGCGGCCAGCTCCGGCGCGGCAAAGCCGCCGATGGCTGTGCAGTGAATCTGCCCTGTGCCAAGGTTTTGCCGCATGCAAAACGCTTGTATGGCGCAAACGCGCCGCCGGCCAGAAGGCCGGATCTTCCGAGTTGTAAATACCCGGATGGGTCTGGCATTTCACGTCGGAGAAAAGTCCGCTTTGCTCTGATGCCTATCTATACCTGCGGCAAAAAAGATGCCATCCGGGCCCGCTCCCTTGCTCTGCCTATCCATTTGAGCCCCACTGCGTTGGGCCCGCAGTGGGACATCATACTTGGGGGGTAAATTTCCGATGTTGAGAAAATATTGTTTTTAAGAGCCTTCCAATCCGAGGAGTCATGGGAAGCATAAGCGTAAGCGATAATCGACAGGGAAGGAAAGCTGAATGTTCGCAGCCTTTTGAAACACCGGGGGGTGCTGCGGCCCAGGGAATGCCGGGAATCTCGGCTGGCAATCCGGCAGCGGACAGCCCCTTTACAAACAGAAATCCTTGTATTATGATAGGGGCCATCCGGACAGAAGGAGGGTTTTTATGGAACAACTCAGCTATGAGGCACTGAGACGGCGGCACTACAGCGGCTATCTCCTGGATCGGGCCCCGGAACGGGTGCTGCAGTTTGGAGAGGGCAACTTCCTGCGAGGCTTTGCGGATTACTTTATCGATGTCATGAACGAGCGGGTAAACTTTCAGAGCAAGGTGGTAGTTGTCCCGCCCGCTTCTGCCGGGAAGACGGGGCGCATCAACGGCCAGGAGGGGCTTTATCAGCTCTGCCTGCGGGGACGCCTGGACGGAGCGGCTGTGGATCAGCGCCGGGTGATCAGCTGCATCAGCAGAGCGGTAGACGTCTATGAGGCGTACGAGGCCTTTCTGGAAACCGCCCGCAACCCGGATATGCGCCTGATCATCTCCAATACCACAGAGGCCGGCATTGTCTACGATCCCTCCTGCACTCCGGAGGATCGACCCCCTGCCAGCTTTCCGGCCAAGCTGACCCGTCTGCTGTGGGAGCGGTATCAGGCCGGCCTGCCCGGCTATCTGATCCTCCCCTGCGAGCTGATTGCCGATAACGGGGCCGTGCTGCGGGACTATGTCCTGCGCCATGCCAGGGACTGGGCGCTGGGGGAGGGGTTCCCCCGGTGGCTGGAGGAGGAGAACACCTTCTGCAGCACCCTGGTGGACCGGATTGTCACCGGCTATCCCCGGGAGCAGGCCGATGCCATGAACAGGGCCTTCGGCCTGGAGGATCGGCTGCTGGACGTGGCGGAGCCCTTCGGATTGTGGGTGATCGAGGGCCCCGAGAAGCTTGCGGAGCAGTTCCCTGCGCCACAGGCCGGCCTGCCGGTGAAATTTGTCCCCGACCACCACCCCTACAAGGAGCAGAAGGTGCGCATACTCAACGGCGGGCACACGGCCATGGTAGCCGCCGCCTATCTGGCGGGCCACGACATTGTGCGGGACAGCATGGCGGATCCGGCTGTGCGCGCCTACCTGGAAGGGGCGCTTTTTGAGGAGATCATCCCGACCCTCTCGCTGCCCCGGGAGGACTGTGAGGCCTTCGCCCGGGCGGTGGAGGAGCGCTTTGACAACCCCTATATCGACCACCGGCTTCTGGATATTGCCCTCAACTCGGTCTCCAAATGGCGGGCGCGGGTACTGCCCAGCGTGGAGGCCTATCTGGCGAGATTCCGCGCGGTTCCCCGCCGCCTGGCCTTCTCCTTCGCGGCTCTGTGCGCATTTTACAGCCAGGGATGCCGGAATGGTGAGGCCTACCCGATCCGGGATGATCCGGCGGTGCTGGCATTTTTTGCAGAGCATCGGGACGGGGACGCGGCGGCGCTGGTGAGCGGCTTCGCGGCCCGGCAAGATTTCTGGGGGAGGGATCTGGCGGAGCTGCCCGGCTTCGTGCCGGCGGCTGCCCGCGCACTGGAACAGATCCGCGCCCGGGGGATGGCGGCGGCCCTGGCCGCCTGCGGCAAGGGGGCGGAAGCATGAGCCGGGCGCTGCGGATTCATCCCATGGACAATGTGGCGGTGGCCCTGACCCCCATCGGGGCGGGGGAGACCGTTGCGGTGGAAGGGGCGGCGGTTGCCGCCCGCCAGGATATCCCCCAGGGACACAAGGTGGCCCTGGCTCCCATCGCTGCGGGTGCGGAGGTGGTCAAATACGGCTGCCCCATTGGCAGGGCAAAGACAGACATCCGGCCGGGAGAGTGGGTGCATACCCACAACCTGGGCACCGGACTGGAGGCCGGCACCGCCGTGGAGGCCCGCGTGGCGGGGCCGGGGCAGTCCTCCCTGCCGCCGGAGACCTTCCAGGGGTACCGACGGAGGAGCGGCGGCGTGGGGATCCGGAACGAGCTGTGGATTGTTCCCACAGTGGGCTGCGTCAACGGTGTGGCCCAGACGCTGGCCCGCCGGCTTGGGCCGGAGCTGGAGGGAAAGGTGGACGGCGTGTACGCCTGGCCCCACCCCTATGGCTGCTCCCAGATGGGCGATGATCAGGAGCATACCAGGCACATCCTCTGCGGGCTGATCCGCCACCCCAATGCCGGCGGCGTGCTGGTGCTGGGCCTGGGCTGTGAGAACAGCAGCATCCAGGTGCTTCAGGCGCTGCTGAAGGACTGGGACGAGGAGCGGGTGGCCTTCCTGGAGTGCCAGTCTGTGGAAGACGAGCTGGCGGAGGGGGAGCGGCTGCTGCGCGGCCTGGCAGACCGGGCGGCCAAGGATCGGCGGGAGGCCATCTGTGCGGAGGAGCTGGTGATCGGCCTGAAGTGCGGCGGTTCCGACGGCCTGTCCGGCATTACGGCCAACCCCCTGGTGGGCCGGGTCACCGACCGGCTGACCGCCATGGGCGGCTCTGCCCTGCTGGCAGAGGTGCCGGAGATGTTCGGGGCGGAGAGCGTGCTCTTCCGGCGCTGCGCCGATGAGGCGGCGGCCCGGGCCCTGCCCGCCCTGGTGGAGGACTTCAAGGACTACTTTGTCCGACATGGGCAGGTGGTCTATGAAAACCCGTCGCCGGGGAACAAGGCGGGTGGCATCACCACGCTGGAGGAGAAGTCGCTGGGCTGCGTCCAGAAGGGCGGAACCGCCCCGGTGGCCGATGTGCTCCGCTATGGGGAGCGGGTGCGCAGGCGCGGCCTGTCCGTGCTCCAGACCCCGGGGAACGACCTGGTGTCCACCACCGGACTGGCGGCGGCGGGCGCGCACCTGATCCTCTTCACCACCGGCCGGGGCACCCCCTTCGGTGCGCCGGTGCCCACCCTCAAAATCGCCACCAACTCCGCTCTGGCCGGCCGGAAGGGCGGGTGGATTGATTACGATGCCGGCGGGCTGACCCGCGGGGACGGCTGGGAAGCGCACACCAGCGCGCTGTTCCGCCTGGTGCTGGACACGGCCTCCGGAAGCCCTACCCGCTCCGAGCGGGCGGGGTATCGGGAGATTGCCATCTGGAAAGACGGCGTCACCCTATAAGTGATAATGGTATAGAAAGGCTCGCCGCGGGATACCCGCGGCGGGCCGGAGGCTGTCGATAAACCCTTGAGCCAAAGGCTTCGGAGGGAAGGATAGTGTGAAAGGGAACCGTCAGGGTTCCCTTTCGCGTTGGATCAAACAACTTTTTGAAACTTTTTTGAAGTTTCAAAAAGTTCAGCAGCCTGTCGAAAAGACTTTTTCGACAGGCTGAGGCCCGCCGCGGGATATCCGCGGCGGGCCTTTGCTTCAGAATGAGGCGTGGAGCATGGTGTTGATGGCCTCCTGATAGGAGAGCTGGATGTGATCGGACAGAAGCTGGCAGGCGTCCTCCATCCGCTGCTCGATGATGGCGTCCAGAATGGCGATATGCTCCCGGTTACTGACCTGATAGCGGCTGGGCCGCCAGGCGGTGATCCGGATCAGGTTCAGGTAGTCGGTGAGGCTGCGCATCAGGTGGGAGGCGTACTGGTTATGCAGGGTATCCACCAGCGCCAGGTGGAACTGGTTGTCCAGATCAATCAGCGGTGCGGCGGTCTGCCCGGCGTTGCTGGCCTCGTCGTCCTGGTGCTGGATGAGCTGGCCGCGCATGTCCAGCGCCCACTGGAGATCCACCCGGTAGAAGCACTGCCGGAGCACCAGCGGCTCCAACAGCAGGCGGATTTCAAAGATATCATGGATGTCCTTGGGTGTGGGGCGGGTGATTTCGATGCCGCGGCGGGGGTGCACCCGAACCAGGTTGTCCTGCGCCAGGGCCAGAATCGCCTCCCGCACCGGCGTCCTGCCCAGGCCCAGCAGCTGCTGAAGCTGGGCCTCATTGACAAACTGCCCCGGAATCAGATCTTTCTGAAGAATCATGGTTTTGATCTGGTCGTACGCAATCTGGGACAAACTGCCCTGCCGCTTTTCCGCCACTGCCGCCATTGACATAGCCTCCTGATATATGTGATGGGTTCGGAGAACCCTTCGAGCCAAGCCCTTTTTCCTCCCAATTATAGCAGTATCTTTCTGCGCGGTCAAGGTGTCCGGGTATGGGTTGGAGGGGGTATGTTTGTAGTAAATTCATAATTTCAAAGATTTGAAAATTATTTTCATGATAGAATTGCCAGTTTACCACTTGACGGGACTGGCAAACTATGTTACAGCTTGGCTTGTAGATATATTACAGATATATTACAAGGCCGCGCGCCATTCTTTGGACAAAACCCCCAGCGCACGCCCGGCGCGTGATGACCCGCTGAGGCCGGAGGGGGCGGGGCGCCGGAAAGGACGGAAAGCCATGAAAGCATTCCTGGATGAAGATTTCCTGTTGGACACTGACACGGCGAAAGAGCTCTACCACGGCACGGCGGAGCGGATGCCCATACTGGACTACCACTGCCATGTGAGCCCCAGGGAGATCGCGGAGGATCAGGTCTTCCACAATCTCACCCAGCTCTGGCTGGGCGGGGATCATTACAAATGGCGCCTGATGCGGGCCAACGGGACGGATGAAAAATATATCACCGGAGACGCCTCCGACTTTGAGAAGTTTCAGGCCTGGGCCGCCGCCCTGGAACGGGCGGTGGGCAATCCCCTGTACCACTGGAGCCACCTGGAGCTGCGGCGCTACTTCGGATATGAGGGCCACCTGACGGCGGCCAATGCCGGGGAGGTCTGGGAGCACTGCAGCAGGGTGATCGGCGATGGCATGCATGTGCGGGAGATCCTGCGCAAGTCCGATGTGACGCTGCTGTGCACCACCGACGATCCGGCAGACAGCCTGGAGTGGCATGAGAAGCTGGCCGCGGACGACACCCTGGAGACCAGAGTGCTCCCGGCGTTCCGGCCGGACAAGGCCGTCAATGTGGAGAAGCCGGACTTTGCCGGTTACATAGACAGGCTCTCCGGGGCCTCCGGCATACCTGTCACCGGCTGGGAGAGCCTTACGGCCGCGCTGGATGCGCGGATGGATTTCTTTGCGGCCCGGGGCTGCAAGGTGTCCGACCACGGCCTGGACAACCTGTGCTTCCTTCCCGCCTCGGAGGCGGAGCTGGACGGCATCCTGAAGCGCCGCCTGGCGGGCGAGGCGGTCAGCCGCCAGGAGATGTGGCAGTATAAATCGGCCCTGCTGAGCTTCCTCGCCCGGGGGTACGCCAGGCGGGACTGGGCCATGCAGCTCCACTTCTCCGCCCAGCGGGACAACAACCGCCGGATGTTCCGGCTGCTGGGGCCGGATACCGGCTACGACTGCATCGGCCCCGGGGTGAATCTGCCGGATCTGGCCCGCTTCCTGAGCGGCCTGGAGGAGAGCGGGGAGCTGCCCCGCACCGTCCTCTACTCCTTGGAGCCGGGCGACAATGCGGCGCTGGTGAGCCTGATGGGCTGCTTCCAGAGCCCCGGCACGGCGGGCAGGCTGCAGCATGGCTCGGCCTGGTGGTTCAACGACCACCGGCTGGGCATGGAGGCCCAGCTTACCAATCTGGCCGCCGGCGGCCTGCTGGGCAACTTCATCGGCATGCTGACCGACTCCCGCAGCTTCCTGTCCTACACCAGACATGAGTACTTCCGTCGGATCCTCTGCGGCCTGCTGGGCCGCTGGACGGAGAACGGCGAATTCCCGGACGACCGGCCCGCGCTGGAGCGGCTGGTGGCAGACATCTCCTATCGAAACAGCATCCGCTACTTTGGATTTGAGCAGTATCACTTACGGGGGGCAGATAACGGTATGAGTATGATCAGCGTTAAGGGGCTCCAGAAGAGCTTCGGCAAGCACGAGGTGCTCAAGGGCATCGACATTGACATCGAGCCTGGAGAGGTGGTGGCCATCGTAGGCCCCTCCGGCTGCGGCAAGTCCACCTTCCTGCGCTGCCTGAACCTGCTGGAAAGGCCCACGGGAGGACAGATCCTCTACCACGGCATTGATCTGGTCAGCGCCGACAGCAAGAGTGCCACCAAAGAGCTGCTGAGCATGGGCATGGTGTTCCAGCAGTTCAACCTGTTCCCGCATCTGACTGTGATTGACAACATCATGCTGGCGCCCACGCTGGTAAAGAAGCGGGACAAAAAGGACTGCGAGGAGCAGGCCCTGAGCCTGCTCAAGACCGTTGGGCTGGAGGACAAGCGGGATGCCTACCCCAACCAGCTCTCCGGCGGGCAGCAGCAGCGCATCGCCATCGCACGGGCCCTGGCCATGAAGCCGGAGCTGATGCTCTTTGACGAGCCCACCTCCGCCCTGGATCCCGAGATGGTGGGAGAGGTGCTGGACGTCATGAAGAAGCTGGCCGCCGACGGCATGACCATGCTGGTGGTGACCCACGAGATGGGCTTCGCCCGCGAGGCGGCCGACCGGGTGATCTTCATCGACGGCGGCCACATCGTGGAGGACAGCGAGCCCGGTGAATTCTTCGCACATCCCAAAAACAAGCGCCTTCAGGATTTCCTGAGCAAGATGCTCTGATTCACAACATTCAAGGAGGAAGCAAAACATGTCTCAGATCAAGGTGGCCCGCTACAGCGGCGTCAAGTATGACTTTGTCAACGGCTACGCCCGTGTGCCCGTTCTGGAGGGTGAGTTCGATCAGGCCCACTTCGCCCACTGCGCCCTGCAGCCCGGCTGCTCCATCACTCCGGATGTCTACTCCGTGACCGAGCATAACCAGCTCTTCATCTTCACCAAGGGCAAGGGTTATGTGACCACCCCCCGTCAGGCCTGGAACATCAAGGAGCCCGGCGTCTTTGTCCCCGAGTTTGACACGGAGCGCTTCACCATCACCTGCTCCGCCGACAGCAAGCAGCCCCTGGAGTTCCTCCATATCATCACCGAGCTGAGTGATTACGACAAGAACTGCCTGGTGGAGTCCCGCATGGTGCTGCCCCGGTTCCGCGGCATCTCCGAGGGGTGGACTTACGACGAGGACTTCAAGGACAACGACACCACCACCTCCATCATGCTGCTGGAGCACCGCAACCTGGGCCGCCTGTCCATGGGCTGCGTCCGCGGCACCGGCCCCATCGAGATCGGCCAGCACATCCACAACGAGCTGGCCCAGTGGTACTTCCCGCTCCCCGGCTCCGAGTTCATCTACACCGCCGGCGGCGAGGAAGTGAAGATGACGGGCGGCGATCTGTCCTTCACCCCCACCGGCTTCTGGCACGGCAGCAAGGTGGAGGCCGGCAAGCAGTGCGACTACATCTGGTTTGAGATGTGCATCGACGGCTATCCGGGAGAGATCAAGTAAGCAAAGCAGCGCAGCATCCGAATCAGAAAATCATAAACACAACATTCACTGTAAAGGGGAATTTGCCATGGCTCTGGTTAAAATTTCGAGAGGTGCCGATATCAAGCACGAGTATACCAACGGCGTGTCCCGCGTGCCCATCCTGGAAGGGGCCTACAAGGACGCCAAGGTGGAGCGGATCTCCCTCCAGCCCGGCGCGGATCTGACGCCGGAGACCTACTCCAAGACCGAGCACAACCAGGTGTTCCTGGTTACCGCCGGCAAGGGCTATATCGTCACTCCCCGCCGTGTCTACAACATTACCGAGGTCTCGGTGTTCGTGCCCGACTTCGATAAGGAATCCTTTACCTTCCACTGCGCCGCTGACGCCAAGGAGACGATGGAGATCGTCCACTTCGTCACCGAGCTGAGCGACTATGACAAGACCTGCCTGAAAGAGGCCCACCTGACCCTGCCCCGGTTCCGCGGCGTGTCCCAGGCGTGGCACTACAAGGAGGACTTCACCGGCGCCGACATCCAGCAGATGATGATGATCGAGCACCGCAACCTGGGCCGCCTGTCCATGGGCGCCAACTTCGGCACCGGCCCCAACTACATCGGCCAGCACATCCACAATGAGCTGGAGCAGTGGTACATCATGCTGCCCGGCGCCTCCTTCACCTATACCGCCGAGGATGAAAAGATCCACGTGCAGGGCGGCGACATCACCTTTACCCCCCATGGCTCCCACCACGGCAGCGAGTGCGCCGAGGGCGAGAAGTTCGCCTATGTGTGGTTCGAGCTGTGTGAGAACGGCTATCCCGGCGAGATCAAGTAACCCATGTCCGAAAGCTGGATCCTGCTGGGTTCCAACGGGCAGTATGTGCGCAGGCCCCTGGATGCCTTCCTGGCGGATATGGGGGAGCTGGGGCTGAAGTCTCTGGACTTCGTCCCACAGCCCCCCCACCTCTGGCTGAGCCACGCGGAGTATGAGGAGCCGGCCCCCCTGCTGGAGAAGCTGGCGGCGGCGGGCCTGCGGATCTCAGTCCTCACGCCGCCGGCCTGCCGCTACTCCATCACCGCGCCCCGGGGAAGGCAGCGGGAGGCCACGGTGGATTATTACCGGAACAGCATTGCGCTGGCCCGCGCCCTGGGGGCCGGGCAGGTGGTGCTGGGCGCGGCGGGCGCCTGCTGGGATCTGACGCCGGAGGCGCTGCTCCAAAACGCGGCGGAGGTGCTGGAGCGCCTCTGCCCCGCGGCGGAGGCAGCGGGGGTATCCCTGCTGCTGGCCCCGGTCATGGGGCCGGAGACTCCGCTGATCGCCGAGTCCCCGGTGCTGGGCCGGGCGGAGGAGCTCTCCGGGCTGCTCCGCCGATTGGAGAGCCCCGCCCTGGGTGTCTGCCTGGACACCAATGTGATGGCCTCCTGGGGGGACACCATTCCCCGGTGGTTCGACCTGCTGGGGGAGAAGACCGGCCTGATCCGCCTGTGCGACGGCAACAGCCACGGCTGGCGGGCCTGGGGGGAGGGATGCCTGCCCATGGAACGCTTTGCGGAACAGCTGCGGTCGGCGGGCTATGCCGGGGCGCTGTCCCTGCTGCTGCCGGGGGATCGCTACGGCGGGAACCCGGACTGGCCCCACCGGCGGGCCGTGGAGGCCCTGACGAGAGGAGGGGCGGCATGAGCGGAATCAAGCGCGGCCAGCTGGTCAACATGAACCAGCACTACCGGCGCTTCTCCCTGGACTATTTCCTGGACTGCCAGCAGCGGCTGGGTATTGGGCAGATCGAGCTCTGGTGCGGCGCGGCCCACTTCTGGCTGGATCACACCGGCCATGACGACATATCCGCCCTCCGGCAAAAGCTGCGGGATCACGGCGTGCGGGTGGTGTCCGTCACCGCGCCCAGCATGGCCTATCAGTATCAGTACGCCTCCCAGGAGCCCCTGGGCCTGGAGTACTCCTTCCGCTACTTCTCCAACGCCATCCGCCTGGCTTCCGAGCTGGGGGCCGACCGGGTGGTGGTCAACTCCGGCTGGGGCTACTGGGGAGAGGACGAGACGGCCATGTGGGCCCGCTGCCGGGATCACCTGGGCCGGCTCTGCCGGGTGGCGGAACCCCTGGGGGTGAAGCTGGCCATGGAGTCCCTCCGGGCCGACGAGAGCAACCTGGTCAACAGCCTGGAGCGGGCCCGCCGGATGTACCGGGAGGTAAACCACCCCAGCCTGAAAATGATGGTGGACAACATTGCCACCGGCGCGGCGGGGGAGAGCCTGGACGACTGGTTCGATGCCTTTGGGGAGGATCTGATCCACATGCACTTCCTGGACGGCGACCCCTGGCTGCACAACGTCTGGGGGGATGGGAACACCTCCCTGTCCGCCCAGCTGCAATCCCTGAACGACCACCACTACACCGGCTATCTGGTGCAGGAGGTGGCGGACGAGCACTACTTCTCCGATCCCTTTGCCGCCGACCGCCGGAATTTCCGGGTTCTGGAGCGGTTTGTGGAGGATTAGCGTTATTTTCCGGCGGCTTTCCGCCGGCGAATAAAAACTCTGAAAGGAAAAGGTGAAAAGAATGAAACTCAAGAAGCTTGTACCCGCTGCGCTGTCTCTCGCGCTGGTGCTCTCCCTGGCCGCCTGCGGCGGCGGCACCACCAACTCCCCCGCGCCCGAGAGCGAGTCCCCCGCTGCCAGCACCGACTCTCCCGCCGCCAGCACCGAGACTGCCGCCCCCGAGGACGACGGCTCCCTGCAGCGTGTCCTGGACGCCGGCGTGCTGACCGTGGGCAACGAGGGCAACTGGCTCCCCTACGTCTACAACGAGGACGGCACCGGTGAGCTCACCGGCTTTGAGGTAGAGGTGGCCCGCGAGGTCGCCGCCCGCCTGGGCGTGGAGGTGGAGTTCCAGACCGCCGACAGCTGGGATCCCGTGCTGGCCGGCCTGGACGCCAGCCGCTACGACGTGGTTATCAGCGGTGTCAACCCCAACCCCGAGCGCCAGGAGAAGTACGCCTGCTCCATCGCCTACGCGGAGAACCCCTATTGCCTGGTGGTGAACGGCGACAACAACGACATCACCTCCTTTGAGGATCTGGAGGGCAAGCTGTGCATCAACTCTCCCTCCTCCGCCGCCGGCCAGATTGCCCAGAGCTACGGCGCCACCACCGCTGACGGCGACCTGACCGCCGCCATGGAGCAGCTGAACACCGGCCGCGCTGACGGCCATGTCAACAACGTGGCCGCCGTGGAGGAGTACATGGAGAGCCGCCCCGAGGTCAACGTGAAGATCGCCGCCATCTATGAGCCCCCCGCCGGCCAGGAGTACGAGATCCAGTCCTCCGTCATGTGCCGCAAGGAGGATCAGTCTCTGTGCGACGGGATCTCCGAGGTTCTGCAGGAGATGATCGACGACGGCTTCCTCTATGACCTGACCGTGGAGTACTTCGGCCAGTCCGTGGCTGACAGCACCAGCATTTATCAGTAATCCATCCGCCTGTCTGTAAGACCATCCGCCTGGGTGGCTGCCCCTGGGCAGCCACCCAGCCCTTAAAAACCAAAATTTGATGAAGGAGGTGGGCCGCTGTGGAACAAATCCAACTGGTGATTGAATCATTCTGGCCCATGTTCAAAGCTGGCTTACTGATCTCCGTCCCACTCATGCTGGTCTCCTTTGCATTGGGACTCGTGCTGGCCTTTATCCTGGCGCTGATGCGCATGTCCAAGATCAAGCCCTTCAAGGCCATCGCCTGGTTTGTGGTGTGGGTGATCCGCGGCACGCCTCTTCTGGTTCAGATCTACATCATCTACTTCGGCCTGCCCTCGGTGGGCCTGGTTCTGGATCCCATCCCATCGGCCATCCTGGCCCTGACTATCAGCCAGGGCGCCTATAACTCGGAAGTCATCCGCGGCGCCCTGACCTCCATCCCCAAGGGACAGTTTGAGGCCTGCCGCGCCCTGGGCCTGAACAAGCTCCAGACCATGGGCCGCGTGGTCATCCCCCAGGCCGCCCTGGTGGCGGTACCCGCCCTGTCCAACTCCTTCATCAGCCTGCTGAAGGACACCTCCCTGGTCTCCACCATCACCGTGGCCGAGATCATGATGACGGCGAAGTCCATTATTGCCGTGGAGTTCCAGCCCCTGCTGTTCTACTGCGAGGCGGGCTTTGTCTATCTGATCTTCAGCACCGTCCTGACCAGACTGCAGGGGATGCTGGAGAAAAAGCTGGGCAAGCACCTGGTGGACACCAGAGCCTGACAAGAGAGGCTGAGACGACACCATGTTACATTTGAATATGCAAGGTCTGCGGAACCGCGGGGCGTGGGAGGCGGCGGGCATCAAGCTGCCCGCATACGACATCCCCGACATGCGGGAGCGCACCTGGCGCGTCCCTGTGTGGGTGCACTTCGGCGCGGGCAACATCTTCCGCGGCTTCCTGGCCGCGACCCAGCAGACCCTTTTGAATAGCGGAGCGGCCGACACCGGCATCCTGGCCGCCGAGTCCTTTGACTTCCAGATCATCGACCACGTCTATACCCCCTACGATGATCTGAGCCTGCTGGTGCGGATGCGCGTCGACGGCACCGACGAGAAAGAGGTCATCGCCAGCGTGGCCGGCGGCCTCAAGGCCGACTGCGCCGGCCCCGACTGGGCCCGGCTGGCGGAGATCTTCCGCGCCCCCAGCCTCCAGCTGGCCAGCTTCACCATCACCGAGAAGGGCTACGCCCTCACCGATCTGGAGGGGAAGCCCCTGCCGGTGGTGGAGCGGGATCTGGCCGCCGGGCCCGACGGCCCCCGGCATACCATGTCCATCGCGGCCGCCCTGCTGTACCGCCGCTATCAGGCGGGGGGCGCGCCCATCGCCATGGTGAGCATGGACAACTGCGCCCAGAACGGCAAGAAGCTGCGGGACGGGGTGCTGGCCGTGGCCCGGGGCTGGCAGGAGCGGGAACTGGTGCCCGCCGCCTTCCTGGGCTGGCTGGAGAACCCCGCCTGTGTGAGCTTCCCCTGGTCTATGATCGACAAGATCACCCCCCACCCCTCCGAGAGGGTGAAGGAGGCGCTGGAGGGGCTTGGCCTGGCGGATATGACCATCTCCAAGACCAACACCGGCACCCTGATCGCCCCCTTTGTCAACACGGAGATCACCGAGTACCTGGTGCTGGAGGACGCCTTCCCCAACGGCCGCCCGGCCCTGGAGAAGGCCGGGGTATACCTGACCGACCGCACCACGGTGGAGAAGGCGGAGAAGATGAAGGTGGGCACCTGCCTCAACCCGCTGCACACCGCCCTGGCGGTGTACGGCTGCCTGCTGGGCTATACCTCCATCTCCGCCGAGATGGGAGATCCGGATCTGCGGGCGCTGGTGGAGCACATCGCGGAGGAGAGCCTCCCGGTGGTGGAAGATCCCGGCATACTCAGCCCCAGGGCCTTTATCGACGAGGTGCTCAACGAGCGCTTCCCCAACCCCGCCATCCCCGACAC
>ERZ1090860.723-NODE-724-length-19091-cov-8.464698_pt1 | contig 19091 bp, 17 predicted proteins | sample MGYA00478483_ERZ1090860 | MGnify/ENA primary metagenome ERZ1090860 (study PRJEB33644, sample SAMEA5815741) | chicken gut metagenome | biome: Chicken; feature: Gastrointestinal Tract; material: Caecum | place: Ireland | collected 2019-01-01 | study: A study of the...
TCTTTACCGCCAGCTCGTTGGACGCATTAAACACAGTCGGCATGGAACCGCCTTCTTCTGCGGCGCGTATGGCCATAGGAAGTCCGAGGAAAGTGTCCATATCCGGTTCTTCAAAGGTAATGCTTCCCAGCTTTGCAAAGTCCAGTCTTTCTCCATCAAGATATCTTCTGTGGGGATAGTAAAGAGCATACTGGATAGGAAGACGCATATCCGGCGTACCAAGCTGGGCGATAATTCCTCCATCCTCAAATTCCACCATGGAATGGATCACGCTCTGAGGCTGCACTACAACCTGGATCTGATCAAGAGTCACGTCAAAAAGCCATCTGGCCTCCATAACCTCCAGGCCTTTATTGACAAGAGTAGCGGAATCTACCGTAATCTTCTGTCCCATCACCCAGTTGGGATGCTTCAGTGTGTCCTGAAGCGTTACCTTTTCCAGATCTTTCCTCTTTCTTCCGCGGAAGGGGCCGCCTGATGCAGTGATCAGAAGTTTATGTATTTCTTTGCGGTACTCTCCGTTCAGCGCCTGAAAAATGGCGCTGTGCTCACTGTCCACAGGAAGGATCCGTACCCCGTATTCCCTGGCCATAGGCATGATCAGGTGTCCTGCTGTGACAAGTGTTTCCTTATTGGCAAGGGCAATATCTTTTCCTGCCTGGATCGCCTCTATGGTAGGCCGGATGCCCAGCATTCCCACTATAGCCGTCACCAGGATCTCCGAGCCCTCCATGGACGCCAGTTCCAGAAGTCCATCCATTCCTGCCACAATACGGGTATTCGTATCCTTTGTTCTTACCGCCAGTTCCCTGGCTTTCTCTTCGTCCCACACAGCGGCCAGCTTCGGGGAAAACTCCCTGATCTGTTCTTCCAGTTTATCGATATTTTTCCCCGCGCTGATCCCCAGAACCTCAATATCTCCGTTGGAGCGTACTACGTCCAGAGTCTGGGTCCCGATAGAGCCGGTAGAACCTAAAATTGCTATTTTTTTCATAAAAATCCTCCCCTCTGCTATCTCACCAGAAGAAACAGCGACATGTAATAGATCACAGGCGCCGTAAAGATCACGCTGTCAAACCGGTCCAGGATCCCTCCGTGACCCGGGATCAGCTTTCCGTAATCCTTGATGCCCTGGTTTCGTTTTATGGCCGAGGCGGCAAGATCTCCTACCATAGATATCAGAGCGCCTATAGCGCAGATAACGGCGTATTCCGCCGCCGGTTCATGAAATACCGCCGCATAGACCGCTCCCAGGAGCGCGGCTCCCACAACGCCTCCCACAGCGCCCTCTACAGATTTTTTCGGGCTCAGCACAGGCGCCATTTTATGCTTCCCGATCAGCATCCCCACACAGTAAGCACAGGTGTCGCAGCCCCAGGAACAGATAAAAATAAGCCATACGATATATTTTCCGGACGGAAGATTCCTTGTAAGGAAAATAAAGGACAGCATAACGCCTACATACAGAACACCGAAGACCGCCGCCATAACCTGGGAAGCCTCATATTTTGGATAAGTGAACACGTAAACAAACATCAGGAGTACAAGTGTCAGGATCACTGCCATCATCCCGTACCGCTGAAAATCCAGAGCCATTCCTCCATAGTACAGAAGGATTCCCAGATAAGCCGCCGTTTCCAGAAGCCCGTATCCCTCCTTATGCACTCCCATAGCCCGGTACAGCTCCGTCGCGCCGATGACGGAAACACACAGAAGCACAGTCAGCAGGACAGCTCCCCCGCTTATGATCGTCAGAAGCGCAGCCGCCACCAGCAGGATCCCGCTTAAGAGCCTTGTCTTGAACATCTTTTCTACTCCTCCTTCACTCCCCCGTATCTACGGTCTCTTTCATTATATTTCTCAATGGCCTTCAAGAGTTCCGGTTTATGAAAATCCGGCCACGCCACATCAGTAAAATAAAATTCCGTATAGGCAAGCTGCCACAAAAGATAATTGGAAAGTCTCTGTTCCCCGCTGGTACGGATCAGAAGATCCGGATCGGGAATCCCGGCAGTGTCCAGATAACTCTCAAAAACATGTTCGTCGATCTCTTCCGGCTTCAGCTTACCGTCCACAGCATCTTTTGCCAGACGGCGCACGCCCCTGACAATTTCGTCCCTGCTTCCGTAATTAAGGGCGATCTGAAAAAACAGTTCGTTATAATCTTTTGAAAAGTCTTCCAGACGCCGGATCTTCTCCTGTATATCGCTGTCAAAGGCAGAAATGTCTCCGATCACCTTTACACGCATTTTGTTTTTTTCCGCACTTTTCATACATTTTTTGAGATAGCTGCGGAACAGCTTCATCAGCCCCTCCACTTCTTCTCTGGAACGTTTCCAGTTTTCTGTGGAAAAAGCATAGACCGTCAGATATTTTACGCCCAGATCCTTAATATCGTCGCAGATGGACTCCAGATTGGCGCATCCCTTTACATGGCCGTAGCCTCTCGGCATTCCTTTTGCCTTGGCCCAGCGTCCGTTGCCGTCCAGAATAATGGCAATATGATTCGGTACTTTCATATAAGATTCCCTCTCTTCTCTGGAAAGCCGGGGCTTTCCGCATACTCTGCAATAGAAGGAGAGCCCTCTGTTTCATGGCTCTCCTTCTTGTCCGTTCCCTCTTATACAGTCAGGATCTCTTTTGATTTTTTCTCAACTGCCGCTTCGATATCTTTCATATACTTATCTGTCAGCTTCTGAACCTCATCGCTGAGATCTTTCACTTCGTCCTCAGACACATCCTGTTTTACCAGCTTCTTAAAAGCGTCGTTGGCGTCGCGGCGGATATTGCGGACAGCAACCTTTGCGGCTTCGCCTTTTTTCTTCACATCCTTCACAAGATCCTTACGGCGCTCTTCCGTCAGCTCCGGAAGGACAAGACGGATGATCTTACCGTCGTTGCTTGGATTCAGTCCAAGATCGGAGGTAAGGATCGCCTTCTCGATGGCTTTGATCAGGCTTGCTTCCCACGGCTGGATCTGGATCATACGCGCTTCCGGAACCGTGATGTTGGCAACCTGCTGCAGCGGCGTAGGACTTCCATAATAATCTACGGTAATTTTATCAAGAATATGCGGATTAGCGCGTCCCGCCCGGATTGTAGCCAGTTCTGCTTCAAACCCCTTTAACGTTTTTGTCATTTTGCTGTCATACTTCTGAACTCTTTCATCCATTTGTCAATTCTCCCTTTTTGTTTTTTTCATTTAAACCGTTACTTTCGTACCGGAAAAATTCCCATGGACCGCATTGACAATGCTGTCCTTTTCCTCAAGTGCGAACACCAGCATCGGCATCTTCTGTTCCAGGCACATAATAGACGCTGTAAGGTCCATAGCTGCCAGCTTCTTATCTACTACTTCCTCAATGGAGATTTCATCGTATTTAACCGCGGACGGATTTGTTTTGGGGTCGCTGTCATAAATGCCGTCCACCGCCTTGGCGAGAAGGATCGCTTCCGCTTCAATTTCCACCGCTCTCAGGACGGTAGCCGTATCGGTGGAAAAATAAGGATGGCCTGTCCCGCCTGCGAAAAACAGGATCTTTCCCTTTGCGAATTCCTCTTCCACCGCGTCCTTGGAGTACAGCTTCGTAAAAGCTCCGCAGACAAAGGGTGTAAAAATTTCCGTTGAAAGGCCGGTGTACCTGCAGATATCGGAAACATAAATACAATTCATCACCGTAGCCAGCATTCCGATCTGATCCGCTTTATTCCGGTTGATCGTCTCGCTGGTACGTCCTCTCCAGAAATTCCCCCCGCCGATCACAATTCCGACCTGAGTGCCTTCCTCCGCGATCGTACGGATCTGTTTCGCCACAGCAAGCACTGTTTTCTCATCGAATCCTGTCTTTTTCGGTCCGGCCAGAGCCTCTCCGCTCAGCTTCAGTAATATACGTTTCATACTTTTATCCTTTCCCTCTGTTTTTTCTACTGGCGTTATATTTTACCATATTCCGGCAACCGTTTCATTGCCGTATTCGTCTACTGTGGTAGACACTGTAAAGTTTGGATAATAATGATATCCCGTTCTTCCTGTCTCCGGTTCGTCCTCATATTCGTTGGACTGCGGTTCTCCAAGACCGCTTACCAGATCTTCAAAATTCTGTCCGATGTATCCCTCCGCCTGAGTGATCGTATCATCCGTAGGCGTCGTATCGTCTGGATCAGAAGGATTCTCGTCCGGATCTGAAGGCTGTTCCGGCGCACTGGTCGGTTCCGGCGCACTGGTCGGTTCCGGAGCGGAAGTATCCTCAGGAGCGGCCGTAGGCGTTGGTTCCGCGTCCTCTGTATCTTCCGTATCTTCTGTATCCTCCGTATCCTCTTCCCCGCTGTCCAGGTCGTCTTCCGTCATTCCCAGTCTCTCCAGCACATCTTTCAGCGTGGATACTTCGCTGGTGCCTGTACCGGTACGGTATGTGGCGTAAGGAACCGAGTTCTCGCCGGAGCCTTTCATCCGCAGTGTGATCTGGCTGATGGTACTCAGCGGCAGATCCCGGAAGAAGCACTCATTCCGGTCCTCGTCCGTATAAGTGATCCTGATATCATAAGTAACCCCGGAATCAGAAGCCGGTTCAAAATAATAAACCGCCTGATCTCCGTTTTTCACAGTAAACATTCCGTTGATCAGATCCTCGCCCCACTGGTCATCATCCTCGTCCTCCGGATGTTCCCTGATATATATTGCGCCGATCTCAGAGCCCGTCTGGTTAATGATCGTCACTTTCGACGCAGCTGCTGTCTGCTCGCCCATCACGTTCTGCTCCTCGGCAACCTCCATGTCCACCAGATCCGCAGACGCCGTAACTGTAGGCTCGGCCACAGGAGTGGCCTCTGCTTTCTGCGGCTGTTCTTCTTTTTTATCACCACAGCCTGCCGCGGCAAGTGCAAACGCAAGCAGACCGGCAAAAGCCAGATATCGTTTTTTCATTATAATTACTCCTCTCGTTCATATAATGGAATATCCGATATGATAGTTTCATTACCATAATTATACTAGGTATCGCTTTCTTGTCAACCAAGTGTTGTTGAAATTCATACAATTTTTAGACATCTCAATGTTTCAGAGATTTCTCACCTTGAAATCACGTTCCGCCTCCCGGCGCTGATCCTTCTTGGCAATATCCTGACGCTTGTCATATAATTTTTTGCCCCGGGCAACGCCGATCTCCACTTTTACAAGACTGTCCCTGAAATAAACTTTCAGAGGCACCAAAGTCAGGCCCTTTTCTTTCAGCTTTCCTTCTATTTTATTTATTTCATGTCTGTGAAGCAAAAGCTTGCGGACGCGGAGAGGATCCTTGTTGAAAATATTCCCTTTCTCGTAGGGGCTTATATGCATACCGTAAATATACACCTCTCCCCCTTCCACTCTCACAAAGGATTCTTTGACGCTGCATTTTCCCATACGCAGTGATTTCACTTCCGTTCCCGCCAGGGCAATGCCGGCTTCATAAGTATCTTCTATAAAATAATCGTGAAAAGCTTTTTTATTATTGGCGATCAGCCGGATTCCTGTTTTCTTCGGCATAATCCTCCTCCTTTCCATCCTCCAGCAGAACAAATTCCACCGTCCTTTTCTGAGCGTCCGCATCCGCGGTCCGGACCCTTACTCTCTGGCCCAGGTGATATACCTTCTTTGTCAGTTCTCCCTGCAGCTCAAATTTCTCAGGATCATAGGAATAGTAATCGTCTCTCAGACTGGATATATGCACAAGTCCCTCTACGGTGTTGTCCAACTCCACATACAGACCGTATCCGGTGACTCCTGAGATGATTCCTTCAAATTCCTCTCGCAGATGATAGGACATATATTCCGCCTTTTTCATTTTGTCTGATTCCCGTTCCGCTTCCTGGGCTCTTCTCTCGCAGACGCTGGACTGCCTTGCGACTTCTTCCAGGATTTCTCTGTAATGTTCCGTTTTTCCCTCTCTCTTAAGCCTTCCTCTCAGATTATCCCGGATGATCCGGTGTATCTGAAGATCCGGATACCTGCGAATCGGTGAGGTAAAATGGCAGTAATACCTTGCGGCAAGCCCGAAGTGTCCGCTGCATTCCGTAGTATATTTCGCCTGTTTCATGGTTCTGAGCGTCAGGCGGCTGAGCATCGCTTCATTTGGAAGTCCCTGGATTTTTTCCAGAGCCTCCTGGATCTCTTTGGACGTAACTTTTTCTCCTGATTTCCGGATGCGGATCCCCTGATGTCTCAGAAGGCTGAACAGGCTCTCCACTTTTTCAGGATCAGGATTTTCATGCGTTCTGTAAACAAACGGAAATTCTCCCCGGCAGTATTCTCCGGCTACTGTTTCATTTGCCAGAAGCATAAAATCCTCAATAATTTCCGTAGCCGCATTGGATTCGTAAGGCTTTACGTCAATGGCCCGTCCCGCACCGTTGAGAACGATCTTGCTCTCCGGAAAATCAAAATCAATGGATCCGCGGTTATGTCTGCGGCTTCTCAGGATTTTCGACAGTTCCCTCATGAGGAAGATCATGGGCAGAAACTCTTCATATTCTTTTTTTGCCGCAAACTCTTTATCCTCAAGGATACTGAGGACTTCATTGTAGCTCATTCTCCGGTCCACACAGATAACAGATTCCGTGATCTTATGGTCTACCACATTTCCTTTTTCATCAATATCCATCAGGCAGCTTAAAGTCAGACGCTCTTCTCCCTGATTTAAAGAGCAGATGCCGTTGGAAAGTCTCTCCGGAAGCATCGGGATCACTCTGTCCGCAAGATATACGCTGGTGCCTCTTTTCAGAGCTTCCCGATCCAGAGCGCTTCCACCCTGTACATAATTGCTTACGTCCGCAATGTGAACGCCAAGATGAAAAATGCCGTTTTCTTTTGTCAGCGAAACAGCGTCGTCCAGATCCCGCGCGTCCTCTCCGTCAATGGTAACTGTCAGTAGAGCGGTCAGATCCATGCGTCCGTTCCAGTCCGCCTCAAGCACATGGTCGGGAACCCGCATAGCCTGGTTGAGCACTTTTTCCGGAAATTCCACAGGAATCTGGTAGCTTTTGACCACTGCCAGGATATCTGCTCCGGGAGTATGGAGGTTTCCAAGCTTTTCCCTGATCCTTCCCTCCGGTTTGCGCTTTTCTGATCCGTAGTCCAGGATCTCCGCCACAACCTTTTCCCCGTCCCGGATTCCCTGGGAATTTTTCGGAGAAATATAAACGTCTCTGAAAAATTTCTGATTGTCGCTGACAACAAACCCGTAGTCTCCCTCTCTCTGGAAGGTTCCGACAATTTCTCCGGTTCCCCGTTCCAGAATTTTTACCACAGTTCCTTCCCGGCGCTTTCCTGCCTTCTCCTCCTTTTCCAGGAGAACCTGCACATGATCTCCGTGAAGCGCCGTACCGGTTCCTTTTCCGGGAATAAAGATATCTTCCTCTTCATCTCCGGTTTCTACAAACCCGAAGCCCCTGGGATTTCCAACGAAAATCCCCTCCTTCAGAAGTCCCTGTTTCTTTAAGCTCTTTATATTCCGTTTTTTTAATACCTGTTTTTCTTTTGAGAACTTTTTCTTCTTCTCCCAGATTTTTTTTCTGCTCACTGAAACTCCTTTACTAGAAACAAATTTATAAGAATCGGGAAAAAAAAGCACTCTTGCGAATATACAAGAGTGTCTCCTTTTTGCTCCATATCATTCTTAATAGATAATATTTAATACAAGGGCCAGAACAAAGAACAACACCGCCATAATGGTAGTCGCCTTTACGAGGCCGCCTTCCATAGAACGTCCCTTATTTCTTCCCCAGTAAGTATCCGCAACACCGGCGATACTTCCAAGTCCCTGCTGCTTTCCTTCCTGCATCAGAACTACAGTGGTAAGGGCGATACAATCTATGGCAAAAATTATCGTTAAAATAATTCTTAAAACCTGCACTCCGGTTACACCTCCTAATCAACTATTGCATATTGTAACATAAGCAAATCCGGATTTCAACAGTTTTCTTTTCTTCCCCGGGGCAAAAACTTCTTCTGTATATAATAAATTCTTGACAAAATCTTTTGTTTCATAGATGATAATAACGTCAGTGTATAAGGGGTAACACACTCCAAAACACATAATTTATTAAATTTATTAAAGGAATGACTATCATGAAAACATCAACCAACAAGATTACGGCTTTTCTTGTATCTCTTCTGATTTCTTTTTGCTTTGCGGCCTGCTGTCTGAAGATCCCGTCAGTCTCCGGTCTGATAAGCTCCATGGGAAATCTGAATCTTCTTACTTATGCAGGGACTGTAATTTTATTCTGTGTTTCCTATCTTCTTATTTCTCTTCTGCTGGATCGCACAATAAAAAACAGCATATTCGACAGGCCCGGAGCGGCTTTGACAGTCTCTCTTTTTCTCCTGGCGGGTAATCTGATCTTTCTTATTGTTATGTATATTCTGGAGGTCAACATATACGGTTCTGTGTCCGCCAGGTACATCTGGCATACCATGCCGCTCTGGCTGATCCTGCTGTGTCTTTTTACAGGCTCTGTGTTTTTCCTGCTCTGTGTGCGGAAAACATCCGTTTCCGTAAAGAATCAGGTTATGTTTCCCCTGTACGGGATTCTGACGGTTCTGGTAGGTTATAATTTCTACACCCCGGCAGTCTTTCTCCGGGACGAGGCGGACCGTCTTCATATGGACGCTTACTTTAATTCCATATACAACGTTCTTCACGGAAGCCCGTATACAGAAAATACCACAAGTATTTACGGCCATTACGCAATCCTGTATAAGCTGCCCATGAAGCTTCTCGGCGGAGATCTGATCGATTTTATCCTCCTCAATTCCCTGGTCGGAGCTTTATGTTTTCTCGCCATGTTCCTGGCGCTGCATTTTATTGTAAAAAATAACCTGCTCCGCATTCTGGGCGCCATTGCGATGACATTTCCGATCCTTGCCATGCGCAGCGGCATATACTGGCAGCTCTGGCCCCACCGTATCCTTTTTATGAGCCTGATGTTCTGCTACGCAGCCTTCTGTGTACGGTACCGGAAGCTGAACAGGCTCACCTGCATCCTGGGATATCTTTTATCTTTCCTGGGTATTCTGTGGAACACGGAAAGCGGCCTGTTCTGCGCAGCGGCCTGGGCGGGCTTCTGGATCCTCAGACTGCTCTGCGACAAAACAAAAAAAGCGGCGGCGGTTGTCTCCGGCATCATTTTTCATATACTGGGGATCGTCCTTTCTTTCCTGGGCGCATATGGAATTGTAGAATTATATAACCTCTTAAACGGAGGCGCTCTGATCGGCGTCAGGGAATTTCTTTTCCCGCTTCTTCAGTCCTCCTATATGGATGGGCTGCTGCGTGTGGATCTTCCGGAATTTCCGGCTGCTTATATGGCGATACTGGTGCTTTTGTTCCTGGCGGCCGCATGGGGGATTTCCTATATGCGCTGGCTGAGGACAGATACAGACGAGGGGAAAAGTCTGCTTCCCTGTTTTTCCTTTTTTGCGGCGGTACTGACACTTGGACAGATCACCTATTTTATCAACCGGGCCGCATATCACAATCTGGAAATCTGTCATCTTCCGGCGATCCTTCTTCTATGTCTTTTTGCAGAAAGAGGATTGGAAATTTTCCGTTCCTTCCGTATGAGGGATTTCCGGCAATTTTCAGGCGGCCAGATTTTGCACGGCGCTTTCACTGTTGTATCTCTGGTGGTTCTTCTGACAGTCTGCACAGGCAATTTTGTTCAATACGGACTTAACACCGGGCTGCGGGCCGAGCTCCATAACAAACAGGATATCAATGATTTTGCCGCTCATGTAGCCGCCCACATTCCGGAAAACACATACGCCTTCGGCATAGGCGTCCCTGAGATATACGCGATCCTGCGCTGGGATACTCAGTGTTATACCCTGGATTTTGCCGACCTTTCTCTTCGTCCGTCGGCGGGCGATCACGTTATGGACGACATCAGAGAAAAAGACCTTCCCGCTTTTCTTGCCGGCGAGGGTACGATGGAAAGACTGGCAAAATACAGTTCAAAAGAGAAATATCAGTGGATCACCGATCATTATGAAGTTTCTCAGACCTTTGAATTCAAAGGAGCGATTCTCCGCTATTACACAAAGAAATAAGCTTTTGGCAGCAAAGCCGGAACTCAGCAGATTTTCCCGTATCCCGGGAAGGAGCTGGTTTCCGGCTTTTTTTCTGAAATTTTCTTCATGATTTTCCGGTATGCTAAAGACCGCCTTTTCCATTTCTCAGGTATCAGTTCCTGACTCCGAAAGGCATGTCAGTCTCCATAGCCCTGGAAGGGGTTCTCGTATACAGCCAGTTCTCCCAGATTTTCACTGATTCTGAGAAGCTGGTTATATTTTGCGTTCCGGTCTGAGCGGCAGGGCGCTCCCGTTTTGATCTGTCCCGCACCTACCGCTACGGCCAGATCCGCAATAAAAGAATCTTCCGTTTCCCCTGATCTGTGAGAAATGACGGCCCGGTATCCGGCATGATGTGCCATTTCCACCGCATCCATAGCTTCACTGAGAGTTCCGATCTGATTTACCTTTACCAGTATCGCGTTTGCCGCTTTCAGCCTGATGCCACAGCCAAGGCGTTTCCTGTTCGTCACAAACAGATCGTCGCCTACAAGCTGGATCCTGTTCCCAAGGCGTTCTGTCATCAGTTTCCAGCCTTCCCAGTCATCTTCTTCCAGACCGTCTTCAATGGAAACGATTGGATAATCCTCTGTCAGTTTTTCATAATAACTGATCATTTCCCGGCTGTCACGGAAAATATCTTCTCCTTTCATCCGGCTTTCTCCAGGAAAATAATAAACGCCCCGCTCTTCATCGTAAAGCTCGCTGGCAGCCGCGTCGATTGCTATTACAATATCTTTTCCGGCTTCATATCCAGCCCGCTCTACTGCCTGGACGATCAGCTCCAGCACATCTCTGGAATCCTCCAGATCCGGGGCAAAGCCTCCCTCATCTCCCACTGCGGTAGAAAGTTTTCTTTCCTTCAGTATGATTTTCAGGAAATGATATATTTCCGTACAGATCCTTATTCCGTCTTCCAGAGATCCGGCGCCGGAAGGCATGATCATAAACTCCTGAAGATCCACTGTGTTATCAGCGTGTTTTCCTCCGTTGAGAATATTCATCATAGGTACCGGGAGCCTTCTCGTGTGGCAGCCTCCAAGATATTGATAAAGAGGGATCCTCAGCGCCATGGCGGCGGCTCTTGCAACCGCCATAGAGACGCCAAGAACCGCATTCGCTCCAGCGCTGCTCTTATTATCTGTGCCGTCGGCCTGTATGAGCAAATGATCGATATAAGACTGATTAAGAGCGTTTTCTCCAAGAACAGCTTCTGCAAGTTTCGTATTTACATTGGCAACTGCTTTTTCTACACCAAGTCCAAGATATTTTTCCTTATCTCTGTCCCGCAGCTCTACTGCCTCGAATTTTCCGGTAGACGCTCCGGAAGGTACTATCGCTTTTGCTGTATATCCCTCAAGCCCTACAATTCCTTCGCCGACTGTAGCTTCTACTTCTACTGTCGGATTTCCGCGGGAATCAAGAACCTGTCTTGCGTGAATTCTGCGCACAGGCAAATATCGCAACATGACCTTACCTCCTATAATTTGATACTGTTATCGTTGCCTGAAAGCAGCTTTTCTATTCATTTCCCAGTCTGTTCCGTGCATACACCGATTTATTTTGCAGTATTTTTATAATTTTCAGATTATTTATTGTTTTTATTATTTTTTAACAACTTAAGATAATATTTTTTATATTTTTTCAATATTTATGCTTGACATTTTATATTTTATCTGTTATAGTAAGTTCATAAAACAAAAGGGAAGAAAAATTACAAAAGGAGAGTGAGACCACCGAAAACGTAAGTGATTCTTCATAATCTGAGAAAAGGAGGTACAGACCACCAAAAACGCAAGCTGAACTTCATAATATTTAAGAAAGGAAGGTACGGACCGCCGAGAACGTAAATTTAAAACCCGAAATGTTTTATAAATAATTTTCAGGAGGTAAATCCATTGGACAGTGAACAGTAAAAAGAGCCAGCAGAGATCGAATCTGACGGCTCTTTTTTATTGCGAAAATTTTCATTCTTAATTCTTTATATAGTCCAGCATCTGCGTATAAAGAAACGCAGTCTCTCATCCAGTGACAGACCAGCATATTTCAATACTGTTCATATCTCAACATAAGCAACTTCTATAAGTCATATAATTAAAAAAATCCTTCAGGAGAACTTCATGAAACACTTTGCAAAAAAATTCTCCTCATCTGCGTTTTTCCGCCCGATACGTCCGAAAATATTACTTTTCTTCGCAGGAGCCTTTCTGGCCGGAGCATTGGCAGGGCACAGCGTCTCCCTGTTTCACGCCTCTTCCGGATCTTCTGCGTCGGAAGTTTTTCTTCCTTCCCTGTCCTCTGAATCCTCAAGCTGGGGTCTGAGCTTTCAGGAAAACGGCCAACGTCCCACAGGAAACGCTTCAATAGAAGAGCTGGCGCAGTACAACGCTTATTGCGCTGCGGACACAGACGAAAAAGTTTTATATTTAACTTTTGATTCCGGATACGAAAACGGAAATACTCCCGCCATTCTGGACGCGCTGAAAAAGCACAATGCTCCCGCCACGTTCTTCGCAGTGGGAAATTTTATTGAAGACAATCCGGAACTTGTCCGGCGCATTGTAAACGAAGGACATACCGTCGGCAATCACACCATGACGCACCCGGACATGTCCAAAATATCTTCTCTGGAATCTTTTCAGCAGGAGCTGGAGGACGTAGAATCCCTTTACAAAGAGATCATCGGAGAACCTATGATAAAATTCTACCGTCCCCCTCGGGGCATATACAGCACAGATAATCTTGCCATGGCAAAACAACTGGGCTATCATACCTTTTTCTGGAGCCTCGCCTATGTGGACTGGATCCAGGATCAGCAGCCTTCCAAAGAAGAAGCTTTCAGCAAGCTTCTGACGAGAGTTCATCCCGGCTCCATCGTTCTCCTCCACAGCACTTCATCCACAAACGCCGCCATCCTCGACGAGCTACTGACAAAATGGGAGGAAATGGGCTATCATTTTTCCTCATTACAGGAACTGGCCGGGGTATAACCCCGGCCAGCCGTTCTTTTAACTGTATTCTCCATCTCTGCAGTTCTTATGCGTTGTTTTGCTCTGTATGAAGATCTTCTTTTATCTGGCTGCTGGAAATTTCCGGCGTCCGGGGAAGATAAATCACTTCACAGCCTTCCTCCTTAAGAAAATCAAATTTTCCCTTCCAGTCATCGCCCATTACAAAAGTATCTACATGGTATTCTTTTACATCCGTCCTCTTCTGTTCCCAGCTCTCCTCCGGAATCACTAAATCCACATAACGGATCGCTTCCAGAAGCTGCTTCCGCTTCTCATAGGAAAAATAGCACTTTTTTCCTTTTTCCTTCCAGTTGAACTCATCTGTGGATAAAGCAACGATCAGGTAATCTCCCTGCTGCTTTGCTCTTCGCAGTAAATTGATGTGCCCGTAATGGAGCAGGTCAAAGGTTCCGTATGTGATAACACGTTTCATTGTCAGTTTCCTCTCTTTATGTCCCGTACAGAACCGATTATCTGTTCAGAGTCCGGATACAATAGTCGTAGATGCGGAGGTAAGTTTCGTTGGAGTAATGAAGACCATCGTATCTTCCTACATTATGTCTGTCGCTGATCCATCCATACTTCTGAAGATTGGAGCATGTGTTAATATAAGTAAAACACTTGTTCCTTCCGCTGCACAGATTTCTGTAAATACTTCTGTTAAATGCAGCTACCTGCTGTTCTGTCCTATTACCGGCGCCATAGCTTTTAATCATTGCACTATTCACAGGATTCACTGACATATAATACATCGTACAGTTATAATTAATGCTCAGGTTATTCGCCAGTCTTCTCATATATGTGATATATGAGCTTACATCGTTCAGATCATTGACTCCCAGATTAATGATCACTGCCTTCTTCATGCGTTTCGGCTGTTTTTTCAGATCCAGAAGAAGCTGTCTGTATCCTCCGTCGCCTGTTGTCTGCTGGAACCAGGACAAGCCCTGATATCCTTTGCTGATAAACTTCACCTTATCCGAAACCATACTTCCCAGAGCATGCTCCATATCTACTGTTCTGGAATCTCCGACAAAATATACCCTGTCATACTTTGTCGGTGTGTTGATATAAGATGGAGCATGATCACTGTTTTTAGGAAATACTACCATATAGTAGTTTCCAGATTTTGTAGGAATTTTATCGCCTGCATAATATTCCGGCTGAGAAGTCCTGCCTTTGTATCGCGACCATCCCAGGCACATATTTCCGCTTCCAAGGTTCACCGAAGGAAACTGTGCTGTACCGTCAGCAGTAGATACTACTCTCCAGACTGTCCCATTAACAGTCCGCAAAGTAACGCCTGTTACCTTTTGATAAACAGGGTAGAATTTCATATTTCCAGTCACTCTTACTTTGGTTCCCGCTTTTTTATAGGATGTTCCCCGAAGTGACGTTTTCCAGCCTACGATCTGATAATTGCTGGTACTGGAAACTCTTGGAAGTGTAATATACTCTCCCTTAATTCCCTGCTGCCTCTGGCTGAGATATTCTTTTCTGCCATTCGCCGTCATAAACCGCACATTATACAATTTGTAACGGTACAGGCAAAACTTTGTATCCTTTGTAACTCTGTAATTTGCCCCGGTATAATATCTCCGTGCCGTATTGCCGTTTTTAAGAACCCAGTAACACTTATATCCCGCCTGGGAAAACTTCGGAAGCTTAATCCAGTCTCCCGGCTCTACAACCTGGCACCAATTCCGGTAAGTGCTTGTCGAAACCACCCCTTTCGCATTTGCAAAAACAACTCTGCAACTCGTTGTGTCCGTCGGCTGTGCTGAAACCTTCCTGCTATTGCCGACCAAAAACAGCGCTGACAACATCAGTAAACAAACTACCCATTTCCATTTGCCTGCAACCTGTCTCATAAAAATATCTAACTCCTTATTTTATTTTTCGGGAACACCTTCTCCCCGATGGTTTCATCCTTACTATAACAGTTTTCCAAATATAGTGCAATATGAATTTCACCTGGATTTCACATTTTTGTCATATTTTTGAAAAATCTGTTTTACCAAATACAGAAAACCGAAGCCCTCCTCAGAAAAGCCCCGGTTTCTCATTTGCTTTTTATCTTACTACCTTCCGTCCGATAGAATCATAGATAATGCCTGTGCCTTTAAACTGCTCCAGTGAATAACAGTTTCTTCCGTCAAGAACGATTGGTTTCTTCATCAGGCTGCGGTATTTCTGAACATCCAGCTCACGGATATCTTTCCACTCTGTAAAGATAAAGCAGATATCCGCGTCTTTCAGCGCGTCCTCAATAGTATCGCAGTAGGTGATCTCGTCCGGATAGTATTTTTTGTAATTTTTTACTCCAATAGGATCCCACGCGTAAATTTCCGCGCCCTCGTCCAAAATAATGGGAACGTTTACAAGAGACGGCGCTTCCCGGAGATCGTCTGTATCCGGCTTAAAGGTAAGACCCAGCACCGCTACTTTCAGGCCTTCCAAGGATTCGTAATATTTCCTGCTCTTTTTAATCAGACGAAGCTTCTGGCTATCGTTTACCTCAATGGCAGCCTTTACTGTTTTCATTTCCTTCTCGTAATAATTAGATACCCAGTGGAGAGCCTTTGTATCCTTCGGGAAACAGGAACCGCCGTAACCGATTCCGGCCTTCAGGAACTTATTGCCGATACGGCTGTCATATCCCATTCCCTCTGCTACGTCTTCAATATTGGCCCCCAGCATCTCGCAGAGATTGGCAATTTCATTGATATAAGAAATCTTCAGCGCCAGGAAATCGTTGGAAGCATATTTGATCATTTCCGCGCTTCTTCTGTCCGTAACCACAAAAGGCTGATGGAAGTTCTCATAGACCTTCATCATTATATCTTTCGCCCGGTCTGACTCCACTCCGATAACAATTCTGGCTGCGTGAAGAGTATCCTTCACCGCCGTGCCCTGGGAAAGAAACTCCGGATTGGAGGCAACCTCCACCCAAACATCCTCCCGCACAGACTCTTTCAGACGTTTTTCCAGCTTATCGTTTGTTCCAATAGGAACGGTGGACTTGATGACAACCACACAGTCTCTTTTTACACTCTGGGCGATCTGATCCACCACCTGATTTACATAACTCAGATTCGCGGAACCGTCTTTTTTCTCCGGCGTGCCTACTCCTACGAAGATCACTTCCGCGTCCTCATAGGCAGAACTGTAATCGGTAGTAAAGGTCAGCCTATCCATATTTTTATGCATCAGCTCTTCCAGCCCCGGCTCATAGATCGGGGAGATCCCCTGACGCATCGTTTCAATCTTCTGCGGATCAACGTCCACACAAGTCACATGATGTCCGGCGTTTGCCAGAGCAACGCCTGTGACAAGACCTACATATCCTGTTCCTGCTACTGCAATTTTCATTATTTTCACCCTTCCGCCCCTGCGGGCGAAATCTCCTTTGTTTTTTCTGATAAAAAATATAGCACAGGGATATCGCTGTGTCAATTTCTTTGGACTCTCCCTATATCAGACCCCTATATCAGAAATAGCTTAACGTAATTCTTCGGCACACATCTCCAGAGCGGATGCAATTACCGCGTCCATATCATAATATTTGTACTCTCCCAGCCTGCCGCCGAAAATAACCTTCTTTTCCTGATCGGCCAGCTCTTTATATTTTTTATAAAGAAGCGTGTTTTTCTCATCATTTACCGGATAATAGGGCTCGTCTCCCGGTTTCCATTCGGAACTGTATTCCCTGCTGATTACCGTTTTCGGCTGTGTTCCAAACTCAAACCATTTATGCTCAATAATCCTTGTCCAGGGTGTTTCGGCATCCGTATAATTCACTGCCGCATTTCCCTGGAAATTCGGCTTATCCAGCACCTCCGTCTCAAACCGCACGGAACGGTACTCCAGATAGCCCAGCTTATACTGGAAATAAGCGTCAATGGCTCCTGTATAGATTACCTTTTCCGCCAGAGAATCATACTCTTCTTTCTTTTCCAGATAATCCTCCCCAAGACGAACTTCAATTCCTTCCAGCATATTAGCAACCATCTTTGTATAACCGCCGATGGGAATACCCTGATAAAGCGCGTTGAAATAATTATTGTCAAAGGTCAGGCGCACCGGAAGACGCTTAATGATAAACGGCGGAAGCTCGGTACATTTTCTTCCCCACTGCTTCTCTGTGTAGCCTTTTACCAGTTTTTCAAAAATATCCCTTCCCACAAGGGAAATTGCCTGCTCTTCCAGATTCTTTGGTTCTGTGATCCCGGCTTCTTTTCTCTGCTCCTCGATCTTTGCCGCCGCTTCCTCAGGCGTTACCACGCCCCACATCTTATTGAAAGTGTACATATTAAACGGAAGGGAGTACAGTTCACCGTGATAATTGGCGACCGGACTGTTGGTAAAACGGTTGAATTCCGCAAATTTCGTGATATAATTCCATACCTTTTTATTGTTGGTATGGAATATATGCGCCCCGTACTTGTGGACATTGATTCCCTCAATCTCTTCCGTGTAAACATTTCCGGCGATGTTGGGACGCTTGTCGATCACGAGAACCGACTTCCCCGCCTCCTTTGCTTCATGGGCGAACACCGCTCCGTAAAGGCCGGAGCCTACTACAAGATAATCGTACTTTTTCATGATGGTCTCCTTTCAATACTATAACATAATCATACGTCCATCTTATCAGTAAGGCGGACATACTGTTCATATTCTGACTTCATATAAAAAAAATCTCTGTTCTTTCCGGCAATACCGAGATCTTCAAACCATTCGCTAAGCAGTTTCTCTCTCAATATAGTCTTTGTAGGTTCTGCCAGAGTATTATAATTCCAGAGAGAAAAATGAAGCGCATAATTAATAAAATCCCGTTCTAATTCCTGATATAGATTTTCCTGTTTCAAGCGATCCCGCAAAGCGGTCAGTGCATTGTAGAAACAGCCCCAGGATTTTTCACGTGTTTTTGACAGAGAATCCTTTGCATCCCGTCTCTGGTGTGCCAGAACTTCATCCAAAACAGCGATTTTTTTTGCCAAGGCTACTGCACTGAAAACAAAAAGAAGATCATTACTGGTTCTCTGCTCCTGAAAAAGAAGATAGTGAGTATCTACGAAAGATTTCAAAAAAAGCTTATCCCACGCCCATCCTACAAAAACTTTAAAAATATTGTCTGTCATCTGTCTGAAATTAAAAGGCGCATACGGCGGAAGTTCCTGTATACGCATACTCCACAACATAGGATTATATTCTTTTTTTTCTGTAAGGTACTGATCTGCCCGGAACACCACCATCTCCGCCGCATACTTTTCCGCCTGCATATAAGCCTTTTCCAACATGTCTGGTTCAAAAAAATCGTCGCTGTCAAGAAATGACAGATATTTTCCCTCGGCATATTTCAATCCTAAATTACGGGCAGCACCGGCACCGGCATTTTTTTGATGGAAAATTTTTATTCGCTCATCTTTTGCCGCATATTCCTCAAGTATCTGTGGTGAAAAATCCGTGGATCCATCATCCACACATAAAATCTCAATATCCTTCAAAGTCTGTCCTGTAATGCTGTCAAGACATTGTCTTAGATAATCCATCACATTATATACAGTAACGATCACTGATATTTTTTTTTCTCTCATAATTCCACCTTATCTATTTCTAAACAGCTTCTTTAAACATCTTTTGAGTGAAACCGGAATGTACATAATAGTTTTGCCCACACGAAAAGTTGTAGAATTTTCCACTTTTTTTATTTCTTTTGAAAGTTCATTTTTATTTCTACACTCTCGTTTTACTGTTTCTGTAAGTTCTCCTATCTTCTCTTTTAATCCGACAATTTCTGTCTCCAAGGCTCGTTCATACGAAGTATACAGATAATGTTTTGTATAATAACCTGTAGGATCCTTCATTAAAAAACAAAGTTTTGCCCACTCTAATTTGCTAAACACTGATTCACATAATTCTCCTTGGTCTTTTGCCCTTCTAAATTCCCTACTAATTCTTTGTATATATTC
>ERZ1090860.724-NODE-725-length-19082-cov-23.548431_pt1 | contig 19082 bp, 15 predicted proteins | sample MGYA00478483_ERZ1090860 | MGnify/ENA primary metagenome ERZ1090860 (study PRJEB33644, sample SAMEA5815741) | chicken gut metagenome | biome: Chicken; feature: Gastrointestinal Tract; material: Caecum | place: Ireland | collected 2019-01-01 | study: A study of the...
ATGGTTTTTCATGAGGCGTTGAAAGCCTGTTTGTCAAGGTTCACGCCCTCGCTACTTATTTTCGTAGCAAGGTCCATCTGCTATGTCCAATTTCCCTCTCTTTACGTACATACTCAATCTGTGCTGTGCGGAAGCCACTCCACAAAATCTGACCGGTAATGGCACTGTTTTTTTCATCCAGACTTTCCAAAACATGTATAACCTTCCGATCCACAAGAAAGACATCAAAACCATGACTGGGCATTTTGCTTAATGCAAATTTACGGGTGATCCAATAGTAAAGATCAGAGAAAAAGGATTTATCTTCTCTCCCTTTCCGAATGGCTAACACCACATTATTCCCCTGTGTCCATGCCTGATACATTTCCAGAATCAGTTCTGTTGGCTCCTGCAAATCTGCCGCTTTTACCACAGCGCAATCCCCTGTACTGTGGGAAAGTCCACATAAAATAGCTGCATGGCTACCAAAATTACGGGACAGACGGAGGGTTTTGATGTGTTCATCCTGTGCAGCCAGCTCCTGCATCACTGTCCAGCTATGATCCCCTGAGCCATCATCCACCATTATGATTTCATACTCAAAATCAATCACATCAATGATTTTTTTCTTAATATCTTCATAAAGTGGTTTTAAATTCAGCTCATTAAAATAGACTGGAACCACAATTGATAATTTATTCATGTTGTCTCATTTCTTTCAAAAATTTTTCTTTATCCCGAATATACTCCTCTGCAAGATAAGGAGTACTTGCAATACACAGCAGTACTGCATCTTTAGAAAAATCATACATTTCTTTCCATGTCATCTTTGGCAGATAAATCCCCTCATTGGGCTGATCCAATACGAACTCATGCTCTTTGGTGCCATCGTGTACCCTTAATTTGCAGGAGCCACTGACATTTACCAGCACAAATTCTGATTCCCGGTTGGCATGACAACCTCTCACCTCATTACCACCGCCATAGATGTAAAATAATCTGGCAATGGGAAAGGGAACATCCTTCTCTCCCTCCACCACAACCAGACTGCCTCTCTGGTCTTGATGAGTAGGAAATACTATTTTTTGAATTCCATTCAAATTCTCTCACTCCCTGTGTATCATTTTGGCTAAAGTATCCAGATGTGTATCACTCTGAACACTTTAGCCTGTTATCAGTCTATCCCTGTCTGTTAAAACTGATTGATGGTGTCTATCACATAATTCTGTTCTTCTATGGTCATACCATTGTACATAGGTAAGCTGAGTACCTCATCTGCATACTGCTCAGCAATCGGGAATGACCCTTTCTGATGTCCTAGATAGGCATATGCCTGGCTGAGATGGGGCGGAATGGGATAATGGATAATGGTGCCTACACCATGCTGTTTTAAATAATCCATCAGTGCATCACGACGTCCATGCTTCACATGGACGACATACTGGTGCCATGAGGAATCAGCCCCTGGACGAACTTTAGGCAAGACAACATCAGGATGCTTTAGCCCTTCATCATATCTCTTTGCGATTTGACAACGCTCTTGATTGAAGTCATCCAAATACTGAAGTTTGACCCGCAGCAGACCTGCCTGAAGTTCGTCCAAACGGCTGTTTGTGCCAACAAATTCATTTTGATAGCGTACACGGCTGCCATAGTTACGGAACACACGGAACTGATCGGCAATTTGTGGATTGTTGGTGGTAATTGCTCCAGCATCGCCAAAGGCGCCACAGCCCTTACTTGGGTAAAAACTAAAGCAACCAATATCTCCAAACGTACCTACAACCTGGCCATTCCAATGGTTGCCATGGCTCTGCGCACAGTCCTCCACTACCTTCAGATGATACTTTTCTGCCAGTGCCATGATTTTTGTCATATCACAGGATTGACCAAACAGGTGGACTGCTAAAATTGCTTTCGTCTTCTCTGTAATTTTAGCCTCAATCTGCTCTGCATCAATATTATCATACTGATCTGGTTCCACAAAAATGGGGGTGGCGCCATTCATTGTAATCCCCATTACACATGCAATATAGGCATTGGCGCAGACAATAACCTCGTCTCCACTGCCAATTCCCAGCACTCGGAAGCTCATCCACAGTGCATCTAATCCACTGGCAATCCCTACACAGTGCTTGGCTCCTATATAGGCTGCAAATTCTTCCTCAAATGCAGCCACTTCTTTACCGAGAATATACCAGCCACTTCTAAGGATTTCTAATGCTTTTACTTCATATTCTTCTGCATGCAAGTCATATTGTCTCTTTAAATTGTTAGGCATTATCATTCTTTTCATCTCCAGTACTGACATGGCTTTATAAGGTAAATTTATATTGAATCCCGCATTTTGTATCACTGGAAATCAGAAAGCTTTATCGTCAAAACATTATTAATTATTTGAATTGAACCTTCTTTTGGAAAAACTGGCATACTCTGGAACTCTGTTGTCTCTGAAATGAGAGTTGCTGTCTCTTGATCAACCATATAAAGTGAGACGCCATGATATTTTCTAAAATATTGGTACCAAGAAGCCTGTGTCAAATTACTCTCGGATGACCAAAACTGTCCCCATAGAGCTGTATCACTTCTTACTTTTTCGAAATACGCTGAATTTGCAGAAAGCCAATATTCATCTTCACAATTACCTAAAATTGCAATCGGTGTCTCTGCGCTATATTGATCATTTTCCTCTAATCTTACCAAAACACGGGTAGAAAGCGAACGTGCCGCATCCGCTTTTAGTTTCATTGCTTCTCCAATTCCGTTTGAAATAGCTATATCTCTAGCCACTATAAAAACAATTGCTAAAGCTATCATTCCTTGTATTTTAAAATTATTATCTCCATTCAGCATAGGAACATTTTCAATACAAGCAACTGCGAGCGCAATCGGAAGCATCATTTGCGGCAACATTTTAAAGTCAATTGAAGTATTTGTTGCAATTAATCCAATAGCAGTTGCAGCAATTGGAAGAAGAGCAAACAAAATCAATCGTAGAAATGCTCTCGCCCCTACCCGCTTTACTCCAACAGTATTCAAATAGTTGACACAAGTTCCCACTTCAACAAGCGCCCACAACAGTAGGATCAACCCAAACGCCACATTCAAAAACCAATGCGTATAAGCGTAGTATTGATCAGTAAAATAAAATTTGAAAAAAGCACTAAACAAGCCAGATACCAAATTGGGCAAATTTGAAAAATCAACCCACATGGCTGTATTAATACCCCGATAGTCAGCCATAGGAATCCCAGTCAAACTGCAGACTAGCTTTGAAATCGCGAAATAAAACGCTGCTGATAAAATTCCATACCCTAAAAAGTAAATTATCTTCTTCAGCAAATATTTGTTGCTATTTTTCTCATCCTTTGTGTCCAGAATTATAATTCCTAGACACACAAACACGGCAACTCCCACCAGCGATTGGTAAATAGACATAGACAGTACTAATAGAGCTATTGCTAAGGCAACCTTCCAAAATATTTTCCTTTGTGCAAAGCTTTTATTCGCAATAAAAACAGATAGAACCGCTAACAGCATAGAAACCGAAAAGGTATCTGACATATAGTAATATGTTAAATACTGTGTTAAAGTTGGAAAAGACATAAGCGCTGATCCAACCAAACCACGTAATAACCAACTTTGAATTTTTAGCATCTTAAGAATTAATAAAGTGCTAATAGAAAACAGAAAAATGGAGACCAAAGTTGTAAGTGCCGGTAAGGTAATTGCTCCTCTTAGCCCGTAAATAAATGCAGTTGCCCATCTCCCGGTTGCGACATCCCAAGAAAAGCTCTGCATGTACTCCCCAGCTAAAATGCCATCTGGGTTAGTTACTTGGTTTACTAATAAACTTATATTGCTTAATATTCCAACGAAGCAAAATACACACAGCAGCAGTAAATCATATTTATTTATTTTTTTCCAATATTTAAAAAAAACACCGTCTATTTTCATACTCAAATTCCTTTCACCTATGCCTCTATACAATAACCTTTGCCGAAGATAGCGTTCAAAGATACATGTTAAATACTTTGCCGCCCCCAATATTTGAGAGTGTCTCAAATGTCTCTGGCATTTCAAATTTGACAGACAAAGGTTACACAATGCTATTTATTCGCCTTTCATATTTAACCTTCCATAGTGAGTACCCCCAGTTCTTCCTTTTCAGGCTGTTTCAGATGAAGTTTCAACGTTTTCCCACTCGGTTCAACACGAACACCGCCCCTATTGGGGCCAATATTAAAGGTAATTGTAAGTTCATTTCCCTATAATATTCCTGGCGTAACATCGATTGCAGTATAGGCAGCTTGTTCCGCATCCAATGCCCAATTTCCATGGCCCAACACATCAATCAGATACACACCCTCCCATCTGATGGATCGCTGCAGCAAACACATAATTTTGTTTTTTTCAGCACATCGTCGCAGGCAAGCCCGGGCCAGACACATATACTGCCATAGACAGATTACCAACACTGCCAATTGCACTAATAAACGATTTGTCTGCTGTATGATTCATGTTCGAAATATATACAGTTTCCAGCGTTGCAATCGCAAATCCAGCAAAAAACACTACCACATACAGCCACTCTTACTGCTGCCTGATCTGGACTTGCATTCCCAACAGCATGCTCCCAAACAGAAGACGCCGAAATCAGGCCAAAATACCGCAAAGGATGGCGTTGGCAGCTCGATCTCGAGCAGCTCCGAGCCATCACAGCCTTGCAAGAACCAGCAAAAACAGGATAGCATTGCTTTTTGCCTGAACAAACATTCTCAGTATACCTTCGAAGCAAACAGCAACAACAGATAGATCCCGAACAAACTATGCATAAGCCACAGATGGAACTCCTGATTTTGGAACAACACTCGGAAAAAGACCGCGCCTTCCTTTTGGACTGGACAAGAACAAATAGATGCATCCCGGGAAGATAGTGGGAATGACAGTCTTTGGGATTCGATGCTTCAGCGTCCATGCAATTTTGGGGGGCTGTTCAGCAAGACGATCACAAAGCCACACAGAAACCCCAATACATATCCCCAGAGTTCGTGGCTTGTTGTTCTCTGCTCTTCTAAGCACATAGAAGAGCAGAGAACAAAGCAGCAAAAAGAAGAATTGTCAACAAACAAGGATTAGTTCAATAACTTGCAGATATGTGTCACGCTGGCAGTAAAAACGGCAAACCCAGCTCCACCGTTTCGGCCTGCTTCAAATCAAAACTGAGCGTTTCACCATCCAACTCAACGCGTACACTGCCCTCATTGGGGCCAACATTAAACGTAAGAGTGCGCTCCTGGCCTTGTGGTATCACTACTGTCAACGGGGTATTATCAGTTGCGGTATATACGGCCTGTTCTTCATCAAATACCCAGTTTCCATGATCTGGCACGTTATCCCAAGGGCTGATCCATGCTCCATCTACCGCAGCTCCACGATATGTTACAGTGGCCACTGGGGTTTCGCTGTAAATCAACACGGTATCCTGCACTTGATCGTTCGCAAAATTTATATTTGTTCCAATTTTAAAGAAAACAAACACAAAAAATGCTGCTACTACGGCTACTTTTACAATAACAAACGTCTTTTCTCTATTCTCTACAAAATAATTTGCTGATTTCCTCTCAATGACATAGTATAATTGGGTAACTTCTCCTCAAAGATATAATAACATATCGATGCTACTACAAAATTAATCAAAAAATAACAAACATTCAGGGCAACATTATTGGTAATATATTTTGAAATATAAATCTGAACTGTATTTTGGCTAAAAGATTGCATAATATAAAACGAAAAGCTAATTTTCCCCATATATTGTACAATCTTCGATTGCAATAATACATCAAAATAACTAGGTACTCCCCAAAAGTAAAGCAAAATTACACATGAAATCGGAATAAATAGCAGGAAACTAGCACGTGATGCTTGACAAAATATAAGCGGCACCATCAACAATATTATGCATATTGTATTCAATATTTTGGGCAACCTAATCTTTTGAAATATATCCGTTGCTTTTTTAGAAATATAAATACGATAAACAAGCACCCCTAAACACATGCCTGCAAACGCCCTCAACAACGGAACAGGAAACCTCGTCCCCATAAAGAAAGCCGTTGTCGGCATCGAAGGTAGGTAGAGGAACATCAGCAAATAGATTGACGCACAACATACCGTCGAAATTTTATAAATTCTGTTTCCATTGATTTTATAAAGTACAGACAGCACTACAACCAAGATCCACAGAGATGATACATACCACGCTGGCCCATTAATGTAAACAAAATCAGACCAGCCCGTAGCTTGCAAGCCCAATAATTCTACAAAAGTCGCCCATGGATACGCATCATTGGAACTCAGCCACTTAATAGGATTTCCTGCATACCACGTGATCGAATATACCATAATTAACGCAGTTACTCCCACTACGTATGCAGGATACATCCTCTTTAATCTTTTCTTTATCTCTGAATAAGGAGAAAAATTTTCTCCTTGCCGAACAGCGCTAGCCATTAGCAGGAAGCCAGAAAGGACAAAAAATAATTCTACTGCCCACCAGCCTCCTCTAAAAAGGCTTCCAACTGGATGGATTTGACCAAAGTGAAACATTGCAATGATTATGCTCGCAATACCTCGTATGCCATCAATACTTTTCGAACGTGTAATCTCGGACCTCGGAACTGCCTCATTTATTTCTTCTGTTACGCATTGCTCGATACTATCTGTATAAATTTCCTGTCTACTTAGACAATCCTCTACCGAAATCTCTCCATTCAAATACTTTTCATACAGATCGCAAATTTCCTCTGTATCTCCAAATGCTACCTGCTTACCATGATCAAGCCACAGCACCTTGTTGCAAAGTTCGCGAATTTGCTCCAAAGAATGGGATACCAAAATAGTAGTAGCTCCTTGAGAGATAATCTCTCTCATTTTTTTTGCGCTCTTCTCCTGAAAAGCGCCATCGCCTACAGACAACACCTCGTCTAAAATCAGGATATCCGGCTTTACTAGCGATGCAATTGAAAAGGCCAATCTGGATTTCATACCCGAGGAAAGCTGCTTAAAGGGTCTGTTTTCAAACTCCCGCAGTTCTGCAAAGTCAATAATATGGTCGTAGGTTTCGTCCATAAATTCCTTGGTATATCCAAGCATTGCTCCGCGTAAATAGGCGTTTTCCTTCACAGTCAAATCTCCGTCAAAACCGCTGCCCAACTCAAGCAGGGCAGCAATTTCACCGTTGGCTGTAATTTTCCCTTTCGTCGGCTCCATAATACCAGAGACTGCCTTAAGCAATGTGGACTTGCCTGCGCCATTTGTTCCTACGATACCCAGCATATCGCCGCGCTCAAGAGTAAAGGATACTCCGTCCACCGCCATAAATTCATTGATATGATAATTATGGGTCGCCTTTCGGGATACATATTCCTTAATGCCAATGTCCTTAAAATCGCCCGTAATGTAGCGAATGGATACATTTTCTGCTTTTAATGCAAACTCCATTTTAAGCCTCACACATAATATAGGAAACTATGGTTTTTCTTTTTATAGATCCAGCCGCCAATTGCAAACGCAAACACGGCATATGCTGCCGCAAGGAGATGAAACTCCAAGGAAGGAATCGTTGCTTCAATGACAATCTTACGAAAGTACCTGATATACAGATAGACCGGATTGAGCAAAAATAGATTTTGTCCAAACTGTGGAAAGCTCCCGATATCATAGAAAATGGCAGACATATACATCAGGAGCATAGTAAAGATGCTGTACAGATACTGAATATCCCTGAAAAACAGATACAGTGCCGACAAAATCAACCCCATGCCTAAATTAAAGACAACCAAGCAAACGACCGGGTACAGTAAAAATGCGAACTTCCATGTAATTGGGATCCCATTAATAATCACAAAAATAAAATAAATTATCAATGTCAATCCAAAATTGATCAATGAAGAAACATTTTTGGAAAACAAAAACATATACTTGGGAACGTTTACCTTTGTAAAAATCTCAGCATTATCCAAAAGCGCCGTCATACCTTGGTTCGTTGCTTCATTAAAAAAGGAATATACCAGCTGTCCTGAAAACAGGTAGATTGTATAATGAGGGATATCTGACCCCAGCAGGGAAGAAAACACAATATTCATGACCAGCAGTGTCAGAAGCGGGGATAACATACTCCAACCGATCCCCAGAACTGTGCGCTTATATTTTTTTGTAAAATCTCGATGCACCAACTGTTGGAACAGAAATCGGTACTTTCTGAGCTTCCATAATAGTTTCAATATACAGCCCTCTCATGAAAACAGTTTATCCAAACGTGCCTTTAATTCGTTATTCTCTTGATCTTTTACAAACAAAATAATATTCTGTCGATACCACAACTCAATTTTTAAATCCGCTTCAAAATATTGTTTGATTTCAATGGCACTATATCCACGTTCTCTAAATTTCTCCATCCAGTATTCTGCTGGCTGCTCATTCACATGATGATCACCACCCTGTCCTGGATGCGCCGCCGAAAAGAGGACAATATCGGAATGACTGCATATATTATCAATAAAAACATCTGCCGAGCTTTCCGGTAAATGTTCCGCAACTTCCACGGAGATTGCCAAATCATAACGCTTTTCTTCTGGAATTCTTTGTGTCAGATCAGCGGGAGTAAAGCAGTCCTCCGAAATCATAAGCAGGTTTCTCGGGATATAATCCCCATCATATCCCCGAACTTCTTTGCTGCCTAATTGACTCGCTACCCACAGCCATGTACCCACACCACAGCCCAGATCCACCACACTTTCGTGTTTCAATACCTGAAATAACGGCACAAGAATATGCTGGGCCGAAATAGCTGAATGATACCGATTGTTCATATAAAAAACATAATCGTATGTGCTATTATTCCCGACCATATCCCTTTTATTTTCCAAAAGCTGATACGAAAGGTTCCACATCTGGCTATCTATGTCTTCTCCGATGAGCTGCTCCGCTTTCCACACACGTGCATCCATAGTCTCGTTGATCAGCTGCTCCGCCTTCCACACGCGCGCGTCCATAGTCTCGTTGATCAGCTGCTCTGCCTTCCACACACGTGCATCCATAGTCTCGTTGATCAGCTGCTCCGCCTTCCACACACGCGTGTCAGTAACTTGAAGGATATCCTTTTCACTTGCTTCAATATAACCCTTAATCTGATCCAATAGTACCTGCCGCGTAAGATCAGCCTGCTGTTCTAGTTCACTTCTCAGTTGTTGTTCCAGCACACCAACGGTCTCGGTCAAACTCTGCAGCATTTGACCAATTGTTTGCTGCTGCTTCTGAGTCTGTGCAATCACTCGTCCCGCAGTTAACAAAGTTTGCTGGAGCATTTCAATTTGGGTGTTTTGCTGCTGAATTTTCACTTCCAAATCGTGATAATAATCATAAAGGTGCCCATCAACATCGTGCAAAGTCTGAAGGGTATCCTCCAGCATCCCATCTTGACGCCAAACGCTATCCTGAATACCTATTAACCGATTTTCATATCGGATTCGGAACGGTCGGTATAGTGGTTTCAACAGTTTTTTCAGCATTTTTTTCAATAATCCTCCGGAATCCTTTTGTTCTATGGCACGTGACACTCGATTTACTACGCTCTCCTTTTGAATGCCCGCCCATACTCTTCTTTCATCGAGGACTTTAGAAAAAGCTTTCTCATCTATCGCCTTAACTTTATTATTTTGCTCCTCAATTTGATCCAATAACGCGGCTTCTCTGCGGCGCAAATGCTCCCGATCTAAGTTTTCATCCATGAACGGGTTTTTCCAACCCGAGAGCAAAACCAAATCCTCATCGGAAATCTCGATCCCTATTGCCTGTTTTAAATTTCGCTGGACTAATTTTTGCGCTTCAATATCAAGCATATCCATTTTTTTTGCTGTAATATTTTCACCATTCCAACGATATTCACCTAGCACTTCAGGAATTGTCGCAAAACACATTTTATTCGCGACTCTTGACCAAAGTTCATAGTCCTCAGACAAATACCGATCATCATATATTACATCAAGCGCTACAAACTTATCACGCCGCAGCATGACAGTGGAATGGCATACCTCACATTTAAAAATGAGATTTGCCCGCATTTCCTCCTTAGAGACAGGTGGTTTATGAATGTAATTACGTTTTCCAAAATGCCGCTGCCAACTGCCGCAGACATCAATTTCCGGATTTGCATCCAAAAACTCCACTTGTTTTCTCAGACGGTCCTTCGGATATACATCATCTGCATCGGCTCTTGCAATATATTCACCTTTTGCCAACTGAAAACCCAGGTTCAAAGATTTTGCCAGTCCCAGCTTTGTCTCATTCTGAATGACCTGAATCCTAGGATCCGCAAACAATGCAATACATTCTTTTGTGCGATCATCAGAGCCTTTTTCATTCATGATCAGAACTTCAAACTGGTCATAATCCTGTTCCAATATGGACCAAATCGTATCCATAATGTAGCTTTCACTATTATAGGTGGGAATCACTACTGAAACTCTTGGAGTTTCTTTTGCCGTTTGAGGCCTCGGTGTATAAAATTCTTCTCTGCGGAAAAAGCCCCGATCAATCGCCCGCTGTATCTGGCCGTCATCCATAATTTCCGACCGCCATCTAACAGATTCATAGGCATCCATCCAGCGGCGATGCAATACCTGAAACAGCGTATAAATTCCAAACTGGTTTCTCAGTGCCTTGCACAGGAAAACTTCCTTTAGAAGTAGATCCAACTTCTCCAGCAAATCCTGCGCTTCGTCCACAGAAAGAGCATGCGGATAGGTGTTGGGGGAAAGGATACGAATCTCATCCTTGGTAAAATGCAGCCCCCAACGTTCAAATGCTGTTGTCATCACCTTATTCTGCAGTTGTAATCCCTGGTTTCCCCCTACATTGGTCGCATTTGTGGATAAATATCTGTAAAAATACGTCCCCGGAATCTCCAAATTGGTAAACTGAAGCACATGGGAAGCACGTTCAAAAAACTCATAGTCTTCTGTATAAAAGAAATCTTTATTATATTCAAGCTGATGTTTCCGAAGCGATGCTGCACGCATCATAATCGTAGGATGCACAAAAGGTGTATAAAAAAGGCACGCACAGCTGAGGAACACAGGATCGGTGTAAACATTCCACTCCCATGTGGACTCGCCAAACATATCTACTTTTAAGCCACAGATATCAATTTCCGGATGCTGATCCATATAAGCAACCTGGATAGCCAATCGCTCCTTACCAGCAATATCATCTGCATCCATTCGGGCAATATATTCTCCTGTCGCCGCTCTTAAGCCGACATTGAGTGACTCCGCAATGCGCAAACGAGTCTCGTTTTGAATAACACGAATCCGGCTGTCCTGCTTTCCGTAATCGTGTAAAATACCAGTCACAGCCTCATTGGAGCCAAATTCATTTACTATAATGAACTCCCAATCCGTAAATGTCTGCGCTATAATGCTGTCAATTGCATCCTTGATATATGCTTCTCCATTGTAGACCGGCATAACAATAGATACTTTTGGCATGTAACTTCCCTCTCAATATCTTTAATCTTGCAAATGCTCTTTCCCGCACAAATATTTATAGAAAATGCTCATCATCATATGGTCAAAAATCATATGAATATCTTCTGTCACCTGCATGCTGTTGATAGGTGCGTGCAAAGAAATATCCGAAAGTTCCTTTAACTTTCCGCCGGAAAAGCCGGTCAGGCCAATGATTTTGCAGCCATGCTCCTTTGCATATTCCACCGCACGGATGACATTCGGGGAATTGCCGCTGCCGGAAATTGCAACCAGTACATCATTTTCCTCCAGATTATTTCTAATCTGGAAGCGGAAAACTTCCTCATAGCCAATATCGTTTGCAATCGCCATCAGCGTCGCAACATTGTCATTCAGGCAATGAAACCGGAATGGAACCTCAATATATTCAGAAACCCCTTTATTGAAGTCATTCTGGAAATGCGAGGCAGTCGCCGCACTCCCTCCATTTCCGCAGATATAAATACGGCCCTTTTTCTGACGGGTCTCATCCAGCAGATTCAGAGCAGCATTGATCTGCTCCACATCCAACTTTTTCAGGACTTCAATCTCCAAAGCGAGATAATCTCGGATATCATTTGTATAATTCATAGCAGATCTCCATTTTACTTTGTAATTTCTTTGATAGCTTGCAGTAAATCCTTTGCAACCAAATCAGGTTGCACATTATACTTTCCGTCTTTTCCCGCGTCTCCGGTCAGAACCAATGCCGTTTTTGTCCCCGCATTTTTTCCCGTCTGGATATCCACGGTTGTATCACCAATTACCCAGGATTCGGCCAAATCAATGTGATACTTACGAACGCAGTCTTGCAGCATTCCAATATCCGGTTTGCGGCAATGGCACGGAATTTTATAGGCTGGATTTTCCTCGGGATAACCCTTGTCCGGATGGTGTGGGCAGTAGCAAATGTCATCTAAATAGACACCTTCTTGCCCCAAGAGTGTTTCCATCTTTCTGTGGATCCTCTCCACATCATCAATCTGGCACAAGCCTCTGGCCACCACAGGTTGATTCGTTACAACGATTGCCAGATATCCAGACGAATTAATGGCACGAATGGCCTCCACAGCACAAGGCTCTAATTCAAACTGCTCTTCCTGATATACCAATCCGTTTTTGCGGTTGATCGTGCCGTCTCGGTCCAGAAAAATTGCCCTCTGCGGCTTGTTCAGATTTCTTCCTGCAATAAAGCCGCTGGTCAACTCCTGCTCTGCTCGGCGAATCCGTTCCACTGTACCAACATCCTTGATGTATTCCGGTGAACGATAGCCGTAAATGGCATCACCATCCGCAATCATTGCGTTGAGAATATCCTTTTCCAGATCCGTTTTCTGTCCCTGAGGTACCCGGTTGCAAACTGAACGATCCATCAGATAAAATCCAGCATTCACGCAATTTTGATACCAGTAATCCCGGACGTTATGTTTGGAATCAAATTGTTTTACCCGCCCCGCAGCATCGCATACTACCAAGTCCGAATCAAACGGATGCACATTGGGATGGACAAACAATGTCGCAACAGCCTTCTTCTCCTCATGGAACCGCCGCATCCGGTCCAAATCAATGTCGAACAGAACATCCCCGAAAATAAGGAAGAATGCTGAGCCTGTTAGCTTCTCCGGAAGCATAGACAAGGCTCCCGCCGTTCCCAACGGCTCAGTTTCCTCAATATATGAGATTTTCACTCCAAAGGCTGTGCCATCTCCAAAATACTCCCGGATTTTATGGCCCAAATGGCCGATGATTAAAATGATTTCCTGGATGCCCTGCCGCCGGAGACATTCAATCTGCCATTCCAGAATTGGTTTTCCTGCTATTGGCGCCATGGGCTTCGGAATTTCATCATTTGTAATCGCCCGCAGGCGGGTTCCTTTCCCGCCTGCCATAATCACTGCCTGTATCTGCATCAGAGCACCATCTCGACCGTTTTTGCTACCGCCTCATCGCTAGTCATAGAAGCTTTCCAGCCGGTAGCGTGAATCTTGTCCAAATTATAGGCAAACACAGGGACATCGCCCTTCCAGCCACCACGGCCACCGGTATATTCAAATGGAATTCCGGTCAGACCCATCTTTTCACAGACAATCTCTGCGATCCTCGTCACAGAAGTCTGGGTTTCAACCCCCACATTATAAAGTGTAATCCCCTTTTCCGCGTTTTTAAACCGCATAATGGCATCCACCAGATCCAGCACATAAATATAGGGCTTACTCTGTCTTCCATCACCCAAAATTCGCAGATGAGAGGGGTCTGCCTTCAGCCGTTTCACAAAGTCAAAGATCACGCCATGGGTCAGCCGAGGGCCAATCACATTGGGGAAACGGAATACCAGTACGCTCATATCGTTCATATATGCAAAGGAGGAAATGATTCCTTCAGATCCAAGCTTTGCGCCGCCGTAATAAGAAATGGGCTTGAGCGCCACAGCCTCCTCACTGACTTCCGCACCCATCTGCTCTCCGTAAACAGCCGAGGTGGAGGCAAAGAACAGCTTCTTTACACCACACAGCCTCATACACTCCAGAAGGATAAACGTAGTGGAATACGTATTTTTGTACTCAATCATCGGGCTTTGTGCGCTGGCTTGAATATCGGAATTTGCAGCCAAATGGAACACATACTCCACCTGCTCCGTACGGAAGATTTCCAGCATCCGGTCCAAATCCGTTAGGTCCTGCTCATAGAACTTAAAGTGTGGATTTCCATGCAGATGTGCAATATTTTCCTTCGTTCCAATGAAAAAGTTATCCACACACACCACATCATTACCTTCGGCCAAAAGTGCATCAATTAAATGGCTGCCAATGAAACCTGCTCCGCCAGCTACCATAACCTTCATAATCGTCTTTCCTTTCCTGATTTCAAGTTTCTCAATTCCAATACTTATCGCCAATATAAATCACAGATGTTCCGTCCTTTTCAAAAGAGAACGGGAACCGGCGCAGACGCAGTGCAACCCGCAGCCGCTCCTGATCTTTGGGCGGGCAGTAGAATAGAAGGAAGCCACCGCCACCGGCGCCCAGCAGTTTCCCGCCCAATGCGCCGTTTGCTATGGCTGTTTCATATGCCTCATCAATTGCCGGATTGGAAATTCCACTAGCCAGTGTCCGCTTCAGTTTCCATCCTTCATTTAGGAGGTCCCCAAAGGAATCTAGGCGATTTTCCTCCAGTGCCTGCCGCATCTCTTCTGCAAGCGCACACATTTGCTTCAAATTGGCCGCTTTGTCCTCTGCGCTCATATTCTTTTTTTGCTCAGCAAGAATCGAATTGGCAGAACGAGTATCCCCCGTATAAAACATTACTAAATTTTCCTGAAGCTTCCTGTATGTCTCCGGCTGCATCATCACTGGTGAAACGGAAACCTCCCCATCTCGATGGAAACGAATAAAGTTTAAACCGCCGAACGCCGCAGCATACTGATCCTGCTTTCCAATGGGGCTCCCCAACTTCTGGATTTCAATTTCACAGGCTTTCTCGGCCAATTTTCCCTTAGACATATACTTGCCCTGATAGCAATTCAAGGTGTTGAGTAAGCCTACTGTGAAGGTGCTAGATGACCCCAATCCCGTCCCTCCGGGAATATCAGCGGTAGAAGTAATTTCCACGCCATGGATTTGCCGTTCATTCAGAACACAGTTAAAAATACGGTGCTTGATGTCCGACAAATTGTGCACCAACTCATTCTCGGAGTATTTCAGCATTGTGCCAGTCTCATCAAAATAAGGATGAATGGAGATATAGCAATACCGGTTAATGCTGGTACTGAGTACGCAGCCGCCATATTTTTCGTAAAAATCCGCCAAATCACTGCCGCCTCCGGCAAAACTAATGCGGAACGGTGTCTTGGTAATAATCACAATTCTTCCTCCTTGAAATTCCTGTATACTAGAGTTTATTTTTGCAAAATAGACCGAATCTTCCTATATTTCCGATAAATCCCGCGGTAATTTCTTTGAAAACTCATTCCTTTGCGCATAACGACCTCCAGGCCGCTTACTTTTTGAAATAAGCACTCTGGAGAAACCTCCTGATCTGGAAGCAAAAACGGCAACTGGTATCGTAGCCTTGTCCACTCTGCGCGGAGAGTTTTCAGCAAAGCTGCTTCACAATAGTAGCCAATCTCTTGATTGCTTTGATAAATATTTAGAAATACGGTGCGCAGATCACTCCAGGCGTCAGCCCGTTGACCTGCATAAGCTTCTTTTTGGGGATAAAAAGGGTTTGTCCATCCAGTAAAATACTGCTTTTGTTTCTCTGATAACACGATCCCTAGATTCCGCTTCAGAGAAGCTGCTACAATTTCTCCGTTTTGCCGAATCAACATTTCTTTTTTTGTCGTCGTGATGCTTTTTCCGTCTTCCCGGTAATATCCCAGAATTTCCGGCAAGTTTGCAATATCCCCCACATCCAATACCCGCGTCCACAGTTCGAAATCTTCCGCTGCATATGCGGGATTGTAAAAGAGATTGTGATCAATCAAAGCAGCAGTCCGCAGCATCAGGGTTGAATGGCAGAGATCACACCGAAACAGCAGGTTTGCACGACACTGCTCCGCAGATGCAGGCGGCGCATGCAAAAAGGTGCTGAGCCCAAAGTATTGCTGCCAACCTCCGCAAACAATGACCTTTGGATGTGTGTCTAAAAAGCAGACTTGTTTTTCCAATCTCTCAGGTACCATCAGGTCATCTGCATCAATTCTTGCAATATATTGCCCCTGCGCACATTTGATTCCCAGATTCAGCGCATCTGCCAGCCCCCGATTTCTTCCTTGAATGATCCGAATCCGCAGATCTGGGTATTCCTGAAGAATTTCCAGTGTCTGGTCTGTGGATGCATCATCCACCGCCAACAGTTCATAATCTTGATAGGTTTGCGCTTTGATTGAATCCAGCGTCTCCCTCAAATGTGCGCCGGATTGATGCGTCGGCAGCAAAATTGACACCTTTGGCATGGCGTCCTCCATTTCTTACGGGATCCGACGCTCCCGCTTTCTTTTTATCCACTTTGCAGCGGCCAGAATCTTTGCCGTAAAAGAAACTCCAAACAATCGTATGAACGTTGCAACTTGGCGAACTGATCGGTCCTGCGTAGGAAGGATCACTTGACAATAATGATCAAATAAAGCAATGGCTTCTCTCCGTTGCTCTTTTGGCAGCTCCTGAATCAGTGCCAAATTCAAAATATATTCAAATTGGAACTCGCCCACAAGTGCTTGGCTCCACGCAGTATTGGCCCCCTGCAGTCTCTGAATACTCTCCTGCAGAATCTCAGCCGTCTGCTTTACCCTGACAAGAGAAGTTGCGTTCATCAAAGATCCACTTCGTCCAATTCGATAACAGTAAAACGGCGCATCTACCATCCACAACTCCGGTTTTGCGAGAAACACCCGTGTCATGTAGTCCACATCTTCTGCATAGGTGTTTTCCCGAAATAACAGCTCATGTTCTATCAGAAACTCTCTTCGGTAAAGATTTCTCCATACATTCCAAAAACACGTGTGTCCTTTCAGGATAGCAGGCAATGTATCTAGCCCTTTTATGGAACGTCGTCCGATTTGCACAATTCGCTGCTTTGTTCGGGTTGTCTCATAGTAACGGGAAAAGTCTGTCATCACTACATCCGGCAATCGTTCCAAACTGCGCAGCTGCTTTAAGAGCCTCTGAAGGACCGCTGTTTCCACAAAATCATCACTGTCAACAAATAAAATCAGGTCCCCATTCGCCGCACGCAAGCCGCAATTTCTGGCATTTGACAGTCCTCTTCCCTTTTGGTCCAATACCTGAATCTGGGGATATTCAAATTGATATTGAAGCGACACCTGCCTGCTTTGATCCGTGGATTTCCCCTGAATAAGGAAAAGCTCATCTTCACATTCCAAAACCGGAAGTATGGACTTCATACAGGCCGGCAAGTAATATTCCACATTATAAACTGGAACTATCACACTCAGTTTCACGGCCTAGTTCCCTCCAGAGACAACCATATATAATCTCAAACTTTTATTTGAAATCTTCTACCTGTTTTTGTGTAGTCAATGCCATTTATTCCTGGGTAAGTCAACCACACACTGCATCCATTATATGATTTTAATATAGACATATTATCACATAACGTCTTTTATTACAACCGCTTTCCTGCACACCAATTACAGATGCACCGCATTTTGTCTACATTTTAATAAATTTTTTGAGATAATTATCTTTCATAGCCTTTCTGATTTTTATTGGGCAGCACAACCTCTGATTCCTAATTTTCTAAGCTCTTCCAGTCCTTGATTTATCTACACATGATTCCAGCCGTCGTTTGTTCAACGCTTTCCATGTCGGTCTCTAGCTTCCCTTTTGCGCTGGCTCTACAAAGCAACGTTCACATCTGTTTTCTGGCCTTCTTTTCTTTTCCTGTCTCGATCTTCGCCCATCTTCCGGTACACCACGATTCCGCCGCTAAGCTACAGTCGTTCCCAAAATATCACTGCAGGATTTACCTTTTTCCCCTAAGGCGTTTCACCATCTTCCAGCAGTTGCCGATGTGGATCACAGTGGACTATATGGCGCAACAAAGCCTTTTGCTACTGGGAACGGTGTTAATGACTGAGGCGTAGCATGTTTCTTGATGCCAGATAGTACAGCTTACTCTTTGAAATATGATCTCCAGCCGTACATTGGCGGTGTTTACAGCATCCTCCTGGCGGCGGCCCTGAGATTTTGTGCACAGAGCGGCACAAAATTTTATAACTCCTTGGTATTTTCATGACGAATATATGCCACGTACTGATAGCTCTGGTAATAAATATCTATGCGGCCTTTCCTTTCCAATCGTACTCCTGTCCGGCATGTCTATTGGCAAACTGCTGACCTACCTCACGTTTGGATCCATACCACAACCTTCGGTAATCCAACAGTCCACTACTATGAACTTTTTATAGGCCGTATACGCCATCGGTAAGGCCCACGCCGTCAAAGCAGGTGATGTCCAGATCTTCCAGTGTATCTGCCCGGTAGAAGGTTCCCGGCTCTCTGTCTTCCCGCAGGGTGATGACAGGGGCTCGCTCCACTCTCTTGGTTGGATTGTCTATGACGATGACCCGGTGAGGTTTGTCAATGCGGATGCCGTCCACCCGGGTTCCACTAGAGAACATGAGACCATTGTAGGCGTAGAGTTTACTGAGTTGGTATCGGCCCAGTTCCATATTCAGCATGATCCGTTGGCGTATGGGTTCATACAGATCCGCCCGGATAAAGGAGAGCCGGGACTGACGGCTCATGCTGGCGGAGCGCTCAAAAGCCACATAGCGGTGTGGATCGCTGCCGAAGTCCAGGGTGATCCCCTCGGGGCGGAACATATCTCTGGCCTTTTCCCGGCGGGCCTGCTGCGTTCTTCCGGTTCCACGCCGGTCAAAGATCCCGGCGAAGTCCATATAAAGTAGCACATCGGAAAGGGCAGTGACCTTCTCCTCTCCACGCTCCCGCCAGCCCTTCCCGTGGAGTTGGTACATCAGCTGGTGGAACATGGCGCAGCTGTCCTGCTCGT
>ERZ1090860.731-NODE-732-length-19024-cov-7.705625_pt1 | contig 19024 bp, 19 predicted proteins | sample MGYA00478483_ERZ1090860 | MGnify/ENA primary metagenome ERZ1090860 (study PRJEB33644, sample SAMEA5815741) | chicken gut metagenome | biome: Chicken; feature: Gastrointestinal Tract; material: Caecum | place: Ireland | collected 2019-01-01 | study: A study of the...
GTCGGTCTGATAAAAAAAAGGTGTACAAACCTCAAAATTTTTGATACAATATGTAAAGCGACGGATGAGCGTCAGTCGGAGGCTCGTCTGCTTGCCGGTGCGTCGGATCAAATGATTGTGATCGGCGACAAGAAAAGTTCCAACACAAAACGGCTGTATGAAATCAGTCGGTCGCTGTGCAAAAATGTGCTTTATATCGAGGACGCCGCGGAGCTTACGACGCAGGAGCTCTGCCGGGATGGGCGCGTCGGGATCACAGCAGGGGCATCGACACCGGCATGGATAATTAAGGAGGTCAGTAACATGATGAGCGAAGAAACGAAAATCGAAAATGGCGAGGACTTTGCCGCAATGCTCGAAGAGTCCTTCAAGACTTTAAATACAGGAGAGAAAGTCACCGGTACCGTTGTCGCAGTGTCCACGACCGACGTACAGGTCGATTTGGGCGTCAAGCACACTGCGTATATCCCGGTCAGCGAGCTGTCGGATGATCCGAACTACGACGTAGCTGCCAACATCCATCCGGGCGATGAGATCGAAGCAGTTGTTGTCCGCGTCAACGACGGCGAGGGCACGGTTACCCTGTCTAAGAAGCGTGTTGACCAGCTCAAGGGCTGGGAGACCATCGAGAAGGCGTATGAGGAGCACACGGTTGTGGAAGGCACCATCGTGGAAGAGAACCGCGGCGGCGTGGTTGCAACCGCATTTGGCGTGCGCGTCTTTATCCCGGCCAGCCAGACCGGCGTACCGAAGGATCAGCCGATGAACCAGCTGGTGAAGACCAAGCAGTCTTTCTATATCACCGAGATCAACCGTCAGCGCAAGCGCGTGGTTGGCTCTATCCGTCAGATTCAGCAGGAAGCCCGCAAGGCTGCTGCAGAGAAGATCTGGAGCACCATCGAGGTTGGCAACGAGTACGAGGGCACGGTAAAGAGCCTGACCTCCTACGGCGCGTTTGTTGATATCGGCGGTGTGGACGGCATGGTTCACATTTCCGAGCTGTCCTGGGGCCGCATCAAGCACCCGTCCGAGGTTGTCAATGTTGGCGACAAGGTTAAGGTGTTCGTGATCGGTCTGGATAAGGAAAACAAGAAGATCTCCCTCGGCTACAAGCGCGAGGAGGACAATCCGTGGAACGTATTCAAGTCCAAGTACGGCGTGGGCGACGTGGCTGAGGTCAAGATCCTCAAGTTCATGCCGTTCGGCGCGTTCGCTGAGATCGTTCCGGGCGTGGACGGCCTGATCCATATTTCGCAGATTGCGGATCACCGCATCGCTAAGCCCGAGGATGAACTCGAGGTTGGCCAGATGGTGAACGCGAAGATCATCGATATCAACGATGAGAAGAAGAAGGTCTCCCTGTCCATTCGTGCGCTGCTGGTTGGCGACGAGTACGGCGACGAGGAGTAATTCCGAAGATGCAAAGAAGCACCCCAAACGGGTGCTTCTTTTTTTGGTTTTCGCCGCGTATATTGTCCCGGAGGGGGCGGAAACATGCGGCGGCGCAGATATCGCGGAAAAGGGAAGGGCTTGCGGCTGATGGTGCTGCTGGCCGTGCTGGCAGCCGCCGGTATCATGGCGACCGTGCGGATGCGGCAGATTTTCATGGAATACGCAACCAATGTGTGTGAGGACAGCGCAATTCAGGAGATCAACAACCTGATGCAGGAGGAGGTCTTTTCCGACCCTGAAACCTATGAGAATATGGTCGTTTTGGAGCGGGATAGCGAGAACCATGTGACCGCGCTGCGCACGGATGTCATTGCGATCGGGCAGATCAAGGCGCGGCTGGTCAACGGCTTGTTCGAGCGGCTCAGCGATTTGGAGCAAACGACAGTTGAGGTGCCGCTCGGCACGGTGTTTGCCCCAAACTATTTCACCGGTATGGGGCCGTCGGTCGATATCGGCATGGCGGGCCTGACCCAGATGGAGGCCGAGTTTATCAGCGCCTTTTCCGCGGCGGGCATCAACCAGACGCGGCATAACATCATCATCGAAATCCATGCGGGCTTCCGCATTTTAACGCCGCTGGGCGGCGAGGACCGCGAGATTGTCACCAGCTACCCAGTCACCGACACGGTGATCGTCGGCACCGTGCCAGAGCGGTATACCTATATCGACGATCTGGGGTCGGGTCTGCTCGGTGAAGTCAGCGATTATGATAATTCGTCGGAAAACGGAAAATAATACTTCCGAATGGGCCAAAAATTTGGTATACTATATTCTGTATTGGAATGTGAAGGGGTGCTTGCATGGATGCCCTCGGGCAGATTACCGCATTGCGAGAAAAGCTGCGGTATCACAACGAAAAATATTATAACGAAGATGCACCGGAGATTTCGGATTACGAATATGATATGATGCAGCGTGAGCTGCGCGCACTCGAAGCCGCGCATCCGGAATACGCGGATGCGGATTCCCCGACGCAGCGCGTCGGCGGCGCGGCGTCCGGCCGGTTTGCCAAGGTCACGCATGCCTATCCGCTCGAGAGCTTGCAGGATGTGTTTTCCTTTGACGAGCTTTCCGAGTTTTACGGCCGCGTCGAGGGCGCGGTCGGGCAGGCGGAATATGTGGTCGAGTATAAGATCGACGGCCTTTCGGTGGCGCTGGAATATGTGGACGGCGTGTTCGTGCGCGGCGCGACGCGCGGCGACGGACAGGTTGGCGAAGATGTGACCGCCAACCTCAAGACGATCAAGGATATTCCGCAGAAGTTGGAAAATGCGCCGCCGCACCTAATTGTGCGCGGCGAGGTGTATATGAAAAAGTCGGTGTTCGACGCGCTCAACGCCGAACTCGAGCTGCACGAAAAGCCGCTGCTCGCCAATCCGCGCAACGCGGCGGCGGGCTCGCTGCGGCAAAAGGACAGCAAGATCACCAAGCAGCGTAAGCTGTCCATTTTCTGCTTTAATATCCAGAATGCGGACGAGCTGCCGTTGACCTGCCATACCGATTCGCTTGATTACCTAAAATCGCTCGGTTTTCCGGTCAGTCCGCGCTACCCGGTCTATACCGATCCCGCAGATGTGCAGCGCGAGATCGAGAATATGGGCGAGACGCGCGGCGAGTTGGATTTCGACATCGACGGCGCGGTGGTCAAGGTCAATTCGTTTGCACAGCGGCAGACGCTCGGCTCGACGGCTAAGTTCCCGCGCTGGGCGGCGGCGTACAAGTACCCGCCCGAGGTCAAGCAGACGCTTTTGAAGGATATCATCATTTCGGTCGGGCGCACGGGCGTGTTAACACCCAATGCGGTGCTGGAGCCGGTGCGGCTCGCGGGCACGACCGTTTCGCGCGCGACGCTGCACAACCGCGACTTCATCCGGCAGCTGGATGTGCGGGTGGGGGATACGGTTTCGGTGCGCAAGGCGGGCGAGATCATCCCGGAGATCATCGGGGTGGCGCTGGACAAGCGTCCTGCGGACACGCAGCCGTATGAAATGCCGAAGTTCTGTCCGGTGTGCGGCGCGCCGGTTTACGACGATGAGGAAGAAGCCGCCATCCGCTGCACGGGCGCAGCGTGCCCTGCGCAGCTGCTGCGCAATTTGATGCACTTTGCCTCACGCGACGCGATGGACATTGACGGTTGCGGCGAAGGCAACCTGCAAAAGCTGATCGACGCAGGGCTGGTGAAATCTGCTGCCGATCTGTACGACCTGACGGTGGAACAGCTTCTGCCGCTTGGCAAAAAGGTGGACACCTGGGCGAACAACCTGCTGCGCGGCATCGAGGCGAGCAAAACGCGCGACCTGTCGCGGCTGCTGTTTGCGTTTGGCATTCGGCACGTCGGGCAGAAGGCGGGCAAGATACTGTCGAATCATTTCGGCAGTCTGGACGCGCTGCTGGCGGCGTCGGTCGAAGAGATGACCGAGATCCGCGACATCGGCCAGACGACCGCGGAAAGCATCGCGGCTTGGCGCGAACTCGACCAGTCGAAACAACTCATTGAAAAGCTGCGCGCGGCGGGCGTCAACTTCATCGGTGAAAAGACGGCCAAAAGCGATCTGCTTGCCGGCAAGACGATTGTCGCCACCGGCAGCCTGACGCTCTACACCCGCAAGGAGATCAATGACCTGATTGAGTCGCTCGGCGGCAAGGCATCCGGGTCGGTCTCCAAGAAAACAAGCTATGTGGTGGCCGGGGAAAACGCGGGCAGCAAGCTGCAAAAAGCAGCCGAGCTTGGCATCCCGGTCTTAACAGAGGAAGAATTCAAAAATATGATACAGCAGGAGGAACTTTGACATGGCAATTTCCAGAAAAGAAATTGAGCACATCGCATCCCTTGCGCGTCTGGACTCGACGGGTGGCATCTTTGACCGTCTCGCGGACGACATGCAGGGCATCGTCGGCATGGTGGACAAGCTGGCAGAGCTGGACCTTGGCGACATCACGGATGTCATCAACACCGAGCGCAAAAATGCGTTCCACGAGGATGTTGTGGTGCAGGAATATACGCCCGATCAGCTCATCGAGCCGAACGCACCGGACTTTCAGGCGGGCGGCGTAGCCGTACCGCGCGTGGTAGAATAAGGGGGAGACGGAAGAGAATGGCACTTTTTGAGAAAACAGCGGCTGAGCTTTCCAAAATGCTCGCCGATAAGGAGATTTCCGCAGTGGAGCTTGCGCAGGATGTTTTCGCCCGCACGAAAGCGGTCGAGGACAAGGTGCAGGGCTATGTGACGGTCGCAGAGGAGTCTGCGCTTGCGCAGGCTGCCGAGGTGGACAAGAAGCGCGCCGCGGGCGAAGAACTGTCCGCGCTGGCGGGTATCCCGGTTGCCGTCAAGGACAACATCTGCACCAAGGGTACGCTGACCACCTGCGCATCCAAGATGCTGTACAACTTCAAGCCGCCGTACAACGCGACGGTTGTCGAAAAACTTGCCGCGCATGACGTGGTTATGACCGGCAAGGCGAATATGGACGAGTTTGCAATGGGTTCGTCCTGCGAAAACTCGGCCGCGCATCCGACCCATAACCCGCACGGTTTAAACCGCGTACCGGGCGGCTCGTCCGGCGGTTCGGCGGCGGTCGTTGCGGCGGGTGAAGTTCCGCTGTCGCTCGGCTCGGATACCGGCGGTTCGATCCGTCAGCCGGCATCTTTCTGCGGCGTAGTCGGCCTCAAGCCGACCTATGGCGCGGTGTCTCGTTACGGCCTGATTGCATTTGCGTCCTCGCTCGACCAGATCGGCCCGTTTGGCCGCTCGGTGGAGGATGTGGCGATGCTGCTCGATGCCATCACCGGTCACGACCCGATGCACGACTCGACCTCGGTCAAGACCCCGTTTGAAGGCTCGACCCGTGCAAATCTGAATGCCGATATCAAGGGCATGAAGATCGGTCTGCCCAAGGAATATTTCGGCGCAGGCATTTCGGACGCGGTGCGCGAGAGCGTGCTGGCTGCTGCCGAGACCTATAAGAACCTCGGCGCTGAGGTGTTCGAGATTTCGCTGCCGCTGGTCGAATACGCGCTGCCGGTGTACTACATCCTGTCGTCGGCTGAGGCGTCGTCCAATCTGGCACGTTTTGACGGCGTCAAGTACGGATATCGTACCCCGAACGCGGGCGACGATCTGATTGCGCTTTACACCAAGAGCCGCTCGGAGGGCTTCGGCGCGGAGGTACAGCGCCGTATCATGCTGGGCACCTATGTGCTGTCCTCTGGCTACTACGACGCTTACTACAAGAAGGCGCGCGCGGCGCAGCGTAAGATCCGCGAGGAGTTTGCAAACGCCTTTGAGAAGTGCGACGTCATTCTGACGCCGGTTGCGCCCACCACGGCGTATGAGATCGGCTCCAAGACCACCAATCCGCTCGAGATGTATGCGGGCGATATCTGCACGGTGTCGGTCAACATCGCGGGCCTGCCGGGTCTGGTGCAGCCCTGCGGCTTTGACGCAGACAAGATGCCGATCGGCATGCAGCTGATCGGGCCGCGCTTCGGCGAGCAGAAGCTGCTCGACGCGGGCCTTGCATTCGAGCAGGCATCCGGACTCAAGAACATCATCGCGGCACTGTAAAGGAGGAAACGACAAATGAAATATCAAGCTGTCATCGGCCTTGAGGTGCATGCGGAGCTGTCCACCAAGAGCAAGATCTACTGCTCGTGCTCGACTTCATTCGGCGCACCGATCAATACACACACCTGCCCGGTCTGCACCGGTATGCCGGGCGCGCTGCCTGTGCTCAACAAGCAGGTCGTACACTATGCGGCCAAGATGGGCAAGGCGACCGGCTGCACGGTCAACCAGCTCTGCAAGGCCGACCGTAAGAACTATTTTTATCCCGACCTGCCCAAGGCATACCAGATTTCGCAGTTCGATGTGCCGATCTGCGAAAACGGCGAGGTGTTCTTCTACGTTGACGGTGAGAAGAAGTCCTGCCGTCTGGAGCGTATCCACTTTGAGGAGGACGCGGGCAAGCTGCTGCACGACGAGATCGACGGCACGGTCGTGGACTTCAACCGCTGCGGCGTGCCGCTGATTGAGATGGTCACCAAGCCCGACCTGCATTCCTCGGCGGAAGCGAAGGAATTTCTCGAAATGATCAAAACCACGCTGTCTTACCTCGACATCTGCGACTGTAAGATGGAGGAAGGCTCGATCCGCTGCGACGTTAACGTTTCTATCCGTCCGGAAGGCTCGGAGGAGCTGGGTACGCGCGTGGAGATGAAGAACATCAACACGTTCTCGGGTGCGGTTCGTGCGATTGACTATGAGATTGCCCGCCAGATCGAAGTGGTCGAGAACGGCGGCGAAATTCAGCAGGAGACCCGTCGCTGGGACGACGTGAAGCTCAAGAACACGGTTATGCGCACCAAGGAGGATGCGCAGGACTACCGTTATTTCCCCGATCCGGACCTGATTGCGGTTGAGATTTCGGACGAGTGGATGCAGCAAATCGAGAGCGAGATTCCCGAGCTGCCGATCTCTCGCTATGAGCGTTATCTCAATGAGTACGGCATGACCGCGATGGAAGCGCGTCTGATTTCGGACAGCTTTGCCAAGGCAGAGCTGCTCGATGCGGCGGCAAAGCAGGTCAAGCCCAAGGCGGCGGCAAACTGGATTCTGTCCGATATTTCCAAGTACCTCAACGACAAGGGCGTAGAACTGCCGGATACCAAGATGACCGCGGATAAGCTGGTTGCTCTGGTCAAGCTGATCGAAGCTGGCACGATCTCGGGCGCGGCAGGCAAAAAGGTACTGCCGAGCATGTTCGAGACCGACGAGACGGTCGAGGCGATTGTCGAGCGCATGGGCCTCAAGCAGGTGTCCGATGAAGGCGCAATTCTTGCGATCGTGCAGGACGTGATCGCCAAGAACGAAAAGGCGGTTGCGGACTTCAAGGCGGGCAAGAACGTCACCGGCTTCCTCGTGGGCCAGTGCATGAAGGCTTCCAAGGGTCAGGGCAACCCGCAGATCATCAACAAGCTGATTGCGCAAGAGCTGGCTAAGCTGTAATTTGGCTGCGTTCTTTTTCCTACGTGCAATGCGGAGGTAGTTGCTGTGAAAAAGTTAGGTTGGATAGGGATTGTTCTCGTTTTCGTCTTTTCATTGGCTGCCTGCGGCTCGCAAGAGCCGCAAGAGATCGTTTCGGAAGCACTTGGGGTGGATGCTTCCACTGGCAGTACGATGTCCAGTATGGACACGCATAGCGGCAATGGCGACGGCACTTCCTTTGTGGTGCTGCATTTTGACGGCGACGAGATGATAAAACAAATCAAGGCGGATGCCGCGTGGCAGCCGTTTCCGCTGGATGAAACCGTTCAGACGCTGGTTTATGGAGTATCCGATGCAACCAGCAGCATCGGTCCGTTTTTGACGGATGAGGATGGCAAAGCACTGGTGTCTGAGATCGCAAACGGATATTATCGTTTGATCGATCGTCAGGTGGAGGAAGATCAAGCGACCGGTGCGGATATCCTGAACAGGGCATCGTTTAATTTTACGGTGGGCCTGTATGACACCGATACCAATACGTTGTATTGCTGCGAACTGGACACCTGATAGAGAACATAGAAAAAGGATGCTGCATTTGCGGCATCCTTTTTTGTGTTTCATTCAAAATAGAATAAATCCTCAAATTTTTTGTCCAGCGCGATGCACAGGATGAGCGCGAGCTTGGCGGTCGGGTTGAATTGCCCGGTTTCGATGGAACTGATTGTGTTGCGTGACACACCGACCAGCTCTGCCAGCTGCGCTTGTGATAGACTTTTTTCAACGCGCGCTTCTTTCAAGCGGTTGTGCAGAATCAGTTTGTTGTCCATCACTCATCCCACCACACGCATCACATAGGTGATGAGGTTAGCTATGGCAAGAAAACCGCCTGCAATGGTAGTAAATAGCAAAGATTTTTCTTTGCTGAACCGATAGCGGGGATAAGCTTCGGCTGCAACATATGTCCAAAAGACTGCGGCCAGCGCGTCGTTTGACCGATTGGTACACATGTTGAAAATGAAGAGAAAAATCAGAACGATGATGAATGCGATAATGCCGATTTGTCTGCCCTGATCTTCCGCATTCTTTTTGCCTTCATCCGTGTTTTCACTGCGGCTTTTCGCCAGAATTTCTTCTTTGTTCATAATGCACCTCTTTGTCTCTATCTACCGTTGCGCCAAGTTTACTTGGCGTATTTAGTATAACATGACAAGTAAACTTGTCAAGAAGGGGAGAAAATTTTTCTTGACAAAATGTGTGGTAGAACAAAAGTGGATACAAAATCTGCCCATCACGACGGGTGGTGTATTGTTTCCGGCGGGGGAAACGGGTATAATAGAGTCTGCGGGCGGGCAGAGGCTCGCCGCAGACAGAAAGGGAGGAATGTTCCTTGCAGATAGAGAAAACCCTGCATACGCTGTGTGAGCTGCCGGCGGTGAGCGGGTTTGAAGAACAGGCGGCACAGGCGGTTGCCGCGCTGCTGCGTTCGTTGTGCGATACGGTGGAGGTCGATCACAACGGCAATGTGCTGGGCTACAAGGGCTGCGGTCGTAAGCACGCTAAAACCGTGCTGCTTGACGCGCACCTTGACCAGATCGGCTTTGTTGTTACCGAGGTACTGGACGGCGGCTTTTTGCGCTTTGCGCCGGTCGGCGGCGTTGACCCGCGCATGCTGCTCGCCACCGAAGTGACCATTCTGGCGGACGAGCCGCTGTACGGCGTGGTGAGTTGTATGCCGCCGCACCTGCTCAAAGCGGGCGAACAGGATAAGGCGGTGCCGGTCGATCAAATGCTGATCGACACCGGGCTGGAAAACGCCAAGGAGAAAATCCGTATTGGCACGCCGATCGTGTTTGCGCAGAAGCCGGTGGGGCTGCTCGGCGGGCAGATTTGCAGCAAATGTCTGGACGACCGCGCGGGCGTGGCCGCCATTCTGCTTGCGCTGGAAAAGCTCAAAAAACACAAAAAGCGTCGCTGCAACATCGCGGTGCTCATCAGCGCGCAGGAAGAGGTCACCGGACTCGGCGCGCAGACCGGCGCGTTTGCAGTGCAGCCGGAATATGCGATCGCAGTGGATGTGACGCACGGCAAAACACCGGACGGCCCGTCGGACGGCGTGTTCGAGCTGGGCAGCGGCCCGGCCATCGGCGTGGGGCCGAACCTGCACCGCGGGCTGACCAAACAGCTCATCAAAACCGCGAAAGCGAACGATATCGACTATTCGCTCGAGGTGATGGAGGGAAACACGGGCACAAACGCATGGACCATGCAGATCGTCGCGCACGGTATTGCGACCGCGCTGTTGTCCATCCCGGAGAAATACATGCACACACCGGTTGAGGTGGTCAAAACGTCCGATGTGGAGGACGTAGCGGAATTGATGTATCGGTTCCTGTGCGACTTTGACGGGGAGGTGGAAGCATGACCGAACTGTTGAAAACGCTGTGCGCGCTGCCCGGTCCGTCGGGCTGCGAGGACGCAGTGCGTGAGTTTGTGCTCAAAACCGTAAAACCCTTTGCGGACGAAATCAAAACCGATGCCATCGGCAATGTGATGGTGTTTCGCAAGGGCAAAAAGACACTCGAGCGGCCGGTCGCTGTATGCGCGCACATGGATGAGGTCGGCGTGATCGTCAAAAAGATCACCGAGGACGGCATGCTCAAATTCGGTTTTGTCGGCGGGGTGGACCCGCGCGTCGTGATCGGCAAGGGTGTGCGGTTTGGCGATACGCGCGGCGTCATCGGCATCAAGGCGGTGCATTTGACGACTGCGGCTGAGCGTCGCACCATGCCCAAGACCAAGGATTTGTATATCGACATCGGCGCGACCAGCCGCGCGGCAGCCGAAGCCAAGGTGTCGCTGGGCGATTATGGCGTGTTCGATTCGGATGTCGTCCTGTTTGGTGACGGTCTCATCAAAGCCAAGGCGATCGACGACCGCATCGGCTGTGCGGCGCTGCTGACGCTGCTCGAGGAGCAGCCGCCGGTCGATACCTGGTTCTGCTTCACCGTGCAGGAAGAAACCGGCCTGCGCGGCGCGGCGAGCATGGCCTATGCGCTCGATCCGGGCTTTGCGCTGGTGATCGAGGGCACGACCGCAGCCGATTTGGCCGAAGTGAAGGATGGCAAAGCGGTTTGCCGCGTGCGCGGCGGCGCGGTCATTCCGTTCATGGACGGCGCAACGATTTATGATGCGTCGCTGTTCGAGCTGCTGCGTGATGCGTGCATCCGGCGCGGCATTCCGTGGCAGACCAAGACGCGCATTTCCGGCGGCACGGACGCAGGCCGCATCCATAAGAGCCGGGCAGGCGTGCGCGTGTGCGCCGTGGCCGCGCCCGTGCGCTATATCCATTCGCCGTCGAGTGTGGCGGCGCTGTCCGACTGCGAGGCGGTTTTGCAGGCCGCGCGCGCATTTCTGGAGGAACTGGGAGGAGAAACCGAATGAGCAAGGTTTTTGATTTATGGAACGAGGTCGGCGGCGCGTTCGGCCCGTCCGGCCGCGAGGATGCCGTGCGCGAGGCGATTGCGGCCATCGCGGGCGAATATATTGACGACGTGACGACCGACGCGCTGGGCAACCTGATCTGCCGCAAAAAGGGCAGCGGCAAAAAGGTTCTGTTCGCCGCGCATATGGACTCCATCGGCGTGGTGGCCACCTATATCGACGAAAAGGGATTTATCCGCTTTTCGCAGGTCGGCGGCCTGTTCAAGGGCGACCTCATCAACATCACGGTGCGGTTTGCTAATGGTACGCGCGGCGTTATTTCTTATGAGGAGAAAACGCCGTTTAAGGATTTGACGCTGGACAATCTGTTCATCGACATCGGCGCAAAGGACCGCGCAGATGCGGAAAAGCAGGTGCAGGTGGGCGACTTTGCCGTGTTTGAAGCGCCGCGCTTTGAGCAGAACGGCGTGCTGTGCGGCCCGTATCTGGATAATCGCATCGGCTGTGTGACGCTGCTGCGCGCGATGGAACAGGTAGGGGAGACGGACAACGATCTGTACTTTGTGTTCACGGCGCAGGAGGAAGTCGGTCTGCGCGGCGCGGGCGCGGCGGCGTTCGCCGTGCAGCCGGATGTCGCCATTGCGGTAGACGTAACCGACACGGGCGACCTGCCCGAGCGCAAAACGCCGATGGCGGTCGATATGGGTAAAGGCCCGACGGTCAAGGTGATGGATCGCTCGGTGATCTGCACGCCGGCGGTGTGCGCAGCGCTCGAACAGGCAGCTCACGACTGCGGCGTTGCCACCCAGCGCGAGATTTTGCAGTTCGGCGGCACGGATACGGCGGCGCTGCAAAAGGCGCGCGCGGGCGTGCAGGCAGGCGCGGTGTCCATTCCGACGCGCTATATCCATTCTCCGAGTGAGATGTGCGCGGTGAGCGATGTTGAGGACGCAGCAAAGCTGCTTGCGCGGTTTGCGGTGACTTTTGGAGTACAGAAGGCCTAAAAAACAATAGAAAACCGGACGGGATACGGAATATACCGTGTCCCGTCCGGTTTTTGATTGCCGGGAAATGGATGCGTGATGATACCAATGCTTTGCACGAAATAGCGGCATCCAGAAAATTTATTTTACATTACTTGGATCGCTTGAGCACTTCTACAAGGAACTTCCAGACGCGCTGCACCGAGCTGATGCTCATGCGCTCGCGGGGAGTATGGATTTCCATCAGATCGGGGCCGATGGAAACGCAGTCCAGACCGGGCATTTTGCCGGCAAACAGGCCGCATTCCAAACCGGCATGGATGGCTTCGATCTTGGGAGCCTTGCCGTACTGTTCCTCGAAAACCTGTGCCATCAGTTCGCGCAGGGGAGAGTGCTCCTGATACTGCCAGCCGGTGTATTCGCCCTCAAATTCCACGCGGCCGCCCAATTGCGTCATCAGGCAGATCATCCGGCGCTTGAGCATCTCCTTTTGAGAATCAATCGAGCTGCGCAGGCTGAATACCGCGCACAGCTCCTCTTCGGTCGTGGTCAGAATGCCGAGGTTGAGGGAAGTCTGCACCAGACCCGGAATGTCGGCACTCATGGCATGAATGCCGTTGGGCAGGCAGGTCAGCATGCAGATTACCTTGCCGGTGGTTTCTGCGTCCATCGGGTTCTGAGCCGCCGTTTCCGCTTGCGCGCGGACAAACAGGTTGGGGTCGGTGAGGTGGTACTCGGGTTTGAATGCTTCCGCCATCTCTGCGACCACATCGCGCGCTGCCGCTTCATCTGCGACCACAATGCTGGCAACCGACTCGACCGGAATCGCGTTGTTCTTCAAACCGCCGCTGACCGCCAGAATGCGCAGCTCGGTGCGCTCGGCAATGGCTTGCAGCACACGACCCATCAGCATGTTGGCGTTGGCGCGGCCTTTGTCGATCTCTGCGCCGGAGTGACCGCCGGTCAGGCCGCCGACCGTAACGCGCAGCGCGCAGCCGGAAAACGCGGCGCGGCGCAGCGGCAGGATGCAGGTGGTAGTGTTGCCGCCCGCGCAGCTGACCGTGAAAATGCCCTCGGCTTCGGAGTCCATGTTGATCATCTTGCGGCCTTTCAGCGGGCTGACATCGAGCGAATCCGCGCCCAGCAGGCCAATCTCCTCGTCAATGGTAAATACGGCTTCCACACGGGGATGTGCGATGTCATCGGCATCGAGAACGGCCAGCGCCATCGCAACAGCGATGCCGTCATCGCCGCCCAGCGTGGTGCCCTTGGCACGGATGAGGTCTCCATCGACTTCCAGATCCAGCCCTTCCTTGTCCATATCCTTGGTGTAGCCCGGCTCTTTTTCGCATACCATGTCCAAATGACCCTGCAAAATGATGGGTTCCGCCTGTTCGTAACCGGGCGTGGCCTCTTTGATGATAATGATATTGTTGTCGGCGTCCTGATGGTATTTCAGATTGCGCTCGCGTGCGAAAGCCGCGCACCAGTCGCTGATGGCCTTGGTGTTGCCGGAACCATGCGGGATGGCGCACATCTGCTCAAAAAAACCGAATACGCTTTTGGGTTCTAATTGTGCCAATACATTCATCGTGCAATACTCCTTTTTGAATTAGTTTATGATTTCCGTTTATAACGGGCGTTGCCGGCCGGTTCCAGAAGCTGCTGCTCCAGCATATAGCGGATCAGCTTTTTGGAAAAGGCGGAGGCGTCCTGCACTTCCACATGCTTGCGGGACCAGAACTGCCCGGCTTTGACATTTTTGACCTGGCGAGCAATTTCCTTTTGCGTGATGGTCGGATTTTGCTTCAGGTATTTGATTACACGGGCCGCGCTCTTGCTCAGCAGAATCCGTTCCAGATCGGCGGTCTGGGTCATGCTTCTGCGCAGCCCCCAGACGTACAGAATCGCGGTGGCTACGGCAAACAAAAAAATGCCGAGAATCATCTGTCCTGTCGTCATGGTGCTGCCTTGTCCTTTCCGCGAAACAGGATAAAACGATTGTTGTGCAAAATCTGCATATACTTGACCAGCCGGTCATACAAAGGTTCGGCTTGCTCGCCGAACTGCGCTTTCATCTTTTGTGCCAGCGCGCCGACGGTTTGCACGCCGTCGATCTCTTTCCACAGAAAACTGCCGTATGCATCCAGCTTGATGTGGCTGACGCGGGGGGTGTGAAAGAATTTCTGCGCAATGCGCGCATAAAAGCCGCGATGCACCATGTCTATGGTGACGATACCCTGTTCGTCTTGCGTCCAGCTGTTTTGCGGATTGATGACAGGAACAAAGTCCAGATAATTTTGCTGCTTCTTTGCCATATTATACACTCCTAAAATGATCAAATAGGGCTGCATACCAAAGTATACAGCCCTGTTTGGAAGAAAGCAATGTTTTTTATTTGGAGTTCTTCTGTTCTTTGACTGCGAAGAAGTACATGCTCAGCAGCAACGTCGCAAACACGATCAAGCCGCCGATACGGCCGATGCTGAACGAGCCGCTCAGGTCGATGAACGCACCGACATTGCTGTCCGCGCCCATCGGGATGACGGCCAGCATAGCCAGCACAATTCCGACAATGCCTTCGCCGGCGATCAGGCCGGAAGAATACAGAATACCGGACTGGATGACCGTATTCTTTTCCTTCTCGGAGCCATACTTCCGCTTGTCAAGGAACCAACGCAGCACGCCGCCCAGCATAATCGGAACCGAGAGATAGATGGGCAGGTACAGGCCGAGGGAAACCGGCAGAACCGGCAGGCCCAGAATCTCGATAACCAGAGCGATAAACACGCCGGCAAAAACAAGGTTCCAAGGCAGGTTGCCGCCCATAACGCCTTCGACGATCATCTTCATCAGCATCGCCTGCGGCGCGGGCAGGGCATCCGAGCCGTAGCCGCCCCAAGCCATGGACAGCAGATAAAGGATACCGCCGATGGCAATAGAGGAAACAACTACGCCGATGATTTCACCGATCTGCTGCTTTCTGGGGGTGGAGCCAACCAAAAAGCCGGTCTTGAGGTCCTGCGAGGTATCGCCGGCAATCGCAGCGATCACGCAGATGATGCCGCCGATGACGATGGCGGCCGTCATGCCTTCCGCACCGACCGTGCCGGTGGATTTGAGCAGGATGGTGGAAATCAGCAGGGTAGCAATCGCCATGCCCGAAACCGGGTTGTTGGACGAGCCGATCAGGCCGACCATACGGGAGGACACGGTTGCAAAGAAGAAGCCGAAGACAATAACGATCAGCGCCGTGAAGAAGTTCAGCGGGATGGCAGGAATCAGCCACAGAGCCAATGCCACGATCAAGATACCGATCAGCACGGTGCGCATCGAGAGATCCTGCGCAGTACGCAGGCTGCTGGCCTCGCGGCCCTTGCCGTAAACACCCATGGAATCCTTAAAGGTGCGGATAATCATGGGCAGAGATTTCAGCAGGCTCAGTACACCGCCGCAGGCCACCGCACCGGCGCCGATGTAACGCAGGTAGTTGCCCCACAGCGCGGAAACGCCGTTTTCAGCAACCTGCTGGCTGATGGTCATATCGGTGACAGGGAAGAGGATGGCGTCGCCGCCGAACAGGCACATGAGCGGCATGATGACCAGCCAGCCCAGCACACCACCGGCAAACAGGTAAGAAGAAGCTCGCGCGCCGCAGATGTAGCCAACACCAGCCAGAGCGGGCAGCACATCAATTGGCTTTGTTGTTTAAGTAACAAATTTGTTTAATGCGATAAACAATCCTCCTGCTGTAAAATTCTCGATGTCCGTTCATGTAAATGCAGATGGTTCATCAACAACGATAACAAGAAAAGAGTACAGCAGTTTAGAGGCCAAAAACAAATACGGCGGATTTGATTTCAATAGCTTTTTAGACAAACAGGAGGAGCTTTTGGAAAAACATCAGTCTGATTTTGACTATAAGGAAGCCGTTGGCAAGGAGTCATCGAAAGATTACACAGAGGATATTGCCGGAGCCCGTCGTGAAGATCGGCAATGGCTGCAAGAATTTCGAGATGGGCTGCAGATGGAAGAATGGATCAAAGAACAGAATGAGGAAGAATATATCCTTCAGCAACAACAGAAAAAGCAGCTTTTTGACATGAAAATATGAGGATAGCTGAGGTGTGTAGGAATCCTGCGAGCTTGTGCCAGCGGAATTTGACAACAAAGCAGGTGCCTGTGCACTCTGGTTCATTCAACCGGCCAAAGGGCAGTGGAAGCTGCCCCTTAGCACTTTGTAAGAAAAACAACTTTACTTTTTCCAAAATAAGCCGATATTATAGATGGATTTTTTTGCCTGAATATACGAATGAGAATTTCTTTGCATTCATAGAAGTCAATTGATAAATTTATAATTCCATTATTTGCAAAGCAGAGTTTAGGAGGAATCAAAATGTATATCGGTCAATTCGGTGCAAATCCGTGGCTGAAAAGCACCTGGCTGAACAATATTGGTATAAAACAGAACGGCTCTGCTGTGTCCGCCGCTCTTTTTCAGGCGCAGACACGGACACAGTCTCAAACGGCAAACCGAGATCGGGTGGAACTGAGCGGCGCTTATTCGTATCTGCCCAACCGTCTGCAAGTGCTGGAAACGCCGGAAGCAACACCAATAAATGCTAAGCTTGATCTGGCAGCGGATCTTCGGCCTGCTTCGGAGAAAGAGTACACGGAAGAAGATGCCCTGATGAATCAGTACATGAAGCAGTACCGTCTGGACTTCATTAAGATTGGGGACTCCTTTGAACTGGATTCCTCCAAGCCGGTGAAGCTGATGACAGAAGGTCAGGTCAGTCAGGAGAGTTTGGATGCTTTCCGTGCCCAGTTGGAGGAAAACGGACTGGGGGACGAAATCGACTGGCGCGGTGTGCAGGAAGATTTTGCGCGTATGGATATACGCTTTGACAACGCCGAAAGTTTTGAAACCAAGGCGGGCTATCTGGCTTCTCGCTATGCGGTTTTGAAAGACCGTATCCAGACCCAGTACACCGGCGACAAGCTGGAACAGGAAATGCAGACGCTGGATGGTTTATACACCAAGGCCAAGGAGGAAATGGCAGATTCCTATGCCGCTAATATTGGCGGGTTCTATGAAGAAATGGGACAGTCCGGTGCCTCCGCGGATATGCGGGAGAGTGTTCTGGCGGCCATCGACAGCAAAGCAGAAGAATATAGCGCATATCTTGCAGAAAACGACATTTATGCGGATATGACAGACCCCAGCAAGCAGTGGCTCAAGCAGGATGACGGCTATATGGCTGCCAAACTGCGGGAAAGTGCCGGTGCATCGTCGGTGGATAAAGTAGCCACCCAGACTGTCAGCGAACAAGCTCCATACAGCACGGATGATCTGGCTTTTGCCGCCGCCTATGCCAAGGGACTTTCCGAGCAAATCAAGAAGCCACAGTGGGATACCTATGAAATCAAGAACAGCGATGCCGACTTGGGCAAATACCTTGCCCAGCAGTATCAGTCTCTTTCGGACGAGATGGAGCAAGCAGGTATCAGTGATCAGATGTCGCAGGTATTAAAAGATTCCTTTGAGCCGTTCATTGACAAATTTCTGGATGCGCTGGATGCAAAAATAGACCATAACCGGGAACGGGTTTCCAATAAGCCTTGGCAGGCCGGTTTGATTCGAACGGAATATATCAATCGAAACGAAGTATATCGGGCATTTGCCATGTTTCAATAAAAATGACGCCTAAGGATGTGCATGTCAATGGTGAATACAGTCAACAGCAACTATGCAGGTGCGATACAATCTTATATGAAGTTTACAGCTTCCAACAAACTTTCTGATGGGACCTGCTTGCAAACTGCTACTCAAGATGCCCAAACAACCGGACAAGTAGCCCAGTATGACACGCTGGAATTGTCGCCAGAGCAGAGTCGGGTCACCTTGGATGTTCCCGATGAGATCACAGTTGAAATTCCAAGGGCATGGACGATTATGGGAGAAACCATGCAAAGTTTTAACGATCATCTGCAATGGAGCTTAGATGAGGCGGACAGCAGAAATCTGTCTTTTGGTGACCGGCTGACGTTTCTGAAAGAGGAAGGTCGGAACTGGGTGGAAGATAAACGGCAAAATGACCCAGAAATGTTTGAGGCATGGCTTAAAATCAACAAATATTCCATTGAACAGGGCGAGGCTGATTTGGTGGGATTGCCTTCTGATTTTACCATGGAGGATTATTACGCCTATACGAAAGAACCATTTTCTACCATGGCATAGACGCGAAACCATATAATTTTTAGGGGCTTCCATAATTCAATATCCAAATGAAAAAAGAGGATAGCACTGCAGATGTGCTATCCTCTTTTTGGCTGTATATGGACAATCCCCTTGAACTGTTTTCTCAAAGATCTTGGAGGATTCTTTGTGCTTCTGTATTAGCAAATAGCCCCGCTCATTGGTGATATCTAAAACGAAAATGCCCTTGACAAATCGCTTCCAAAAAGAAAATTATCCAAAAGGCCGCTAAAGCAAAGGATACTGTGAATACTATTTTTTGGTGGATGACGGTATCACCGGCACTATCATAAAGCGCCCCGGCTTTCAGAAAAAGATCGCCGCAATCAAGGCTGGGTACATCTCGGCGGTGTTTGTGAAAGACCTCTTTAACCAAGGCAACCACGGCATCAAGTTTTTCGGTTGCCGCAACCACAATTCCGGGCTTCGCAAATGCTCATCTACCCACTATATCCGGCTGGACTTCTTGGAGAAGGTTGTGCTCTATGAGGTACACCGGCTGGCCTGTTTCGCCAATGAGAATGAAAACGACTTTATCAAGGCGATGGTGGGCCGCTCGGCAAAGGTTGAGGAAAACGATCGAGTACGCAAGAAGCGGGAGCTGGACGGGCTGCTGGCCTGGGACAAGGAGCTGGATATGCTCTTTGAACGGCTCTATGAGGACAATGTGTCCGGCAAGATCGACGATGCCCGGTTTGCCAAAATGTCCAAGCGGTATGAGCAGGAGTAGGGAGAGAACGCCGGACGGATCAAGGCGCTGCGGTTGGAGCTGAAAAAGCTGGAAGATAAGAAGATAAGCGGATGGATGTGGACACCTTCTTGGAAACGGTGCGACGCTACACCGACGTCACCACCATCACCAAGCGCATGGTTGCTGAGCTCATTCAGTATATCGAGGTTTATCC
>ERZ1090860.739-NODE-740-length-18859-cov-38.056531_pt1 | contig 18859 bp, 11 predicted proteins | sample MGYA00478483_ERZ1090860 | MGnify/ENA primary metagenome ERZ1090860 (study PRJEB33644, sample SAMEA5815741) | chicken gut metagenome | biome: Chicken; feature: Gastrointestinal Tract; material: Caecum | place: Ireland | collected 2019-01-01 | study: A study of the...
CAAAAGAAAGGGCGCGCAGCGGGAAACCGCTGCGCGCCAATGGATTGCGGGATTGAATTGGTAGACATCTGGTAGACATGGCCTCAAAACACAGTGTGGGTATAGAACCTGGGGAAACGGGGTATTTTGAAGGTTAGAAGGCGGCGGAAAAAAGAGAAAGAAATTTTCTTTGATTTTATCCGGAGATCTGCTATAATGTACTCGTATTGGAGCGCTCTGCCATGGAGCGTACCTGTTTTTGAACATACAACGGGCCGGCGAACCTCCGGCTTTTGGGATGCTGCCGGGCCTGGAACGGGTTGCGGCGGAAGGAATAGAGGGTTGTAGCTTTGACAAAATATGTGATTCACGGCGGAAAGCCGCTTTTTGGAGAGATCGATATCAGCGGCGCAAAAAATGCCGCTGTTGCCATCATACCGGCCGCCCTTCTGGTGGACGGTGTTTGCCGCATTGAAAATATTCCCCAGATCAGCGATGTGACGCTGATCTTAAATATTCTTCAGGAGCTGGGGGCCGATGTCCGCACCGTCAACCGTACCACGGTGGACATTGACTGCTCCCATATCCGCAATTCCCGGGTGCCTGATGAGTTGGCGCGGAAAATCCGCGCCTCCTACTATCTCATCGGCGCTCTGCTGGGGCGGTTCGGCTCGGCGGAGGTGCCGCCGCCGGGCGGCTGCGACTTCGGCGGCCGCCCCATCGACCAGCACATCAAGGGCTTTGTGGCCATGGGGGCCGACGTGGACGTGCGGGGCGGCTTCATCCATGCCAAGGCCAAGTCCGGGCGGATGCTGGGCACCCAGATCTATCTGGATATCGTATCCGTGGGGGCCACCATGAACATCATGCTGGCCGCCGTGCTGGCCGACGGCATGACGGTCATTGAGAACGCCGCCAAGGAGCCCCATGTGGTGGATCTGGCCAACTTCCTCAACTCCATGGGCGCCGACATCATGGGCGCCGGCACCGACGTGATCAAAATCCGCGGGGTGGAGCGCCTGAGCGGCGGCGTCTACTCCATCATTCCCGACCAGATCGAGGCGGGCACCTACATGGCGGCGGTGGCCGCCGCCGGCGGCGAGGTGCTGATTAAAAACGTGATCCCCAAGCACCTGGAGTGCATCACGGCCAAGCTGCTGGAGATGGGAGTGGACGTGGACGAGCGGGACGACGCGGTGCTGGTGCGCCGCACCGGCAGGCTCACCCGCACCAACGTGAAGACCCTGCCCTATCCCGGCTTCCCCACGGACATGCAGCCCCAGATCGCCGCGGTGCTCTGCCTGGCGGAGGGCACCAGTGTACTCACCGAGGGCGTGTGGGACAACCGCTACCGCTATGTGGACGAGTTCCGCCGCATGGGGGCCCAGATCCAGGTGGACGGCAAGATCGCCGTCATCGAGGGGGGGGAGAGCCTCACCGGCGCCAAGATCCAGGCCTGCGACCTGCGGGCCGGGGCGGCCATGGTGATCGCCGGCCTGGCGGCCCAGGGCACCACGGAGATCAGCTGCATCCACCACATCGAGCGGGGTTATGAGGACATTGTGCGCAAGCTCTCCGGCGTGGGGGCGGACATCCGCGTGGTGGTGACCCCCGACGAGGGCAAGCAGATGCAGGTGGGATAACCCTTCAAAAAAGTTTCAAAAAGTTCAGCGGCCTGTCGAAAAGCCTTTTTGACAGGCTGGGGGGGGCGCAGGCCCCCCTTTTTTATGCGATCATCTTACATAGCAAGGAGCGACTTCTGTGCTGGAACTTTGTACCCTGGCCAGCGGCTCCAGCGGCAACAGCCTGCTGGTGAGCGACGGCCGCACCCATATCCTGGTGGACGCAGGCATCTCCTGCCGCCGCATCACCAACAGCCTCAAGGCCCTGGGCGTGGATCCCAGGGAGCTGGCGGGGGTGCTGATCACCCACGAGCACACCGACCATATGGCCGGCCTGGCCACCCTGACCAAGCAGCTGCGGCTCCCTGTGTATGCCAGCCGGGGGACGGGGCGGCAGCTGTGCTACCGCATCGCCTTTCTGGAGGAGCTGTTCCACCCGGTGACCCCTGGGGAGGGCTTCTCGGTGGGCGGCATCGACGTGGAGAGCTTTTCCACCCCCCACGACGCGGCGGAGAGCACGGGCTTTGCCCTGTCCGCCGGGGGGCGGAAGGCCGCCGTGGTCACCGACCTGGGCTATGTGACGCCGGAGGTGCTGAAGGGCATCCGGGGGGCGGATCTGCTGGTGTGCGAGGCCAACCACGACGTGGAGTGGCTCCAGTCCGGGCCCTATCCCTACTATCTGAAGGCACGGATCCTGGGCGACCGGGGGCACCTGTCCAACGAGGCGGGGGCCGAGCTGGCCTGGACAGCGGTGGAGGGCGGCGCCCGCACGGTGGTACTGGCCCACCTGTCCCACGAGAACAACACCCCCCAGCGGGCCCACGAGGTGGTGCGCGCCCTGCTGGAGCGGCGGGGCGCGGCGGTGGGGCGGGATGTGATCCTGGAGGTGGCCCCCCGCAGCGAGGCAGGCAGGAGGTATCCGGTATGAAGGGCATCCATGTGCAGCTCCTCTGCGTGGGCAAGATGAAGGAGAAGTTCTACATCGACGCGGCGGCGGAGTACGTCAAGCGGCTGGGCGCCTACTGCAGGCTCCAGGTGGTGGAGCTGCCCGAGGAGCGGCTGCCCGCCAATCCCTCCCGGGCCCAGATCGACGCCGCACTGGAGAAGGAGGGGGCCGCCATCCGGGCCAGGCTGGCCCCTGGTGCGGCCCTGGTGGCCCTGTGTGTGGAGGGGGAGGAGAAGTCCAGCGAGGCGCTCTCCCGCCTGCTGGCGGGCTGGAGCGCCGCGGGCACTGGCTCCCTGGCCTTTGTGATCGGCGGCTCCTACGGCCTCCATCCGAACATCAAGGCCCTGGCCCGGCTGCGCCTGTCCATGTCTCCCATGACCTTCCCCCACCACCTGGCCCGGGTCATGCTGCTGGAGCAGCTCTATCGGGCTTTCAAGATTGACGAGGGCTCCAGCTACCACAAGTGAGACCCGGAATTTTCCATGATTCGTCAAAAGACAGGGTAGCTATTGCCGGTTATTTGTGATATAATCACAACAGCTGGAAAGCGTTCACGCCCGAATTTTGACAGATTGGTATTGGAGGTAAGTCCCATGTCCTATCGTGATGTGTATGAAAAATGGCTCAACAGCCCCGCCCTCAGCGAGGCGGAGAAGGAGGAGCTACGGGGCATCGCCGGCGACGAGAAGGAGATCGAGAGCCGGTTCTTCGCCCCTCTGGAGTTCGGCACCGCCGGCCTGCGGGGCACCATGTGCGTCGGCCTGCACCAGATGAACGTCCACGTGATCCGCCACGCCACCCAGGCCTTTGCCGAGGTGATCCTGGCCGAGGGCGAGGCGGCCGCCAAGCGGGGCGTGGCCGTGTGCTACGACTGCCGCAACCACTCCCAGGAGTTCGCCCGGGAGACCGCCTGTGTCATGGCGGGCAACGGCATTCCGGTGCGCATCTTTGAGTCCCTCCGCCCCACGCCGGAGCTGTCCTTCGCCGTGCGGGAGTACGGCTGCATCGCCGGCGTGAACGTCACCGCCAGCCACAACCCCAAGGAGTACAACGGCTACAAGGTCTACTGGCAGGACGGGGCCCAGCTGCCCCCCCACCACGCCTCCGCCATCGCCAAGAAGATGGAGGAGCTGGATCTGTTCGACTCCATCAAGCGGATGGACTATGACGAGGCGGTTTCCAAGGGCCTGATCACCGTCATGGGCGAAGAGACCGACGAGAAGTTCCTGTCCAACGTCATGGGCCAGGTCAACGACAAGGCGGCGGTGGACAAGGTGGCCGACACCTTCAAGATGGTGTACACCCCCTTCCACGGCACCGGCTACAAGCTGATTCCCGAGGCCCTCAAGCGCCTGGGCATGAAGCACGTCATCTGCGTACCCGAGCAGATGGTCATCGACGGCAACTTCCCCACCGTGGTCTCCCCCAACCCGGAGAATCCGGAGGGCTTCGCCCTGGCGGTGGATCTGGCGAAAAAGGAGGGGGCGGACTTCATTCTGGGCTCCGACCCCGACGCCGACCGGGTGGGCATCATGGTCAAGACCGGCGACGGGGAGTTCAAGGTGCTCACCGGCAACCAGACCGGCGTGCTGCTGCTGGACTACCTGATCGGCGCCAAACGCCGCACCGGCAAAATGCCGGACAAGCCGGTGGCCCTCAAGACCATCGTCACCACCGAGATGGCCCGCAAGGTGGCCGAGGACAACGGCCTGGCCTGCTATGACACCTTCACCGGCTTCAAGTTCCTGGCCGAGAAGAAGGACAAGCTGGAGAACGCCGGCGAGGGCAAGGTGATCTTCGCCTACGAGGAGAGCTACGGCTACATGCTGGGCGACTACGTCCGGGACAAGGACGCGGTTACCGCCGCCCTGGCCCTCACCGAGATGGCCGCCTGGTACACCGGGCAGGGCATGACCCTGTACGACGCCCTGCTGGCCTGCTATGAGAAGTACGGCTATTACGGGGAAAAGACCCTGAACCTGGTGATGCCCGGCCTGGACGGTCTGAAGAAGATGGCCCAGCTGATGGCCGATCTGCGGGCCAAGCCCCCGGTGGAGATCGCCGGCGTGGGCGTGCTCCAGCAGAAGGACTATCAGGACGGAAGCGTGGTCAACGTGGCTGACGGCGCGAAGAGCACCATGGAGCTGTCCGGTTCCAACGTGCTGCGCTATGAGATGGCCGACGGCACCAGCCTCATCGTCCGGCCCTCCGGCACCGAGCCCAAGGTCAAGGTCTACATTCTGGCAAGAGGCGCCGACCGCGCCGAGTGCGACGCCAAGGTGGCCGCCTATACCGCCTGGGCCGAGACCCTGAAGAAGTAAGGGCGGATATCATCCGCCCACCCAAAGGCGGCACCGCCCTCGGCGGCCCGTCCTGCCCCGCATTCCCCTGTACCGAAGATCCCTCCCGGCTTTGACAACCGGGAGGGATTTTTTATGGCAAGCTATACAACCAATTATCAGCTGCACCAGTGGGAGGCCAGCGACAGCTTCCTGCGTACCGACTTCAACACCGATTTCCAGAAGATCGACGCCGCCATCAAGGGGGTGGAGACGGCGGCCAACACGGCGCTGGCCCTGAAGGCGGACAAGACGGAGCTGACCCAGGCGTGCGGGGCGCTGGATGAGGCCAAGTGCGAGACTCTCACCGGCAGCTACACGGGCAACGGGGCCAACACCAGAACCATCGACCTGGGGTGTGCGCCCAGGGCGGTCTTTGTGGGGGAGTTCCTCGCTGTGCCGGGTATGACAAGCAACTATCTGCTCAGTCTTACGGCCAGCGGCTTCCAGGTACGCGACAGCCTGGGCACCAGCACCAACAGCTCCGGCGAAACCTACTATTATCTGGCACTGGTATAAAAGGAGCCCCCGGGCCATTGGCCCGGGGGCTTTTGCCTATTTGAGCTTGTGCAAGGGAATTAGATGGTGACGTTGATGGTCATCTCAACACCGTCCACAAGCAGGGTGAAGGTGCGGACACTGTTGTCCAGGTCGACCTTGATGGCAGAAACCAGGGTGTTGGTGTTGACAACCATGGGATCGCCGTTCTCGGTCCAGTTGCTGCCCTTGAGGGTGCCAGTCTTATCCCAGTTGTAGACCTTGCCGTCGTAACGGATCTCCTCGGCACCGCTGGTGCGGTACAGAGCGCCCAGGAAACGGGCAATGTCGTTCATGGACTCGGTGGTGTTGGCAAAGCCGGTGGCGGTGATGATATTGCCGTTCACGGTCCAGGTGCCGTTGGGCGTGTAGGGCTTATCACTGCCGGTAACACCCCAGTTGGAGTCATCAGCGGCCTGGCTGGCATCGTCATTGACGAAGGTGTAGGTCCACTTCTCGGTGCTCACGCCCTCGTTGGTCTTGGTGACCTCGGCGGTCACTTCCTGAGTGCGGTCGTTGAAGCGGGTGATCTCCACCTTGGTGGACTCGCCATTGACGGCCTTGCTGTAGTAGCTCAGCAGCTCATTGGTGATCAGGGTGCGCAGGTCGGAAGCGCTGGGCTCGTCACCGATGTACTCAATGGTGATGGTACGGTTGGTGGGATCATCGCCGTCCACGATCACGTCCACCAGCACGGTGTCGGTGTCGAAGTCCACATCCTCGTCGGGCTTCTGGGGGATATCCCACACCCACGCAGTGCGGATGGAGCCGTTGTCCATGATCAGCACGGCGTTCACGCGGGTGTTGGTGAAATCGCCGGCAACGGTCTCGTCGCCCTCGTGCTCCACGTCGGTGACATTCCAGATGTTGGCGTCGGTGGCCAGAGAGATGTACTGAGAATTCTTGGAGCCGTCCTTCAGGAAGGAGATGGTGCGGTTGCGGTAGTTGACTGCAGTGCCGCGGCCCTCATCTTCGGCGCGGTGTCCCACGGTGTAAGTGCCGTCGGAGTTCTCGCTGTAGCTCCAGGCCTGCATGAAGTAGTCGTCGTCGTCGGGATGCTCGGGCTTGAAGTAACCCAGGTCGTCGTCAGCCACGTCGATGGCGGCCACAGTGCCGTCCTCGAAGACCACGGTCAGCTCCCACATGTCGCCGCGGCGGGCCGCGTTGGCATCCAGGACCAGCATGTAGTCGTCAGAGTCGGTATCCACGGGGGTGTTGAAGAGCACCAGGTCGGCCAGGTTGGTGGCCACATAGGTGCGGTCGGTGGTCTTCTCCAGAGCGGGGTAGACCTGGGCCTTGGTGCCGGCCTCCACGTTGCTCATGTCGTCCCAGCCGGTGGCAACACCGTACACGGCCTTGCCGTCCACGATGTCATAGTAGAAGGCCACGGTGTCCAGATCCACGGCGTAGTCCTTGTCGCTCTCGTCTCTGACAGCGTTGCTGCCGTCGGCGGGGCCGTTGACCCACAGAGTGCCGTCGCGGTTTTCATAGCCATTGGTATAGACACCGCTCTTCTCGCGGCCAACCTCATACTGGAGGTTCTCGTAGTCGTAGGCCAGATAGATGATCCAGCCGCTGTCGCCCACGCCGGCGGTGGTTTTGGTATTGACGTCGTCGGCGATCTCCAGGGAGTTGTCCTTCTGAGTGAACTGGTTGCCCTGGAGGACGCTCTCGATGGTCAGCTCAGTCTTGTCGTCGTTCAGGCTGTAGGTGATCACGGAGCTGGCGGCGGCGTTCACGTCGTACATACCGGCTTCGTTGTACACATCGCGGCTGCCCAGATAGAGCTCCAGGCGCTCCTCGCTGTCCATCTTGGCAATGCTGGTACCCTTAACAACGCTCTGACCGTTGATAGCAACCACGTTGTCAAAGGCATCCTGGGACTTCTTCCAGTTGATGTCGTAAGTGGCCTCGGTGCCGTCAGCCAGCAGAACCTTGATCTCGCCGGACTTGGTCAGGGCGTTCTGGGTCCAGGCGGAGCCCAGCACCAGGGCGTAGTTGGTCACGACCTCCTCGGCGGGACGGACAGCCACCACGTAGCCGGCGGAGTCCAGCACGAAGTCGTACAGGGTGTCGAAGCCGATGTCCTTTTTGGCGTTGTCAATGTCGAAGTGGGTCAGGTCCACGTCCACCATGGCGGCGGCGTCGGGGATGTAGGACTGGCGGTACTCCTCGCCGTTGTCCAGGGTGATGTACAGCTCGTTGTTGCGGTCACGGTCCACACGGTTCATCATGTCGGTGACGATCTCGGCCAGCTTCACATAGGTGCGGCCGCCATACTCCACGTACAGGATCAGGTCGTCAACGGCAACCTCGCCCTCGAACACCACGTCGTCAAAGTCGCGGGTGGTGGTCTCGGCGTCGCCGGTGGGCAGGCCCTTGTTGGTCAGGGTGGGCTGATAGAAGGAGATGGTCTCGTTCTTCTCGCTGTACCGGCTGACCTCAGAGAGGGTCTCCACGGTGTACAGCACATACTCGGCGGTGCCGTCGTCGTTGTTGTCGATGACTTCAACGTCCACGCCGTTCAGGCTGTAGTAACCATTGTTCTCGTCCAGCTGCTTGTTGGGGAACATGTTGATCAGGCTGACAGCCTCGGTAGCGCCGTCCTCGCACCAGCCGTAGTTGACATAGTACTGGGTGTTCTTGTCGGTCTCAATGCCGGTGCCGTCCAGCAGATCCTTCAGGGTCTCCTCGGTGGCGGTGGTGGCATGGATCACATTGGCCTCGTCGTTGGTGGCCACACCGATGACGTTGGAGTTGGCCAGAATGGTGGTCTTCTCCACGTACATGGTGACGGCCTTGCCGATGTACTCAACAGGAGTGGTCACGTTGAAGGTGACGGGATCGTCTTCCTTCACGCCCTCGGGCACGGTGGTGTTGGAGGTGGTGGAGTCGTACACCACGACCTCGTCCAGGGTGGTCTTGCCGGTGCGCAGAGCGGCGTCGGAGTCGGTCTCCTCCAGGCGGGCCCACTCGTTGGCGGTGACAACGCCCTCCACGCGAACCACACCGAACACGGAGCTCAGAATGGTGCGGTGGTCGCCGTACACCAGGGCGTAGCCGTTGGAGTACTGCTGAATCATCTCCACGTCCAGGGCGTTGTAGATGAGCAGAGCGGCGTCGTCACGGTTCAGGGGCTCGCTCACGTCCTTGGTGAAGTTGCGGAAGATGCCCAGCTGCTGCGCCAGGGCGGCGGTGTTCAGCGCCCAGTCGGGGCCAACCAGGCCCTCGATCTCAGCGTTGTAGCCCAGGGCGGCCAGCAGCATCTTGGCGGCCTCAACGCCGGTCACGTTGGCGCTGGGGTCAAAGGTGTTGTCGCCGCGGCCGGCAATGATGCCGCGCACATAGCAGTAGTTGATGTAGCCGCGGGCCCAGTTGGCGGCGATGTCGGTGAGGCCGCTGTTGACATTCTGATACAGAGTGTCGCAGTCCTCGTTGTTGGTCAGGGCGACAGAAATCATCTTCGCCATCTGCGCGCGGTCCACGTTACCAGCGGGGTTATAAGAGCCGTCGGGCTGGCCCTCGATGATACCCAGCGTGGTGAGCATGGAAACCGCATCCTTGTTCACGATCTCTTCCCGGTCGGAGAAATCGTTGTAGCTCACAGCGGAAGCGCCGACGACCATCAGGCCAATGACCATGACGACGGCCAGCACCAGGCTGAGAGCCCGTTTGAGGTTTCTCATCTTGGATTTTCCTCCTTCTAAAATTTGAGGCCAGAGTTGCCATATAGTCCCAATATCCGGTAAAATAGGGAAATCAGAGCCGTATGACGACCCTTGCACGGGGTTAGAAGTGAGGAAATCACATGGTATTTGATGATTTTGATCTATATTTGCGGCTCAAAAGTTCCTATGGTAGACATTCGGTAGACACGAGGCGGCAAAAGAAAGGGCGCGCAGCGGGAAACCGCTGCGCGCCAATGGATTGCGGAATTGAATTGGTAGACATCTGGTAGACATGACCTCAAAACACATGGTAAGAAGCGGCATGCTGCCCTGGGAAATCCCGGCGGTTGTATATTGTGTGGCCGCCGGCTTTCAGCAGAAGCTCCTGTTACAGCGTGTCGGCCTGATAGGCCAGGGTGTGCGCCTGACCAGGGGAGAGGGTGATGCAGTGGGGCTTGCCGGCGAACTCCGGCCCCTCGCTCCAGGAGGCGGCACAGCCGTGCCACGGCTCGATGCACAGGTAGGGGGCTTTCTTCCCGGGCATAGTCCAGAAGGCCAGCATGGGGAAGCCCGCAAAGGATACCCGCACCCCCTTGCCGCTCTTTCTGCCGCGCAGGGTGACGCTGCGGGACTTCAGCCCCTCCAGGATCACGGTATCCAGCTGGTCAAACCAGCGGTAGTCCAGGGGGAAGGTGTCCCTATCCTCCAGGCAAGGCATGGCCGCCGGCCGATCCAGCAGGCCGTCCCGCAGCAGCAGGGTGGGGCAGGTCTCCCTCTCCGGGAACACCAGCTCGTAGTCCTCAAACCGCTCCCCCTCCGCCAGGGGGCAACGGAAGCCGGTGTGGGCGCCCAGGCAGAAGGGCATGGGCGCCGTCCCGGTATTGGTCACGGTGACCGCCGTGGCAAAGCCGCCGTCGGTGAGCCGCTGCTCCACCGCCAGGCGGAAGGGGAAGGGATACATGGCCAGGGTCTCCGGGCTGTCCGTCAGCTCCAGCCGGGCCCAGTCCTCCCCCTGTTCCGCCACGGCAAATTCCTGCCGCCGGGCAAAGCCGTGGCGCTCCATGGCGTACTCCTTTCCCCCGATGGTCACCTTTCCGTCCCGCAGGTTCCCCACCACAGGGAACAGCAGGGGGTTCCGGCCCGCCCAGTAGGCCGGGTCGCCGCCCCAGATGTACTCCAGGCCGTCCTCGTCCCGGTAGGATACCAGCTCAGCCCCCTTCGTGTCAATCCGGGCGGTGCGGCCGCCCCGTCTCAGCTCCAGCTCCATTTTGAGCGCCTCCTTCTTGATTCTGAGGGCATGATACCACGTCCCGGCGATCTTTACAAGGCCGGGTTGGGCGGCCGGAATCCGTTTCAAAAATGGTTTCGATGTGCCGTTTGGTTTGACAGACGGCCCATTCCGGGATACAATAGGAACACGAACTTAAGAAAGGAGCAGCCCAATCATGCTGTTTGCCCAATACGAGCGCTATCAGTACGCCCGCCCCCCGCTGGTGGAGGTCATCTGCCAGCTGCGCTTCCCCACCATCCTGGCCATCGGGGCCCAGGAGCCCGCCGCCTTCCAGGAGGCCGTGCGCCGGGACTTTCCCCAGTACGCCGCCCGGCAGGAGCAGCTGCCCCCCAAGGTGGTACGCAAAGGCAATACCGCCTCTTTGGAGGCCCAGAAGCCCATCACCAACTACAACTTTATCTCCCAGGACGGCCGGTGGAAGCTCAACCTGACCCAGAATTTCATCGCCCTGTCCACTGTGGGCTACCAGCGGTGGGAGGACTTTGCCACCCGGCTGGATCAGCCCCTGGCCCAGTTCATCCAGATCTACCAGCCCGCCTACTTTGAGCGCATCGGCCTGCGGTACGTCAACGCCGTCTCCCGCCAGCGGCTGGGCCTGGAGGGCCAGCTGTGGGACGATCTGATCCAGAGCCAGTATATCGGCATACTGGGGGAGCCCGACGTGGAGGAGAGCGAGATCGCCAAGTGCTCCCTGGAGGTGGACACCCCCCTGGTGGGCGGCTACCGGATGAAGCTGCGCACCGGCCCCGGCCTTGTCGGCGGCGGCAAGACCGACAAGGAGGTCAAGTTCGTCCTGGACGCGGACTTCTCCACCGCCGGAAAGATGACCGCGGAGGCGGTGCCTGAGAAGCTGGAGCGGATGCACCGCTTCGCCGTGTGCTTCTTCCAGGGCGCCATCACCAAGGAGCTCCACGAGGCCATGGGCCCCACCCCCATGGCGGATTGACCGCACAGCCCCGGAAAAGTCCTTGCTTTTCCGGGGCTCTTGGTATAAAATAGTCAGGTGTCTTGACAGCTTGGAGGCGGTACGGATGAAGAGACTGCTGCTGGTGGTGGACTACCAGAAGGACTTTGTGGACGGGGCCCTGGGCTTTGCCGGCGCGGAGAAGCTGGACGGGCCCATTTCGGCCAAAATCGCCCAATACCGGGCCGCCGGGGACGACGTAGCCTTCACCATGGACACCCACGGCCCCGACTACCTGGACACCCAGGAGGGCCGGAAGCTGCCGGTGACCCACTGCCTCCGCGGCTCCGACGGCTGGCAGCTCTACGGCGAGACCGGGCAGGCCCTGGACAGGGGCCGGGACAAGGTGCTGGAGAAGCCCGCCTTCCCCTCCCTGGAGCTGGCCGAGTGGCTCCGGGGCCGGGGGTATGACCAGGTGGAGCTGGCGGGGCTGGTGTCCTACCTGTGTGTGCTCTCCAACGCCGTCATGGTCAAGGCCGCCCTGCCGGAGGCGGAGATTATCGTGGACGCATCCTGCACCGCCGGGCCCGATCCGGCTCTCCACGCCAAGGGCCTGGACGTGATGGAGGCCCTCCAGATCACGGTACTGAACCGATAAAGGTTGTGAAACAGATGAAGGAACACATGAACTATACCCTGCTCTGCGACTTCTACGAGCTCACCATGGGCAACGGCTACTTCCAGACCGGGGGATACGCCGATCAGATCTGCTACTTCGACGTGTTCTTCCGCAACGTGCCCGACGGGGGCGGCTTCGCCATTGCCGCGGGGCTGGAGCAGGTCATCAGCTATATCGAAAACCTCCGTTTTACCGAGGAGGACATCACCTATCTGCGGGGCAAGGGCTGCTTCTGCGAGGAATTTCTGAACTATCTGCGGGGCTTCCGCTTCACCGGCGACATCTGGGCCGTGCCGGAGGGCACCCCCATCTTCCCCCGGGAGCCCATCCTCACCGTCCGGGCGCCGGCCATCGAGGCCCAGTTTATCGAGACCTTCCTGCTGCTCACCCTGAACCACCAGTCCCTCATCGCCACCAAGACCAACCGCATCGTCCGGGCCGCCGACGGCCGGCCAGTGAGCGAGTTCGGCTCCCGCCGGGCCCAGGGCCCCGACGCGGCCATCCTGGGGGCCCGGGCGTCCTACATCGCCGGCTGCGCCGGCACCGCCTGCACCCTGGCCGACGAGATTTACGGCTCCCCCGCCGGGGGCACCATGGCCCACTCCTGGGTGCAGATGTTCCCCGACGAGTATACCGCCTTCAAGACCTACTGCCAGCTCTACCCCCACTCCGCCACCCTGCTGGTGGACACCTACAACGTGCTCAAGTCCGGCGTGCCCAACGCCATCAAGGCGTTCCAGGAGGTGCTGCTCCCCCAGGGCATCACCCAGTGCGCCATCCGGCTGGACAGCGGCGATCTGACCTACCTGTCCCGCAAGGCCCGGAAGATGCTGGACGCGGCGGGGCTCACCGAGTGCAAGATCGTGGCCTCCAACTCCCTGGACGAGTATATCATCCGGGATCTGCTGCTCCAGGGGGCCAAGATCGACTCCTTCGGCGTGGGGGAGCGGCTGATCACCTCCAAGAGCGAGCCGGTGTTCGGCGGCGTCTACAAGCTGGCCGCCGTGGAGGACAAGGCGGGCAACATCATCCCCAAGATCAAGATCAGCGCCAACCCGGCCAAGATCACCACCCCCCACTTCAAGAAGGTGTACCGCCTCTTTGACAACGAGAGCGGCAAGGCCTTTGCCGATCTGATCACCCTCCACGACGAGACGGTGGAGGAGGGGAAGCCCCTGGAGCTCTTCGACCCCGACGCCACCTGGAAGCGCAGCGTGTTCACCAATTTCACCGCCAAAGAGCTGCTGGTGCCCGTATTCCGGGCCGGTAAGCGGGTGTACGACTCGCCCCCCATCGCCGAGATGCGGGCCTACTGCGCCGGGCAGATCGACCTGCTGTGGGACGAGGTCAAGCGCTTTGAGAACCCCCACAACTACTATGTGGATCTGTCCCAGAAGCTGTGGGACATCCAGCAGGAGCTGCTGGAGCGGGAGGGCAAGTAACAGAAAGCCCATCCCCGTTACCACCGCCCCATGGAGGCACCGGCCTCCCGGCGGCGCGCCTGCGCGGCGGGCGCCCCGCTTTTGATGGCAAAAGCGGGGGGAAAACCAGCAGGGGAAGGGATTTCGATTTCCCTTCCCCTGCACCCTATCCTTAAAACGACCAAAAAGGGGGCTCCGGCCCCCTTTTTGGATTTTCCCCCAAGCTGTCCTACAGGTAGCTTACCAACCGAGGGGGCTTACTTTGTAACGCCCCCTCGGTTCGCGGCACGCGGCGGCCCCGGCGCACTCTGTAGGGGCGGATAGTATCCGCCCGAATCCGTAGGGGCGACCTGTGGTCGCCCGCCCCATGGAGGCCCCGGCATCACCGCTCTGTGGCGCGCGACGACTCGGCGCGCGTGTCACCCCCGTGTTCCGCCATACCGCAAACATCCCTCCCGGCTGTCAAGCCGGGAGGGATGTTTATGGCAACGTATACAGAAAATTATCAGCTTCACCAGTGGGTGCCCGAGGACGATTTCCTCAGAACCGACTTCAACACGGACTTTCAGAAAATCGACGCGGCGCTGGCGGGACTCCAGACCGCGCTGGACGGGAAGTGCCAGCTCAAACGGGGCAACTTCAACGGGAACGGCGGCAGCTCCCGCCTGGTGATCACCGGCCCCACGCCCGAGGCGGTGATCCTGTCCACGGGATCCACCGTCGTCTCGGTCATCAGCGACGACAGCACCATCAGCGGCGTCAAAATCGTGGACAACGGCTTTGAGGTCTACTCCGGCTCCCCCAATATGAACCAGTCGGGAAAACGGTACAACTATGTGGCGCTGATCTGAAAAAGAGCCCCCGGGCCGTTTGGCCCGGGGGGCAACTGCTAGAGTTTAGGGTCGCGATCAGCGGGTGGTGTTGCTGTAGCTCACGCGCACATCAAGAGTGCCAGTCACAGTATCAGTGACATCGCCAGAAGTCACGGTGATCTTGACAGACACAGGGTACTTGAAGTTGCCGGAGCCGTTGCCAACATTCCACACAGGCTGGCTGGTGTACTCCACATTAACGTTGCTCTTCCAGCCCTTCTCGGTGGTCACAGACGCGATCTTTGCGTCGATTGCATCCTGAATAGTCTTATCGGTCGGCTGACCGTTCACGGTGACGTTGATGGTATCACGGATGTACTCCGCGATCAGAGCAGCGTCGCGCTCAACCTTCTGCTTGTCAGTGGCGGACTTGAGGGTAACGGTGATTTCCTGATCATCGCCATTAGCGACACCCTCAAAGGTGAGAGTGAACACACCGTTCACAGGAGCAGCGTCAGAGATGGGGGTCTTCAGGTCGTCAGCAGTACCCTCAGCCTTCACGTAACGCTTCAGCCATCCCTGGCTAGTCACATTGCTGGCATCGCCACGAATCAGCAGCTCATAGGCATTGGTACCGGTAGCCTTCAGCTCAGTACCAGCCTCGCCCAGAGAGGTCAGGGTCACGTCAGCCTTCTGCGCGGGCTGGGCAGCGACGTTGATGGTGACCTGATAGCTGACCTTAGTAGTGCCGTCCTCGGCAGTCACAGTAAGCCAGAAGACTCCATCGTCATTGACCTTGCCCTTGTAGTTATCTCCGATGCCCGAGATACCGCTGGAGGAATCGCTCTTGTCCATGAAGGAAACAGTGGCGTTCTTGTCGGCCGCGGTGGCGACCAGCTGGGTCACGGTGGTGTCGTTGGCCTGGGCATAGGTCAGGTCAACGCGGTAGCCGATGGCATTACCACTAGTGCCGTCACCAGTACCCTGGTTGACGCTGGTGTCCTTCACAGCAGTCTGGCCCTTGACCACGATGCTGCCGATGGCGGCGTCATCGGAGGGATCCAGCACGGTCACCTTCACGTTGTAGGTGATGGTGCGGGCGCCTTCCTTGGTCAGGCGGATGGTGAACACGTCGCCGTCGTCGATGGTGTCATTGCTGTTCCAACCGATCCCAGTGCCATTCTCATTCTTGAAGGAGACCTCGGGGTTGTCCATGCTGTACTTGGCGGCCCAGAAGGCAACCTCATCGTCACGGTAAGTGGCGTTGGCCTGAGTGTCGGTCAGGGTCACGGAGCCGGTCTTGTCGGACTGGTTCAGGGAGACGGCCTGGCCCTTGATCTCGAGGCTGGTCAGCTGCAGATCGTACACCACGTCGGGCTCATCGGTAGAGCCGGTGCCGCCCTCGTTCAGAGTGCCCTTGGAGGACTCGTCATAGTTGTCGGGCTTCACGGTGACGGTCAGCACGCCGTCCTTCTCGACCTTAACAGAGGTAGCATTGATGATGGTGCCGGGGATGGACACGGTGCCCTTGTTGATGGTCACGGTGCCAGCCACGTCCATGTTGGCGGTGATGCCGCCGGTCTGCTTGATGCTGCCGGTGGTGTCACCCACAACGCCCACGCTGACGTTGCCGTCAACGTCGACCTTGGAGCCGCGGGCCAGGTTCAGGGTGCCGTTCTCGACAATCAGATTGCCGTTGTCGACGGTCAGGCTGCCGGCGATGGTCACGATGCCGGCCTCAGAGGCATTGCCGATCTGCAGGTTGCCGTTGCAGACCAGGACGCTGCCGGAGGCGATCAGGGTGTTGTCGCTCAGCACGGAGATGCCGTTCTCAGCGTGAATGTCGGTGGCCTCCAGGTGACCCTTCACGGTGAGGGCGTTGACCTCCACGTCGCCGCGGGCGAACACGCTGCTGCTGGTCTCCACAATCAGGTCCTTGCTGTAGGTGTGATGGCCGTTGTCACCCAGGTTGGTGGTGCCGCCGATGATGTCGCCGACCACACCCACGCGGGCCTTGGTGATGGTGTTGTCGCCCAGGAGCAGGTCGCCGCCCACCTGAGTGGGAACGGTGATCTCGCGGTTGGCGCCGTTGTTGTCCACGGTGTAGTCGCCGGTGACACGGAAGGTGCCGGCGCCGGTGATGCTGTGGCCGTTCTCGTCCAGATCGCCGTCAACCTGGAAGATGATGCCCTCGGGGATCACCAGGTCGCTGTTCAGGGTCATATCGCCGTGCCACAGGATGTTCTTGCCGTCGCGATAGGCCTCGTAGATTTGCATCTCAGCCCACATGCCGGTGCCCCAGATGTCCACGTAGTTGGTCAGATCCCAGTTGAAGTTGTAGCCGAAGCCGAGGTCGTCGTCCTCGTCCAGATCCCAGATCCAGGCGGTGCGCACCTGACCCTCGGACACGATAGCCACGGTGTTCACATACACGTTCTGGTGGAAGGTGCCGGTGGACACGTCGTCGCCGCCCTTCTCAACCTCGGTCACGTCCCACACGTTGGCGGTGGTGGGCAGGGACAGGTAGTGGTTGGCAGCGCCGTCGTTCAGGTCGATGGTGCGGTTGATCAGCAGGTCGGCCACGCCGAAGGTGTTCCACATGGTGCCGATGTCATAGGTGCCGTCGGCGTTCTCGGAGTAGCTCCAAGCCTTCATGTAGTGGTAGTCGTTGTCCTTGTCGAAGTAGTCGCCCTCGTCGTCGACCTTGATGGTCTCGGCGGTGCCGTCCTCAAAGACAACGTTCAGCTCCAGGGTGTCCTTGCCGATGGCGTTGGCGGACAGAACCAGCATGTAGTCGGCGGCCACGGTGTCGGGCTCAGCCTCGAACAGGATCACGCCGGCCAGGTCGGAGGCCACATAGGTGCCGTCGGTCTTCTTCTCCAGCACGGGATAGACCTGGACGTCCACGTCGTCGTCGACATCGCTCATCTTGTCCCAGCCGGTAGCCACGCCGTAGACATACTCGTCATCGGTTTTGTCGTTGTTGTTCTTGGTATCCAGGTAGTAGTAGAAGGCCACGGTGTCCAGATCCACGGCATAGGTCTTGCTCTCAGTGCGGTTAGCCAGGTTCTCGCCGTCATCCAGGTTGGAGGCCTTGACGGTGATGCGGCCATAGCCGTTGTCGTAGCCGCTGGTGGCGACATACTGGAGGTTGTTGTGGTTGCGGGACACGCCGTCCATGAAGATCACGTTGCCGTTGTCGCCCACACCAGCGGTGGTCTTGGTGTTGACGTTGGACTCGATCTCCAGGGTCTTGTCGAGGTTGTTGTTGGTGTCATCCTCGAACTGGTTGCCCTGCAGCACGGACTCGATGGTCAGCTCGTCGCCGGCCTCGTTCAGGCTGTAGGTGATGATGGAGCCAGCAGCCTGGCCGGTCTTGTAGACGGCACCAACGCCCTGCTCCACGTCGCGGGAGCCCAGATAGGTCTCCAGCTTGCTGTCGTTGGAGTCACCCTTCACGTCGTCAACAGCCTTAATGCTGTCGATGTTCTCGAAGGCCTTGGCGGACTCCTTCCAGTTGATGCTGAACTGCTTCTCGGTGCCGTCGGCCATGAGGATCTTCACCTCGCCGCCGCGGGTCAGAGCGTTCTGAGTCCAGGCGGAATCCAGCACCAGAGCGTAGTTGGTCACGATCTCCTCGGCGGGACGCAGAGCGACCACGTAGCCGTGGGAGTCCAGGATGAAGTCGTAAGCGGTGTCGAAGCCGGGCATCTCCTTGGCGTCGTCGATGTCAAAGCGGGTGACGTCCACGTCCACCAGAGAGGCGGCATCCAGGATGAAGGACTGGCGGTACTCCTCGTCGTTGACGGTGATGTACAGCTCGTTGTCCTTATCGCGATCCACGCGGGTCATGGTGCCGGTCACGATCTCGGGCAGGGAGATGTAAGTCCGGCCGCCGTACTGGACGTAGAGGATCAGATCCTCGGCCTCCAGCTCCAGAGCGTCGATGGTGGTCACACCCTCCAGGGACACGTCCTCGGCGCTGACCATGTCGGCCAGGTCGATGGTCACGGTGTTATGGGCACCGTCAGCGGCCAGCTGGGTGTTCTCGTCACGCTCGGGGGTGTAGAAGGAGACGGTCTCCTTGGTGGCATTGTAGCGGGCGACCTCGGACAGGGTCTCCTGCAGGTACAGCACGTACTCGGCGATGCCGTCATCGTCGTTGTCGATGACCTGCACCTCAATGCCGTTCAGGTTGAAGTCATTGCCCTGGGCCTCGGTGTAGTAGTACTCGTTGATCCAGTCAATGGCGTCTTCCTCGTTCTTGAAGTAGCCGTAGTTGACGTAGTACTCGGTCTCGTCGTCGTTCACGGCCACGCCGGTGCCCTTCAGGTAGTCCTTCACGGTGTCCTCGGTGGCGGCGGTGAAGTTGATGACGTTGGCCTCGTCGTCGGTGGCCACGCCCAGCACCTTGGAGTTGGCCAGGATGGTGGTCTTCTCCACGTACATGGTCACAGCCTTGCCCATGTACTCAACGGGAGTGGTCACGTTGAAGGTCACGGGCTCGGTCTCCTTCACGCCCTCCTCCACGCGGGTGTTGGAGGTGGTGGAGTCATACCAAACCACGTTGGCCAGGGTGGTGCGGCCCTCGCGCAGAGCCTCGTCAGAGTCGGTCTGCTGCAGCTGAGCCCACTCGTTGCCCACAACCACGCCCTCGACGC
>ERZ1090860.742-NODE-743-length-18723-cov-4.863403_pt1 | contig 18723 bp, 13 predicted proteins | sample MGYA00478483_ERZ1090860 | MGnify/ENA primary metagenome ERZ1090860 (study PRJEB33644, sample SAMEA5815741) | chicken gut metagenome | biome: Chicken; feature: Gastrointestinal Tract; material: Caecum | place: Ireland | collected 2019-01-01 | study: A study of the...
TTTTTCTCAGAAGTCTGACGTCCTTTTCTAACTAACTGGTTAAATGTTGGCATTCTTTTCACCTCCTATGAATTATTCGTTTCCTCACGGCTCATACCGCAAGGGGCTGCGGATAATTTTATCATTATCCAATTTGAGCGCACAAAAATAATACGTTTTTGCACGCTAGATTAGTTTATTACGTTTATTTTCGGATGTCAAGGGATTTTACAACGATTTGAAAATTTCTGATAATTTCAATAAAAGTATGCCGTGTACTTTTGCACTAAGTACACGGCACTTTCTTAAAATGTCGTCTGAATATTCTGACTTTATCGTCACCGGGACCTGACTCCTTTGAATCAGTACGCCCTTCCCCAGTAAACCATATGTTTCGCCGGCTTGCCGCAGCATACGCACACATCTGAGAGATGTTCCTCGTCCATCGGGATACATCTGGAGGTTACGCCGCCGGTCTGTGCCTTGATCTCGTCCTCGCAGGCTTCCTCGCCGCACCACATCGCCTTGACGAATCCTTTCTTATTCTGAACGGCATCCTTCATCTCATCCATCGTAGTTGCTGTACTGATGTGGTCATCCAGGAATGCTTTTGCCTTCGCATAGAGGTCTTTCTGGACTGTCTCGAGGATCTCGCCCAGCTTCGTTGTGATCTCATCCATCGGCACTACGATCTTCTCTCGCGTATCGCGGCGTACTACTACAACCTGACCGTTTTCGATATCTTTCGGTCCGATCTCGATACGGGTCGGAATTCCCAGCATCTCCTGCTCGCTGAACTTCCATCCCGGGCTCTTCTCGGAATCGTCGATCTTCACGCGGTATCCGGCAGCCTTCAATGTATCCAGCAGCTCGTTCGCCTTATCAAGCACGCCTTCTTTGTGCTGTGCGATCGGGATGACTCTGGTCTGAACCGGGGCGATCCTTGGCGGAAGTACAAGTCCGCTGTCATCCCCGTGTACCATGATAATGGCGCCGATGATTCTGGTGGAAAGTCCCCAGGACGTCTCATATACACTGTGAAGCTCGTTGTTCTTGTCCGCGTATTTGATGTTGAACGCATCCGGAAATGCATTTCCGAAGAAATGGCTTGTCGCTGACTGAAGAGCCTGCCCGTCATGCATCAGCGCCTCGATCGTATAAGTATCCTGAGCACCGGCGAACTTCTCGCTCTCCGTCTTCCTTCCGGCAACCACCGGGATTGCCAGATCCTGCTCAACGAAATCTTTATATACGTTCCACATCATCTTCGTGCGCTCTTCCGCTTCCTCGTAAGTTGCATGGATCGTATGTCCCTCCTGCCACAGAAATTCTCTGGAACGCAGGAACGGTCTTGTCGTCTTCTCCCATCTCAGAACGGAACACCACTGGTTCCACACTTTCGGAAGGTCGCGGTAGGACTGTACTGTCTTGCTCCAGACATCACAGAACAGAGTCTCAGAAGTAGGACGGATACAGAATCTCTCCTGGAGCGGTTCCATCCCTCCGTGTGTGACCCACGCCACCTCCGGCGCAAATCCTTCAATATGATCCTTCTCCTTCTGAAGCAGGCTTTCCGGGATCAGAACAGGAAGATATACATTCTCTACTCCTGTATCCTTGAATCTCTTATCAAGATCCGCCTGGATGTTCTCCCAAAGAGCATATCCGTTAGGCAGATAGTTCAGGCAGCCTTTCACCCCTGAATAATCGCACAGCTTTGCCTCGCGTACCACATCTGTGTACCACTGCGCAAAGTCTTCATCTCTTGATGTGATCGACTGTACCAGTTTCTTTTCCTTTGCCATCTTTCTTTCTCCTTCTTCTTTTATTTCTGCGTTCCTCTCTGAAAACAACGAACGCCGGGACATCCTTCGTCCCTCGATAACAAGGGACCGGATTTCCCGGCGGTACCACCCTAATTAACCGTGCGCCTGACGCCGCTTTGCCCTGATGCAGAATCCCGGCTATCGACTGCACTGTTCACTCTTTTACCTTTAACGCAGGCTTACGCTGCATTTTCATGCAGAAGCTCCCGGCCCGGTTCTATACATTCCTGCGGAGGCTCTCACCAGCCGCCCCCTCTCTGTGGCATTCCCTGTATATACTATCTCCGTTCATCGCTGTCGCAACTGTGATTTTAACGAAAAACAATTCTGTTGTCAACCCATTCGGAAGGCAGATCATCCTTTTCATTCAGACAGAATATTCTTTTTTCGTCTCACCCCTGGATCTGAAGCAGTTTTGCTTTCAGTTCATTCTCCATATTCTGCAGTTCAGCCTCTGCCTCAGCTCTCTTCTGACGACCTTCCTTCTGAATATTCATCACCTCATCCAGCGTAGAGATCAGAGATTCGTTGGTCGCCTTGAGAGTATCCATATCCACAATTCCTCTCTCGGATTCCTTTGCCGTCTCCACCGTTGCCATCTTGAGTTTCTCCGCATTCTTCCGGAGAAGCTGATTCGTCATGTCCGTCACCTCGCGCTGGGCTGCCGCAGCCTGTGTGGAATGTTCCACGCCGAGCGCCAGTACCATCTGGCTCTTCCACAGCGGAATAGTGTTCACGATGGTGGACTGGATTTTTTCCACCATCAGCGTATCATTATTCTGAACAAGACGGATCTGAGGAGCCGTCTGGATCGAGATCATTCTGGTCAGTTCCAGATCATGGATCTTCTTCTCAAAACGGTTGCACATGGAATCCAGATCCTTCGCAGCCTGGGCGTCCTCCGGGAGCCCCGTTGCCTGCGCCTTCGCTGTAAGACTGCTGAGTTCACCGCTCCTTACTTCCTGCAGTTTCTTTTTCCCCGCAAGAATATACATGGAAAGCTCTTTAAAATAAGTAAGGTTCAGGTCGTACATCTTATCCAGAAGAGCCGTATCTTTCATAAGCTGCACCTGATGTTTCTCCAGCACCTTTACGATCTCATTGACATTCGTCTCTGCCTTCGCGTATTTTGCTTTCATGGTTTCAATCTTGTTGGAAGCCTTTTTGAAAATTCCGAAGAATCCTTTCTCTTCCTCTTCATCGAAATTCTTCAGTTCTTTTACCACACCGGTAAGAAGTTCTCCCACCTCTCCGAGATCTTTGGACCGAACATTTTCCAGCGCCGACTCGGAAAAGTCCGCCATCTTTTTCTGAGTCCCCGCCCCATACTGGAGCACCAGCGTAGAGTTTGTCAGATCAATCTGTTTTGCAAACGCATCCACCGTACGCCGCTCTTCCTCTGTAAGAATACTGTCATCCAGCGCCGGTTCTTCCTTTTTCTGTTCCTCCGGCGGCTGCTTTGCCTCCTGCCCCTGGAAAGGATCCAGCGTAAGTGTAGGCGCTGTACTCATGTCCTGAAAATCACTGCTCATTTTTTTGCCCTCCATTATCTTCTATTTTCCTCATCATATTACTTTTTCTTCTTTATCCCGTCTTCGGTCAGTCCTTCCTGCGCCAGCATCATATTCAGCACAGAGATATCTGACGATACATCCCACGCAGTATCCTGGAACAGGTCATCCAGCAGCTTCTCAAATGCCGTGTTCAGGGTATCCAGAGTTTTCTCGATCTCCTTCTTGGAAGAAATGATATTTTCCCCCTGTACCGGCTGTGCATCCAGATCCTCGTAGGCCTCCAGCAGTTTGATCGTCGTCGGAAGATAATAGTCCATCAGGCGGTGGATGTCATCCACTGTTTCCGGATTCTGTTCCACTCTGTCAAAGATCCGGTCCACCAGCATCTCCATTCGTGAGATTTTATTTGAAATCTCTTCTCCCGGGATCGCATCGTTTGCCTCCCTGATCTTTTTCACATACTCGTCTCCCGCCTGAATGATCCGCTGCACTTCCGGAGAAAGCTTTTCGTATTCCTGCCGTTCTCTTTCCGCCTCCGCTTCTCTTTCCGCCTTCTGCTGTTTCATCCGTTCCATAAGACTGGTATACTGCCGATATGCCTCGTCGCTGGACATCAGATAAGTTCCCTGCTCATCCAGATGTCCCTGACGGAACCACCCTTTTTTTATCATCTTCTTAAGATCTTTCAGGACTGCCTTTGCCGATCTTCCCGTCTGTCTTGAAAGTTCTTTTACTTCACAGTACTCCTGGTCACCCAGGACTTTCACATATTTTCTGAAACGACCCACACTGCAGAACATGCTGGTTCCTGTCCCTGCCATCCAGATAAAGATCAGGGCAACGATCCCCAGCACGACCGCGCCTGCGCGAAGGGCCGTCCCCCATCCCGTGGCCGCCGCGGCGATGAGTACACAGATCAAAAGAGCAATCGTCCCGATCCCGAAAACATATCCTGTAGCGGCAAGAAACGCTCCTCCGATCCTGGAAGAATTTCCCTTGAGATAAAGCAGGTTCTTTCTCTCCCGCGGGATCACATTTACGTTCTCCCTGCCCTGGTCATATCCCGGAGCATATGCCTGCCTTTGTCTTTCCATCGGTCTTTCTCTGTACCATCCGCCGTTTTTCAACCCGCGGGAAACATTGTCCATTGCCTGTCCGATCGTATCAGACACCGTCTGGTTCAGCCTGCTGAAATCCCGGGAATCCACGGCATCCTGTATCGTCCTCCTGATGTCTTCACCAAATCTCTCCCACTCGTTATTTATCATGGAATTCCTCCTTAAAAGCTTGACCTGAATATTCTTTTTTATTATAATCAGTTTAGCCGTAACCTATGGAAAAGTCAAGAACGCATAGGCTTGAAAAAACTCAGGAAAGAACTGTACGCTGCATCTTTCACAACACACGGAAAAGGAGCGATAAAATGAACCCGGATATCCATTCACTCATCATATACGAAGACCCTTCTGTCATCGTCTGCCGCAAGCCGGCCGGAATTCCCACGCAAAGCAGCCGGATCGCCGCATCGGACATGGTCAGTCTGCTGAAAAACTATCTGGCTGCCTCTTCGCAATACGGGAGCGCCGGCAGAAAAACCAAAGGCCAGAACCGAAAAGAGCCCTATCTCGCCGTCATTCACCGTCTGGATCAGCCCGTGGAAGGTCTTCTCGTCTTTGCAAAAACTCCGGCTGCTGCCAGAAATCTTTCCGGGCAGCTGACAGGCGCCGGCTTCGGGAAATATTATCTTGCCATGGTCAGAGGAATTCCTTCTCCTTCAGAGGGTGATCTGGAAGATCATCTGGTAAAAGACGGGCGTACAAACACTTCCCGCGTTTGTACAGCAGATACTCCCGGCGCGAAATATGCCCGGCTCCACTATCATACTGTCCGGGTGCACAAAGACCAGTGTCCGCCGGTCTCTCTCATCGAAATCCATCTTGACACCGGGCGGCACCACCAGATCCGGGTACAGATATCCCATCATGGATTTCCTCTGATCGGCGACCGGAAATACGGCGGTTCAGACAGCGGGGCAGGGCCCCTGAAGTTATGTGCGTACCGACTGGAATTTCTCCACCCAACGGATGGGAGGCCAATGAATTTTGAGCTTTCCTCCCCCTCGTGGAAAGAAATTTCCTGACAGGACGCCGTTCAGGCGCAAGGTTTCGGGCAGACACGACAGCCGCCTGCCCGGCTTATCGTACATAAAGGCTGCCGTCACCTTTCCGGTGTACGGCAGCCTTTCATTTCCCGATATTCAATTCTGTTTCCTCTACACCAATTCCGGCTCCGGTTCCTCCTCCAGCGTCTCCTCATATTTTTGAAGGATCGTAGTCTGGATTCTCTCCCTTGTTCCGGAATTGATCGGATGAGCAATGTCTCTGTATTCCCCGTCCAGAGCTTTTTTGCTCGGCATTGCTATAAACAGTCCTTTCTCGCCCTCTATCACCTTGATATCATGTACAACAAACTCGTCGTCAATGGTGATAGACACTACTGCTTTTAATTTCCCCTCTTTCGCGACTTTTCTCACACGTACATCAGTAATCTGCATACTCTCCAGTCTCCTTTCTCTGTCTGCACCTTCTGCGGACACGCCGGTCTCGATTTTTCCCTCCCCGAACTATATTTCGCATATCCCTGCTTCAAATTCTCCAGGGGCTATAATGCATATCTTTCGTTCTTCTCAACTACTATTTTCACGCCATTTTCTCCTACGTGTCTTGTATTCGCTCTGATCGTATCACGGCTTTCCACGATACAGTTCTCAATGTATGTGTTGTCCCCAAGATATACATCGTTGAGAATGATCGAATTTTTGATCACGCAGTTATTTCCTACAAATACTTTTTTAAATATCACAGAATTTTCTACTGTTCCGTTTATGATACTCCCGCTTCCCACGAGACTGTTCTTCACGACCGCTCCCGGATTGTATTTTGCAGGGGGCTGATCGCTCACTTTTGAGAACACGCTGGGAAGTTCACGGAAGAAATAGTTCCGAACCTCTGGTTTCAGGAAGTCCATGTTTGTCCGATAATAAGCGTCAACAGTAGAAATATTGCTCCAGTAACTGTTTATCTTATAACCGTATATCTTTTTCAGATTTTTATATCTGATCAGGATATCCGTCACAAAATCGTGTCGCTCTTCCTCCGCGCAATGCTCGATCAGATCGATGAGCTGTCTTCTTCGGATGATGTAGATCCCAGTGGAAATCGTCTGGGAATGCGCCACCATCGGCTTCTCCTCGAACTCCTCGATCCTAGACGCTTCGTTCATCCGTATCGTCCCGAACCTGGTCGCATCTTCTCCCGGTTCAAGCTCCTTGCACACCACGGTGATATCGGCTTTCTTCGCAATATGGTATTCCAGGACCTTGTTGTAATCCATCTTGTATACTGCATCCCCTGATGTGATGATCACATAAGGTTCATGACATCTTCTCAGAAAATCCAGATTCTGATAGATCGCATCTGCAGTTCCCCGATACCAGTAGCCGTTGTCCGCTGTGATCGTCGGGGTAAACACGTACAGTCCGCCCTGCTTTCTTCCGAAATCCCACCATTTCGATGAGTTCAGATGCTCGTTCAGCGACCTTGCATTATACTGGGTCAGCACCGCGACTTTCTGAATATGAGAATTGGTCATGTTGCTGAGCGCAAAATCAATCGCCCGATAGCTTCCTGCCACCGGCATTGCCGCTACCGCGCGCTTCGCCGTCAGTTCCTTCATCTTCCTGCTGTTTCCGCCTGCCAGGATAATCCCTACCGCTCTCATACTCTGTCACCTGCCTTTATCAACGTCTCTCCGCTCTCCAGCACGCCGCCCGGATAATCCTCCGGAACTGTCACTCCGCTGATGGCGGTATTCTTGCCGATCTGCACGCCGTCAGGTATGACGGAGTTCTCCCCGATCGTTGCCAGTCCTCCGCTGTAGATATTCGGTTTCATCTTGTTCGGCACTTCGCTTCCGATTCCGATGACCGCGTTGTTTCCGACTACGGTATCCTCTGCGATGATCGCTTTTTCGATCACGCAGTTCTCACCGATCTTCACTCCCTGCATAATGATGGAGTCTCTCACAACGCTTCCTTTTCCTATAGTCACACTTCCGCCCAGAACCGAACTGTGTACTTCCCCATAGATTTCCGAACCATTACTGATGATACAGCGGTCCACAACTCCCTGCTCAGCGATATACTGAGGCGGGATATTGGCACTGTTTGTATAGATCTTCCAGAATTCTTCGTAAAGATTAAATTCCGGTATGATATCGATCAGCTCCATATTTGCTTCCCAGTAGGAACTTAAGGTTCCCACATCTTTCCAATACCCGTTGTATTCATATGCAAACAGCCTGTCCCCTTTCTGATGGCAGTAGGGGATGACATGCTTGCCGAAATCACAATTCGGCTGATCTTTCAGCTTGATCAGTGCTTCTTTCAGCACAGGCCAGCTGAAGATGTAAATTCCCATGGAAGCCAGATTGCTGCTCGGCTTTTCCGGCTTCTCCTCAAAATCTCTGATCTTTCCGTCTCCGTCGGCCACAACGATGCCGAAACGGCTTGCCTCCTCGATCGGCACCGGCATTGCCGCGATCGTTACATCTGCTTTGTTTGCCTTGTGGAAATCCAGCATTACTTCATAATCCATCTTATATATATGGTCGCCTGACAAGATCAGTACATAGTCAGGATTATACGTCTCCATATAATTCATATTCTGATAGATCGCATTTGCAGTACCGGTATACCACTCGCTGTTTGAACTCTTCTCGTAAGGGGGAAGGATAGAAACTCCGCCCACATTGCGATCCAGATCCCAGGGTATTCCGATCCCGATATGCGTATTCAGCCGCAGCGGCTGATACTGTGTCAGAACTCCAACCGTATCAATTCCTGAATTGATACAGTTGCTGAGTGGGAAATCAATGATGCGGTATTTCCCGCCGAAAGCAACTGCCGGTTTTGCAACTTTCGCCGTCAATACGCCCAGACGACTGCCCTGTCCTCCCGCCAAGAGCATGGCAATCATTTCCTTTTTGAACATTGCGTCACCTCATTTCTAGTTGGTTTCATTTATTATAACACATATTTATCTTTAGCCAATAATTTTTTACAATTTTTTTGTGTTTTTTCTGTTCTTTTTGTGAAATTCAGACAAAAAGATATCCTTTTAATTTTTATCATATATAGTATAATATAGTAAGCAACAGTATTTTTATGACTAAAACATACTGATTTTCAGAATTAGAACAGATAAGAGAAGGGGTATTTATAATGTATAAAATTGATTTTCAGAAACCGATCCACATCCATTTCATCGGTATCGGAGGCATCAGTATGAGCGGACTTGCAGAGATTCTTCTGGAGGAGGGTTTCACTGTTTCCGGCTCCGATTCAAAGGAATCTCCCCTGACAGAAAAACTTGAAAAAGAAGGAGCGGTCATCCACTACGGCCAGAGCGCGGACAACATCACCGACGATATCGACTGTGTCGTCTATACCGCTGCGATCAACAGGCGCAATCCGGAGCTTATGGAAGCGGTAGCCCGGAAGATCCCGATGCTTACCCGTGCAGAACTGCTCGGACAGCTCATGAAAAATTATGAGACTCCTATCGCTGTCTCCGGAACCCACGGGAAGACCACGACAACTTCCATGATCTCCCACATCCTTCTGGAAGCGGATCTGGATCCGACCATCTCCGTTGGCGGCATTCTCAAAGCCATCGGGGGAAATATCCGCGTAGGAAGTTCCGGTACATTTCTTACTGAGGCATGTGAGTACACGAACAGTTTCCTCCATTTTTTCCCGAAGATCAGTGTGATCCTGAATATAGAGGAGGATCATCTCGACTTTTTCAAGGATCTGGAGGACATCCGGCACTCTTTCCATCAGTTTGCCGCACTCCTTCCTTCAGACGGAACCCTTGTGATCAACGGAGACATCAAGAACTATGAAGAAATCTACAGCGGTCTTGACTGCCATGTCGTTACATATGGCTCTTCACCGGATTTTGATTACAGTTTTGACGCTATCCGCTACGATGAGCACGGACATGTCTCCTTTGAACTGCTGAAAAAAGGGAAAAAAACCGGAAGGATCGCATTGTCCGTGACCGGAGACCACAATGTCTCCAACGCTCTTGCAGCGATCGCTGTGGCAGAACTTATGGACATTTCTGCTGACACGATCCAGAAAGGGCTGCTCTCTTTTACCGGAACAGACCGGCGCTTCGAATACAAAGGAACTTTTAACGGCGTAACCGTGGTTGATGATTATGCGCACCATCCGACAGAGATCGCCGCTACGCTCAAGGCTGCTCAGCACTCTCCGCACAATGCAGTATGGTGCGTGTTCCAGCCTCACACCTATACAAGGACAAAGGCTTTCTTCCATGAGTTTGCCGAAGCCCTCTCCCACGCGGATCACCTGATCCTTGCGGACATCTATGCGGCACGGGAGACCGACACGCTGGGGGTTTCCTCCGAAGCACTGGCTGAAGAGGCGAAGAAACTCGGGACAGACGCCCTTTATCTTCCTACATTTGCAGATATTGAGACGTTTTTAAAGGAGCACTGCCAGCCCGGCGACCTTCTCATCACCATGGGAGCAGGAGATATCGTCACAGTAGGGGAAGATCTTCTGAAATAGATTTTCCCCTCTCTGCAGGGGATTTTTCATAGATATCCACATATCTTTCCCCAGTTATCCACACTTTCTACACACAGTTATCTACAAAAAACCGGGATTTACCCACGAGAAAATGCTTTTTTACTATATCATCCGGTGTTATAATTAGCACACAATACACAAGAGGAGTTCTTATCCGGGACACAGTGAGAACGGGGTTCTTCTGTGTCCGCTTGATTTTATCTCCCGGCCGGATACCGGACCGTGACAGAAAGTAGGACAGGATATTATGAAAAAATTAACGTTAAAAAACAGATTCCAGACAAATGCGACCTTGCTTCCGAATGACTTCATAGATAATTATATGGTGAATGCGAACGGAGAGTTTGTAAAAGTGTACCTTTTCCTTCTCCGCCACCTCGATGATCCATGTTCATCTCTTACCATTCCCATGATAGCGGACTGCCTGAACAATACGGAAAATGATGTTCTCCGTGCCTTCCGTTACTGGGAGACCGCGGGTCTGCTGCGGCTTGAACGCGACGCGGAGGATCGGATCACAGGGATCGAGCTTCAGAAAATGACCTCTGTAAAAAAATCCGGCGCAGATGTCATGGCTGCTCCGTCAGTTCCTGTCCCGGAAGAGCCGGCTGCAGAGGAACCGGAAGCACCTGTTGCTGCTCCTGCGGTTCCATCGAACGCAGTGCAGCTGGATACATTCCGCGCTCAGAAAGAGATCAAATCTCTCCTCTTCATTGCGGAACAGTATCTCGGAAAGACATTGACACGTACAGACATGGAGACAATCACATATTTCTATGACACACTCAACATGTCCGCTGACCTGATCGAGTATCTTCTTGAGACATGTGTAGAGAACGGACACAAAAGCATGCATTATATACGCAAAGTTGCTCTTTCCTGGTGTGATTCCGGAATCGAGACAGTATCCCAGGCGAAGGAGCAGTCTCAGTCGTACAACAAGAACTGTTTCACCGTCCTGAATGCTTTCGGGATCAAGAACCGCGGGCCGGCAGCATCGGAGCTTACATATATCCGCAAGTGGGCTGAGGATTATGGTTTTACTGCTGATATGATAGAAGAGGCATGCCGCAGGACCATCTCTGCTACTCATCAGCCCAGCTTTGAGTATGCCGATACGATCCTCACCAGATGGCATGAGAACCATGTCCGTTCCCTTAAGGATGTGACTATTCTTGATGAGGCATTTCAGAAAGAAAAAGCAGCTCAGAGAATCGCGTCCGTCCGTACCCGTACTCCGGCAAGAAATCTGAATAATTTCGAGCGCCGCAATTACGACATGGATTCTCTGGAGGAGCAGCTGCTCAACAGTAATTAGAAGGAGTTTATACATGGGACTGAAAAGTTCACAATATTACGCGATCATGCGTGAATATGAAAAAAAACAGTTGAAGAGCCATGATATACAGACGCAGCGGTACAAAGAAGTTTATGAGAAGATACCCGAGTTCAAATCGCTCGACGAATCCATCTCGATCCTTTCCGTCCAGTACGGAAAGAAACTTCTGAACGGAGACGACCACGCTATCGCTTCCCTCAAGGAGGAGCTGGCAATCCTGCGGAGCAGCAAACAGAGTCTTCTTCTCTCTGCCGGTTTTCCTGCAGATTACCTTGAGCCTGTATACGAGTGCAGCGACTGTAAGGACACCGGTTATATCGGGAATAAGAAATGCCACTGTTTCCGTAAAGCGATCATTCATCTCCTGTACGAACAGTCTAATATCAAAGAACTGCCCTATGACGCAGGATTTGAAAATTTCAGGCTTGATTTTTACTCTCCCTCCTACTATGATAAAAAGACCGGGCGCTCAGCACGGGCAATCATGGAGGATACGCTTAAGGTGTGCCATCAGTTTATCGACACCTTCGGCACAGAGTTCCGCAATCTCTTTTTCTATGGGGATGTAGGGGTCGGAAAAACATATCTCTCTACCTGTATCGCCCGTGAACTTATGGAACGGGAATTTTCCGTTTTATATTTTTCCGCGCCTCAGCTTTTCAATTCTCTTGCCCGCACGGCATTTAATAAAAAAGATGTTGACGCGGGGAATATGAATGAGTATATTTTTAACTGCGACCTTCTGATCATCGATGATCTGGGGAGCGAATATACCAATGGTTTCATAGCATCACAGTTTTTTACCTGCATCAACGAGAGACTTTTGCACAGGAAGTCAACGATTATCTCAACAAATCTGTCCCTGGAGACTCTGGCGGATCTGTATACAGAACGTTCTTTTTCCAGGATCACGAGCAGCTATACTCTGTTGAGGATAATCGGGGATGATATACGTATCAAAAAGAAGTTAGAGCACAGGGAGGACAATTCATGTTACGTCGAACAGAAAGAATCTTAGAGAATATTCCGGTAGGAGCACTTGGGCTGATCGCCCTTACCGGATGTGAGGAAATGGGGAATAAGGTAAATGATTACCTTGTAAAATGGCGTCACGAAAGCGCTCATGAGTATCGTGACGACGTTGCCTTTTCCGGATATGAAAAGGATAATTTCCTTATTAACGCACGGGTTCCGCGCTTTGGTTCCGGAGAGGCAAAAGGAATCATCAGCGAATCCGTAAGAGGAAAAGATCTCTATCTCATGGTAGACGTATGTAATTATAATGTAACTTATTCACTGACCGGAAACGTAAACCACATGTCTCCTGACGATCACTTTCAGAATCTGAAGAGGATCATCGCGGCAATCGGAGGAAAGGGGCGCAGGATCAATGTCATCATGCCGTTCCTTTATGAAAGCCGTCAGCACAAAAGAAGTTCAAGAGAGTCTCTCGACTGTGCTCTTGCACTTCAGGAGCTTGTCCGCATGGGAGTAGAAAACATCATCACATTTGACGCTCACGATCCGAGGGTTCAGAATGCAATCCCGCTCAGCGGTTTTGAAACTGTATCTCCGACCTATCAGTTTATCAAAGGGCTTCTCCGCACTGTAAAGGATCTGCAGATCGACAGTGATCATATGATGGCGATCAGTCCGGACGAAGGCGGAACAAACCGCGCCGTATATCTTGCAAACGTGCTTGGACTGGACATGGGTATGTTCTATAAACGCCGCGACTATACAAGGATCGTTGACGGACGGAATCCGATCGTTGCACACGAATTTCTCGGAAGCTCCGTAGAGGGGAAAGACGTGATCATCATCGATGATATGATTTCTTCCGGAGACAGCATCATCGAGGTTGCTACAGAATTGAAGCGCAGAAAGGCCAAACGCATCTATGCAGCTGCAACGTTCGGTCTGTTTACGAACGGAATGGAAAAGTTTGATAAGGCGTATGAGGAGGGCATCATTGACGGTATTCTGACGACAAACCTGATTTATCAGACACCGGAGCTTCTCTCCAAGCCGTATTATATTAACTGTGATATGAGCAAATATATTGCTCTCATCATCGATACACTGAATCATGACGGTTCTATAAGCTCTATCCTGAGTCCGAATGAGAGAATCCAGAATGTCCTCCGCAAATATAAAAACGGAGAACCGATCTGACAGATAACTGACTGACTATGAAAAAACAAATTTTATGTGATGTTTCCCTAACCGTGCTGCTGCTCTTTGCAGCCACGGTTCTCAATTTCTGTTTTTTCTATTTCGGAAACAGGAATCTGGCAAACATCACTGTAATTTATATCCTTGCGCTGATTCTGATCGCGCTTAAAACATCCGGATATTTTTACGGGATAGGAGCATCCCTGTTCTGCGTTGCGGCAGTCAACTACTTTTTCTCCTATCCCTACAATATGATAGACTTTTCTCTTGCGGGCTATCCTGTCACTTTTATCGGGATGCTCGCTATTTCTATCATCACGAGCACTACGACCACATCCCTGAAGCGTCAGCGTCAGGCGATCGCAGAGCGCGAGAAAGCTCTTTTTGATGCGGAGCAGGAAAAACTGCGCGCAAATCTTCTCAGAGCAGTTTCTCACGATCTGCGCACTCCTCTGACTACGATCATAGGATCCTCTGCCTCATATCTGGAGAATTATACTGAACTCTCCGAATATGAGCGAACAGAGCTTATCACAAACATTAAGGAGGATTCTGAATGGCTGCTGAATATGGTGGAGAATCTGCTGACCGTGACCAGGATCCGGGAAGATTCTGACGATAAGGTGAAGAAATCTTCGGAGGTCGTAGAAGAAGTCGTATCCGAGGCGATACAGCGCCTCCAGCGCCGTATTCCGGAATTGCATGTGCATGTTGCGATGCCGAACGACTTCCTTATGATCCCTATGGATCCCACTCTCATCGAACAGGTGCTGATCAATCTCCTGGAGAACGCATTTGTCCACTCCGGAAGCAGCGAACCGACTGATCTTACTATCACAGAATCAGGAGATAATGTCATCTTTTCTGTCCGGGACTATGGGAAAGGGATCGATAGTGAGCTTCTTCCTCATATTTTTGAAGGCCGGCAATACACCTCCGGATCTTCTGACGGACGCAGGGGCATCGGAATAGGTCTTTCCATCTGTAAAACGATCATCCAGGCACACGGCGGAGAGATTACTGCCGTTAATCATGATAAGGGTGCTGAATTTGTGTTCACTCTTCCAAAAGAAAAGGAGAACGAAGATTATGTCTAAATGCTCTGTACTGATCATTGAGGACGAAAAAAAGATACAGGTCTTTATGGGAAAAGTTTTAAAACGTCAGGAGTACCGCGTACTCTATGCAGATACAGGGGCGCAGGGACTGGATATCATCCGTTCCCAGTGCCCTGATATTATTCTTCTTGATCTGGGTCTTCCGGATATGAACGGTGACGATATCATAAAAGAAGTCCGCAGCTGGACGAGCACTCCTATCATCGTCATCTCTGCCAGAACCGCTGAACGCGAAAAGGTTATCGCACTGGATCTGGGTGCTGATGATTATATCACAAAGCCTTTTGGCACTTCTGAACTGCTCGCCAGGATACGTGCCTCTCTGCGTCACAGCAACAGGCTCCGCACCGATGAGAATTACTATCTTCGCCCGTACCGGCATGGAGATATGACTCTTGATTTCTCCAGACGTCTTCTGACCGTCGGAACCACTGAAGTTCATCTGACTCCCATAGAGTACAAGATCGTGGCATATCTCGCGCAGAACTCTGGCAAAGTCATCACTTACTCTGCACTGCTTTCCAGTGTATGGGGACCGTATGCAGACGGAGACAATAAGATCCTGCGGGTAAATATGGCGAATATACGCCGGAAGCTCGAATCAGATCCGGCTCAGCCGAAATATATCTTTACCGAGGTAGGAGTCGGTTATCGAATGGCGGAAGATGAAACGGAAAATGCGTAGCGTGTGTCGTAAAATCTTTAATAATCCTTTTAATAATCATAAAAAAGACTATGAGATCAATATTCTGATCTCATAGTCTTTTTTTATGATCTCGTGTCTGATCTGTTTTATTCCTGAACCACCGGTTCTTCTTCCTCGGTTGTCATCGGAATCTCATCATCCAGACTGATCTCATCGTCAAACTCCAGTTCATCCTCCATGTGGATGTCTGTGTTCAGTTTTACATCACGGTACTTCTTCATACCAGTTCCTGCCGGGATATGCTTACCGATGATAACGTTCTCTTTCAGTCCGACAAGGTGATCTACTTTACCATTGATAGCTGCCTCTGTCAGCACCTTCGTTGTCTCCTGGAATGATGCCGCAGACAGGAAGGAATCTGTTGCAAGAGATGCCTTCGTGATACCGAGCATGATCTGCTCTCCTGTTGCCGGTTCTTTTCCTTCGGCTTCAAGCTGCTTGTTGATATCCTCGAATTCAAGTACATCAACCATTGTACCCGGAAGAAGTTCGGAATCACCTTTCTCCTCCACACGTACTTTCTTCAGCATCTGGCGAACGATAACCTCGATATGCTTATCGTTGATATCAACACCCTGGAGACGGTATACACGCTGTACTTCACGGAGCATGTAATCCTGCACTGCACGCAGACCTTTGATCTTCAGGATATCATGCGGATTTACACTACCTTCTGTAAGCTCATCACCTGCTTCAAGCATCTGTCCATCCTGCACTTTGATACGTGATCCGTACGGGATAAGATAAGCTTTTGATTCGCCGGTCTCCTCGTTTGTAACGATAACCTCGCGTTTCTTCTTTGTATCACTGAGAGTCGCTCTTCCGGCAAACTCCGTGATGATGGCAAGTCCCTTCGGCTTTCTTGCCTCGAAAAGCTCCTCGACACGGGGAAGACCCTGTGTGATATCATCACCGGCAACTCCACCGGTATGGAACGTACGCATAGTAAGCTGTGTACCAGGCTCTCCGATGGACTGAGCCGCCACGATACCGACTGCCTCTCCGACCTGAACGACTTCTCCGGTCGCCATGTTGGCTCCGTAGCACTTCGCGCAGACACCGTTCTTGCAGCGGCAGGTAAGGATCGTACGGATCTTAACCCTGCTGATCGGCTCGCCGTTCTCATCCACACCTTTTTTGATCACACGTTCCGCACGGCGCGGCGTGATCATATGATTTTTCTTCACGATGACATTTCCGTCTCCGTCCTTGATATCCTCGCAGGAGAAACGTCCTGTGATACGATCCTGCAGGCTCTCGATCTCCTCGTTTCCATCCGTAAATGCATGTACATACATTCCCGGGATCTCATCCTCCGGTCCAACACAGTCTGCATCGTGGATGATGAGCTGCTGTGATACATCAACCAGACGTCTGGTAAGATATCCGGAATCGGCGGTACGGAGCGCTGTATCGGACAGACCTTTACGCGCACCATGCGCTGACATGAAGTATTCCAGTACGTCCAGACCTTCACGGAAGTTAGATTTGATCGGCAGCTCGATGGTACGTCCTGTCGTATCTGCCATAAGTCCACGCATACCTGCAAGCTGTTTGATCTGCTTGTCAGATCCACGCGCTCCGGAATCAGCCATCATGTAGATATTATTGTATTTATCAAGACCGGAAAGCAGTGCATCCGTCAGTTTATCATCAGTTGCCTTCCATGTCTCAACTACTTCTTTATAACGCTCTTCCTCAGTGATAAGACCACGTTTGTAGTTCTTCGTGATCCGGTCCACCGTATTCTGTGCGTCCGCGATCATCTGCGGCTTCTCCGGCGGTACAGTCATATCAGAAATAGAAACCGTCATGGCTGCTCTCGTGGAAAATTTGTATCCGATCGCCTTTACATCATCCAGCACTTCTGCCGTCTGTGTAGCTCCGTGTGTATTGATAACTTTCTCAAGGATCTGTTTTAACTGCTTCTTTCCTACATGGAAGTCGATCTCCATGAGAAGCTCATTGCCCGGCACGTCTCTGTCGACAAAGCCCAGATCCTGCGGAATGATCTCATTGAAGAGAAGCCTTCCCAGTGTAGCATCAATCGTTCCTGTCTTCTCAGTTCCGTCCGGCATAGTCTTGGACACACGAACTTTAATCTGTGAATGCAGTGTGATATATCCGTTTTCGTATGCAAGGATCGCCTCACTCACGCTTCGGAAGAACATGCCCTCTCCCTTTGCTCCCGGTCTCACCTGTGTCAGATAGTAGATACCGAGCACCATATCCTGAGAAGGAACGGCAACCGGACCTCCGTCAGAAGGTTTCAGCAGGTTATTCGGTGAGAGAAGAAGGAAACGGCACTCTGCCTGAGCTTCCTGAGAAAGCGGTACATGGACAGCCATCTGGTCACCGTCGAAGTCCGCGTTGTAAGCAGTACATACAAGCGGATGAAGCTTGATTGCCTTACCTTCCACCAGGATCGGCTCAAATGCCTGGATACCGAGTCTGTGAAGCGTGGGGGCACGGTTCAGCATAACAGGATGCTCTTTGATCACTTCCTCAAGGACATCCCATACCTCCGGCTGGAGCCTCTCTACCATCTTCTTTGCATTCTTTATATTATGAGCCGTTCCGTTTGCCACAAGCTCTTTCATAACGAATGGCTTGAACAGCTCGATCGCCATCTCTTTCGGCAGACCGCACTGGTAAATCTTCAGTTCCGGTCCGACAACGATAACGGAACGTCCGGAGTAGTCAACACGTTTTCCGAGCAGGTTCTGACGGAAACGTCCTGATTTACCTTTCAGCATGTCTGACAGAGATTTCAGAGCTCTGTTTCCAGGTCCTGTCACCGGACGTCCACGGCGTCCGTTATCGATCAGGGCGTCCACCGCCTCCTGGAGCATACGTTTCTCGTTTCTCACGATAATATCCGGCGCTCCCAGTTCCAGCAGTCTCTTCAGACGGTTATTTCTGTTGATGATCCTTCTGTACAGATCGTTCAGGTCAGATGTAGCGAAACGTCCGCCGTCGAGCTGTACCATCGGGCGCAGATCCGGCGGGATTACCGGGATTGCTGTAAGGATCATCCACTCCGGTCTGTTTCCGGATTCACGGAAAGCTTCCACAACCTCCAGACGCTTCACGATCCTTGCACGCTTCTGTCCTGTTGCATGCTCCAGTGCTTTCTGCAGTTCGTCATATTCTTTATCAAGGTCGATCGCTTCCAGAAGCTCCTTGATCGCCTCTGCACCCATTCCTACGCGGAATGCGCCGCTGCCCCATTTTTCTCTCTGTTCCTGATACTCCGCCTCTGACAGGATCTGCTTGTTCTGAAGATCTGTCGCTCCTTTATCCAGAACGATATAGGAAGCAAAGTACAGCACTCTCTCCAGTGTTCTCGGAGAGATGTCGAGGATCAGTCCCATACGGCTCGGGATT
>ERZ1090860.752-NODE-753-length-18618-cov-30.671497_pt1 | contig 18618 bp, 12 predicted proteins | sample MGYA00478483_ERZ1090860 | MGnify/ENA primary metagenome ERZ1090860 (study PRJEB33644, sample SAMEA5815741) | chicken gut metagenome | biome: Chicken; feature: Gastrointestinal Tract; material: Caecum | place: Ireland | collected 2019-01-01 | study: A study of the...
CTCCCCGCTGAATCGAGGTGAGATACATCGATAAGATCAAAGAAAAGCCCCAGGTGCAGCACACTTTGAAAGAACGGGTCAAGTCCGCACCGAAGGAATTGATCCGGCGAGGGCTGGATGACGGCACAGAGCGCCTGCGGGGCCAGCTGCGGGACACGGCCCAGCACGACCAGCGGGATGACTTCGGCGGCGACCAGCTGGGCGATGCCGAGGTGAGCGGTGTCAAACGGGCGGAGCAGCTGGCCGAGCGTCTGCTGGGAAAACGAAAGAAAGGTGCAAAGCACACCCCGGATGCAGGCCCGGACGGATACCCTGACCGTCACGATCCGCCAGGAGCGGCAAGACCAAGAGATGACGGCACTCTGCCTCCAAGGGGCCGCCGCCGCGGGAAAGAAGCGGGAGATCCGCTCCGGGCGCAGAGTGCGGGCAGAAGCCGCCCCCAGCCGCAGTCCGCACTCCAAACGCCTCAAAAAAGAAATATCAAGACCAAGGACGCCTATCTGAAGATGCAAGCCGATCCCGCGCCTGCCACACCGCCAAGCGCCTTGCAGCAGGGAAAAACGTCCTTTGTGCGGGAGCGCCAGGGCACCCTTCTCCGCAGCAGGAAACTGGAGCAGCGCTTGCCTGTGAGAAAGGTCGGCCCCTTGGCAGCTCCTCCCTCGGGAAAACGGCCACAAGGTACAGAGGCCCGCAAGCAGCTACATCAGGTGTCCGGGCAGACAGGTGGTTCTCGTGTGCAGCCCCGGCCTCACGGGGAGGTCTCCAGGCAGGCTATGGGCAGCACCGCAAAGACGGCAGTAAAAGAACGAGGCGTGCCGGTCAAATCGGCTGGCCATCCCATTCGCAAAACGGCTGGGATCGGAAAGCCAGGTGGGAAACCGCCTGCAAGAGCGTTTCCGGCCCGACAGGCCCGCCGTGCGGCGGAGGCGGGAGCCAGGCTGGCACGAACCCAAAAGGCCGCAAAGGCGGCCCGTGTGACCGCCAGACAGGCCGCACAGGCGGCAAACCGCGCGCTCCGCGCCGTGATCGCGGCAGCTAAGGCGCTGGCCGCCGCGGCCACAGCAGGCGGTGGGGTGGTGATCGCGGTGGTGGTTGTCATCTGTCTGTGCGGCATCATCCTTGCCTCACCGCTGGGGATCTTTTTTGCCGGACCTGATGAAACAACCGGAGCCATCTCTCCCGCCCAGGCGGTGGCACAGATCAACGGCGAATTGGGAGAGAAGATCTCCAGTATGCAGGCGGAGGGTGGATATGACACGCTGGAGATCCAGGGACAGCCGCCCCCCTGGTCTGATATTCTGGCGGTGTTTGCCGCCAAAACGGCGGGCGCTGCTGATGGAACGACCGTGGCGATATTGGATGCGGCCAATGTGGAGGCCCTGCGCACAGTCTTCTGGGACATGACAAAACTTGCCTCCTCCTCCAGAGAGGTGGAACATCCCGCCTCCGGAGACACTCCGGCCTGGACAGAGCAAATACTCACTGTGACGATCACCGCCAGGACGCCGGATGATATGCGGGTATTTTATTCTTTCACAGAGGAACAGAACAAGGCTCTGGATGAACTGCTGGCAAATTCCGACATGCTGGCTGCCTTGACCGGGGATCTCACGATCTCTGACGCCACAGCAAAGAAGCTGCTGGCTGACCTGCCCGCTGATCTGGACCCAGAGCGCCGGGCTGTGGTGGAAACAGCCTGTAGGCTGGTAGGCAAGGTCAACTACTTCTGGGGCGGGAAGTCTCTGGTGATTGGCTGGGACTCCCGCTGGGGCCAGCTCACCAAGGTATGGGCGGACGGCAGCTCGACTACCGGAACCTACCTGCCTTACGGGCTAGATTGCAGTGGATTTGTCGATTGGGTATTTTACAATGTTACTGATGGAGAGTACGTCATAGGCCACGGCGGTGGTGCCCACATGCAGCACACCTACTGTACCCCCATCTCTTGGGATGAGGCCCTACCGGGGGATCTGGTGTTTTATCCCGGTGACGAGCACGTGGGAATCGTAGGCGGCAGAGATACAAATGGCAGGCTTTTAATAATTCATTGCGCTTTTAGCCAAAATAATGTAGTTATTACGGAGTCAGAAGGCTTTGTGGCTGCTGCAAAACCATCATTTTATTAAATTGCAAAAGGAGGACAATACCACATAAAAATAGAGGAGCAGTGTGGTATTGTCTTAAATTTATCCGTACTACGATATATGCTGCTTGATTCTATTCACTTTCGGCGGTGTACATTTAATAGACCTGTTTATGGGACTCCTAATTTGATAGGATTTTTATTGTGGAGATTATTGGGATTTTGTGCTATCCTGTAGATAATTTATATGAATAGTCAGCACAATGATGCGATTCAAGTAATGAGGTGGATACAGCTTATGAAGATCATCAATAACATTACAGAAAAATTATCCGATGACCTGCACGTGGAGATCTCTCCCCACAGCAAAGTATCCATTGCTGCCGCCTGCTTCTCCGTCTATGCCTATGAAGAATTAAAAGAACAACTGGAGCAGGTGGATTCATTACGCTTTATCTTCACTTCACCTACATTCCTCTCCGAACCGTCGGCAAAAGAGAAACGGGAGTTCTATATCCCCCGCCAGGCGCGTGAAAAAACGCTGCATGGCAGTGAGTTTGAAATCCGCCTGCGCAACGAGTTTACACAGAAAACCATCTCCAAAGAATGTGCTGATTGGGTACGCCGTAAAGCGCAGTTCAAATCCAACTGCACCGATGAGACAATGCCAGGGTTTCTTGCCGTGGACAGTGAGCACCCGGTAGCTTATGCTCCCATCAACGGCTTCACTCGAGCAGATCTGGGCTGTGAGCGGGGCGGAAATATGTTCAGCATGATCCAGCAACTTGACGCACCGGAAAGCAAAGCCTATCTGCAGCTGTTTGATCAGCTTTGGGCCGATAAACGGCGTATGCAGGATGTAACGGAGCAGGTTCTGGAGCGGATCACCACTGCCTATCAGGAAAACAGCCCCGAGTTTCTCTACTTCTTTGCTCTTTACAACATCTTCAATGATTTCCTGGAGAATCTCAGTGAGGATGATCTGCCAAACGAAGCAAATGGTTTTAAGGACAGCTTAGTCTGGAATAAGCTCTACACCTTCCAAAAGGATGCCGTGCTGGCAATCATCAGTAAACTGGAGCAGTACAACGGCTGTATTCTGGCGGATAGTGTAGGCTTGGGCAAGACCTTTACCGCTCTGGCTGTTATCAAGTACTACGAGAACCGCAACCTGCGGGTGCTGGTGCTCTGTCCGAAAAAACTCAGCGATAACTGGATGACCTACAAGGCCAACTATGTGAATAACCCCATCGCCGGTGACCGTCTGCGGTATGATGTGCTATTCCACACCGACCTGTCCCGCAGCAAGGGATTTTCCGGTGAACTGGACCTTTCCAAAATCAACTGGAGTGCCTACGACCTGGTGGTCATCGACGAGTCCCACAACTTCCGTAATGGCGGCAGCAGCCACAGCGACGAGGGAAAATATAACCGCTACGACGCCCTGATGGAGAAAGTCATCCGTCCCGGTGCCCGTACCCGTGTGCTGATGCTCTCTGCTACTCCTGTCAATAACCGCTTCTATGACCTGCGCAACCAGCTGGCTCTGGCCTACGAGGGCAACAGCGAGGCATGGCGGGACAAGCTGGACACCACCCGCTCGGTAGAGGAGATCTTCCGCAATGCGCAGAAAGCTTTTAACACCTGGAGCGAGTGGGATGTGGAGTTGCGTACCACCGACAAACTTATGCGGATGCTGGACTTCGATTTCTTTGAGATCCTGGACGCTGTCACCATCGCCCGCTCCCGGCGGCACATTGAGAAGTACTATAATGTGGGCGAGATCGGCAAGTTCCCCACACGGCTGCCGCCCATCTCCAAGCGCCCGCCGCTGACCGATTTGAGCGACGCCATTACATACGGCGAGATCTATGACCTGCTGCTCAGCCTGACCTTGAGCATCTATACCCCCTCCAACTACATCCTGCCCAGCCGTATGGAGAAGTACGCCGACTTGAATCACGAGGGTAAGAACAGCCTGACCCAGGTGGGCCGTGAGCAGGGTATCCGCCGTCTGATGAGCATCAACCTGCTCAAACGCCTGGAAAGCTCCGTCCACTCCTTCCGCCTGACCTTAAAGCGCATCCAAGACCTGATCTGCACGACGCTGGATACCATTGCCCACTACGATCCCAACCTGACTTTGGAGCTGAACGACCTGACCAGCACGGTGGACTTTGACTCTGATGACCAGGAGATGGATCTGTTCACTGTGGGCAAGAAGGTGAAAATCGCCCTGGAGGACATGGACTATGTGACCTGGCAGCACGATCTGGAGGAGGACTTCAACACCCTCTATGTGCTGGTCAACATGGTGGCCGACATCACCCCGGAGCACGACAGCAAGCTGCAAATGCTGCTCTCCACCATAGCCGAAAAAATCGACCGCCCCATCAACCCCGGCAACCGAAAGGTAATCATCTTCACCGCCTTTTCTGACACGGCGGAGTACCTCTACGACCATGTCAGTGCCTTTGCCCAGGACAAGTATGGTCTGCACACCGCTCTGGTCACCGGCTCCGTCAGTGGCCGCACCACAGTGCCGAAATTCAAAGCCGATCTCAACAATGTACTGACCTGTTTCTCTCCCCTCTCCAAGGATAAGGCAGCTCTGATGCCGGACGGCCCGGACATTGACCTGCTCATTGCCACCGACTGTATCTCCGAGGGCCAGAACCTGCAGGACTGTGACTGCCTCATCAACTACGACATCCACTGGAACCCGGTGCGGCTGGTGCAGCGTTTTGGCCGTGTGGACCGTATCGGCAGCCGGAATGAGCAGATCCAGCTCATCAACTTCTGGCCGGATATGCAGCTGGACGACTACATCAACCTGAAAGCCCGGGTGGAGACCCGGATGAAAGCCCTGGTCATGACTTCCACCGGCGACGACAACCTGCTCTCCCCCGAGGAGCAGGGTGACCTGGAGTACCGCAAGGCCCAGCTCCAGCGGCTCCAGACCGAGGTGGTGGATCTGGAGGACATGGGCACCGGCGTGTCCATCACCGACCTTGGCCTCAACGAGTTCCGTATAGAGCTGATGGAGTACGCCAAGACACACCCGGAGCTGGAGACCTGCCCCGGCGGCATCAGCGCCGTGGCAGCGGCCACCCCGGACGCTCCGGCTGGCGTGGTGTTTATTCTGAAAAATGTCCATAACGAGGTGAACATCGATAACCGCAACCGGCTCCACCCCTATTATCTGGTCTATCTGACTGAGGACGGTGTCACCGTCCATGACCACCTCTCACCAAAGGATACCTTGGATGCCATGCGGCAGCTGTGCCGGGGCAAGGACAAGCCCGTTGAGGAGCTGTACCGGGCATTCAATCAGGAGACCGAGGACGGGCGGAATATGGCCGTCTACTCTAGCCTGCTAGAGGACGCGGTACTATCCATCCTGGATGCCAAGGAGGACAGCGACCTGGACAGCCTGTTCCGGGCGGGCGGCACCTCGGCCCTGCTCAGTCAGGTGTCCGGGCTGGATGATTTTCAGCTTGTCTGTTTCCTGGTCGTCCGATAAAATGGAGGTAATACCATGCTGGACTTTCCAAAATCAACGGCCTTTGGCCGCCGGTTCCCCAAGCAGAAATTCTATGAGAATCTGGATGTGTCTGCCGAGGTCAAGCGGCTTTTTGTTGAGCAGGTGAAGTTGATCACCTGGGCCAACAAGCTCTCCCCCGAGACCATGAACATCGCCCCTGGCCAGATGGTGCGGGAGATCGAAGTGTTTCGCCTGACACTTCAGGGGCAGGACCTGGACGAGCGGGTGCTGTCCCTAATGGACAAGCAGATTCCATATCATATCCTATTTTTGCTGGAGCGGCCTGACGGCAGCGTTCAGCTCCATGTGACCTACAAGGAAGCCAGCCAGAGCGGCAGCAACGCCTTTCAGCTCCGGCAGAGCTATCACACGGAGTGGAGCAAGTTGGAGGAGTTGTCCCTGAACCTCACCGCCCTGGATATGGACGCCCTCTATGAGAGTATCGTCCGCCAGATCGCCGGGGATGCCATTGTTGCCCCCCAGGGTGAGAGCCTAAAGGAGGCGGTGGAGCAGACCCAGCAGCGGGAGAAGCTGGAAAAGCAGATCGCCCAACTGAAAGTAAAGATGAAGAAGGAAAAGCAGCTGGGACGGCAGATGGAACTAAGGCGGGAGATACAGAAACTGGAGAGGGGGATATGAGTTGTATACTACACATGAGCATCTGGAAATAGTTCCTGATAAAACGGTCCTTTGGAAGTACATGGATTTTCTGAAATTTGCATATCTGATTGAAACAAAAACACTTTGGTTTAATCGTATCGATAAATTCAAAGATGTGTACGAAGGGACTTATCCTCATGCAAATACGGTATTAAGGCCAGAAGTATATGGCAAGGGCAACGTAATACCAGAAGCTACTTATGCAACTATGGAGAATTATGGACGAAGCAGGATGTATGTTTCTTGTTTTCATGCCGATTCGTTTGAATCGGCCGCAATGTGGAGTTTGTATTCCGAAAGTGGTGGAGTGGCAATTAAAACAGATGCCGCGAGATTACAAAACTCATTTAAAGCTGAAAAGAGAGATATATTCATATCCCCTGTCAAATATGCTGACTATGATGTTGATTTTCTGCCAGAAGGAAATGTATTGTATTTGGGCCTATATAAGCGGATGAGTTTTTCTCATGAAAATGAAGTCCGCTGCCTTTACTTACACCAAGAAGATACTCCTCCTAATGAATTTGGTTATGCGATTTCTGTCGATATTCCAGAACTCATCACGGCGGTTTATATATCTCCCTATGCTCCTTCGTATGCAGAGGAAACAGTTAAGCTGTTGATGCAGCAAAGTGGGTACAACATTCCAATTATAAAATCCAAACTTTACGAATTCAATCGATAAAAAGGATGGTTTCTATATGGAACACATGAAATTTGAAACCCCGGATATGGTAGCTGGGAATATTGAGAAAATCGGGGCGCTGTTCCCCGCTGCGATTACGGAGATGCGGGGCGAGGACGGGCAGATCAAGAAGGGCATCAACTTTGAGGTGCTCAAGCAGCTGCTCAGCCGGGATGTGGTGGACGGCGATGAGTGCTATGAGTTCACCTGGGTAGGCAAAAAGGCGGCCATGGCCGAAGCCGCCCGGCCCATTACGAAGACCCTGCGCCCGGTGAAGGAGGACAGCCGGGACTGGGACACCACCCAGAACCTCTATATCGAGGGGGACAACCTGGAGGTGCTGAAAATCCTTCAGGAGAGCTATTTGGGCAAGGTCAAGATGATCTACATCGACCCGCCCTACAACACTGGCCACGACTTTATCTATCGGGACAAGTTCCAGCGTTCCCAGCAGGAAGAAAACGAGCAGATGGGAATGTATGATGAAGATGAAAACCAGATGTTTGAGAATACGGAAAGCAATGGCCAATTCCATTCAGACTGGTGTAGTTATATCTACAGGCCTTTGTCGGTTGCAAGAGAACTTTTAGCTGATGATGGAGTCGTATTTATTTCGATTGATGATAACGAGCAGGATAACCTAAAGAAAATATGTGATGAAATCTTTGGTCCAAGTAACTTTGTAGAAAATTTAATATGGAAAAAGATGTACGGCGGAAAAATTGACAGCAAATGGTTTGCGCATTATCACGACCATATCCTTGTATATGCAAAAGATAAAAATATTTGGAGACCAAATCTTCTTCCCAGAAGTGAAGAATCAAAAGCAAGGTATAAAAATCCAGATAATGACCCGAGAGGACCTTGGAAGGCAGCAGATTTTACTGGAGCTGGAAGTACTTCCACAACATACGCAATTACTTCCCCAACAGGATGCGTTTTTTATCCTCCCGAAGGAAAGCATTGGGTTGCGTCTAAAGATAACTGTGAGAGGTTGTTGAAAGAGGGGCGGCTATGGTTTGGTGCAAGCGGGAACAGTTTCCCCTCTATTAAAAGATTTTTGTCTGAAATAAAAGAAGGAGTTCCCCAAATATCTATTATGGATTATACAGAGGTTGGCCATAGCGATGAAGCCAATCGCCAACTCAAAACTTTGATGAATGGAAATTTTTTTGATTATCCAAAGCCCATACGACTTCTTCATAGATTAATATATCTCGGAACGAAGAAGGATGATATTATTCTTGACTTTTTCTCAGGCTCCGCTACCACCGCCCATGCTGTCATGCAGCTCAACGCCGAGGACGGCGGCCACCGCAAGTTTATTATGGTTCAGCTGCCGGAACCCTGTGACGAGAAGTCCGAGGCATTCAAGGCCGGCTACAAGAACATCTGCGAGATCGGTAAGGAGCGCATCCGCCGGGCGGGGGACAAAATTAAAGAGGATAACCCCTTGGGCACGCAGGATCTGGACATTGGTTTCCGGGTGTTCCGGGTGGACCGCAGCAACATGAAGGATGTGTACTACCAGCCCGAGGAACTAAAGCAGCAGTCCATGTTCGATCTTGTATCCAACATCAAGGACGACCGCACCGATCTGGATCTGCTCTACGCCTGCCTGCTGGACTGGGGCGTGGAGATCCACCTGCCCCACACCAGCACCGACCTGGACGGCTGCACCGTCCACAATGTGGACAACGGTGCTCTCATGGCCTGCTTCAGCCCCAATGTGCCCCGCTCCGTGGTGGAGTATATGGCAAAGCAGCAGCCCCTCCGCGCCGTTTTCCGTGACAGCGCCTTCGCCTCCGATGACGCCAAAATCAATGTGACGGAGATATTCAAAAACCTCTCCCCGGATACCAAGGTGAAGGTGATTTGATGAATAATATTGATTTATCAGGAGTAGAAAGTTCCTTAGATGCAATTGCAAATAGTCAAGGAAACACAAACTCGGCTTCATCATTTCTCATTGCGGTTTTAACTTCTATTGTAACCTTTATTGCCTGTGAGTTGCTTAAATATTTTTTATTTGACCCACATATTCGTTACAAAAAAGTAAAAGAGAAAACTGCATACTGTATTAGATTTTATTATCCTTACTACAGCAAACCAATGCAAATTACAACTGATAACGAACATACCCATCAAGCTCAGAACTATATAATGGCACAAGAGGATATTCGACGCTGCGCATCAGAACTAATGAGTTTTGCAGATCTTTTACCGGCCAAATATCTTTGTATTGTGCCTAAAAAGCAGGAGTTATACGCAGCATCAGGTCGGCTTAGTGTCCTTTCGTTAAAAACCATTGATTCCGTCTGGAAACGATTAGAGAATCAAGAAAAATTGTATTGGGATTTGTACGGGAGTGAACCTGTTGATATTCTTGTATCTAATATCAAGAAATCACTGAAAATCAGCAGTTGTAGTGTTGAGGAAAAATAATGAAACTTCAATTTAAACACCAGCCCTTTCAGGCGGAGGCGGCTGCGGCGGTCTGCGATGTGTTCAACGGCCAGCCCATGCGCACCACCACCTACCGCCTGGACCTGGGCGATATGACCAATGTCCAGCAGAGCATGGATATGACGGATACCGGCTTTCGGAACCACCCGTTGGTGCCGGAGCTGACCAACGCCCGTATCCTGGACAACCTGCACGCCGTCCAGCGCCGGGGCGGCTTAAAGCCCTCCGATGCCCTGGCCGGGCCGGGCATCAACCTGTCTATTGAGATGGAGACGGGCACCGGCAAGACCTATACTTATGTAAAAACCATGTACGAGCTCAACGCCCGCTACGGCTGGAGCAAGTTTATCATCGTAGTGCCGTCGGTGGCCATTCGAGAGGGCGTCTACAAGTCTCTCCAGACCACCCAGGAGCACTTCGCAGGGGAGTACGGCAAGAAGATCCGGTTCTTTATCTATTCCTCCGACCGGCTCACCGAGGTGGACCGCTTCGCCTCAGACAGTGCCATCAATGTGATGATCATCAATATGCAGGCGTTTAACTCCAGCAAGAACCAGCGGATCATTGACAAAAAGCTGGATACCTTCCGCAGCCGCAAGCCCATTGACATCATCGCAAAGACCAATCCCATCCTGATTATTGACGAACCCCAGAGCGTGGAGGGCAAGCAGACCAAGGAGAGCCTGAAGAAATTCAATCCTCTTTTTACCCTGCGCTACTCTGCCACCCACAAAGAAAAGTACAACATGGTGTACCGGCTGGACGCCATGGACGCCTACAACCAGCACTTGGTGAAGAAGATCGCCGCGCTGGGCGTCACCCTCACTGGCTCCACCGCCACCAACAGCTATGTCTATCTAGAAGGCATCGACCTCTATAAGAATAAGGCACCCACCGCCCGCCTGGGCTTCGAGGTCAAGGGGGCATCCGGCACCAAAACCGTGGTCAAAAAAGTCAGCGGCGGTGATAACCTCTTTGCCCTGTCCAACGGCCTGGAGGAGTACTCCGACCGCTATGTGATCCTGCCCGACGGCATTGACGGCAGGGACAACTCAGTCACTTTCCTCAATGGCCTGAAACTCTATGCCGGACAGATCCAGGGCAACGAGCAGATGACCGCCCTCCAGCGGCGTGTCCAGATCCGGGAGACCATCCGCACCCACATCCGCCGGGAGCGGGAGCTCTACCCCAAGGGCATCAAGGTACTCAGCCTATTCTTCATTGACGAGGTGGCCAAGTACCGCCTATACGACGGAGACAACGATGACGGACGCAACGGCGAGTATGCCCGGATGTTCGAGGAAGAGTATGAAAATGTGGTAAGCGAGCTCCAGCGGGAGATTGGCGACGAGGCCTATCTCAGCTATCTGGACAAAATCTCCGCCCATGAGACCCACCAAGGCTACTTCTCCATCGACAAGAAAAAGGGCAAGAAGGCTCGCTTTGTGGAGAGTAAGGTGGACCGCAAAACCCAGACCTCTGATGATGCCGATGCCTACGACCTGATTATGAAGGATAAGGAGCGGCTGCTCAGCCTGGACGAGCCGGTGCGGTTCATCTTCTCCCACTCCGCCCTCCGGGAAGGCTGGGACAATCCAAATGTGTTTCAGATCTGCACCCTGAAGCCCCAGAGTGAATCGGAGATCCGCAGCCGCCAGGAGATCGGGCGTGGTCTGCGCCTATGCGTCAACCAGCAGGGTGAGCGGATGGACGAGAGCGTGCTGGGCAGCGAGGTGCAGGAGCTGAACAAGCTGACCCTGGTCACCGATATGGCCTTCGGCAAGTTTGCCGAAGCCCTCCAGTCCGGCTTGGCCGAGTCCCTGGCTGACCGTCCCAAGAAGGTGGATGCGCAGTTGTTCCTCGATAAGGTACTCACCAACGCCAACGGGGATAGTGTCAAAGTAACCCGTGATTTGGCAGATGCCATCTACGAGGATTTGATCGGCAACGGCTATGTGAAGCGTGGGGAACTGACAGACAAGTATTATGCCGACAAGGCCAGCGGTACCGTTCAGGTGGCCGAAGAGGTCAAGGACTGTGCTGCCTCTGTGGTATCCATCCTATCCACAATTTATGACAGCCACTCCGTGGAATTTGAGGACGCCCACGGAAATAATGTGGAGGCCAAGGTGGACCCCGACAAACTGAAAAAGAAAGAATTCTTGGCCCTCTGGGAGAAGATCAACCAGAAGTCCTTCTATACAGTCTCTTTTGACACCAAGGATCTCATCCAGAAAGCCATTGACAAGCTGAACGGTCATCTGGAGGTCTCCCGTATTTTTGTGAAAAAGGAATATGGTGAGCAGGAATCGAAGATTCAGTCGAAGGATCAGCTGCTCCAGGGAGAAGGCTTCAAGCAGCGGAAAGCGGATCAGGAAGTGGCGGATCATTCTGTTCTGGGCAGTGTACGCTACGATCTGGTGGGCAAACTGGTGGAGGAGACCGGCCTGACCCGTGCCACCGTCGCGGCCATTCTGGCCGGAATGGCTCCACAGAAATTTGCCATGTACCGCCTCAATCCGGAGGAGTTCATTCTCAAGGCAGGGAAAATCATCAACAACGAGAAAGCTACGGCCATCATCCAGCATATCGCCTATAACAAGCTGGATGCGGTCTACGATACTGATATCTTTACTGCTGCCACGCTGCGGGGAAAACTGGGGCAGAATGCCATGCCGGTGGACCGAAGCATCTATGACTATCTGATCTATGATTCGGATGGCGAGCGCAAGTTCGCCGGGCAATTGGATATCAACGAAAAAGTTGCCGTCTATGTAAAACTACCGAAATCCTTCTTCATCTCCACACCGGTGGGCAAGTACAGCCCCGACTGGGCCATTGCCTTCCATGAAGGCACTGTGAAACACGTCTATTTCGTGGCGGAGACCAAGGGTAGCAACGACACCATGGAGTTGCGTGGCGTGGAGGAAGCAAAAATTGAGTGTGCCAAAGCCCATTTTGCGGCAATCAGCAACAGCAGCATTACTTATGATGTGGTGAAGGATTTCGAGCAGCTGATGAATCTTGTGTCATAATTATTCCTGTGTTTTCACCTTTCATCTTGTCCTCTCCTGTCAAGTTCCGGTACAATGGGGCCAAAGTGAGGAGGAGATCACATGAATGGACTATCCTTTATCCGTCGGCGGTGCAATTTGAGCCAGGGACAACTGGCCGAAAAACTGGGCGTCACCCGCCAGGCCATCAATCTGTGGGAGAACCGCCGGGAGCCGCTGCCGGAGGCCCGTAAGGAGCAGCTCAGCCGGTTTTTCGGTCTGGAGCCGGAGCTGTTCGATGAGATCACCCAGGCACAGGAGGACGCCTTGTTCCATCGTCCCTGTTTTATGTACCGGGACGATGACGGACACGATTACTTCCTGTTTCGGGAGAATCCGCTAAGGCCTGTGAGCTGCCTGCTAAGGGAAACAACTGGGCAGCCCTTCACCCAGGATGAACAGATGATTTTAGACCGCCGGGAACTGGAAGAGATGCTGGACATCCTGCGTCAGGCGGTGTTTCCGAAAAATCGTTCCCGGTGGACCGCGTGGGATTCCAATGTGGCCATGAACCGGATGCGGTGTATCTTGGGCGGTATGACGGACGCTCTGGAGGCCATTCAAAAGCAGCCTAAAGAGCGGAAGATGGACTGCTTCTATTTGATGATGCAGGTGGAACTGGCTTTGGCTTTGGCGCTGGGCGGGATCGAGGAAGCAGATCTTCCCCATCAGAAGTTGGACGATGCGCCTGGGTTGGATACAGACCACATTGCAGGTCTGGCTACGGAATTCCAGAATTGGTTGAGCAAGCGCGCCGAGATGTCTGACGCCTTGTTTACCAAATAGAATATTTCTCAGTATAACGGCAGCCGGAAAGGGAGGCGTGATCCATGGCAACAATCCGATGTCCGCACTGCGGCAGTCCTGTCATGGTGCGGGGCAACCGCTGGGAGTGCGGCTGGTGTGGTGATTTTGGGAACATCTCATCGTTGAACCGCTCAGAACGCGTGAAGCTCTCCCGAGCCCACGACACGGCACTGGAAGATCTGGAGCGTGGTGTTCTCTCCATTCTGAATGGAATACAAGCGCACTTTGGCAGTGGAGAAAAAGAACGGCTTTTGGCCTGCAAGCTCGTCATTTACGGGATGTCCCACGCTTTGGTTCCAGCCAACAATCAGACACAACGTAACCTCCAACTTTTGCAGGCGTTTTTTCAGCGCTATTCCTTCTGCACGGCAGGTGAGGTGCTGGGTACGGCCCGCAGCGGAAAACCAGCCTTTGAGGATCAATTTCTGCTTACAAAGGAGCGACTTGGTTCTTTTTGGGAATCTTTGCTGCCTGATTTACCCCAGTATGAAGCATACAAAGCCTGGCCCAACTGGCTCTATCAAACGGTGGATGGCCTGAGCGATGTGGAAAGTTTTTTCTCCGGCGAGGACAGCTCTACTTTGTTTGATACGCTTCAGGAGGCGCTGGATGCCCACTGGAGCGCCTATCCCCTGCTCCATCCGGATCGCACCACTCTGGAGGCTGCCGTCCGCAACTGGGACTTCTCAGAGAATGAGTGGGCCTGCCGAGATCTGCTGATTGCCGCCTTTCCTGATGCAGTCCGCTTCTGGAGTGCGGAGGAACTTTTGGAGATGGACACCATGGAACTCCTGGGAAAAGTAAGTGAGTGGAAACCGGAAGTAGGCATCCAGATGATGAAATTGCTGCTGGATACTGCCGAGTGCCATCTCCAGGAGCCAGAAGTCGCCGAACAGCTGTTGGGTAATGATCTGTACGAACTCTGTCAGAATCAAACCGTCCAGCCCAAGCTTTTGGCTCAACTGAAAGAGGATGCTCGTCTGGTTCGGCAGTTGTTCCAAAGCGCCTATGTAGGCGACCTGCAAGAGGAGTTACTGGAGGCATGTGACTGGTTTGGAGAATCGATGCTGAAAGAGCATCTTCAATCTCTTTTGGCACAAAACCCTCATTTCAAGGAATTTGAATAGATAGAATGGCTCGGCCTGTGATCGACACTGGCCGAGCCTATTTTTTCCTGAAAATTCTTTATTCTTTAGCACAAGTGATGTATGACTTGTTGAACGATACATATCTTCCAATGCTCTTGTTATCAGACTCCCGATGGTATAAAATGTTATCAGAATCAGTCATTTACATGTAGGGGGGATTTTAAGTGGCAGCTGTAAGATCGATTTTCGAGTATGTCAGTAACAAGTGCTATAATGGACTATACGATGCCGCAAAAAAGTACCTCGATAACCATTGGCACACAATGGGGCTTGAAACTAGACGTGTGGCTGAAATAAAAAATGCTGAACTGATAGATGCAACTGTACAACGGGTTTATGTTACAGATCGACCTGGCAACTGTATTGCATTTGACATTGGCCTAGAGTTAGAGGTTTGCGTGTCGTCTGCCGATCACCACAATGACAGCGATGATACCTGCTATCCATGGCTTCGCTTTTCCTGCGAAGGGGACCTCTCCAAAGGCTTAGATGACTGGGAAATCCGCGAAATTACGCCTTATGCTAAGCGCAATATACCAGACAATTCTATGTCTGACGCGCTGGTTCCAGATATCCGCCCTGCACAATATGAAAAAACGGCTACAGACTTTCTTGAGGAATATTATCCAGAAGCCTTACGAATTACAAAAGTTGGAGAACCTCCTATTTATGTCGACCCTTATGTTTTAGCCGATCGTCTGGGGCTTTCGGTTTTGACGCATCGTATCAATAAAGAAGGGTCCATTTTTGGACAGCTCTTCTTTTTGGAAGCAGATGCGGAAATGTACGATATCGAACATGACAAGTACGTAGTTATCCATGTTCCAGCAAAAACCATAGTTGTTGATCCCCGGATGTACCTGTTCCGTAATCTCGGATCTGTCAACAATACCATTATCCACGAATGCGTCCATTGGATCAAGCACTGCAAGGTGTTCATGCTGGAAAAGCTGTATAATGAAAAAATACATGGAATTACCTGTGAGGTTGTCGGAGGGGCAAGAGCAAATATGTCCAAGCAGGCAACAGAGAAAATGGAACAGCAAGCTAACCGACTAGCTCCTCGAATCCAAATGCCTGCAGCCCCTTTTAAGGCAAAAGCTTCTGACTATATTGCCAAATTTATGCGCGAGATCGGTGCACACCACGAAATTGAAGTTATGGAGGCGGTAATTCAACAACTTTCGGTAGAGTTTGTAGTCTCTAAGCAGGCTGCTAAAATTCGCTTGGTAGAGCTGGGTTTTGAATCGGCTGTTGGTACATTTAATTTTATCGATGGCCATTATGTCCCACCGCACAGTTACAGCAAGGGAGCCATTTCCAGAAACCAAACATTTACCATAAGCGGTCGGGATGCAGCAATACAACGGCTCGTTAACCCCGCTCTCCATTCTCTGACGCAGGATGGAGATTACCTTTTTCTTGAAAACCACTATGTTTTCAAGGCCCCGATGTATATTAAGAAGGATTCCGAAGGTCACCTCCATCTGACAAAATATGCCCGTTCTCATATGGACGAGTGCTGTTTGGTCTTTGATATGGAGATTCAAGGGGATGTTAGCAAGGAATACCATACGGTTTGTTATCTTAATCGTGAAGAAGGGGCCTATACCTTTAACATTACATATAATGAGGATTTTCGCGCCAAAACCAAGGAGCAACAAAAAGCTTACCGTCAAAAGGAAAAACAGGAAGAAATAGAAATTCGTATGAAAATGACAGATGACCCTTCTCAATGCATGAAACTGCTCCTTAACTGGAAAGGAATGAGCAATCTTGACTTGGGCGTTGCTATTAATAGAGATGAACGCACCATTAGACGAATCGTCAATGGAGAGAACGTTCCAAGCTTAGAGACTGCTGTCCTGATTTGTCTGGGGTTGAACTTGCCCCCAATTATCAGTTCCAAACTGCTGGATTCACTTGGGGTTAAACTGATACCTAGTAAATCCACTCATCTCTGGTACCAGGAAGTCCTAAATGTAAAATATAACGAACCTGTTGAGGATGCCCAGGCTTATCTTGCAGAGTTTGATATTGAACTAAAATAAAATTTTGGACACCCTGTGTCCGGAGACCTCAGTTTGCTAAATAGGAGGCTTCAACATGTCTGGTGTGCGTAAATCTGAACGCAAAAATCCCCAGCGAGATTTACCACCTAAACCTTCACCGTCTTACGATGAAGTTAAGAAAAAATTTGGTATGGAGAACATGACAATAGAAGAATTCACAGTTTTTCTTCGACATACCTCCCGATGGCTTGGTACTGATCTTACCACAAAATCGGTTAAAAACTATATCAAAACTATTTGTGACCATAGCGATGGGCTGTTGCGACCAGATGATTTTAAAGAAAATCCGGAAAACCCCAAAAGTTCATATTGCATACGGCCAGAATGTCAGGGACTACTAGTTGTCTTGATCAATTCTGAATATTTTGACGGACGCAAGAATGATCGTAGATTAAAGACCCGTTCTGACCTTAATAATCAATTAGCAAAAAATGTACGAGAGTATCTTACAGACAGCGATAAGCAGCTCGTCTTAAATAACCCAAGCTATGTCAATGCAGAATTAGAGGCTCAATTGTCCCGGCAAATCAACCAGCAACTCATCATTCTTTTACGTACTATGTACCATGTTTCACCAGTAATTCGATATAAACTGATGATGGAATTTATAAAACAGCTTGTGAACTTAAACGACTGGATGTCCAGACAAGATTCGAAGGAAATTGCTGCCCGTCTGGTTTATGCGCATGAGCTGGACGCAATACATGATGCACTGTATCAGAAAGGGCTTTTTTCCTCTAAATCGCTGGATGAATTACTCATCAACCTTCTTGCATTTCGTATGCATGACAAAGAATTCACTTATATTGAAGATAATGAGCAAATGACTCCAATAGGTGTGTATTTGGCTACTCTCATTTTTCAGAGTGAATTTCCTAAAGAATCTGAAACACAAAAACAGATGGATGACATCAATCGAGCAATAGAAAATCAATCACTCTATCAATGCATACAGGAAAAGGCCAAGAAGATTTTGGATTTAAGCAATCCTTTTGAGGAACAAATGTATTACGATCTGATGAATATGGCCAAAATGCGCTGTTGCACCCCGTATGTTTCTCCAGAAGATTACGATCGCATGGTGCGTTTTACAGAAAGCGCAATTGCAGATGACAAATGGGATATTATAAATAAATTTCTTCAATTAGGAAATCGGGCGCTATCTAAACAAGACATGGAAAAAAACTGAAGCAATATCTTTCCGTTTCTAATACAACTCTCGCATGGTAGCCTGGAAGCGCCAGATGAGAGTTGACTCAGAAATGTGCGCCGGGGCGCATCTGAATGACTTTAATTGTCATTTGGATGCGCCCCGGTTTTTTATTTCCAATATAGAGCGACGGACACGCCATGTCCGACGCTCACTCAGCAGAGATGCTATTCTATGTCCACCAAGGCCGGACTCATTTTTTCAAAAAAGTTTTTTAATCCGGACATGAGCTGTCCGCTTTAACCTGTATGATTCGGCCATGGAGGTGAAAGGGGGTGAGAGTGTGAGGATCAACGACCGGCAGCAGCAGATCATCAATCTGCTGTGCCAGCGGCGGAGCGATACCGTTCAGAATCTGGCGGCGGAACTCGGCGTCTGCGAACGGACCATCCGCCGTGACATTGAAGAGCTCACACTCACCCACCCCCTTGAGACAGTCCGGGGCCGATATGGCGGTGGGGTAAAGATGGCTGACTGGTACTTTCAGGACCGGCCAAAGCTATCTCCCAAGCAGACCGCCCTGCTCAAGCGATTGGCGGTTGGACTGCATGGCGAGGACCTGGATGAAATGAACCAGATCCTGGCCCGTTTCGCTTCCTGAAGGAGCGCCAGCCGCTCCACGGCACCTTGAAAAGTTCATACCAGCAGTACGGATAACCGCCTGAACAGTTGAGCGTCATGCAGCGCGCGCCATGACACCCAGGGCCTCTGCCCTGGGCCGAGCGAGAACGCCACCTGCATGGGGCGCTATGGCACGCGCTTTTGCAATGACGCTGTTTGGGTACACAATGAGACACCTCGCTTGGCCTGCGCATAAGACAGGCGGCGCTGCCCCGGAGTTGAAAGCAGTAGAGACTCCAGGTAAAAGCCCGTGCGGCTTCTTGCCGGAA
>ERZ1090860.753-NODE-754-length-18613-cov-11.123666_pt1 | contig 18613 bp, 17 predicted proteins | sample MGYA00478483_ERZ1090860 | MGnify/ENA primary metagenome ERZ1090860 (study PRJEB33644, sample SAMEA5815741) | chicken gut metagenome | biome: Chicken; feature: Gastrointestinal Tract; material: Caecum | place: Ireland | collected 2019-01-01 | study: A study of the...
CCTGTTCACAGGCAAAACGGATCTGGGATGATGTGTGGGGAATCCCCCTCCCGTTTATGCCATGATTCCTGATATTCCAGTCTGTACGATCTTCAAGAATTCCCGTCCAGCGGATATTTTTCTCATATCTGCCGCCTGCGAAAGAACGGGGATCGTATCCATAAGTATTGGAGTCTCCATAACAGATAATCGTACCAGACATAACTGTTCTCCTTTCTTTCCGAAGAAGCCTTTCCCGGGGTTCCGAAATCCTAAGCGTACAGGGAGCTGCTTCATATAAATTCCCTGCCTCGGATCTTCAGCTCTTCTCTCCTTTTCCGGTAGTCCGGAAGCTCCTTTTCCACCACTGCCCAAAAGCTCGGCGAATGATTCATCTCTTTCCGGTGAGCCAGCTCATGCACCACCACGTAATCAAGAAGCTCCGGCGGCATCAGCACCAGTTTCCAGTTAAAGTTCAGGTTTCCCTTCTGGCTGCAGCTTCCCCAGCGTGTTTTCTGTTCCCGGATAGTGATCCGTCCATAGCTCACGCCCATCCGCGCGGCAAAATATGCCGTCCGGCGGGGAATGATCTCTTTTGCCTTCTGAAATCCTTCCTGCCGTTCTTCCCCGGTGATCCTGCGGGCATTTTCTCTCTGCCGCGAAATTCTCTGTTTCTGTTTTTCCACCCATTCCCAGTGATCCGCTGCAAAAGTTTCAATCCGGCGCTCCGTTATCCGAAGCGGCGCGCGCACAATTACGCTCCCATCCTCTTTTACCTGCAGCGCAAGGCTCTTTCTGTTAGAACGGATCAGCTCATATTCGAGTTTTCTTTCCTGCTCTTTTTTCATTTTTTCCATAAATTCTCATTGTTCGTATACAGGGATACGGTACGGCTGTAAAAATCCGGCTTTTCTCTGTCTTCTACTCCCATATCTTCCACGGCGCGTTTCCCGACTGCCACAGGGCTTCCAGGAGATTTTTTTCTCTCAGAGTATCCATGCACTGCCAGAATCCTTTATGGCGGTAAGCGTTCAACTGTCCCCGGCGGGCCGCCTCCATCAGAGGAGCCTGTTCAAAAACTGTGTCGTCTCCCTCGATAAGATCCATGATCTCCGGTTCCAGTACCATAAATCCGGCGTTGATCCAGCCGCCGTCCTCTTTTTTCTTTTCTTTAAAGTTGGTGATCGTTCCGTCCTCCGTGATATCCAGGATCCCAAAACGTCCTCCCGGCTGCGCCGCTGTGATCGTCGCCATCTTTCCGTGAGATCTGTGATACTCCAGAAGCTCCCGCAGGTTCACATCCGCCACTCCGTCTCCGTAAGTCAGCATAAAGGTGTCTCCGTCCAGATACTCCTGCACCCGCTTGATTCGGCCTCCTGTCATTGTTTTCAGCCCGGTGTCCACAAGCGTTACCTTCCAGGGCTCCAGTACGTTGTTATGGACGATCATTTTATTTTCCTGGGTAAAATCAAAGGTAATATTGCTGTTGTGAAGATAATAATCCGCGAACCATTCCTTGATCACATGCTGCTTGTAGCCGCAGCAGATTACAAACTCATGAAATCCATAGCTGGAATACATTTTCATAATGTGCCACAAAATAGGCTTTTCACCTATTTCGATCATGGGCTTCGGTTTCAGATGACTCTCCTCGCTGATCCTGGTCCCAAATCCTCCCGCCAAAATAACAACCTTCATATGTTCTCTCCATTCAAAAAAAATACTTATAAACAAAAATAGGACAGCGCTGTGCAAAAAAGCATAACGCTATCCTATATTGTAATATAAATATTTCCAGTGTACAATACCGTGCGGACTTTATTGTGCCGCCTTCTCCGCCTTTTTCTTCTTAGTGTCCTCCCACAGCTTATCTGCTACAGGCGCCCACTCCTGGGCGTAATGAACACATTTTCCGCAGAGATGCTCCGCAGTCTCCGGAGACTGAAGGTCTGTGGAATGCGCCCCTGTTTCCTTCACAAGCTTCTGAAGGATCTCCGGGTTCTCCAGCATCGGGCAGGGCCGGAGCATATTTTCGTTAAAGGGCTGATTGTCATGGTAGGCCATAAACAGAGGCTGTTTCAGGATCTCCAGGATCGTGTTTTCCCTGATGTTTCCGTTGGAATAATGGATGAACACACAGGGCTCCGCGTCTCCGTTGGCGTTGATGTGGAAATAATTTCTTCCTCCGGCGATGCATCCGCCTACAAATTCTCCGTCGTTCTGGAAGTCCATGGTAAAGATTCCTGGGCCGTGTTCCATGTTGCGGATCTCTCTTACCCTGTCATGCATATACACTCTCTGCTCCATAGAAGGCAGAAGCTCCACGGAAGCGTCGTTTCCAACGGGCATGTAGTGGAAATACAGAGAATAACGGCATCCCTTTTCCACAAGCATGTCTATAAATTCGTCGCTGGTAACGCTCTCTATATTCTGGCTTGTATAGCAGATGGACGTTCCGAACACCAGGCCGTGTTCCTTCAGAAGATCCATGGCGTGCATTACTTTTCCGTAAACGCCCTCGCCCCGGCGAAGGTCGTTGACCTCCGGTTTTCCCTCCAGGCTCAGCGCCAGGAAAAGATTTCCTGCTTCCTGCATCTGCGCGCACAGCTCCTCGTCTACCAGCGTACCGTTTGTATATGCCAGGAAAACACAATCGTTATGCTTTTTGCAGAGCTTAATGATATCTTTTTTCCTTACCATGGGCTCGCCTCCGGTAAGCATATAGAAATAAACGCCAAGTTCTTTGCCCTGGGTGATCACAGAATCCATCTCGTCAAGGGTAAGATTCAGTTTATTTCCGTATTCCGCAGCCCAGCATCCTGTACAGTGAAGGTTGCAGGCGCTGGTAGGATCCATCAGGATGATCCACGGGATATTACAGTTATGGATCTTTCTCATTTCCCGGATCGTTTTTGTTCCATGATAAAAAGCCTCATAGCCAAGATTCAGAATAGTGGTCCTTAAGACGTTGGGGTGAAGCTCCTTCACCATTTTTGTCACATACCGGTTCAGAGTACATTCCGGATCTCCGGCCACCTTGCGGAGATAATCCCAGTTTACTCCCAGATCAAACTCTCCCATATATTTCTGAGCGGTATCTACAATATTCAAAAAAGCCTGCTCCGGATTTTTCTTTACCTGCCCCAGAGCCAGGTCTATCACTCCTGAAAATACTTTTCTGCCTGCCGCATGCGTCAACTTACTCATCTGTATCTCCTCCTTGCTGTATCTTCCGCCGCTTTGGGTATTCTCTGTTCCTTCCATTTTTATCTGTTAGTTTTTTCACAATTTACATTATAATTATATACAAAAATCTTCTTTTTTCTATATCCAAAAATAGGACAGTGGTAATTTTTTTGCCACTGTCCATAATTTGTCCAAATTTTACCGGCCGTATTGTTACCTTGCATACTGACGCTACATTTCTGCCAACTGCCGCAGCGTGATTTCTCCGGTTCCCTGTATCATGGCGGAAAGCATACGGATGATTTCTTCCGGATCCTGCTTCATTCCGTTTTTCACCCAGGCGTAGATAATTCCCTCCAGAGCATAGGCATAAAAATCAACGGCAAATTTCTGTTTTTCCTGAGAGATCACAAAATCAGCTTTTTCCCTCTCTACAATATGATTCACCAGAAGAGCCGCGTGTTTATGTACGAACTGCAGCAGATTGTCCTTCTGAAAAAACATATAGGTTTCCACCACAAATTTCTCATTTTCCAGAATGTACTGGAACAGCCGTCTCAGCCCCTCCTGCCAGGTAACAGGAGCTCCATCTCCTATGATGTACTGTTCTGCTTCGTTTACGTATATCCATTCGATCAGATCGTAGATATCGCGGAAATGGTAATAAAAGGTATGTCTGTTGATCTCACATTCCCGGGTGATATCGGTGACGGTGATCTTCGAGAGAGGCTTTTTCTCCAAAAGCTTTTTCAGGGCCGCCGCCAGCGCCGTCCTTGTCATTTTTGTCATTCTCTGTTCCCAATCCTCTTTAATAAATCAAAAGGTATGACTCCCCCAAAAAGATCCAGGGCACTTCCTACCGTTACGTCCAGTCTCCCTTTTCCCGCTTTTTCCAGAAGGCGGATATCCTCCAGGCTTCCCACTCCTCCGGCATAAGTCACCGGTCTTTCCTCGTATCCGGAAAGCATCTCCGCCAGCTCTTTTTCGATTCCGGAAGCTTTTCCTTCCACATCGACGGCATGGATCAGGAACTCATCGCAGTGGCTCCCCAGTTCCCGCATCGTTTCCAGCGTCACTGGAACGTCTGTAAATTTCTGCCAGCGGTCTGTGACAATATAATATCCGCCCTCTTTTTTCCGGCAGCTCAGATCAAGTACCAGACGCTCTCTCCCAACTGCCTGTTCCATCTTTTCCAGGTTTTCCCACGAGAGCTGGCCGTCCCGGAATACATAAGAGGTAACGATCACATGACTGGCTCCGGCGTCAAGATATTCCGCAGCATTTTCCGGGCAGACCCCTCCTCCGAGCTGAAGGCCTCCCGGATATGCGGCAAGGGCTTTCACCGCCTGTTCCCTGGTAGCCTCATAATAAGGAGAGGAGGCGCTGTTCAAAAGGATCACATGCCCCCCGGAAAGCCCCTCGTCACGGTAGAGAGCCGCGTAAAAAGCGGCGTCCTGGCCGGATATAAAGTTCTCTCTTGCCCGGTCCCCGTCGTCATGCAGGCTTCCTCCCACGATCTGTTTTACTTTACCGTTATGTATATCGATACATGGCCGAAATTTCATTTTCCATCCTCATCATTCCGTTTTTTCTTTTGGACAGGCGGGCACATCCAGGCTCTGTCCCGGATGCGCCCGCCGTCTGTTTTTTCGATGTTTCAAATTTTATCTTCCTTCAGCGGCGTTTCCCACAGCGTCGCCTACGTCTTCCACTGCGTCTCCTACTCCGTCGCCCAGGTTTTTCACGCTGTCGCCCAGTTCTCCGGACACGGTTCCGTCGTTGTCTGTGTCGTTATCTGTTCCATTTTCTGTATCCTCCGCAGTATCGTCTTCTCCTGCAGTGTTTTCCTCCTGTCCCGTTTCCGCGCCGTTTTCTTCCTTGGCGTTTTCCTTATCCGCTTCTGTTGTATCGTCAGCGGTATTATCGTTCATTGTATCATCCTTTTTATCTGCGTCCTTATTGTCCGTATTATTTTCCGCAGCGGTTCCGGATTCGTCGGCATTGTTATTTGTCTCCTCTCCGCAGGCTGTCAGCGCGCATAAAGACAGCACGAGCAAAGTACCCATAAGGACTGTTCTGATTTTTTTCATCCTTTTAATCTCCTTTTTCCTTTGATGTACTTATAATATGTACATTTTCCAGAATTCTATTCTGAATAAGGGCACTTTCTGGAGAGAACTTTTCCGTAAAACAAAGGAACACCCGTCATATCCTTTCCTCGTTGACAGGTGTTCCGGCAAATTCGATATTTTTTTGTTATCCGTTGATCACGTCGCTCATGTCATAGCGTCCGGCAGGCTTTCCCGCCAGATATTTGGCGGCTTCCAAAGCGCCTTTTCCAAATACTGCCTTGGAATATGCCGTATGCTTGAACTCGATCACTTCATCCGGACCTGCGAAGATCACTTCATGTTCCCCTACGATGGTTCCGCCCCGGACTGCGGAAATTCCAATCTCACTGTCGGTCCGCTTCTCGCGCTTCTGGCTGCGGTCAAATACATATTCATACTTGCCGCCCATAGCCTCGTTCAGACTGTCCGCCAGAGCAAGGGCGGTTCCGCTGGGCGCGTCAACCTTCAGACGGTGATGACGCTCCACGATCTCCATATCAAAGCCAGCCGCTGCAAGCACCTTTGCGGCGTCCTGGATCAGCTTCAGCAAAGTGTTGATGCCAAGAGACATATTTGCTGATTTCAGAACAGCGGTCTTTTTCGCCGTTTCCTCCACCCTGGCAAGCTGCTCTTCGCTGAGGCCCGTAGTGCACAGAACTACAGGGAGACCTTTTTCTCCGCAGTAATCCAGAAGGGCGTCCACTGCCTTTGCCGATGAAAAATCAATAACGACGTCCACATTCTCCTGACAGGCACGAATGTCCGTATATACAGGATAACTGGTATTTCCTTTATCTGCGATATCCACTCCGGCTACGATCTCCACTTCCGGATCACTGGCAGCCAGACCCGAAATCACCTGTCCCATATGGCCGCAGCAGCCGTACATCAAAATTTTTACCATAAGTCTCTCCTCCGTATCCTATGCCAGTTTAATCCCAAAGTCTTTCATGGCTTTTGCCAGGATTTCTTTGTTGCTGTCCTCCATCTCGGTGAGAGGCATACGGAGCGGCCCTACATTCATTCCCATAAGGTTCAGAGCGGCCTTTGCCGGAATCGGATTCACTTCACAGAACAGAGCGCTGATCAGCGGGATCGCGTCGATCTGGATCTTCGCCGCGCCCCTGATATCTCCATCCAGGAATTTCATGACCATATCATGAGTTTCCTTCGGAGCAACATTGGAAAGTACGGAAATAACGCCAATGCCTCCCAGAGACAGGATCGGCAGAGTCTGGTCGTCGTTTCCGGAATATAATTCAAGGTCTTCGCCTGCAAGAGCCACCGTCTTGGCGATCTGGGAAAGATCTCCGCTGGCAGCCTTTACGCCTACGATATTTTTTACATTTTTTACCAGAGCGGCTACGGTAGCCGGCTGGATGTTGCAGCCCGTACGGCTGGGAACATTGTACATGATGATCGGCGTATCCGGCACTGCATTGGCAATAGCCGTATAATGAGCGATCAGCCCTTTCTGTGTAGCCTTATTATAATAAGGAGTTACGACCAGCAGAGCGTCCGCCCCGTAAGAGGCGGCTTCCTTTGACATCATGATCGCCGTTTCCGTACAGTTGGAACCTGTACCTGCAATGACAGGAATACGTTTGGCAACTTTATCGATCGCGTACTTGATCGTTTTCAGATGCTCTCCATGTGTCATAGTAGACGATTCTCCGGTGGTCCCGCAGATGATAATGGCATCTGTGCTGTTGGCGATCTGAAATTCAATCAGTTCTCCAAGCTTGTCGTAGTTCACACTTCCGTCCTCATACATAGGGGTTACGATCGCAACGCCTGCGCCTTTAAAAACTGCCATTTAATCTCCTCCTTTATTCTTCTGTGATATTGTTTGCTTCATCGGGGTCTGTTTCGTTTATGACTTCTGTAGTCAGCCGCGTCACGGAATCCACATAGGGCTTCAGCGCCTCCGGCATGGTCCAGCCAGTCATAATGATATGCATATTCTCATCCTTCTGTCTGAGGATATCCGCGACTACATCTGTGGACACAATCCCCTGCTCCATCAGTCCCAGGATCTCGTCAAGCACCAGAAGATCACATTCCTGGGTCACGACGACTTTTCTGGCAAAATTAAGACCGTTTAGAATATTGGAACGCTCTTCTGCCTTTTCTTCCTCCGACAACAGTTCATAACAGCAGTCCCGCTTTTCAAAACGGAAGATCTTGATATCCAGTTGATCCAGCTCTTCCAGAAAATCCATGGAGCGGCGTTCCTTGCCTTTCAGAAACTGGATAATGATAACGCTCTTTCCATCCGCCGCCGCCCGCAGGCTCTGACCCAGCGCCAGAGTTGTCTTCCCTTTGGCTTTTCCACAGTACACTTCTGTTAATTCTTTTTTCATAACAATTCCTCTTATCGTTGATGAAACTGCACTTTAATTAATGCATTTATCTTACCTCAAAATGTATAAAATTGCAAGACCTGATGATTTTATCGAACCCGGAATGCTCTTTGTCAGGAAACGGCCAAAGTTCATCTGATTACAGTTAACACCTGACCGCCGCACACATGCGCACTCGTTTTATTCGATATATTCCAGCTTGCTGACAGATACTTCATATGCCGTACGCTTTTCAGTCTGATTTTCTCCGATTTTTTTCATATATTCCCTGCTTTGAATACGTCCCCAGATCAGAACGTGTCCGCCCACGGCAAAAGCCGACGCATACCGTGCGTTTCGGCCCCAGCAGATGCAGGGTATGTAATCAGACTTTCCATAGGGGCGGTTCACAGCCATCAGAAGATCCGCGATCTCTCTTCCCAGCGGCGTTTTCCGGTAAACAGGCGGTTTACAGATATATCCGTCAAGAAAGATCTGATTCACCGGAACAGAATCGTCCTCCTCCTCTACGAATTTCAGTTCTCTGGCAAAGACGGAAAGCACCAGCCGGTTGTGCTTTTCCTCATGGCGGTTATAGGAACGGAATTGTCCGTGGATTTCAATATATTCCCCCACATAATCCTGCGTTACATCCAGAAGTCTTTCGGATACCATCACCGGAATACGGTCCTCGGAATCACTGAGGCGCTTCACAAGAAGCTCCATTGTATAGAAGCCCTCGCCAAACACCTGATGACTGAAGGTAAAGCCTGTATCAATTTTCCCCACGATTGATACCTGATTGTTTTCAATAATTTTGTCTGCCATAATACAGTTCTCCTTCCTCTTTGGGTATTTTGTCTATACTAAACTATGTACAGGGGCAGAACTTTAGAACCAAAAATAAGAAAAATTTTTTTGAACGCCTTGTATTCTGCGAAAAATATGTTAAACTGGAATGTCGTACTATGAAGAAAACACATTAATATAGAAGAAAAAAGAAAGGATTTCGATTTTTATGAATATCAGACGAGAAGATGTACGCAACGTGGCTATCATCGCCCACGTTGACCACGGAAAAACAACTCTGGTTGACCAGCTTCTGAAGCAGAGCGGCGTTTTCCGCGAAAACCAGGAGGTCCAGGAGCGCGTTATGGACTCCAACGATATTGAGCGGGAACGTGGAATTACGATTCTGTCCAAAAACACCGCCGTTCACTACAAAGGCGTTAAAATCAATATCATTGACACCCCCGGACACGCAGACTTCGGCGGCGAGGTGGAACGTGTGCTGAAAATGGTAGACGGCGTGATCCTTCTTGTAGACGCTTTTGAGGGCGCTATGCCTCAGACAAAGTTTGTGCTGAAAAAAGCGCTTGAGCTGGATCTTCATGTGATCGTCTGCATCAACAAGATCGACCGTCCGGAGGCCCGTCCTGACGAAGTGATCGATGAAGTTCTGGAACTCCTTATGGATCTGGAAGCGTCTGACGAACAGCTTGACTGTCCGTTCCTCTACGCTTCTGCAAAGGCAGGACACGCTGTCCTTGATCTTAAAGATACTCCTGAAAACATGGCGCCGCTGTTTGAAACGATCCTGAAATATATTCCCGCCCCGGAGGGCGATCCGGACGCAGATACACAGGTGCTTATCAGCACCATTGATTACAACGAATATGTGGGAAGAATCGGAGTCGGAAAAGTGGAAAACGGCAAAATTTCCGTAAACCAGGAACTGACACTTTTAAACCATCACGATCTTGACAAGCGCCAGAAGGTAAAGATCAGCAAGCTTTATGAATTCGACGGTTTAAACAAAGTAGAGGTAAAGGAAGCTTCCGTAGGTTCCATCGTGGCGATTTCCGGTATTGCGGACATCCATATCGGAGACACCCTCTGCGGCGGCGACAATCCGGAGGCTATTCCTTTCCAGAAAATCTCCGAGCCTACAATTTCCATGAACTTTATGGTAAACGACAGTCCTCTTGCCGGACAGGAAGGAAAATATATCACTTCCCGTCATCTCCGCGACCGTCTCTACCGGGAACTGAATACGGACGTAAGTCTCCGCGTGGAAGATACAGACTCTACCGAGTGCTTTAAGGTTTCCGGCCGCGGCGAACTTCATCTGTCTGTCCTTATTGAAAATATGCGCCGGGAAGGTTACGAATTTGCGGTCAGCAAGCCGGAGGTTCTGTACCACTTCGACGAACGCGGCAAGAAAATGGAGCCTATGGAAATTGCCTATGTGGATGTTCCGGAAGAATTTTCCGGCACTGTCATCCAGAAATTAAGCGAACGTAAAGGAGAGCTTCAGGGAATGAGTACTGCCAGCGACGGTTCCGTCCGTCTGGAATTTCATATTCCTTCCCGTGGTCTTATCGGATTCCGCAACGATTTCCTGACCTCCACGAAGGGAACCGGTATCCTGAATACCATGTTTGACGGCTATTCTCCCTACAAGGGTGATTTCCAGTACCGTAAGCAGGGCTCTCTGATCGCTTTTGAGGCGGGAGAGGCCGTCACCTACGGTCTGTTCTCCGCTCAGGAGCGCGGCACTCTTTTCATCGGCCCCGGCGAAAAAGTCTACAGCGGTATGGTCATCGGCCAAAACGGAAAGGCCGAGGATATTGAGCTGAACGTATGTAAAACGAAGCATCTTACCAACACCCGCTCCTCCTCTGCGGACGAAGCCCTGAAGCTGACTCCTCCAAAAGTATTAAGTCTGGAGCAGGCCATCGAGTTCATCGACCAGGACGAGCTTCTGGAAATAACGCCAAAAAGTCTCCGCATCCGTAAGAGGATATTGGATTCCAGAGAAAGGAAGAGGGCGGCGTTTAAGAAGTGAGGGATATGAGGGGGACCATCTCGAAGTTGCGAAGCCCGAAGGTCCCCCTCATACTCCCCCTCCTTGGGCACGCAGGATAAATTCCTGGCTGTGGTATGGGGAGGGAAATTTCTGATTCTGTATGGGTTCTAAGTTTCTAATAGTTCAAAGTTTTTCCTGGCAGTTGATAGATTTGGGATTAGATTTTAGATAGGATTCTGACAAAATTTTCAGAAGTTCGCAGGAATCCCCTAAGAAGGGTTTGTATTCTCTCGGTCTTTCCATATGAGAGGATCTTTAAGTATGGGACAGATAATTGACGACAAAACGCTGTAAGATTACAAAATCCTACAGCGTTTTGTTTTTCATATTTTTTCCAACTATAATTGTTTGACCTCACCCAACCGATATTTCTACATGTTTGCCGCTGAAAGCGACGCCGTATTTGTATATTGTGGCTATGCCTTCTGTGCGCATTTCTGTATCATATCTTTTGTCATCGATCTGCTGAAGCGCAGTTTGTGACAGTTTTTTTAGTTTTTCTTCCGGGCAGTTTTTTTCGGCTTTCAGTTCGATCAGGATTCCCGGAAGATTTTTCTTGACCGGTTTTAGCTGGATATCATATCTTCCGTCTCCGAACTCTCTGTTTGACGATACGAAATACTCTCCAAGCAGGGCGCGCAGCCCCAGCATAAATCCATGATAGAAATTCTCGCCGGCTGTATCAAACGAACTTACAGACTGTGTCAGCAATGTCTGGATCAGTGTTTTCAGTTTTCTATTATTCCCGGAAAAAACCGCTTCCTGTATGGAAACTGCCGTTGACTGCGGAATCAGGTTATCCAAATGCTGCAGGATCTCTTTATGATAAACAAATGCAATCTCTTTGTTGGGGAGAGCCACTTCGCACATAAAATCCCCGTTGAAGGAAATCGTGGATCTGACTACTTTCAGGTATCCTGCGACCAGAAGAAAACTGTATATCGTAGACGGGTTATTTTTTATCTGAGGATAAATCACTCCTGTATCAATATAAGTAATAAATGTTTCCCCGTTCACCAGAGAAGTCAGTCTTTCATAAATTTCGGCATTTGCCTGTGAAATGATCTCACCGATAATATCGTTGCTCCCCGTTGACTGCCAGAAAGCTCTCGGCTCACATTCATTGTTAAAATAATTGATAACCGACCATGGATTAAAGATATCGGTTTTGCCGAAACGGTATCCGTCATACCATTCGCAGATTTCTCCGTATTTATCCGATGCTCCGTAATATTCCGCCATTTCTTTTACTTCTTCTGACGTAAAACCAAAATAGGAACTGTATCTATTATCCAGCACAGAGTTGATCGTAAGATTATTCAGGCCGCTGAAAATACTTTCTTTTGCCACACGGAGGATGCCTGTAAGAAAGCCGAAGGACAGATGTTTATTGTCTTTCAGTCCTCCTGAAAACAGGTTCCGCATAAAAAGGATCACTTTGTCATAATATCCTCTCATATATCCCTGTTGGATCGGAATATCATATTCGTCAATGATAATGATCGGCGCAATGCCGTAATGCCGGTGCAGCATCCGGGATAAATTAAGAAGCGCGGCGGAAAGCTCTACCTCGTTTACTTCGCCCGAAAGCAGCCTGTCAAAAATTTTCTTATCGTATTCATCACACCTGTCACTTGTTCTCAGTTCGCTGTGCCGGTGTGTTTCTTTTGAAAAAACGTCTTTAATAGCGTCAAAAGTCTCTTCCCATGTGTTGAACTTGATATCTTTAAACGTAATAAAAATAACCGGATATTTTCCCTGATATTCCCGATATTTCTTTCCGCAGGCCCATATTTTTTTGTCCCGGAAATAAACAGAAGTATCTTCCTCTGTTTTTTCAAAAAAAGTACGCAGCATATCCATGTTCAGAGTCTTTCCGAAACGCCGGGGACGGGTAAACAGTGAAACCATAGGGCGTTCATCGATAAAATCCCTGATCATCATTGTTTTGTCAATATAATAATATTCTGTGGAAGCCAGCCGGTAATCAGAAATCCCCACCGGAAGCGGCAGGCCGGAGGGACGGATTTTCTCTGGCGATATCCCAGGCTTCATACGGTTATCCGACGGTTTTTCCGCATCAGCCGGAATCATCCACATCCGTCCGTTTTTTCTCGCTCCGTCTATCCTTCCCTGACTGCAAAGATAAGCAACCCGGCGTTCACTTATATTCCAGCGAATTGACGCTTCTTTTACCGACATGATCCCTGACATATGGCACCTCTCCTTCTTATTAAGCCTCCGGCGTTAGTATAGAAAGGACAGTACAGTCAGAACTGAACTTTGCTCCCTATTTCCGAGGCGGTTATTTCTCTTTGACGACCAGTTTCTGATCTTATTATATCCGCATAAAAGAATAATAGCAACGCATTATAGAATAATAGCATCTTCTTTTAAGTATTATTCTAAGTATCATTCCGTACATTGTTCTATATATTATTCTGTATATTGTTCTGTATTTTTCAGTGTTAATATGCAAGAGATATAGCGTTAATGTACAAGGGGCAACACGCTAGCCTGCGCCGGATAATCTTCCGGCCGCACATTTATGATATTTGGATTTTATGCTGAACATGCAGAAAAAGCCTTCTCCTTCAAAGAACACATATGGCATTCCTCTAGAAAAGGACGGTATATTTCAAAATAAATAGCGTCAGTACACAAGGGAACGACTCATTCCGCTTACATACTAACGCTATATGATTTAAAAACAATTTTTAATTATTCCGCGTCACGCTTTCTTCCACTTCCGCATAGTATAAATATAATACGGAACTAGCGGGATCAGGGCGAAGAGCCACGCCGCCGGGTCGGAGAGGCAGACTCCCACAAAGCTGGTCCGCCCTGCCACAAGAAGAACAATACCCGCTCTTGCTATCAGCTCAAAAACACCTCCCAGCATGGGCACCAGTCCGTATCCCAGGCCCTGCAGGGTATTCCGGTAAAGAAAGATACTTCCCAGGAAGGGATAGCACCAGAACACTGTGTGGAAATACATGACGGCAACATCGATCACCTCTGTTTCAGAGGGGCTTACAAACATCCACATCATGTATTTTCCGGCCGCAAGCACAAGGATCATGGCAAACACACTGTAAACAATGATCATGATCTGCGTACAGTGTACGCCCTGCTTCACTCTGTCCAGTTTTCCGGCGCCCCGGTTCTGGCCCACATAAGTGGCAATAGTCGCGCCAAATGCGGAAAATACAGTAGCAATGATATTCTGCAGCTTTCCTGCCGCCGCAAATCCCGCCATATAAATTTCACCGTACACATTTACCGCGCCCTGTACAATAATGGTTCCGATAGCAGTGATGGAAAACTGAAGGGCCATGGGGATACCGAGGGCAAGAAGTCTTCCCCAGGACTGAAAAGATATCCTGAAGTCTTCCTTTTTCAGATGAAGGATCGGATATCTTTTTACTATGTAGATAAAACACAGCAGCGCTGAGATTGCCTGGGCAATTACTGTGGCGTAAGCGCAGCCGTCCACTCCCATTCCGCCGTACACGATAAACACAATATCCAGCACCACATTGATCGCCGCTGATATGATCAGGAAATACAGCGGTGATCTGGAATCTCCCAGTGCCCTGAGAAATGCAGCCAGGGCATTATAGGCGGCTGTAACGATCAGTCCGGCATAAATAATCCCCATATAAGCCGTCACGTCCGGCATGATATCCTCCGAAAAATTCATCAGCCGGAGAATAGGCACATTGGCTGCCAGAAATCCTGCCGTCATCAACACAGACAATATAATTGAAAGGTGTACGGACATTGCCACATAGTGACGCATCCTGTCATATTTCTTCGCACCGAACCATTGTGATACCAGAATGGCGAATCCGCTGCTCATCCCATTCATCCAGCCTGTAACAAAAAACATCAGCGAGCCTGTGCTGCCGATTGCCGCCAGCGCCTGTACTCCCAGAAACTGACCGGCCACAATAGAATCCGCCACATTATAAAACTGCTGAAACACATTTCCCAGAAACATGGGAATCATAAACTGTATGATCAGTTTTGACGGTTTTCCCACCGTCATGTCATGCATAGTGCCCTTGCTAACTTCTGTACTCCCGCTCATAGTCTCCCCTTTTCCGCTGCCACAGACAAGCTTTCTGGCTGTCCGTTTCACTTTTTACTCATATCTGAAATACTGTCCCATATTCAGATTACCGGATTTATTATACTGTTTTCTTACCGCTTTTCAAGTAAAATTTTTCATCATTTCCGGCATAAAATATGTGCATTATAACATCTGTATTGTGGCGGGCACGACGGAACGCTTTCTTATTTTAACCCCCGACATGCAGGAAGGAGACAATCCTGCAGAATCCGGGCTTTTTTTAACCGAAATTCTCTGCTGGCTTGTCTCCTTCTTTTCACAGGGTCAGTGTACAGAAGCAATACGCTCCTTCAGTTTTTACTGAAAATCAATAATATCCGTCCACCGTCTCAGGAATTCTTTTTCCTCAGGCACGTTCTTGGTGAGCTGGGCGGCAGCCGCGATGGGAAGCCACTTCTGCACATACTGCTTTGCGGTGTCGCTCTTTTTGCAGAAGATGTCCAGATACAGATCCGCCGTCTTCTGATCCTTCAGGGCGAATTCCAGATAAGTGATGGCGGCGTCGCCGCTTGCATTCCCCTGCGTCGCGTGAGCCCAGTCCACGATCTTCATGGAACCGTCCTCTTTCACGATCACATTGCTGGGGTTAAAATCTCCGTGGCAGAGCTTCGTGTGATCCGGCATGGAATCCAGACGGGTCATCAGCTCGTAACGGGTGGTGGCGTCAAGCTCATCTTTAAGGCTTGTGATCTTGCGGGCGAATTTATCCTTCTGCAGCGTCAGGCGGGGAGCCTTCTTCTCATGCATGGCAAGCTGCAGATCCACGAACTGCTCCATGTAGGTCTCCAGGTTCTCCGGATGCTCTTTCATCAGCTCCTCCAGAGTTTTTCCCTCCACAAATTCAATGACAACAGCCCACTCTCCGTCGATCTCCGTCACTTCCAGGACCTTCGGGATGTCCAGGCCGCTTTCTTCCACGCGGGCCTGGCAGAGAGCTTCGTTAAATACATTCGCCTTGCCGTGCTCCTTCGTAAATACCTTGATGATACGGTCGCCGTCTTTATAAACAACTTTATAGGGACGTGTCAGAAATACTTTCTTGTTCTTCAGATTCATAATGTATACCCTCCCTTTCTCCTTATCTGGACTCTTTTCCATAGTAAGCTGTAAGATAGATCTCCTTCAGCTCGGACATCAGCGGATATCTGGGGTTGGCTCCTGTACACTGGTCGTTAAACGCCTGCTCGGTCATCTCGTCCAGAGTCTCCAGGAAATATTTCTCGTCTACGCCGTAGTCTCTGATGGTCGGTTTGATCTCGATCGCTTTTTTCAGTTCCTCAAGTTTCTCAAGAAGCTTCTCGAATACTTCCTGGTCGTCTTTGCCGGTAAGTCCTACGAAACGTCCGATCTCCGCGTACCGCGCCAGAGCGTGGGGATACTGGTACTGGGGGAATGTTCCCATCTTCGTGGGTACCTCGGCACTATTATACCGCATTACCTCAGTCAGCACCAGAGCGTTTGCGATTCCGTGGGGCAGATGATGGAAAGCACCCAGCTTGTGAGCCAGTGAATGGTTCACGCCCAGGAAGGCGTTGGCGAAAGCCATACCCGCCATGCAGGAAGCGTTGGCCATATGATCTCTTGCCTCCACATCATTTCCATCTTTATACGCGCGGGGCAGATAGTCGAACACCAGCTTGATCGCCTTCAGGGCAAGGCTGTCTGTGTAATCGGAAGCCATGATGGAGACATAAGCCTCGATGGCGTGGGTCATAACGTCGATACCGGAGGCGCAGGTAAGTCCTTTTGGCGCGCTCATCATATTGTCGGTATCCACGATCGCCATGTTCGGCATCAGCTCGTAGTCCGCCAGCGGCCATTTGATTCCGGTTTCCTTGTCTGTGATGATGGCGAAAGGCGTCACCTCGGAGCCTGTTCCGGAGGATGTGGGAATTGCCACGAAATACGCTTTTTTACCCATCTTCGGGAAGGTATAGATCCTCTTGCGGATATCCATAAAGTCCATTGCCATATCGTCAAAATCCGCGTCCGGATTCTCATAAAGCACCCACATAACCTTCGCCGCGTCCATGGCGGAACCGCCGCCCAGAGCGATAATGCAGTCCGGCTCAAAGGAGCGCATTGCCTCTGCTCCGGCCTTCGCGGAGGCAAGAGAGGGATCCGGCTCCACATCATAGAAGCAGGTATGAACGATTCCCATCTCATTCAGTTTATCTTCAATTCCCTTTGTATATCCGTTCTTGTAGAGGAAGGAGTCTGTCACAATGAAGCAGCGCTTCTTGCCCATCACTGTGCCAAGCTCGTCCAGCGCAACCGGCATACAGCCTTTCTTGAAGTAAACTTTTTCCGGGGTTCTCATCCAGAGCATGTTCTCTCTCCTTTCCGCAACGGTCTTAATATTGATCAGATGTTTCACTCCTACGTTCTCGGAAACAGAGTTGCCGCCCCAGGAACCGCAGCCCAGAGTCAGGGAGGGAGCCAGTTTGAAGTTATAAAGGTCTCCGATACCGCCATGGGAGGACGGGGTATTTACCAGGATACGGCAGGTCTTCATCGCCGCCGCGTGCTTCGCCATCTTCTCTTTTTCATTTGTATTGATATACAGAGAGGAGGTGTGTCCGTAACCGCCGTCTGCCACAAGCTGTTCCGCTTTTGCAAGAGCCTCGTCGAAAGTCTTCGCCTTATACATGGCAAGTACGGGAGAAAGTTTCTCATGGGCGAACTCTTCGCTGATATCCACAGATTCCACTTCTCCGATCAGGATCTTGGTGTTTTCCGGAACTTTCACGCCTGCCATCTCCGCGATGGTCGTGGCTTTCTGTCCTACGATCTTCGCATTCAGGGCGCCGTTGATGATAATGGTCTTTCTTACCTTATCAAGTTCGTCTCCCTTCAGGAAATAGCATCCTCTGTACTGGAACTCGTCTTTCACCGCCTGATATACGCTCTCCAGGACAGTCACAGACTGCTCGGAAGCACAGATCATGCCGTTGTCAAAGGTCTTGGAATGGATGATGGAATTAACCGCCAGACGGATATCCGCCGTATCGTCGATGATAACAGGAGTATTTCCCGCGCCTACGCCCAGGGCCGGTTTACCGGAGGAATAAGCTGCCTTCACCATTCCCGGACCGCCTGTCGCCAGAATAATATCGGCGTCTCTCATAACAAGATTGGTCAGCTCCAGGCTGGGGACGTCGATCCATCCGATGATCCCTTCCGGCGCTCCCGCCTTCACTGCCGCTTCCAGGACAAGCTTCGCCGCCGCAATAGTACAGCCTTTCGCGCGAGGATGAGGACTGATGATAATGGCGTTCCTTGTCTTCAGGGCCAGAAGAGTCTTGAAGATCGCAGTGGATGTGGGGTTCGTGGTCGGGATGACTGCCGCGATCAGGCCGATCGGCTCCGCGATCTTCTTGATCCCGTAAACCGGATCCTCCTCGATAACGCCGCAGGTCTTCGTGTTTTTGTAGGCATTGTAAATATACTCGGAAGCATAGTGGTTCTTGATCACCTTGTCTTCCACAACGCCCATGCCTGTCTCTTCCACAGCCATCTTCGCAAGGGGAATACGGGCTTTGTCCGCCGCGGTCGCGGCAGCCTTGAAGATTTTGTCCACCTGTTCCTGGGTATAGGCGGCAAAAAGTTTCTGGGCTTCTTTCATTGCGGCCATCTTCGCTTCCAGCGCTTCCGCGTTATCGATCACAGCCGGAATGTTTGTCTCTTTCTTTGCCATTGGGAATCCTCCTTTTTGTTAAATCATTAACGTTAAATTTTTATCAATCTTTATGATGTCATTATATTAGATTGTTAATTATTTGTCAATATATACTTTGTAAAAATTATTGCCAAAACACACTTTTATATCCATTATTTTTTCGTCATATTGACCATTTCGTGATATGATCCTCAAAAAATCTTCGCTTAAAATTGCTTCCACAGCTTCTTTCTCTTAAATGTCCCTTTTTCCTGCTGCCATGAAATATCATTCATATTTTCTCTCCTGCCCGCATATGATAATGGATAGGCC
>ERZ1090860.756-NODE-757-length-18530-cov-33.087307_pt1 | contig 18530 bp, 23 predicted proteins | sample MGYA00478483_ERZ1090860 | MGnify/ENA primary metagenome ERZ1090860 (study PRJEB33644, sample SAMEA5815741) | chicken gut metagenome | biome: Chicken; feature: Gastrointestinal Tract; material: Caecum | place: Ireland | collected 2019-01-01 | study: A study of the...
AGCGGGTCCTCTCATTTGGAGGACAATCAATCAAGTGACTTGCGTGTCACACGAAGGCATTCGCGTCGATATGGAGTATATGTCGGCCCGGCATCCAAGGCACCCCCTTTGGTTTCATTATAATTGCTTATTTCTTCATTTTCAAGGCTTTATATTTGAAAATACATGTAATTGTATGCTTGACTTGCGGTCCAGGCTATGCTATGATAAGGACATAGAAGTATAGGGAGGTGCGCTATGAGCTGGAATGAACGCATCAAGGCGGCGCGGGAGGCGCAGAAGCTGACCCGCGAGCAAACTGTGCGAAAAATGCGGGAGTATCTGCCCACCGGCAAAACCGCCACATCCCGTACCCTCATCGCCTGGGAACAGGGCGACAGCGAACCCAAGGTGACCCAGGCCATCGCGCTGGCGCGGGCGCTGGGCTATCACGAGGTTTCCGAGTTGTTCAGCCAGGTGGACGGCCCGCAGCTCAACCGGCTGGGGATGGACCGGCTGGAGGAATACCGCCGGCTGCTGCTGCAATCGGATGAATTCCGGGAACTGCCCGCCGTACATCGCCTGCGCACGCTGCCGGTCTATTTGCAGCCCGCTTCAGCCGGTACCGGCCAGTGGCTGGACGACGATCTGGCCGAGGAGATGGAGGTGGATGACGCCGTCCCGGCCAGGGCCGAGTTTGGCGTCCGGCTGGCGGGTGACAGTATGTCGCCGCGGTTCGCCGACGGGCAGATCGTCTGGGCGCGCAAGGCCGAACAGGCCGAGAATGGCGAGATCGTTCTGTGCGTACTCAATGACCAAGGGTATTGCAAAAAGCTGCGGTATGACGAAAACGGTGTGTTTTTGGTCTCGCTGAATCCCGCCTATCAGCCGATCCCGGTACAGGAAAACGACGAATTCCGCATTGCCGGGGTCGTGGTGGGGTAAACTATCACGTATAAGTTGCTGTTGCTGTTTTTATCAGGTAAAGGGGGGCGAATCCTATGTGTGGCCGTTACCAGTTTTCTTCCCAGGAAAGCCGCGAGATGCAGCAGATCATCCGCGATGCCGAGCGCCGCAGCCGCGGGCAGTTCCCGGGCGAGCTGAACTTTCCGATGGCCGGCGATGTGGCTCCCACCCAGGTTGCCCCGGTACTGATCGCCAGTGGCGGCAAGGTCGTGGCCGAGTTCCAGCGCTGGGGCATCCCCGGTTGGCGCGGCGGGCTGATGATCAATGCCCGCGCCGAGACCGTTTGTGAAAAGCCAATGTTCCGCCGCAGCATGGCCGCCCAGCGGTGCGTCATCCCTGCCAGCGGGTATTATGAGTGGGACGCGGGCAAACATAAGTATTTCTTCCAGGTGCCAGGTCAGCCGATCTACTTGGCGGGCATCTACGACAATGTGGACGGCACCAACTGTTATGTGGTGCTGACCACCGCACCCAATGCCTCGGTGCAGAGCATCCACGACCGTATGCCGCTGATTTTGTCCCACGACCAGGTGCGGCCCTGGCTGACCGATCCGCAGGCGGCACTGACGCTGCTGACCATCGTGCCGCCGGAGTTGGAGCGAGGCTGCGAGGATGGACAGTTGAGTTTTGGCGATTTGGCGTAAAGGAGGGCACCATGTATACCGATCAACAGAAGCGCGAGATTGAGCGAGTTCTGACTGTGTTCAAACCGTTTATTGACCAGGCAGATTATCTTGAGATCGTCTGGTCGAATAAACGGCAGTGCTATGTGTCGCTCTTTATTGATACCACACGCGACTGCTTTGATGGTGCCGATGAGATCCACTCTGCCGAAGAGATCTGCGACAAGTGTTATACTGAGATTGGCAACGATGTCCTTCTTGAAAATGACCGCGAGTATGAACTCTGGCAGATGCACCAACTGGAGCGGGATGAGTTTTTGCGCCGCGTTCAGCAGTATGATGCACAGTTGCCAGAGTATCACTACCTGATTGAACAGTTGTTGTCGCCGCCGGCACAGGCGAAATAGCACGCTGGCGGTGCTGCATCTGGCTTTCTTCCGTGCTATGCTGGAACAAATGCGATACGAAACAAAGGGTGTGTTTTCGATGAACCTGATGATCAGTTCCCTGGAATATGATTTCCACTCGCTCGTCAAGGTGGCCGAGATGGCGGGGCTCGCCGGCGTGGTGAGCTTTCACCAAGCTGGGGACGATTACCTCGTGACCTTCCCGGATGTGGCGGATGCGCCCAAGATGGCCGCCGATTTCCGGGCAAGGCTGCGGGGGCTTGAAAACAACATCTGGAACTTTTGAGAGAATGCTTTTGCAGAGGGCCGGGCGGCCCTCTGCTTTTGTTTGTCCGACGCATCGTCAGTTCAGCATCTCACCCGGCCGGGTGCTCATCAACCGATAGAGGTCGGTGCCGGTCGGGAACGCATTGGTGAACGGCACCAGCTGCCCGCCGCAGCGAATCAGGCCGCAACCCGCGGGGACATCGGTGATGTAGCCGAGCTGGGTGTCTGAGATGTGCAGCAGCTTGGCCAATTCCTCCCGGTCGGTGGCGCTCTGATTCAGCAGGATCAGGAACTCGCTGTTCGCCAGCATCAGGCGGGCGGTGTCGGAGCGCAGCAGTTCATCCACGTTCTGCGTCAGGCCGGTGATCAAACCATTGTACTTGCGGATGCGCTTCCACAACTTGTAGAAAAAGTTGGCGCTGTACTCATACCGAAAAAGGATGTAAAACTCATCCGCCACGATCCAGGTGCGCTTGCCGCGCTTCTGGTTCTGGATGACGCGGTTGTAAATCGCGTCCAGCGTCACCAGCATGCCCAGCGGCATGAGCTGCTCGCCCAGTTCCCGGATGTCGTAGTCGATGATGCGAGCCTGCGTGTCCACATTGGTGTACTTCGCAAACGTATTGAGCGTGCCGGTAATGAACAGTTCGCTGGCCAGCGCCAAGCCCTGGGCTTCCGGCTCCGGCTGCATCTTGAGCAGGCGGTAAAAATCCCGCAGCGTCGGCGGCGTGCCTTGGTAGCCGTTGCGGATGTAGGGCTGGTAGACCAGTTCGGTACATCTGCCCAAAATGGATTTTTCCTTGGCCGTCACCTGCCCGCCGCCCACCAGCTGCTCATACAGCGAGAGCACAAACTCGCTTTTGGCGACGATGGGATTGCGTTCGTCGCCATAGCTGCGATCCATGTCCAGCGCATTGATGTGGGTATCCGAGGTTGCCGAGATCTGGATGACCTCGCCGCCCATCGCACGGGTCAGGTGGCCGAACTCGCTTTCCGGGTCAAGAATCAGGATGTCATCCTCGGTGGCGAGGGCGATCTGCACCAGTTCTTCCTTGGCCGACATCGACTTGCCGGAGCCAGACACACCCAGGCGGAAGCTGTTGCCGTTGAGCAGTTTCGTGCGGTCAGCCACGATCATGTTCTTGCTAACCGCGTTCTGACCGTAGTAGATACCACCCGGCTGCAAAATTTCCTGCGCGCGGAACGGGATCAGCACGGCGGTGCTCTCGGTGGTCAGGGTGCGCAGGGCCTGGATGCGGCGCAAACCGTAGGGCAGCACGGTGTCGAGGCCGTCCTTCTGCTGCCAGCGCAGCGTCGAGAGCTGGCACAAATGCTTGCGCCCCACCGATTGCAAGGTCTCGGTGTCGCTGTCCAGCTGCTTCTGGCTGTCGGCCATGTGGACCAGCGTAACGAGCCCGAACATCATGCGCTGGTCGCGGGTCGTCAGGTCGTCCAACATTTCCTTGGTTTCCTTGCGCTGCAATTCCATATCGTAGGGGATGGTGGCCGACCAGTTGTTGGCGGCATTCTGTTTGCGCTGCCAGTTGGCGATGTTCGTCTCCACCCCCAGCAGGGTGTTCTGCATCTGGCGGGCGGCCTCGTCGGTGGGCACCGGCAAAATGTCGATGGACAGCATCATGCTGCGGTCGAGGTCGCACAGTTCCGAGATGAAGCTGTCTTTGATGTAGCTGGCGTAGTCCTGCAGATACAGAACCCGGCCAAAGCGGCCGTCGATTTTGAAGTGGTCGGCGGCGAACTCCATGCTGTCGGGACAGAGCCAGTCCTTGAAACTGTGGCCGCGCTTGGCGTGCTGGCGCAGGTCGAAATCGAAGGCAGGCGGCTGGCCTGCCTTGAAGAAGTCCCGCAGCAAGCGGAGGCGGTCTGGCGTGGACAACTCCGCCGCCACCGAGCTGAGTTTGGCCAGGTGGGTGACCAGGTCGGTGCCGACGCGGGCAAAGTAGGTGCGGGCCTCGTCGATGTTCCGCTTGACGATGCTGACGGTCAAGTATCGCTCCCGCACCATGCTGTTGCTGGTGCCGGTGACCTGGGCGCGGAGCATCCCGTTGAATTCCTCGCGGTAATGGTCGAGGGCGTCGCCGTGCAGCGGCAGCAGCACCGACCGCTCGAAGGCCTCCTTGTCGATGCGGCGGTTGTGGATCGTGATTTTGGCCGATGCGCCGGAATCCAGGGCATTGAGCAGGGCGCAGTAATCGAGGAACATCGCCATTTTGTCGTCCTTGTCCGCGATGGCGTAGTTGATGTCGGTGAAGGACCAGCTTTTGGAATACTGGTTGCCCACCTGGAAGATGCCGTCCGGCCAGATGCGGCGGATGGGGATGGCACCCTGGACCGAGCGCGGCACCTTGAACTTCACGCGCTCCTGACGTTTGGCGGCTGCCAGCGTCTTGGTCAAGGGCGGGCCTCCGGGGCGGTGACATTTTCAGCAATCATCTTGTTTTTCTTCATGCGTTTCCTCCATTTCGGTTTGGATTTGCCATTTTGGGCTTTGCCGGTTTTGTCCGTGCGCTTTTTGGGGCGGCGTTTGTGCTTGCAGCCCTCGGCAATGGCGGGCTGCATGGCCTGGTAATACAGACAGTCCGACTTGAATACCAGCCGCCGGGGCATGAGGATCTCCGACTTGATCCATGCCCACAGCAGCTGTTCGGCCGCCATGCCGTGGTAGCTGAAAAAGCCGCAGGCGGCGAACGGCGCAGCGCCCAGGATGCACATCCAGCCTACCTGCTCCGCACCAACGATGGGCCGCAGGCAAAAATAAAGGCCCACCGCCGCGCCAAGCGCCAGCAGTGAGCAGACGAATTGCCGGGTGTTCAACCCGAAAAAGATGTTTTCATGGTAATTGCGGATCTCTTTGGGGATTTTGATCTCGATACGACATCACCTCTAATTCCAATAGAAAAGGGGCAGCCGTTTTGGCTGCCCCAGTAGTTTATTCTGTATCTTCTTCTGGTTCCTCTGGCCGGAACGAGCGCCCCAGCAGGATGCGGATCGTATCTCGGCGGCCATACAGCACGCGCACCACCTGCACAGTAGTGTGTGTACCAATATAGAACGCCACATAGTTGCCGCTGGTCACATAGCGATACCCTGTGTCTGCTCCACTATACTGCAGGGGCGCCCCAGATAAGGGAAATTGTTCCAGCTGGCGGATCGCTTTCAGCACACGCTCAACCGTGCGGCGTGCGGCCACAGGATTGGCCAGCTCTTTTTCAATATACTGGCGGATATTCAGCAAGTCCTGCTGTGCCAACGGGGAGATTTGCACCTTTGCCATACTTCACCCCAACAGCATTTTTTCCACATCGTCCAGTGCGAGCCAGCCTTCTTCCTGCCCGGAGCGCACGCCGCGGGCCAGTTCGGTCAGCAGTTTGACCATTGCCTGACTTTTCTCGTACTCCTGAATGTCCACCACTGCATAGCGACCGCGGCCATTTTTGGTCAGGAATACCGGCTCTCCGGCAGTGACATCCCGCAGGACCTCATTGTAATTGCGCAGATCGGAGATTGGCTTGATATTCGGCATGGGAAACACCGTCCTTTTTGCTTTTAGTATAGCAGATTCTTGTGCGAAAATCAACGAATAATTTTAAGAACTATCTTTCGCAATCACAGCCCCATAATCTCCTTCACAATCCGATCACAGCCCTTGACCGCCCCCACCAGCACCAGCAGATTGAACGCGAGGGTTCCTACATAGGACCACACCGCCGTGATGGCGCTGGCGTTGGGATCGACGGTGGGCGCGCTGGTGGCAAGAGCGCAGAAGATGATGCAGGACAGCGCGATGACCACACCTTGCAGGCAGACGCCCGCATAGCTGCGCAGGAAGTTTTTGCCCACGCTGCTGGTGGGCTCGCCGGCAAAGGCGGAGAGCGGGATCGGCGCGATGGCGGCGTACATCCAGAGGGAAAACATACGCCCATAGACGGTCAGCACCATGACAAAGGACAGCACCGTGATAAGCAGACTGCCAATAAGAGTTACAGCCCATAGCGGGATGCTCTCCCAAAAGCCACAGGCGTTGATGGTGTCGATGAGCTCCTGCGGCAGCGTGGTGCCGCCGATACCGCTTGCGCCCGATGCGCCGATGACCTGGGCGACCATGCCCTGCACGATGTCGAACACCGCCAGCATCAGGTCAAGGCCGTAGTCCACGGCGGCTTTGGCCAGGGCGAACCGCACAAACAGCTTGAGAGCCTGCTCCGGACGGCGGACCTCGGCAAAGCTGCCGCAGGTCTTGACGACACCGGCCGCGAAAAACAGCACCAGCAATCCGTATCCAATGGCTTGTAACGCGCCATAGATGCCGGTCATAATGGCCCATACCGAGCCGCCATTGTAGCTGACCGGGCTGACGGTCAGCAGCTGCCAGATTTCACCCAGCTTGTCGTTCCAGGTGTTGAGGGCGTTGGTCAGGTTGTCAACGATCCAGCTATTGTCCATATCGCATCACCCCCTTCCGCAAGCAAAGTGTCTCAACCTTCACGCGCCGGTCCCGATGATCAAATCGAGAATTTCACGGGCAAACGTGATGATAATGCCGCCCGCCAGCGTCAAAAACCCCTGGCTGCGCTGGCTGGGGTCATGGCTTTGCAGCGAGAGGCCCACCTGCACAATGCCCCAGCCGAGCAAGATGAGGCCAACGGCCCGGATGATCGAGAAGATAAACGTGTTCAGGTTGTCGATGACAGCCAGCGGGTCGCCGGCCGCCAGCACGGGCGTTGCCAGGCAGCAGGCCAGAGCGGCAACGGCGTACAGCGCAAAGCCGCGGCGCAGGCGGTGGGTGGTGGGCCGGTTATTCAGCCGGTTTCTGTTTTTCCGATACATGGGATTCATAGGCAGACCTCCTTTTGGTTTTACTTTGTATGGTTCGGAATAGCGGTTGGGGCGGCTTAGGCTGCGGCAAAAAATCATCCATATCCAGCAGTTCCCAATCGGCAGCCTCGCCGGGCAGGTCGTCCGCCGCCTGGTCGGCTGTGGTATAGTCATAGGGAGCCGCGTCGCCGTCCTCGGTGAAGCGGATGCAGGGGTGGCGCAGCAGGTTGTACTTGTCGTCTATGACCGGCCGCTCCCCGCGCACGAACAGCACGGCTTTTCCGTCTGGCAGCAGGCGCACTTCATCCGGCGTCAACAGGTCGCGGGCGGCCTGCTGCTCGCTGGTGCTGTAGCTGCCGCTGCGGCCTCGGCTGCGGCTGTGGTTCGTTGTATCGACAGTTTCTTTGCCAATCAGCTCGGAGACGTATTTGTGGGTGCTCTGCTCGTTGCCCCCGAGATAGAGGAACTCGTCGCATAGACCGATCAGCGATTCCCAGCTGTCCTTGTACATGGCTTTCAGCTGGCTGATGTTCTGCACGATGATCGAGCAGAAAATACCGCGGGAACGCATGGTTGCCAAGGCAGCCAGAAAACTGTCCTTGGGCAGCGAAATATTCGGGAACTCGTCCATCAGGCAGTGGACCGGCACCGGCAGGCGGCCTTTGTGGACGCGGTCGGCTTGGTGGTAAAGCGTCTGGATGAGTTGCGTATATACCATACCGACCAGATAGTTGAGCGACTTGTCCGAATCCGGAATGCAGCAAAACAAGGCCACCTTTTTCTCGCCTAGCTCGTCCAGATGAAGTTCATCCGCTATCGTCAGCCGATTGATCTGCGGCAGGTTGAAGGCCGCCAGCCGCACGCCGACGCTCACCAAAATCGACTTGGCAGTTTTGCCCGCGGCTTGCTTGAAGACGCGGTATTGCTTGACGGCAATGCTGTCGGGTTCCCGTTCCTCGAGCCGTTCGAACAGCACGTCCAGCGGCGACTGGTAGCTTTCATCTTCCTCCCGTACCTCGGCGCTTTCAAGCATCTCCATGACCATGCCGAAGTTCTGTTCACTGGGCGGGGCCTCGTGCAGCAAGTAGAGCATGAGAGCTTGCAGCAGGGCGGTCTCGGATTTCTCCCAAAATGGGTCGCTGCTTTTCGCATGGGACGGCGTCGTGTTTTGGATCAGGTTGGTTATGAGCTGCAGCACATCCTTGTCATCCTGCACATAGACGAATGGGTTGTAGCAATAAGAGGCATTGGGGTCAATGAGGTCGAACACCCGCACCTCGTAGCCCTGCCGAAGCAAATATCTTCCGGTCTTGCGCAGAATTTCTCCCTTTGGATCTGTAATGACCAGCGAACAGCCTTTCCCGCCCGGTCCAGCTCTGGCTGCTTCCAGCACATTAGGCACCGCATAGGTGCGTGTCTTGCCCGCGCCGGAACCACCCGCGACCAGGATGTTGGTGTTGTGTTTGTGCTTGTAGCCATCCACCCCGATGCGGAAGTGCCGGGTCAGCAGCAGGTTAGGCCCCGCCTTGTCCACATACTTTCGGTTCAGGGTAAAGACATTGCCCCAGCGGGCGGACCCGTGTTCTTCGCCGGGGCGGGTGTTCTTCTGGTCGGATGTAACGACAATGGCGATGACTGCATAGAGAGCAGTGCCGAGCAGCAGAAAGCGCGGCGTTTGAGGTGTGTAATAGACGGGGAACGGCTGTGCCAGAAAATCGTTGACGGCAGTCAAGATACCAGCCAATCCGGCAACAGCACCCCACCGCATCGCCAGCCCGGCCGCCGCCCACCAGACCAGCGGCAGTGGCACCAGCCAGACCCACCAGGGGGATTTTTGCTGCACTGCTTACCGTTCCGAGCCTCTGTGGGGATAGGGACGCTCGGCAGCACGGGCTTCTTCCCAGGCGGTCCGCTTCTGCCACAGTTGGGGCAGCGACTCTTTCAGGTTCTCGCCAGCGGGGCCTTTTTGGATGGTGAGGTCCTTGGCCAGTTCTGCGCGCAGTTCCTCGAAGGCCTGCCGGTCATGGATGAGTTCTTCGTTGTACCGGGATACACCGCTGTAAAAAATGCACTGGATAATATTCGATTGCAGCAAAAGGCCTTCGATATCCTGGTCACCGCCCACCGGGTAAAAGGGTCGGCCCAGGGCTTCGTCCCTGCAAATGCGCTCCACATGGGTGCGCAGGTCCGTCCGTTCCGGGTAGCGGCGACAAAGCAACTGGCTTGCCGGGGCATCCGGTTCAAACAGAGCCTGATACCGCTTGCCGGTATACACATTGTCCGCAATGTATTCGCAGAGTTCCCACTCAGCGGTATCAAAAGGCAGATCGGACCGGGCAAGACTGTCCGGGTCAGCCAGCGCAGATTCATACACCGTTTTCCCCTGCACCACAAGCCAGGCGGTGAAATCTGTAAAACGGTCATCTGTGCTGCTGCCGTTGATCAGGACGGCGGCTGCAAACAATTTGGGTGTATGTGCCAGATCCATGTAGGCGTATTGCAGGTCCTGCCAGGCGGACAGTTTCAAGGCCGGCAGTTTCACCAGTTCCCCATATAGCGCATCCAGCATGGCCGATTCGCTGTTCGGGGCGTCGCGCTGCCGGGCGCGGTCGATGATAGACCAAAATTTATTTGGCGTCATGGGCATTCCTCCAATCGTTCATGCAGAGCAGCATAAAAGGCCCTCCCTTTGTTGGACAGGCCCTGGGCGGCGCGTTCTTCCTCCAAAGCAAACCGTTGTTCCAGCTGCTGCGCGGTGTAGTCGCGGCGGAAAGGCTGCCAGGTATGGGCGTCCATGTACAGCAGCTTTTGCCACAGATCCGGGCAATAGGCGCGCAGCTTGCGCAGTTCCGAGATCGGTTGCAGCGGGCAGCACCAGCAGGATACCCGCCGGAAGATCTTGTATAGCCCGCCCCAGTCAAAACCGCGGGCGTAGCAGTAGTTGAGGCAATCAGCCTCGGTCATGCCCCACTCCACCAACGGATAGTGCAGGCCTTTGCAGCGATGTGCTTCGTCTGCTGCGATGCCGACATACTGCACCAGTTGGTACTGCTTCTTCAGTTCCCGCAGGTACTTGGCCATCACGTGGGTTTTGAGACGGCCCGTACACCAGCGACAGGCGTGGGATGGCCAGCTGAGACCCCGGTTCGTCACCAAGGTGGCATCAGCTTTTGCCTGGTATTCGTAAAAATACTGCTCAAAGGTGTAGGGCGCTTTGAGCCGGGTGATGGGCCTGCCAATATACCGTTCCAGCTTTTCCAGATGGTCGTACATCTGTGGGAATTCAAGGCCGGTGTCGCAGAACAAGATCTCGTCCACCTGGCGGCCTTCCTCCAGCAGGCGCAGTAACATGGCGGTGGAATCTTTTCCACCCGAGACCGAGGCCACGGTCAGGACAGGTTTATTCTTTTGCATGGTTTTCTTGTTGGGTTCAAACACCTCCCAGACATAGCGAAAGCCCGGACGCAAGGTCCGGGCTTCCAAAGGTTCAGATTTGCAATTTAACCAAACGGCCATAGCCGCGGTTTGGCTTTGAAGAGCTTGATGAGTGCATCGTCGGCGGCATCGGTGTAACCGCCGCTGGCGATACGCTCGTTCCGATAATGGTTAAGAGCATTGCGGGCCAGGCGGAACTCGGCATCGTCCAGCGGCAGCTTGCCGGGTTGGGTTTCGTGCAGCTTCGTGATGAGGGCGGCCAGGCGATTGTACGGCAGTCCCGCCGCTCGGTTGGCGCAGAAATCCGCGTACAGTGCCCGCATTAAAACGGTTCGATTGTTGCGGTCCATTTTCATGATTCGGGTGGTATGCTGGCGCATGATTTCCTCCAGTCTGCCGGGAGGGGCCCGGCCGTTGTATTTTACTCTTTTCATTTTCAACATTACCATAACGCCCCCCTAAAAGCTATCTTCCAATTGAAAACAAACGGAAAACTTCCGGCTCACCGCGCCTGTCCGCCGCGATGAATGCGGATCGGCGTTTTGGGGCGTGGAGTGACAGATTCCCGCCGGCGCAGCATGACTTTGATCGACCGCAGTTCATCCCGGACGCTCGGGCGCTCACCCCTGGCCCGCACCTCGCCGGCGTGCAGGGTGGGAGAAGTATTGGGCGATCTGCTTCTGCTGGCGGAGGGCGGCGCGGACAGAGGGTCTGTCCTCCGGGTCGAGCGGGATGGCGGCGGGTTGCCCGGCTCCGCAGGTGACGGGGCCGGTCGGGTAAAACCCAGGTCATAGTCGGCATCATCCGGCTCAAACGGGATGGGTCCGTCGGCGGCTTGACTCGCCTGACGGTCAGGCCACGCCTGCCCCTGTGCGGGGTGTTCGGTAGGCTGTTCGGGTGTGACATCCGACATGATCTCGGCCTCGCCGGTCTCCACCACATCCAATTGCATCCGCTCGATGATCCGCTCTACCTTGGCAGCGTCATCGGCCCAGATTGCGATTTCGATATGGTTTGGGTCATTGCGGTCGCGTATCGGGACAAACAGCAGACCATGGCGTTTGGCTTCCTGGGCAAATTCCCGCATCTTGTTCGTTGGAACCGAGAAAAACTTTAGCGGCTTGCCTTCCCGGAGCAGGCGGGTCAGGTTTGTCTTGCCGCGCGTCTTTTTCTGATCACGCAGTACCGCTGCGACAAAGATGGCAAAATTCTTAGCGGCTGTGCCCGAAAGGCGCAGAGCATATTCCGTGCCTTCCAGTGTATACCGAACAACCTGGTCGGCCGGGTCAGAACCCAAGTTCATCTGGCGTCTCCTTTGCTGCAGGTATTGCGTGCCGGGGTGTTCCTGTGTTTGGGACGCTCGAGCACCTCGAAGCTGTCCACACCGGGCAGCAGCGACAGGCTGCGGCCGTTGTCCCACTGCATGAGCAGCTGGCCCGCATCATCCACGGCCAGAACAGTGCCGCAGCTGCCCACAGGTACTGGGTTGGGGTCCTCCGACATCTCGAGCAATCGGATGCGGGTACCGGGCGGATAGCTGCGCCGGGCGTATTCACGGCGGTAGGCCCAGCGGCTGGGATGGTTCATATCATCTTTCATTGGCATTCCTCCCTCATTGTCTGTTATCTGGGTTGATTGGTTTCTCTATGGGGCTTTCGTTCCATATCCTTATCCTGTTCGGGATTCTGTGCAGGCACCTTTTCGTCCCTCTGGCTCAGCTGTTCCCGCATCTGCACCGATTGCTCCGCAATCTGTCGGCAGAGGCGGATGTCCCGGCGCAGTGGTTTGAGGGCTTGCGTGATTTGCGCAAGCCTTGCATGAACGCCATCGTCCGATTCTGCATTGTACAGTTGGCGGCGCTCGGCAAGCAGATCCGCTACGACCTTTTCCTGCGTCTGCCGGTAGGCATTCAGCTGGGCCAGTGTATCTATACCGTGCCGTGACAAAAATTCCATCTGCCGGATGCGTTTGTCTAGGCTGCGGATGTCCTGCCGCACGGCATAGCTGGGGCGCTGCGGCTTGCGGGGCAGCGCGCCCAACTCGTACAGGTACCGATAATACAAAGCCCGCAGGCCGGTGAGCTTGCGGGCTTTGCGGTGGGTGCCGTGCAGGCGTCCGCGCCAGACAGCAGCGGGTGTAAAAGGCCGTTTCGGATACAAAATCCGCTGCCGGATGGCCTCTGGCGTATACGCCTTGCCCAGCGTCTTGAACCGAACAAAGCGTTCTTTGCCGGGCGGCCGCAGTGTCGGGTATTTGCGACCCATGCGGATCTCGTAGCCCTTCTGTTCCAGTAGCGCCAGAAACTGCCGCCATGTCAACACCATCGAGACGACCTCATCCATATCCATGCGAATGGCGGTGCGCCAGGTCGGTTGCCCGTTGGTTTCCGCCTGCCACTTCGCATACTGGCGCTTGCCGCGCTCCGATTCCGGCGTTTCAATGACTGACAACCCATATTGGCGGCATAAGGCGTCCGACTTCGCCCGAACCTCGGTGTAGTAGCTTTTGGCATTGCTGTGATACTTGCGGCCGTTGTCCAAAGCCACCGCGCACCAGACAATGTGGTTATGGATATGGCGGGTGTTCAAGTGGGTGGTCACCACCGCCTGATAACGCCCGCTCAACAGCTGGTCAGCAAGTTCCACGCCAATTTGGTGGGCCAGCTCCGGCGTCACTTCGCCCTCGGCAAAACTCTGCACAAGGTGATACCCCTGCACGCCGTCGGTCTTGTGCCAGCGCCGCACATTCTCCTTCATATCGGAAAAAGCAGTTTCGCACAGGCAACTCAAGCCTGTCTCAAAACAGACGGATTCTGTTTTGTCTCGGTTGAGGGCGTAGTCTACCGCTTCTTCGAGTGAAGTCAGCTTAGTGGTCTTGGTCTTATTCCGAACATAGGAGATAGCCCTGTCCAGGCGGCGCACGGGGATGAGGGAGGTGTAGGCCATGCGGCATCACCAGTTTTCCTTGACGATACAGTAGACCTCTGCCGCCAGCGCCGTCATCCTGTCTACGCTCTCCTGCCCGGCCACGCCTGTGGAGTTGGCGCGGTGGGCGAGCTGGTTGGCGTTGTTGCAAAGCCCCGCCACCTTGCGCAGCAGGTCGGCATGGTGGGTACAGGGGCGCGGGTGGAGTTCAGCACCCAGGATCAGGGCACGGATATAACCCTCACGGGACAGGCCGCTCAAGTTCGATTGCCTGTTGAGGTGGCGCAGTTCCTTTTCTGTCAGCCGAATCGGAACAATATGGCGGCGCTTTCGCCCGCTCACCGAACCGCATCCGGGGGCCCGATGCAGATCGCCGGGTCCTGGCACGGCGCCAGCGTCACCTGCGTCCTCGGCACACCCGCGAGATCCAGAAGCGTCCTGTCCGGTAGATAAGCGCCAAACATCTGCCCGGCCACCCTGGTCAGGAGAATTGCATCTTTTTCGGACGCGGTGGTAACCAGAGAACAATGAAAAGCTCCATACACCGCATCATAGCCTTCCTTGGGAATGTCGGTTTCAAAGGCGTACCGCTGTCCCAAGGCGTTGCCGAACTGCCGGTAGTCTTTGAGCGAGAGCTCCAGCACTTCTTCGGCAAGGAAGGGGTACGGCACGCCCTCGGCCGCTTCTTCTTTCAGTCGTTCCAGGTCAGACACCAGCGGGTAAAACTGTGCCCGCAGTTCAAAGCCACTCATAGTTTTCACCTGTTCCTTTCCAAATTGAATACGGCGCTGTTTTCGCAGGCCGTCGGGGGGGTGGGGCGCACCCCAAGGATCTGCGTTTGGATATCCAAACGCTATGCTAGCAAAACCTGCCAGCAGGTAGCTCTCAGGAGGGGAGAGCCTCTCCCTGCTCCACAGCAACGCGCAGGCCGTCGAGATCGGTGACGATGCGGCCGTACTTCTGGGCCAGGCCGATCTGGGCGGCGGTGGTTGCATCGCTTCTGCGGCCGCAGAAGACCAGCAGTGCGCTGCGCAAAATCTTTTCCCGCACGATCTCGTTGTAGTCGGCACGTTCGGTGGGATCGGACAGCACCAGATACTGCCCGTCCTGCAGCGGCGGGCAGATGGGCATATAGCCGAGCTCGTAGAGTTCGCGGCAATAGCGGCGCAATGTCTCGGATTTGGTGGTGGCTGCGGCGCAGATAAAGGCCCAAGGTCGTCTCATATTCGGTGTCTCCTTTCCAATTTCACATAAAATGGCGGGCAGGATTCCAACAGGAATCCCACCCGCGCGGTTCACTTCTGTGGATGGATTCCTATTGGAATCCACCTCGGCTTATTTGGCTTTCTCTCCTGCTGCCAACGCGAATTTGACCCGGTCGGAGCCGAGTTTGTAATAAGCGGCCGTCTTTTCAATGCCCACGACCTCATACCCCTCGCGTACCGCCGCCAGAATCGTCGTGCCCGCCCCGGCAAACGGGTCGAGGATACACCCGCCCGGCTCGCAGATCTGGACGATGTCCCGCATGAGGGGCAGGGACTTCTCGGTCACATGGATGCGCCCGGCATTGGCCGGGTTGCTATACCGGAACACACCGGGTAAACAACCGACGTTGCGCTGCAAGGGCATCCCTTCTTTGGACCCCCACAGGATGAATTCGGCTTGCTGGCGAAAACGTCCTTTCTGCGGACGGCAGGTCACCTTGTCCCATACGGCCACACCCCGCCAGATCCAACCGGCACGCTGCATCGCATCCGAAAGGCTCGGATACTGCCGCCAGTCGATGAACAGGCAGATCGGTGCGCCGGGTTTACACAGGCGGTAGGCTTCGTTCAGCCAGTCGGTCATGAAATTCGTCCAGCTGCGCTGGTCCATCTGGTCGCCTGCGAAGTCGGGCAGAGCCTTGTCGGCAGGCATCGAGCTGTACTTCTGGTTGGTGGTTTTGTTTTTCTCTGCCGGTGTGCTGCCGCCGGAGGCATAGGGCGGGTCGGTGATGACGGCGTCAAACACGCCGTCCTGCATCTGGCGCATCAGGCGCAGGCAGTCGCCATGGAGAATCGTCCAGCCGTCGCCACCGGTGTGTTCGGGCATTTCAAATTTGGCGTTCGGGTCAAAAATCAGGTTGGTTTCGGGAGTTTTGGTCAAAGGCATCCTTCCTTTCTCAGCGTTCAGGGGTATTGCGGTTCTTGCTGTTCCGGCCGGGGGCAAGATTGGGCTCCCGGACGATGACAGCGCCATGTTCGTCAATAGCGACCACGTTCTGGGTGGGATTGTCCACCACTTGCCCCGGAAGAATGCTGCCGCTGCCAGACACCACAACCTTGCCCGCCAGGTCGCCCATGACCACGCAGTGCCCGGCCACTACCGGCGCAATATGGGTCACGGTATTTTCGCGGACGCGGGCATTACCGCAGACGAGCGCACCGTTGCAGATGCGCCCACCTGTAACGATCGCATTGTCACAGGCAATGGCGTTGCCGTACATGATGACACTGCCACGGGCCAATGCCAAGTCCTGCGCCATCGCCTGCTCATACAGCCGCGCATCATCGCAAACACAAGCCTCATCCCGGCTGACAGAATCATCATAGAGCCAGGCGTCGTCGTTGCCCTGCGACAGGTTGGCTTCGCTCTGCACAAAACCGCCGATCTCGCCAGCCGGCACATCCTCCCTCACCTGCCGCAGGGCGCGGATACGGTGGAGTTCCGGGTAGACGGGGTGAGCAATGTCGGTGATTTCGTATTTCTTGTCAGGCTGAGGCGGTTGCAGCGTCCGATTACCGTTCCCTGTGGCTGCCACATTCGCTGCAGATTGTTCAGCTTGCGATCTGGTCTCGGCCAGCACCACCGTGATGGCAAAGTTCTCCGGCTGCCAGAAATGGACGTTGAGTATACCTTCCGCTATCTGGATATCGCGCTGCTCGAAGCCTTCTCCCCAGCCATCCGAATACTGGCCGCTGAGGTAGTCTTTCAGTTCCTTCCAACCGCGCTTGGTCAGGTCCTCATCCACCACAACGGTTGCACAGCCGCAAAGAGAACCATTTCGCTTTTCCACAGAAACCACAATGCTTTTCACATGGGCGGCCAGATAGGAGTCGCTCTCCGTATCGAGGTATTGTTCCAAGTGATCGCCCTCCTGCTCGATCTGTGCAAGGATCTCCGCCTCATTCTCGACAATAGCACGGCCATCCAGGGCCAGCACCTCATCAGAGCACCAGTCTTCCGGGTCATGGCAGACCAGTTCCGCCGTCAGCGGGGAATACAGTTTGAAAGTCAATTCATTCATCTTGTCACCTCTCACTTGCCTTGTATTTGGTTTGCCTTCTTGTACAATTTTTCATCTTGCTTTTTGTGCGATACTCCAAAGCCGCCTGCGCCAAGTCGCCATAGTCAAAGCCCTCGATCGGCGGCAGATGCACGGCCACCTGGTACTGTTCACCGTAGAGCCGGGCCAACGCCGCAGCCGCGGCGCGGCCGGGCGGGTCGTTGTCGAGGCAAAACTCGATGCGATTTACCTGCGGGTGCTGCGCCAGAAATTCTTCCAGCGCGGCGGGCGGGTGGATGTCGCGGCCTTCCTCTGGTGCGTAGATGCCGCCGAGAGACAGGCGGTATTTGTCGGCCGCATCCCCGGCCAACGACATCTCGGCCATGGCATCGATGGCGGCTTCAAACACAGCCACCGCACTGCTTTCTGTCGCCGGTTCGATACAAAACCCAAACCGTTTGTCACTGCCGGTGGATTCACCTTTGAATTGTTTACCGTAGGTGTAGGTACCCCGCAGGGCGGCGTATCTGGGGGTGCCGCCTGCATCCCGCCCGACAAACACACAGTTGTGGTAAGGCAGGCTTTCATACAAGATACCGGCTTGCAAGCAATGGTCGATCACGGCCTGCGAGATGCCCCGACAGCGCAGGTAGGCTTCCACCCGCGTGGTGGTCGGGGATTTTTCGGGCAGTTCGAACGGCGGGCGCTGGCGTTCCGCTTCTTCATGGCGCTGCGGAATGAAACTGGGCTGCTCATCGCAGAGCATTTTCACCGCTTCCACAAAGGAACACCCCTCCACATGCATGAGGTAGTCCAGCGCCGACTTGCCGCCGATACCACGGCTTTTCCAGTGCCAGAGGCTGCTTTCCCCGTTGATCTTGAAGCTGTTGTGGCTTTTCAGTTCAAATTCCCCGCGGGCGCTGCTTTTGACAAGATCGTCCGCCCGGTAGCGCCGCAAAAACTCGATGGCCGTCATTTGCCGCGCAGCGGCGACCTGTTCTTTTGTGACGCCGGGCATCTCAGATCAGGGTCGCCATCAGCAGGCCGGTGCGGTCGAGCTTTTCCCAGGGCAGGTCCTCCCGCCCAAAGTGGCCGCCCACCGCTGTGCGGGCATAGATCGGCCGCTGCAGGTCCAGCTCGGTGATGATTCCGGCCGGGGTCAGGTCGAACGCCGTCTGCACCGCCGCCGCAAGGCAGTCGTCCTCGCAGAGCAGGCTGGTGCCGAAGGTATTGACCTCCACGGCCAGTGGTTTGGCCATGCCGATCGCGTAGGTCAGCGTGACCTGGCACCGCTGTGCGATGCCGCTGGCCACAATATTTTTCGCCACGCACCGCGCCATGTAGGCCCCGCTGCGGTCGAGCTTGGTCGGGTCTTTGCCGGAGAACGCCCCGCCGCCGGTGGGCACAAACGGGCCGTATCCATCCACCGCCAGTTTGCGGCCGGTCAGGCCGGTGTCGGCATCCGGGCCGCCCAGCACGAAGCGGCCGCCGGGGTTGAGGATCAGTTCCAGGCTGTCATCGTAGGGCATCCCTTTGAGGGCGGACAAAATCACATCACTCCAGACGGTCTCAGCGAGTTCGGCAGGTTCCACGCCGGGCGCGCGCTGGAAAGACACCACAATGCGCGCCACTCGCACAGGTTTGTCATCCTCGTACTCGACGATGGCCATTGCCTTGCCGTCGGGGCCGAAACGCTTCTGTTCGTCGTTGATCCGGGCCCAGGTCAGACGGCTGGTCAGACGGTGGGCCAGTACTACCGGCAGCGGCAGCATTTCGGGCGTTTCATCGGTGGCATAGCCCACCACCACGCACTGGTCGCCCGCCCCGATGG